>Ga0306921_10003195_pt1 | contig 16594 bp, 13 predicted proteins | sample sta12Cox44000080_FD_203760 | JGI IMG/M metagenome (GOLD analysis project Ga0306921, IMG submission 203760) | Lab enrichment of tropical soil microbial communities from Luquillo Experimental Forest, Puerto Rico - statoxic.12C.oxic.44.000.080 (v2)... | ecosystem: Environmental > Terrestrial >...
TCGCCGCCGCCCAAGGCGCCCCGCCGCCGCCAGCGGTTTCGGTCACGCCAGTGGTGAGCCGGCAGGTGACCGAAACCATCGATTACATCGGACGCCTCACCGCGGTCGATAAGGTCGATATCGTCGCCCGGGTGCCGGGCTTCATCGAGGAGCGCAAATTCAAAGAGGGACAGTACGTCAAGACGGGCGACCTGTTGTTCCTGATCGAGCAGGCGACCTACAAGGCGGCCGTCGAGCAAGCGCGCGCGACGCTCGCCAAGGCCAAGGCGACCGAGGTCAACGCCAAGCTGCAGCTCGACCGCGGCAAGGAGCTCGTGCGCAACCAGAACATCCCGCAATCCACGGTCGACCAGCGCGAAGCCGACGAGGAAGCAGCGCGGGCGAGCGTGATGGAGGCGCAGGCGGCGCTCGACCAGGCGGAGATCAATCTCGGCTACACCGAGATCCGCTCTCCAATCGACGGTCGGATCGGACTCGAAATATTCACCAAGGGCAATCTGGTCCAGCCCTCCTCAGGAAGGCTTGCAACCATCGTCAGCCAGGACCCTATCTATGTCACGTTCCAGGTCAGCCAGCGCAACCTTCTCGACTACTTCAGGCGCCGCGCCGAAGACCCCGGGAAGAACACGCATGTCAACGTTCGCATCAAGCTGCCCAACGGCACCATCTACCCGCATGCCGGCATGAGTGACTTCCTCGACGTGCAGGTCGACCCGACGACGGACACGGTGACGGTGCGGGCGACAGTGCCGAACCCGGACCATGTGCTGATCCCGGGCGGAGTTGTCGGCGTCACCGTCGAGCGGGGCGCGCCGAAATCGGCGCTGACGGTTCCGCAGGCCGCCGTCTTGCTCGATCAAGCCGGCCGCTACGTGCTCGTGGTCGACGCGGCCAAGAAGGTCGAGCAGCGCCGCATAACGACCGGCGCCGAGCAGGGCCGCGACATCGTGGTGACCGACGGCCTCAAGGAGGGGGAGCAAGTCATCGTCGAGGGCATTCAGAAGGTGCGTCCCGGCCAGGTCGTGACCGCAACCGTCGTGCCGGGGACCTGATGCTTTCCGGCATTTTCATCGAGCGGCCGCGGCTCGCCATCGTCATCGCCATTGTTATCACGCTCGCCGGCGTCATCGCCATTTTCGCGATTCCCATCGCGCAGTTTCCAGACATCGTGCCGCCGCAGGTCACGCTCAACGCGTCTTATCCGGGCGCCGATGCCGAAGTGGTGGAGACGACGGTGGCGCAACCGATCGAGCAGCAGGTCAACGGCATCGACAACGCGCTCTATTATCAGTCCGCGAGCGCCGCGGACGGCAGCTACATCCTCACCGTGACCTTCGCGCTGGGCACGGATCCCGACATCAACACCGTCAACGTGCAGAACCGCGCCAGTCTCGCGATTCCGCAGCTGCCGGCGGAGGTCTCGCGCAACGGCCTCACCATCCGCAAGAAATCCGCTGCGCTGCTGCAGGTGCTCAGCCTCTATTCGCCGAACAGCACCTATGATGCCATTTATCTGAGCAACTACGCGACGATCAACGTCATCGATCCATTGGCGCGGATCAAAGGCGTCGGGCAGGCAACGCTGTTCGGGCCGCTCGACTATTCGTTGCGCATCTGGCTCGACCCCGACCGGCTGACCGAGCTCAATCTGACCCCGAACGACGTCATCGCCGCGGTTCAGAGTCAAAACATTCAGGCGGCGCTGGGCCGCGTGGGCGCGGCGCCGATCACGACCGAGCAGCAGGTCCAAATCAATATCAAAACCAAGGGGCGGCTCACGCAACCGGAGGAATTCGCCGCCATCGTTCTGCGCGCCAATCCTGATGGCTCGGTGATCCGGATCAAGGATGTGGCGCGGGTGGAAATGAGCGCAAAGTCGCAGGACCGCTACAGCCGCTTCAATGGCGCGCCGGCCGCGGCGATCGGCATCTATCAGACCCCCGGATCCAATGCCGTCGAAGTGGCGCGCCACGTGCGTGAGACGTTGAGCGATCTCGAGAAGCGCTTCCCTAACGACCTGGCTTACACCGTGTTCTGGGATTCAACCGTGTTCGTCACAGAGACGATCAAGGAGGTGATTCGCACGCTCGTCGCCGCGATCGTCCTGGTGGCCGTGGTGGTGTTCTTGTTCCTGGGCAGATGGCGAACGACGCTGATCCCGCTCGTGGCCGTGCCAGTGTCGATCGTCGGCACCTTCGCGGTCATGCTCCTCATCGGCTATTCCGCCAATACCGTCTCGCTGCTCGCGCTCGTGCTCGCTATCGGCATCGTGGTCGACGACGCGATCGTCGTGGTCGAGAACGTCGAGCGGGTGATGGAGGAGAACCCCGATCTGCCCGTCCCGGAGGCCTGCAAGAAGGCAATGGCCGAGATCACCGGCCCGATTATCGCCATCACGCTCGTCTTGCTCTCGGTGTTCGTGCCGGTGGCCTTCATCCCCGGGATAAGCGGGCAGCTCTTCCGCCAGTTTGCGGTCGCGGTCTCGGTCGCCATGCTGATTTCCGCGGTCAACGCGCTGACCTTGAGTCCGGCGCTTTGTGGCGTGCTGCTCAAGCACGGTCAGAAGGCGAGCGGTCCGATGCGCTACGTGCTGCGCGCGATCGACCGCAGCCGCGACGGCTATGTATGGGTGGTGCGCCGTTTGGCGCGCGTGGCGATCCTCGGCATCGTGGTGGTCGCCGGGACGGTTGCCGCCTCGGCGCTGCTGTTCAGCCGGACCCCGCAGAGCTTCTTGCCGGACGAGGACCAGGGCGCGATTTTCGCGACGCTGCGCCTTCCCGAGGGCGTTTCGCTCAACCGCACCCAGGCGGTGGTCAAGCAGGTCGAAGACCTCGTGCGGCCGATTCCGGGCGTGCAAGGCCTGATCTCGGTGGTCGGGCTCAATTTCATCGACTACGTCCCCTCCTCGAACCAGGCCTTTTTCGTCATTCGGCTCAAGCCTTACGACGAGCGCACCGATCCGGCGCAGAGCGTCGGTGCGATCATTGCGCGGCTGCGGCCGCAAATGTCGGCCATCCAAGGCGCGGTTGCATTCCCGTTCAACCTGCCTCCCATTCTCGGACTCGGCAGCACCGGCGGTTTCCAATACGCGCTCGAGGCGCTGCAGGGCCAGTCGGCCTCCGACGTCGCGGCGGCGCTGCGCGGTCTGGTGGTGGCGGCCAACGCCGCGCCCGAACTCGCCGGCGTCTACAGCACCTACGCCGCCGACACGCCGCAGATCTATCTCGACATCGACCGCGACAAGGCGCAGGTGCTCGGCGTGAAAATCACCGACATATTCAATGCGCTGCAGTCGACGCTCGGGAGCTTCTACGTGAACGACTTCAACGTGTTCGGCCGTACCTGGCAGGTCAACGTGCAGGCCGAGACGCCGTTTCGCGACAATATCGACGACATCTACCAGATTTACGTGCGCAACGCCCAAGGCGGCATGGTCCCGATCCGGGCGCTCGCCGACGCCAAGCTCGTGCAAGGGCCGCAGACACTCGTGCGATACAATGGATTCCGCGCGGCCATCGTCAACGGCGCGGCCAAACCCGGCTATAGCTCCGGCCAGGCGCTCGCAGCAATGGAGCGCGTCTCCGCCGCGACACTGCCCCCAGGCTACAGCTTCGAATGGACCGGAACCGCGCTGCAGGAAAAGCTGGCAGGCGGCCGCACCGGGATCGTGCTCGGATTGGCCATCCTGTTCGCGTATCTGTTTCTCGTCGCCCTCTACGAGAGCTGGAATATCCCGATCCCCGCTTTGTTGTCGGTCAGCGTCGCGATCCTCGGCGCGATCGTCGCCATCCTGCTGGCGCGGCTGAGCTTCGACGTCTACGCCCAGATCGGGCTCGTGGTGCTGATCGCGCTCGCCGCCAAGAACGGCATTCTGATCGTCGCGTTCGCGGTGGAGCAGCGCGACCTCGGCAAGGACATTCGCGCCGCCGCCATCGAAGCAGCAGGCTTGAGGTTTCGCCCGGTGATGATGACGAGCTTCGCGTTCATCCTCGGTCTCTTCCCGCTGGTCATCGCCAAAGGCGCCGGCGCCGTGACCCGCCATGCGGTGGGCACGCCGGTGTTCGGCGGCATGCTCGCCGCTTCGCTCTTCGGGATCTTCATTATTCCGCTGCTCTACATCACCGCGGAAGGTTTGCGCGGGTGGGCCTCGCGGCGGAAAAAGAAGTGATGGCGGCGCGGCCGACCATGAGCGAGGCGAGCACCGGTACTGCGACGCACGCTACCCCGCCCTAGGCGCGAATGCGATGCTGTTGCGAACTATGAATTGCAGCGGGAGAGACAATGCCTGAAGCTAATCTCGTCGGCGGTTCCAAGCGCGACCGCGAGCAAATCCTGCAACTGCACGCCGACTACATCGACGCCAACGCCCACTTCGACTGGCAAAAGCTGGAGCCGATCTGGAGCGCAGCGCCCGAGGCGTTGTTTTTCAACCTCAATGGGCACACCTACAGGGGACGCGAGCATTGGTTCCGGCTGTGGAAATTCTACGGGCAAAACGTGCAGTCAAGCTACTGGACGCCGTTCGACCTCGGCGGCGTCGTGTCCGACGACATGGCGGTGGTCTGGTGCCATCGCCGCACCAGGCGCAATTGGACCGGCGCCACGGCGCCGCCCAAGGACATCCACTACGGCGGCGACGAGTTCATCACCCGCTCGACCATGGTGTTCCGCAAGGAAGCCGGGGGCTGGCGCGTCGTGCACGCGCATTTTTCCGAAGCGAGTTCGGGCGAGCGCCCCGGCGGCGTATGATGATCGCCGCGATGATGCCGCCGAGGGGAACAAGCGCCGCTGGAGCTTGATGCCAGCGTCAATGTGCAGGGTAGGACCCTTCGCTTCTGTTGCCAGTGCAATCGCCGCCTTGGCGCAAAAGTAACGCGCGTCGCTGAGCAGCGCACGCGGCAGACGAGGAAAAAGTCCTCGAGCGTGCGCCCGCTGGTCTAGCCCGCTGTTTGATCGAGACCCAAGTCTTCGATAATCTGCCGGATACTCTACCAGCGGGAGCCAAACCAGCGAGAGCCAAGGGTAGAGAGCTCAATTTTCCGTCCGACAGCTGAATTGGTAGGGCCGGCGGTAGCGTTTGAGCCCGGGATGGCGGCACACTGAAGAAACTCTGTGGTTACGCGTTGCGAGGAAAAGGAGGATTGCGTGAACACCGATTCAAAGAAAACGGTTCTGCGGATGATCCCATATGGCATTTATGTTCTCACCGCGGATGATGCGAAAGGAAACGTCGCGGCGGCGACGGTCAATTGGGTCACCCAGAGTGCATTCGCTCCTCCCCTCGTGGTCGTGGGCGTCAAGGCGGATTCCGGTACTTACAAAACCGTGAAGGCAGCTCGCGCCTTCGCGCTCAATATGCTCGGCAAGGAACAGAAGAACCTGGCTTTCACGTTCTTTCGACCGGTGGATGTGAGCGACGGCAAGCTCAGCGGGCAATCATTCCGTAAGGGCGAAACCGGAGCTCCGATTCTTGTCGATGCGCCCGGTGCGATCGAATGTCGTGTAACCGCCATTGTTGAGCAGGGGGATCACCACGTCATCGTCGGCGAAGTCGTCGAGGCGCATCTCAATAAACCGCTCACTGGCAGACCGGACGCCGCAATCCTTGAGATGAAGGACCTTGGAGACAACGTGTTCTACGGAGGTTAGGACCAGATCACAAACTGCGCGCCGCAAAACAGCAGAAAGCATCGTGAGTGACCTGGCCAGCGCCTGCGACGAGATTTGCCATCAGTGATCCCTTGGACACTTCGAAAATTTGGACTCTTCGAAAATGAAGCCGATCCTCCGGCCCCATCGGTAGCGGTTTGGCCGAGCTGCCGAAACTCAGCGTGCGTCTGTCCGGCGGGGTCGATCCCCGCCGTTCCATCGATCTTGCCACCCTCGCCGAGGCGAACGGCTTTCACTCCGTATGGTTCGCCGAGAACGCGTTCAATCGCGGCGTGCTGCCGGCGGCATCCGCGTGCGCGGCGGCGACGCGCCGCGTGGGCATCGGCATCGGCGTGTTCAATCCCTATAACCGTCATCCCACGCTGATCGCGATGGAGATTGGCGCGCTCGACGAGTTGGCGCAGGGCCGCGCGCGGCTGGCAATCGGATCGGGCATCGCCGCGGCAACCGAGCGCATGGGCTTGAGCACCGATCGCCCGCTCGCGGCGGTGCGCGACGCCATCACCATCGTGCGCGCCATGCTCAAGGGCGAGGAGGTGAATTATGCCGGTGGCGTGTTCTCCGCCCACAAGGTCAAGCTCGAATACCCGGCGCTGCGGCCCGACATGCCGCTCTTGATGGCGGCGCGGGGGGAGCAGGCGCTGGCGCTGTGCGGACGGATCGCCGACGGGCTGATGATTTCGAACATGTGTCCGGCGGAGTTCACGCAAGCAGCGGTGCTTGCGGTGCACGCGTCCGCGCGGCAGGCGCAGCGGTCGGCGCCGGCCGAGGTCGTGCAATATATTCCATGCGCGGTGCGGCTCGACCGTGCCGAGGCCTACGGTCTCGCCAAGGCGGCGATCGGCGAGATGCTGCCATCCTTCTGGACGCTCGGTCAGCGAGTGTCGTCGGCCAAGGCGGCGTTGCTGAAGGCGGCGGGGTTGTCGGAGCCCGACTTCGCCGCCGCCGTCCGCCGCTTGCAGGCGGGCGAGCAGGCGGCGCAGGCGCTCGATGACCGCTTCGTCGAGGCCTTCGCCATCGCCGGCACCGCCGAGGACGCGCTTGCCCAGGCCCGCCGCTACGGCGAAGCCGGGGCGAGCGAGCTGGTGCTCACCTTCGCCGGCCGGCGACCGGAAACGGACATGCAATATCTGGCGAATGCCGCGCGCCGCAGCGGCTGAAACCCATGTTATGGCGATGCCCGCGGGATGCGCATTTGATCATCGCACGTTCGAAAGCTCGCGCTGACGATCTCCCTTGCGCCGCCACGGGCTCGTCTCGCTCGCAACGCGGGCGAAGGTCGCGATGATGCGCGCGCCTGCCCGCATGGTTCCCATGAGACTTCCCGCCACCTTCGAATTGCCGCCGCGCCGTCGACGGTAGTCGACCGGAATCTCCAGGATGCGCAGCCCCGCTCGCGCCGCGCGCATCTGCATTTCGAGATTCCATCCATAGGTGAGCTCGCGCATTGCGAGCTCGAGCAGTGCCTGACGACGGATCGCCCGCAACGCGCACATATCTGTATACCGCATGCCGTAGAGGAGCCGCATGCCCCACCCCGCCGTGCGACCGGCCGCGAGCTGATGCCAGGCGATGCTTCCCCGCTCGCGCTTGCCGCGCGAGCGCGATCCCAGCACGAAATCGTAGCGGCCGGACCGGATCGGCTCGACCAGGGCGGCGATGCTGCGCGGATCGTCGGCGCCGTCGCCGTCCATGAACACCACGATGTCGGCGTCCTCGGCCGCCATGGTCGCCGCGAGGCACGCCCGGCCATAGCCGCGCCCGGCATCGATGACGTCCGCACCCGCGGCTTTGGCCCGCGCCGCCGTGGCGTCGCGGCTGCCGCCGTCGGCCACGATGACGCGGGATACGATCGCGCGCGGGATGCCGCGCACCACATCCGCGATCGACTGCTCCTCATCGAGCGTCGGTATCACCACGACGACGCGACCCGCCGCGGCTTCGCGCGCGCCACCACGATCACTCCCGAGAGCTGTGCCCATCGGTCACAGGCTCCAGCGCAGGCCGCAGTTTGCACAGCTGGCGGGCGGCTTGTCCGACAGCAGCGCTTCGCGGAACGACGCGTAGGCCGCGCCGTTCCAGATCTCCTGCAGCGTTTGCTGCGTGGCGTCGCCCAGCGTGTAGTTTTCGTAGCCCCGCTGCGAGAATGGCGCGATGCAGCAGGGCAGCGCCCGCCCATTGGCGGTAAAATACATCACGGTCCAGGGTCGCCGGCACAGCGTCCAGGGCGAGCCGTCGTCCTGCCGCTTGAGGCTCATGCCCGGCTCGGACGCGGCGCCGGAGGCGCCGAACGTGATGCCGTACGCGCAAGCAAGCTCGGTTGCGGCCGCGAGATGGGCTGCGTCCTCGCGCGTCATCTGCTCGTAGAGGGCCTGGTCGGGCCGGGCGAGGCCGATGGAGTCGTTTTCGAAAAATACCAGGCGCTGCAGATAAACTTCGCGCACGCCGATCTCCGCGGCCAGGCGCACGAAGGCCGGTAGCTCGGTGATCGTTTCCTTGAGCCCGGTGAGCCAAGCCGACACGCGCGGCAGATCCTTTCCTTCACGTTCCTGCAAATCGCGGAAGGCACGGACGTTTCTCAGAATGCGGGCGAAGTAATCCTTGCCGCGAATGGCGAGAAAAGACTTCGCGTTCGATGCATCGAGCGAGACGCGAAGCTCGTCGAGGCGCGCATCGATCAACGCGCGCCCGTTCCTCTCGTTGAGGAGAGTGCCATTGGTATTGAAGAGCACGTAGGTGCCGCGGTCCTTGAGATAGCGCACCATCCTGGGCAGGTTCCGCACCAGCATCGGTTCGCCGACGCCGTGCAAGACCGCGCGTTGCAGGTTTGGAATCTGGTCGACGATCGAGGTGAAGAGCTTCCAGCTCATGTCGGCGGGCGGCTCGAGCTGCTCGTAGGTGCGAGGACAGGTCGTGCACAAGAGGTTGCAGCGGTTCGTGGTCTCGAGATAGACGCACACCGGCTGCCGCGCCGCATGCCCGCTGCGCCGCTCGTCGACGCTTTCGAAATAGCGCCGGGGGTCGACCTTGACCTCAGGCGATGACGGCGTCGGCATGGGGCTCCTCCGCCTTGCGTCGGCGATGCAACGCAAACTCCGTTACGAGAATGAGAATGCAGGGGATGTAGATCGGCAGTGCTTCCGACAGGGTCGGAGGCCAGTGCGCGAAATAAAGCAAGCTCACAGCGCAGGTAAGATAGATCACGCCGACGACCGGGTAGAAACACAGGAACGGCACCAGCCAGGCGAAGTACCAGGCATAGTGCGGTGCGACCAAGAGCGTGAAAGCGACGGCGAGCAGCATGGCGCCGGCGAGATCGGCGTCCGGTCTTCGCCGTCGCATGACCACGACAAGGGCGAGCACCGCCATGACCAATGCCGCAGCAGCCAGGTAGAATGAAAATGTCCACTGTGGCAGCGAGACGAAGGCGCCGATGAGCTGCCACCAGAAAATTCCCGAACCCCGGTCCAAGCCCTCTTCGCTGATATAGCCGCCGAGGAATCCGAACACCTTCGTGCCGGCGCCGATATAAGGCAGATAGAGCGCGGCGACGGCGGCGACAAAGGCGAGGGGGAGGCGCCAGTCCCAACGCTTATAGAGGGCGGGACCGATCACGACGGGAAAATACTTGACCAATGCACAGGCACCGAGCGCGATGCCGGCGAGGATCGGGGAGCGCCGTTCCGTGGCCAGGAAAGCCAGCAGCAGGAAGGCGATGGCCACGATGTCGACATGGCCGCTGCGGGCAAACTCCCACAGCGGCAAGGGGTGCCAGGCGTAGAGCAGGATGCGCGACCGCGGCAGGCCGCGCAGCGCGAGCAATTGCAGCATCGCCCAGACCGCCAGCCCTTCGAACGCCACCATCGCCGCCTTCATGGCGATCGGCGCCTCGGATATGCGCGTGATCAGATAGAAGACGACCTGCGTGGTCGGCGGGTACATCGTCGGAGCATAGTCGGCACGATTGATGAAAGGATAAATCGCCCCGTCGCGCAGGCCAGAGAGCGCCGCGTCGTTCGGCACGTAAAGATATGGATTGATGCCGGCGGCTTGCACGCGGCCGTCCCAGACATAGCGGAAGAGGTCGGTCGAAACCGGCGTTCCGGGCAGGAGCAGGCAGCGCATGGCAACGCCGACGATGAGAATGGTCGCGAGCGCGCGGCCGCTCCCTGCGCTCTCCGGCCTTCCCCATACCACGAGCCATGTGGCGATGGCGTAAGGCACGCATTGGAGCACAAGCACGACGCCGACGTTAGGGTCGTCGAAGTGCGTAATCCCGATGGCGCCGGCGACCGACAGGGCGATGAGGCACCCCGCAAGCGCCAACAGCGGCCAATCGAGTCCCGTGATCCGCTTCACTCCGCGGCCCTCCGCAACGCGTTGAGGCTGAGACGGTCTTTGAGGTCCGAAGTCTCGACCAGCGATTGGATCAGTGCGCGCGTGTGCTGCGCTCGAGCGGAACAAAGATCCGGCGCGAAGGATTGGCCATCGAACAGTTCCGCTCGCAGCATTTTCAACCCCGCGATGTCGTCGACGTCATACCACGTCGGCAGAAAATGCATGGGCAGATGCAATTCGGCGGCGCGCTCGAGCGTTTGCTGCGCCACGTGCTCCGTGCTCCACGCAATATTCTGGAATAGACGATGATGTTGCGCCTTCAAGCCGAGCAGGTAGTAGCCGCCGTCAAGGGCGGGCCCGAACACCGCCCGGTCGCCGGGCCGCGCAAGCACGTCGGCGGTCTCGACCAGAAGCGACGTGGGCAGCGTGGGGCTGTCGGAATTGAGCACCACCGCGGCGCGATGGCCGCGTTCCAGGAGTTGCGCAATTGTGTAATCGAGGCATTCGCCCAGAGTCGGCTGGCAAGCCTCGATCAGGGCGATCTCGCGCGGCAGATTCGCTTGAAAGAAGGGCTGCGCGTGAGCCGGACCGTACGCGATGTAGCCGGCGATCGAGGCGTGAGCGGAGGCGGCGAGAATGTTATCGGCGATATCGCGCAGGAATGCCGTGTTGCATTGCGCCGCTTCGTCGAACGTCAGAGGAGGAACCAAGCGGGTCTTGGTGCGTCCCGCGATCGACGCCTTGGCCATCACGGCGATCCCGCAGGCCGGGACTGCGGTATTGTCGATCTCAGCGACGGCGGTTCGCATGACCCCTCCCATGCCGCGCGACCCGCCACGCTATCCTCGGTTGGTCCGGTGGGATAGGAAAAAGTAATTCATGCCACGTGGCCAGTCTGTCGATTGGGGCAAAGGGCGACACCGGCGGTCCGCTCACGGACTCGTGAACGCGAGTTCGTGCAGTTGGTTCCGCTGCTTACGCAGTTTGACGCAATGGCGCGCGAGTAGGGAAGTGACGGAGCCATCAAATCTCGCTCGCGCTAAGGCCGACCATAACTTCCGCGCGGCGGCGCGGTTAAAGTCACCCGCCACGGCCCGACGGCCCAAGTTCGCCTAACGCCGGCTTGGTCGAGGCGACACGAGTTTGCAACATGGCATGACCCTCGATGGTTCGGCAGCAGCATTCCAGCATGCGGGCGGACGCCAAAGGCAATGCCGATCGGCTATGGATCGAGCGAGGACATTTTAGTGACGCGCGTAATGCGTGGCCAATCCAGCTGCCGCTTGTCGAAATGAAACCCCGCGGTCATTCCAACGGCGGCCGGTGGGAGAGCAGGGCTGAAGCGTTGGCCGGGGTCGTGATCGCGCACTGAGAGGTTGTCGCCGTGGAAATGCATCAGGTCAGGTATTTCCTCACCCTGTGCCAAGAGTTGAACTTCACTCGCGCGGCCGAGAAATGCAACGTGGCGCAGCCGGCGCTCACGCGCGCCATCAAGCTCCTGGAGGACGAGTTCGGCGGGCTCCTGTTCCACCGCGAGCGGGCGCGAACGCATCTGAGCGAGCTCGGCCAAGCAGTGCGTCCTTATCTCGAGGAGGTTCAGCGGCAATCGCAGCAGGCGAAGCACCTCGCCACGAGTTTCATCGAGCTCAAGGGCACGCCGTTGAAGCTCGGGGTCATGTGCACGATCGGTCCCAGCAACTTCGTCGGACTACTGACCAACCTGCAGGCGCAGCATCCCGGCATCGAGTTGCAGATCACGGACGCGGCCGCTTCCGACCTTCAGGGCCGCCTGCTCGACGGCGGATTGGAGGCCGCCATCTATTGCTGGCCGGACCAGATCGACGAGCGGCTTCACTATCTTCCGCTTTTCCGCGAGCAATTCTTCATCGTGCTCGGTCGCCAGCACCGGCTGGCCAACCGACCCGAAGTTCGCGTCGGCGATCTCAACGGCGAGCGTTACCTCAATCGGATCAACTGCGAGCAAGCCAACGTTGCGCGCGATGTTTTTGCCCAGCGCGGCACGAAGGTCGAACGGGTGTATCGCAGCGACCGCGACGACTGGATTCTCGCCATGGTCGCGGCCGGCCTCGGCTTCGCCTTCATGCCGCAATATTCCATTACAGAGCGCCCGGACATCGTGGTGCGGCCACTGGTCGAGCCCGAGTTCTGGCGCGAGGTGAGCCTGGTGACCGTGCGCGGACGCCCGCATTCGCCTGCGATCGGCGCGCTCGTGAGGGAAGCCATGCGCACGCAGTGGCTGGGTGCGGCTGCGCTGGCGGTGCAGAAGAGCCGCGCGCGCGACGGCGGCAAGATGCATTGATCGACCGATCACCGCGGTGACCTCATGCGGTTCGCATCGCGGTGGCGGGATCGGTTTCCAGTTTTAGCCGATGCGCGAGGACCGCCGCGGCGCCGAGCGCAAGGCCGATCCCGGCAACACAGGCCGGCCATCCGATCCGATCGAAGATCTGCCCGAGGATCGCGGTGCCGACCAGGCCGCCGGCGAAGTAGCAGGCGAGATAGATGCCGCTGGCCGCCCCGCGGTCCGCGGTTGCGGCGCGGCTGACGAAGCCGGTCGCCGTCGCCTGGGCGAAGAAGGTCCCCACGCCGACGAGAACCATGCCGACCAAAACCGCCGGCAGGTTGGGTAGCAGAAGCAGCGGCAAGCCGACGCCCGCGAGGACGAGCGAGCCCCATAGCGTCGGCCGCGTCCCGTAGCGATGAACGGCATGCCCCGCCCAAGCGTCGTCACCACCGACGGCAGGAACACGAAATAGACGAAGCCCAACTCCATGGGCCCGAGCGACAGCGGTGGACGGACCAGGACGAAGTTGACGTAAGTGAACGTGCCGATGAACGCGAACAGGATACAAAATCCGATGCCGAACGCCGCGCGCAGCCGCGGATTGCGTAGGTGCTCGAGCCACGCCGCGAAGGGAGAGGGTGGGACCGCTCCGGTTTGCTCCATCGGAGCGGCGCGCGCGACGGTAAAGTAGACCAGCACGGCGCCGGCGAGATTGAGCGCCGCGAAGAAATAGAAATTCCAAGCCAGGCCCAGGTGATCGGCCAGCGCCGCCGAGATCAGACGGCCGATGAGATTGCTCGCGACGTTTCCGGTGATATAGGCGGCGAAGGCGCCGGCGGCATCCGCCGCGCTGCATTCTTCGCCAAGATAGGCGAGGGTGAGCGTAAAGGCGGACGCCATGCAAAGTCCCTGCGCGACGCGCAAGACCGTGAACGTGGTCAAGTCGGGCGCGATCGCCAGCAGCGCGGTCGGAATCGACAGCAAGGCGAGGCTGACCAGGATGCCGAATCGGCGGTCGATGCGCTGGCTGAACACGGAAACGATCAACCCCGCGGCCGCCATGCCCATGGTGCTGGCATTGACCGCGAAGCCCATGGCGGCTGGCGTGACGCGATAGGCACGGGTCAGGGACGGAAGAATGGCTTGCGTCGCGAACAGGTCGACGACCGTGAGGAACGCCGTCAATCCGATCACCACCGTGCGCAGCAAGACGCTCGGCGCGTGGGCCTGCATTTGCGTCGATGACGAATCCAAGGTGGGAACCGCCTGCATCATGACTGATCCTCAGCCTTGTCCGGGAGAGATGTGACGCCCCGAGCGGAGCGTCACATGCTGCTTGAACGACGCCCGTGCGTCGTCACATGTTGTGGTCGTTCTTGTCGTGAAGGACGTCGCCCACGAACAGAACGACCGTCTTGTTGCCGTGGTTCTGCCACCAGTGCGCGGTGCCACTCGTCTCCGGCCGGATGTCGCCGGCCTTGTGCACGATCGGGTCAGCGCAGTTGCTGGCGTATTCGACGATCTCGCCCTCGGCGATGTAGATGATCGCGGGGCGATCGCCGTGGCTGTGCCAGGGCACGATGCCGCCGGGCTCGATCGTGAGCTTGCGGAAACGCAGTTGGCGATCCTTGATGTTCGCCGGCTCCTTCTCGAGGTCGATGGCGGCGAGCACCGTGTCGGTGACACCCTTGCCGGCGTGGTTGGCGGGCGCGCGCACGTCGGTCTTGAATTTGCCGGCCGGGCATTCGCCGGCGACCGACGCCGACACACCGGCGAGCGTCGCGCCAGCCGTGATGGCCGCCAAGACGACGCCTCGGCCGCTCGCGATACGATTGAACATGTTCGTGATCTCCTCTGTTACGCTGCGGCGGGAGGGGGCCGTAGCGGGGCGGAGGATTGATCGAACCGGCCGCGAAACGGAAATGCCGAATGGCTCTTGAGTTGATAGCCGACTGCTATGATTCGCGAGCGCACGTTACTTTCCCTTCACGCTCGAAGTAATCGACGCGATCACGGCCGAAGCCATCTTGAATTGATCGTCGCGGTTTTTGATTCCGTGCCGCCGGGCGATCCAGTCGAAGTCGGTGTAGGCCGTCCAGACTTCGCCTTTTTCGTTCTCGAACACGAGCAGTCTCACCGGCCAGTCGAGCCCGGCATTGGCATTGGCGGTGATGAATTGCGTCCCAAGCGGCGGGTTGCCGAATATGAGCAGCACCGACGGCTGAAGCTTTATTCCGGCCTCAGCAGCGAGCTTCGATTGATCGATTTCGCTGAAGAGCCTGATGCCCTTGCCGGCAATGTCCTTTTTCAGCCGCTCGATGGTCTCACCAATCGGGTAGGCGCTCCTGACTCGCACGACGCCGTCGTTGTCGGCGAGCGTGACCGACGACGACGATGCGGTTAGGGCACAGGCGAGTAGAAAAGCTGAACAAATCTGGATCATGCGCGCGAACATGGCTTGCTCCTGAGGCTGCTGGTGATGCGAGAGCGCATCGCGGCGAAGGATGGAGCAGCATCACACGCGCTTTAAATGCCGAATGGCTTCAAATTCGATAGCGTGGCGTTATGGAGCGCCGGCGGAAATCCGATGGGCAATAGCACCCGGCTATCGGCTCGATAGCCAATCGATATTTCCGCGTGTCCGCCGGTGCAGGTTCACTGCTCGTGGTCCGCTCACCCGAGGATCGATCCATGGGCGCCCTCACGCATGTCCAGACTCACGTACCGGCTGGCCGCTTTGGTCCTTACGCGCCGTTGCGGGTCCCCGGCACAAAAAGTCGGCGTGCGGACGGTTTAGCGGCCCATCGCAGCCCGCTCGACGGCCTGACCGCGCATTTTCCCGTCACGCGCCGCGTGGCCGGGGATGAGTCGTTTGATGCGATGGCGCGTCGATTCATCGCCATCGAACGATCACGCCCGGCGCCCCGATTTCCCAACTGGGAGGCGTTTCCGAGCTTTCTCAGAAGCCAGGGCAAAGCCGCATCGATTGAATATGTCGCGGACATCGCCGAGCTCGAGATGGCGCGAGGCAAAGCCAAGTGCGCAGCCAATGCCCCGCCGATCGGCGCCCATGCCTTTCCCTCGCTGCGAGCTCAACGACTGAGGGGCCTGCGGCTCGTACTGCATCCATCGATTTTCCTCGTCGCATCTCGCTTCCCCATCGTGACGATTTGGGAAACCTACCAACGCGAACACGAGAACGGCAGGGTCGGCCGATGGAACGCCGAGTGCGCCCTGGTGGCACGGCCGCTCCTCGAGGTCGAAGTCCGCCGCCTTCCGCCCGGCGGTCATGCCTTCATCAGCGCACTCTCGCAAGGACGCACGATCGCCGCGGCTATCGACGCCGCGACCGCCGCCGATCCCAAGTTCGATATGGCCATCAACCGCGCGCTCTTGATCGAAGCCAACGTCGTGATCGGCATTCGCGAACAAGCGCGCACCGCACAGCTTAACGTATGAACAGGCCGAGAGAGATCATGACTCCTATTGCCTCCACGCAGGCACGCCCTCGCATCGTGATTATCGGAGCCGGTTTTGGGGGACTATCCGCCGCCAAGCAATTGGTGCGAGCGCCGTTCGACGTCACCGTCGTCGATCGCCACAACTATCACCTGTTCCAGCCGCTGCTCTATCAGGTTGCGACCGCCGGGCTGTCGCCCGCAGATATCGCTTCACCGATTCGCGGCATCCTCCGTCGTCAGAAAAATGCTCACGTCATCCTCGCCAAAGTTTCGGGTGTCGATACGGTACGCAAAGAAGTGGTCGCGGAAGGCCGCCGCATTCCGTTCGACTATCTCATCGTCGCCACCGGGGCCGAGCACGCTTATTTCGGGCACGATTGGTCGTCTTACGCGCCGGGCTTGAAAACCATCGATGACGCCACGTATTTGCGCCGCCGGATCCTGCTCGCGTTCGAACGTGCCGAAAGCGAACCGGATGCCGACGAGCGCCGGCGTCTGTTGAACTTCGTCGTGGTCGGCGGCGGCCCGACCGGCGTGGAGATGGCCGGTGCCATCGCGGAATTGGCGAAGCGGGCACTCGCATCCGACTTCCTCTCCATCGACCCGCGCTGCGCGCGGATCATTCTCGTCGAGGCCGGGCCGCGGCTGCTTGCGCCGTTTGCTCCATCGTTGTCGGAGGCGGCACGACGTTCGTTGGAGCAGCTCGGCGTGGAAGTCCGCCTCGGGGCCGTGGTGACGGATTGCGATTGCACCAGGGTTTCGCTCGGCCAAGAGCGCATCGAAACGCGCACCATCATGTGGGCCGCGGGCGTCAAGGCGT
>Ga0306921_10003197_pt1 | contig 16593 bp, 17 predicted proteins | sample sta12Cox44000080_FD_203760 | JGI IMG/M metagenome (GOLD analysis project Ga0306921, IMG submission 203760) | Lab enrichment of tropical soil microbial communities from Luquillo Experimental Forest, Puerto Rico - statoxic.12C.oxic.44.000.080 (v2)... | ecosystem: Environmental > Terrestrial >...
AACACGGTCCATTTCGAGCTCGTCGGGTCGTATTTCACGATCTGGTCGTTGGTCCACAGGTTGCCCCAGACATTGTGGTCGCTGTCGACCACCAGGTGATAGGGCTGCATCGCGATCGGATCGGGCAGCGGCACGATGCTCGTCTCCATCGTGCGGGTGTCGATGCGGCTGAGGCTGCCGCCCCAGGAATTGCCGACCCACAGCACGTCGGCATTCTTATCGGTGCCCATGCGGCGCGGGCCCTGCTGCCAGGGCAGCGGGCTGTTGAACGAGAGCTCATCGAAACTCTCGTAGAACGCGCGCGCCTGCGGCGTAAGGCGGTCCATCTCCGCCTTGACCTCCGGCAGCTTCACTTCGAGGGTCTGGCCGGTCGTCGTGTCGGCCTTGCCGATGGTGTCGAAGGCCATCTGCGACCACCAGCCGTTGCCGTCGCGGTCGCCGGCGGCGCCGTAGGTCATGCCGGTGCCGTGCGCCGTCTTGTAGGCACGCGACTTGAAGGCGGTGAAGGCTTCGGTCGTGGGGTCGAAGCACACGGCGCCGTCGGGCGCCGAGGCCCACACCTTGCCCTTGCCATCGACATCGAGCGTGACCGCGCCGCCGAGCGGCGACATGTTGGGCGGCGTCATGTAGACGTCGATTTTTTCGGTCTTCGGGTCGAGCCGGCCAAGGCTGCGGCGGCCGGGATTGACGTCGAACCAGAAGATGCCCTGCTGGTCACGCACCAGTCCGTGGGCGTTGGCGGCAAGGCCATCGTTGCGATTGACCTTGAGGAATTTCACGTCGCCCGTCTTACCGTCGACACGGCCGACGGTAACCAGGCGGTTGGGGTTGTTGGAGGTAAACCAGAGATTGCCGTCGAAATCCATGCCGCCGTCATGGGTGATCAGGCCAAGCTTGGAGGGTGTGCCCATCGCCCAGTTGGTACCGTCGTTGGTCTGGTACGCGGTACCGATGCCCGCCTCCGGCACCATCGGAACGTCGTAAAGCTTCCACACCACGCGTGCCCCCTCGCCGGCGGGACGCGGGCGAGGCATAAGCTTAAGCGAGCTTTCGCCCGGACCGCGGGCGCGGGCGAGATAGGCGGCGAGCTGTCTCTGATTGTATTCGATGATGGCGTTCGGCTTCGGATTGGCCGGATAGACGCCGGTATTGGGCACGACCTTCATCAGGTCGATGATCTTGCTCCAGCCGTCCTCGTCGAAGCGGAACTGCAGCACATAGCTCGGCGTGTGGCAGCCGGTGCAGGCGTTGCGGAAAACGCGCTTGACGCGAGCGTCGTCCGCCGTGTCCTCAGGGAGCGCGGCCAGCAGCATCTCGCCGGGTAGCTGGCGCACTTGTCGCTCGCGGTCCGTGATCGGCGCGAGCACTAGGTCGTGGCGCTGCGGCGCGTTGAGATCGATCTCATCCTTGGCCATTTCGAACGCAAGCGCCTGCGCCCACACGCTCTAGCTGCCCGGCGGGAGCGGCGGGAAATAATAGCCGCCCTGTTCGTCAGTATAGACGCTGGTGGTGATGGTCGTGCCGACGGCCTTGGCGGACACGGTCGCGCCGGCAAGCCTCCCGCCCGACGCCGAGGCGATGGTGCCGCTGAGCAGATGGTCAGCAGCCTGCACCGACGTCGCGAACGCGCCCGCGGCTAGTGCGGCAACACACAGCTTCGATATTGACATAATGATTCTCCTCGTTATGCCGGGCCGCTCAACGGGTAGCGGCGGTGGGCACAGTTTTCAGATAGGCGATGATGGCGTCGATCTCGGCGCGGCCGAGATAGTGCTTGAAACCCGGCATGCGCGGCGTGCCATCGCTGATGATCCCGCGGATCACGTCGTCGTTGCCACCGGCGGTTTCCCTGGACAGCTGCGGGCCGTAGGTGCGCGCACCCAGCGCGGGAGGCAAGTGGCATACCCCACACGATTGGGCGAGCAGCTGCCGGCCTTGCTTCTGGGTGGCATCGAGGCCGTCGCGGGTCGGCTGCGCAACGGCCCTTTGCAGACACGCTGCAGTGAGCAGCAAGACGGAGACGGTCCTGCCGATCATTCGAATCCTCCCAACACCGCTTTTTTGTAAGACTACGCCGTTTTGGTCCCCCGCGGAAGGTGCCATCTGTGTGTCCATAAAACTTCAGCGCCCCGCCGAGCAGCGTGATGAACTCTCGGCGTTTCAGGTGATCGAGCTGCATTCAAATCGCTGCCGGCTAACGCCGGAACGCAGCATACCGAATTAGCAGCGGTCAGTCAGCGGGGAGGTCTGCTTGGGGTCCGCAGCGCCTCAGTATAGTCCGCGCTCTCAGGGAATTCCGGGTGGCGCCAAGAGTCCGCATAAGCCCTGGCGAGCGCATCAATGCTTACCGCCGGAATGCGCCGAAACCGGACCTAAATTCAACCCTTCGGTGCCATCGACTCGCTTAGTCGTCCTGGATAGCGGCGGCGAACATGGAGTATTGTGGGCCAGGTCTGCGCCTTCCCCTATCGGGGCCCATGATGCTTGAGCACTCGAAACGCATAGCCAGGGCCAAGCAACGGTTGGTGATGTGCCGCCTGCTGGTCGATATCATGCGCACTCTGCGCGGCCACTACATGCCAGTGAACGAGCCGTTCGGCACCAGGATAGAAACGCAATTCGTCGGCCTGTGCGTCGCTATTGGCGACATTGAGGGAAAGCCCTTCTCCGTCGCCAAGATCGCCGCCTACATGGGGATGTCCAGAAGCACGGTCATACGCAGGCTTGAGCGGCTCGAAAACTGGGGTGTCATCGAGCGCCAAGGTCGGCGCTATTTTATCCGGCCGGAGAAGGTCAATGGCATAATGGGGATGCGGGCCTACAAACAAAATCGACACCTCATAACCGAAGCAATAGACAAATTGAGCGTTTTGGACACTTTGCCGGAGTGTCCGTGATCGATGTTGCCTGCTGCCGCGCTCGCTCCAGGTGATCTTCAGAAAGGGCGCTTCGGTATCGCGCGGCCGTGCAGGGACCATCGCGCGGCCACGCAACGCTTTCACCGCTGCGTGTGAGGATCGCAACGCTGCTCGGTGCGCCTCCCGCCGGCAAGGGTCAACGCCACTGCGCGCGCCTGATTTCGAGCAGGAAATCGACTCAGACAGAAGGAATTTACCCATGCAGGTCAAACCACTCGCCCTAGCCCTCGGCCTTTGCTTTGGAGTTGATCTTGCGCAAGGGGAGCCGGCCGCCCGGGCCCCAAAGCTGACAACGGCGGAGATTGAAAAGGTTGTACAAACCGTCAGTACCGACAAAACCAAGACGCAATTCTATTGTGAGCTCTCCAAAGTCAACGAGCAAATAGGTCAAGCAAAGACCAAAGATTCCACAACTGTAGAAAAACTTGAGAATCGAGCGGATGAGCTCGAGGAGAAGATCGGCATTGAGTTTGTAAGGTTCATGGATGCGCTGGACATCGTGGACGAGAATTCTTCAGAGGGGAAGGAATTGATGGCCGCCCTCGATAAGCTCGAAGCCCTCTGTCCGAATAATTAGAGCATTTTACGAAATGGCCGAGCCAAAAATCCTTGCTTATAGTCCTGGACAGAATCTGACTCGCCCCCGAAAATCCAGCGAATATTCAGACAAGCTCTCAGCGGACAGTTCATGATCAAAGCACCGCAACAGCAGATCCCGGGCGTCTATCACCGGCGCGTCGGCGATATCGTTGTCACCGCCATCAGCGACGGCTTTGTCGATGGGACGGTCGAGTCGATGCGGAACATCAGCGCTGAGGATGCTCGCCGCATTCTGACCGAGTCCTTTCGCCCCGCGCGCCGCACACCCATCAACGCATTCCTGATCTACTCCGCGGGTCGGCTTGCGCTGATGGAAACGGGATCGGGCAACTACCTCCAACCGACCGCCGGAAAGGTCATGGCCAACATCAGGGCGGCGGCGGTCGATCCCTCGCAGATCGAAGCCGTGATTCTGACTCACATGCATCCCGATCACTCGGCGGGTTTGACCGACATGACCACGGGCGAACGCAACTATCCGAACGCCGAGCTCGTCATGCATGAAAACGAGCCCGCGCATTGGTTTGACGACGCAAAAATGGCAAAGGGCACCGAGCGGGAGCGGAGATTGTTCTTTCAGGCCGGCCGCGAGCAGGTCACGCCCTACAAGGATCGCTGGCGTCTTTTCAAAGAGGGCGAGGTTTTCCCGGGAGTCACGGCGATCCCGCGTCCGGGTCATACGCCGGGCCATACCACCTTCCTGATCAGCTCAGGAAAGATGCAGCTCCTGATCTGGGGCGATACCGTGCACGTGCCCGAGGTGCAGACCGCGCGCCCCGAGGTCTGCATGGAAATGGATACCGACCAGGAGGCAGCGGCGGTGTCGCGCCGCAAGGTGTTCGACATGGTTGCGACCGACCAGCTGCTGGTGACGGGCATGCATCTGCATTACCCGGGGTTCGCCCATCTGGTTCGCGAGGGCACTGGCTATCGCCTGATCCCGGAGGCATGGGTCCATGCGCTGTGAACCAGCGCGATCTCACTCGACCTTGATGCTTGTTTAAGCGCCCGCAGCTTGTCAGCTCACGCTCTCAACCTCGCAAACTCGCCAGGCGAGCCAGCTCTCGCTCCTCAGCCGCGGAGGCGAGCCAGTTTTCAAGTAAAGCAACGTGCGGCGAAACTCTGCGATGGGACTTTCGCCAGTGAGCTGAACGGTGGCTCGCATTCCGGTGGCAGTACGGCCTGCCTGGCTGGCACAAGAGGCGTGATCCGGTCGCCTTTCGAAGACCGATCGACCCAATTGGCCTGGGATGCTGCTTCGGTCCGTCCAATCACCACCTGCGTCACGCTTGGCGCGCTCGCTGTCTCGGTTGCGGCGAACATGGCGAGTGCAACGATCAAACCTGCGAATGTCTTCATGGCCCCCTCCCTCCTGCGCAGCCACTCTAGGACCCCCTTCGCCCGCAGACTGTGATCGCCATCACAAAACGGCGGTTTAGACTGGACAAACGAGGAGGACAGAAAGCCACACATTCGCCGTTTTCCGACCCGCGCCCTGACGTCCTGGGGGCTGGCCATTGAGTTGTCCCTATCGCAGTACGGCCGACTCAACGTCATGCCCTGGCAAGCGATGTCGTGACCATCGTAAACGCCCCGGCGAAACGTTCGATCACTTCCAAATCGACAGCATCCGCTCCTCGATCGCTCGTATTGTGAAATAGGTCGTTGTTTCCGATGATAGAGGCATACCGCCCGCCGCCGCGATGGACGTTTTCTGCTTCGCCGCGCGGCACCGCACCGCGTGGATGGCACTGGTCAATCCGAAGCCCGGCTTTGGTCATCGCTTCGGCCATAATCGACTCCATCTCATGGTCAGATGCCTGCAGGTTGTTACCGGGTCCCTGAGCTGCGCCGATATTGGCACCAAGATGAATCCACGCTTTGGCAGCCGGCACGAGTCCAGGTCGGCGCTCGATAAAAGCATCAAGGCCCAGATGACCGAGTTCATGACCGCTTGAAGCAACAAATAGAATGTCTCTGACAGGCCTGGTGCGGTGGGTTGCGCGCATGATCTCCAGCCAGCACGCCAAACCACCGCCGCGCTCGCTCGCACACCACCACCACCCGCTTCGCGGTGTCATCACGACCACGGGCGCAAGGCTCTTGTTTGTTCCTGATACCAGTGCGATGACGTTGAACGCCTGAGCCTGCACGTGTTCAACGTGCGCCGTCAGTAGGGCCTCCGAGCCCGGTCGCGTGCAAACGGCAAGGAGAGGCGCCGCCTCACTGGAAACTTGCAGCACCGGAGGACCAAACGGACGCAGAAAGCCGTTGGCATTGCTCGGACAAAATCCAGGGCGCGCCCCGCGTGTTATGACGACGATTGCCTGATGTTGATTTTGCCGTCGCGCGTCACCCAGTGCGCCTATCTCCGCGCCGTTCGGTGGAATTTCAGCGACCCCAATCGATGCCTCGCCATTAAGGTTCCCGAGACAGCCCGTGATTCCCGCTGAACTCGTGAAGGTGCCGTCAAATAATGGCAGTCCCTCGATGCTGCGGTCATTCACAACGAGTGAGGCGCCAACAGGATCAACCCGACTGAGCGAGAATTTCTCACGCACCGGTTCCAGGCCGATCTGACGCACTTCGTTGGCCAGCCAGTCCCCGGATACTTCATCCGCTGTCGTCCCGGTCCGGTGGAACCCCTGCTCTTCATAGGCGCGAATAACAGTGCCAATACGTCGCTGCACGCTCCCACTCCAATTCGCCTGTCGAGGACGTCGTAGGATATCCGGGCGAAATCAGTCCACCTTGATGTTGGCGGCCCGGATCACCTTGGCCCATTTCTCGGTTTCATCGCGGATGAGCTTGCCGAAATCGTCTGGCGAGCCCGGGAGCACCATCCCGCCGAGATCGGCGAACCGCGTCTTCACCTTGGGGTCGCCAAGAGCAGCATTGATCTCGGTATTGAGCTTTTCGGTGATCGTTGATGGTGTGTCCTTGGGTGCAACGAGCCCGATCCACTGGCTCGCCTCAAAACCCGGAATGAACTCGCCAAGGGTCGGAATGTCTGGCAGTGCTTCCGAGCGTGTGGCGGTCGTTACCGCCAACGCGCGCAGTCTGCCAGCCTTGATGTGCCCGAGCGACGTTGCCATTTCAGTGAACGCCACCTGGATTTGCCCAGCAAGCAAATCGGTCACTGCCGGTGCAGCACCACGATAGGGGACATGCGTCAGGTCTGTGCTGGTCATCAGTTTGAAATATTCCCCGATGATATGCGCCGGTGAGCCGTTGCCGCCTGAGCCCATGGCGATCTTGCCTGGACTGGCCTTCGCATAAGCGATGAACTCAGGCACGCTCTGAGCTGGAACCGTTGGATTGACCTGCATGATCTGTGGCACATAGACGATGCTCGCGATAGGTGCAGTGTCACGGATGAAATTGAAGTTGAGCGATGCAAATAGGGTTGCGTTGATCGCCGCGGCACTGCCGGCAATAAGGAGCGTGTAGCCGTCAGCGGATGCCCGAATGACCGCTTCGGTGCCGACATTGCTACCGGCGCCTGGACGGTTCTCAATGACAAATTGTTGGCCGAGGTGCTCCGAAAGCCATTGGCCAATCAGACGCGCGGTGACGTCGTTGGCGCCTCCGGCTGCAACCGGGACGACAATACGCACCGACCGCGCCGGATAGGCCTGCGCGCGAGCCTTTTGCGGTACGGCCGGGAGCGCGGCAGCGCATGCGGCCAATCGCAAAAATCTGCGGCGAGGAAGCTTCATCGGTCCCTCCCAAAAGCAAGCGATGCGCGACGCTCGCAACCAGTTATCGTCCGCAGATGGCGGCTCTCACGCGCGCGAGCTTTATATCAAGGTCAAAACCGCGTATACAGCTGCGGGCTGACAGAAGTCGGCGACGGCAGGGCGCCTCACCACTCTTCAGTCCTCGGTACGATCCACCGTCGAGGGCGATGTGGGTGGCGGAGATGAGATCCGGGTAGTCGAGAGACCCGATCATGATCTCACAAATCCGACATGTATTCCGCATCTATACCCGTGATCGCCATGAAGCCATCGGTTGCTTGCGGTTTCCCAAATGTCGGAGAGCCGGAAGAGCCGGGCGAGCAATTTTTTGCAAAGGACAAAAGGCCGTTCCCCGGACACGAGCGAACCACCGCTCTTGGTAGGAGGCCCATCCCAATTTTCTGGAAAAGCACCCACCGTCTCCCAGGGCAAAAGAAAACCCGCCCTTGTTATCGGCCTTCGCCCGTTAGAGAATGCCCGGTGCAAGGTGCATCGTTTTCGGGAGATTGAGCCATGGGAGTGGGTTGGATCGCGGGCATCATCATCGGCGGGCTTGCAGGATGGCTAGCAAATCAGTTCATGAAGAGTAACATGGGGCTGCTGATGAATATTGTGCTTGGCATGGTCGGGGCTGCTGTTGCCGACGCCATTTTGAGCGCGTTTGGGATCGTTCTTGGAGGGTGGGTAGGCTACCTAATTGCTGGCTTTATCGGCGCATGCTTCCTGATCTGGATCGTCCGGCTGGTAAGGGGGACACGGCCAGCTTGAGGATGGACTCCTGGCCCGATTTCCCGCGAATGGCAACCGCGCAGATCGCAATATCGAAAACAATACGCTCGCATCCCGCAACGAGCTTGCCCCTCTGAAAAATCGCTTGCAACTGCCCCCCATCGGATGGTGTACCCCCTCTCTCCGATAATTCTCCTCGCCCCGGTCGCTGGTTGGCCGGGGGCTTTTCTTTATGTCCACAGCCGGCGGAAGCTGACATGCGACCGCAGGGCGGCGACTTCTCGTTTTGGCACTTCTTGCACATAGCTTCGTAGGACGGTACGTCCGCAGCTGGCCAAAGCCGACATAAGGCCGAAAAAGGCTAATCCTCGTTTTGACGGCTACGGTCGTCCGCCACCGGGAGGGGTACGTGAGACGGCACGGCACAGTAAGCCGGAAACCCTCGAAAACGCAGAGCGTCATTTCCACTTCGGCTGGCGACCTGCAGCCGGTGTTCGAAACCCTACTGTCGAGTGCGACTCGGCTCTGTGGTGCCAAGTTCGGCACTTTGAACCTATACGATGGAGGCGAGTTTCGTGTCGCGGCGGTCTACAACGTACCGTCTGCACTTGCCGAGATGCGACACAAGACATTCCGTGTGCATCCACTGAGCGGCCATGCCGAAGTTGTCAGGACCAGACGGGCAGTGCAAATCGAGGATATCCGAACGGAGCCCCCGTTTCGCGAAGGCGATCCGAGGCTCGTCGCCCTCGCCGACCTCGGCGGTGCTCGTACGATCGTCGGTGTGCCGTTAATCAAGGACGATGCGCTACTCGGCACGATTAGCATCTTCCGCCAGGAGGTTCGGCCATTTACCGACAAGCAGATCCAACTGGTACAGAATTTTGCCGCGCAGGCCGTCATCGCGATCGAGAATACCCGGCTCCTCAACGAGCTGCGCCAACGCACGGATGACCTCAGCGAATCGCTGCAGCAACAGACCGCAACGGCGGATGTGCTGCGTGTCATCAGCGCATCCCCCGGCGAGCTGGCGCCAGTTTTCGCGACCATGCTGGCGAATGCGGTACGGCTCTGCGAAGCCAGCTTCGGCATGCTGTTCCGCTTCGAGGGCGGTGCGTGGCGGGCGGTTGCCATGCTCGGCGTGCCGCCAGCATTTGCCGAGATCTGGCAGCGGGGTCCGCAGCGGCCGGGTCCGCGAACGGGCCTTGGCCGCATCGCCGCGACGCGGCAGTCGGTTCATATCCTCGATGCCATCACCGAGCCGGGCTATGCCGAGGGCGAACCAGTCTTCCTCGCCGCCGCCAAACTAGGTGGTTTTCGCACGGCTGCTGGCGTGCCGATACTTAAGGACAAGACTCTGATTGGCGCGATCTTCGTCTACCGCCAAGAGGTGCAGCCGTTCACCGACAAGCAGATTGCACTAGTGACCAACTTCGCGAGCCAGGCCGTGATCGCCATCGAGAATACGCGCCTGCTCAATGAGCTGCGCGAGTCGCTGCAGCAGCAGACCGCGACTGCCGACGTACTCAAGGTCATCAGCCGTTCGACCTTCGATCTTAAGGTGGTGCTCAATACTCTCTTGGAGTCGGCTGCAAGGCTTTGCGACGCCGACATGGGCGCGATCCCACGGCCTGCAGGTGCGGTCTTCGATCAAGTGGCGACCTATGGCTACTCCTCGGATTTTGCTGAATTTTTGCAAAGGAATCCGATTTCGCCGGGGCGAGGAACGGTTACTGGCCGCGTCATGCTCGAAGGGAGGATCATTCACATCCCAGACGTGCTCAACGATCAGGAGTACACTTTTGGTGAGAGCCAGAAATTTGGTGGATATCGCACCATGCTTGGTGTCCCGCTGCTGCGCGAAGGTGTCCCCATCGGGGTTATCGCGCTTGTCCGCAACACGGTGCGGCCGTTTACGGACAAGCAGATCGAACTCTTGACCACTTTCGCCGATCAGGCCGTGATCGCGATCGAGAACGTGCGGCTGTTCGACGAAATCCAGGACAAGAGCCGCCAGCTCGCCGAGGCCAGCCAGCACAAATCTCAATTTCTCGCCAACATGAGCCATGAGCTGCGCACGCCGCTCAACGCCATCATTGGCGTCAGCGAGATGCTGCGCGAGGATGCTGAGGCATTGAAGCAGGACACCGAGCCGCTCGACCGCGTGCTCGGGGCGGGGCGGCACCTGCTCGCCTTGATCAACGACATTCTCGACCTCTCCAAGATCGAGGCGGGGCGGATGGAGCTGCAGCTCGAAACGTTCCCGCTCGCGCCGCTGATCGCCGCCGTGGTCAAAACCATCGAGCCGCTGGCGGCGAAGAATGCCAATCAGGTCGCTGTCAATTGCGATGGCGCAATCGGGATGCTGCACGCCGACCAGATGCGGCTGCGGCAGGCGCTGCTCAATCTCATGAGCAACGCCAATAAATTTACGGAGCGCGGCACCATCACGGTCGATGCGCGGCAAGGACAGGAAAACGGCCACGATTGGGTTACGATCGCCGTCGCTGATACGGGCATCGGCATGACGCCGGAGCAGATGGACAAGCTGTTTCAGGAATTTTCGCAGGCCGATGCGTCGACGACGCGCAAATACGGTGGAACCGGGCTTGGGCTCGCCATCAGCAAACGCTTCTGTCAGATGATGGGCGGCGACATCATGGTCGAGAGCGAGCCCGGCCGCGGCTCGACCTTCACGATTCGGTTGCCCAGAACTGTGGAAGCCCCGAAGGAGCCTGTGGCGGTCAATCCGGCTCCTACGGGACAGGGAGCGCTGAGGCCTCATTAGGAGGCCCATGGTAATCCACAGCTAGGCAACACGCATCTCTATATTTAGTTACAGGGTCCAACTGTTCGAGAGGACAAACATGACGGGCATCGATCGGCGTCTATTTGTGTTCGGACTTTGTGGCGTGGGACTGACCGGGATGCCACTCGGACGCATCAACTCGGTTCTTGCAGCAACTAAAATTTCACCGGACGAGCGAAGTGTGCTCATCGTGGTCGATGTCCAGAACTGTTTCCTTCCTGGCGGAAGCCTCGCGGTAAAGGAGGGCGAGCAGGTCGTGCCGATCATAAATCGGATCGCCAGGGCCTTTACGAACGTCGTGCTGACTCAAGACTGGCATACGCCCCAGCATGTCTCGTTTGCTTCGGCGCATCGAGGGACAAAGCCGTTCGAAACGATTAGGCTGCCTTACGGAGACCAGGTCCTGTGGCCGGATCATTGCGTCCAGGGGACAAGCTCGGCTGACATTTCCAAAGATATTTCCATCCCTCAGGCCGAACTCATCGTTCGCAAAGGGTATCATAAGGATATGGACAGCTACTCGGCCTTCTTTGAGGCCGACCACAAAACGCCAACCGGGCTGGCTGGGTACCTCAAGGAACGCAGCATCGACAAGGTATTCGTCGCCGGCCTCGCGACCGACTTTTGCGTCGCCTGGACGGCAATTGATGCGCGTAGCATCGGACTTGAGACCTACGTAGTTGAGGACGCCTGCCGAGGTATCGATACTAATGGTTCGCTAGCCGCTGCTTGGGCGACAATGCAAAAAGCCGGCGTGAAGCGGATCACGTCCGAGGGACTTGCACTGTGAGTTTGTGACAAAATTTGGAGGTTGAAACGTCAGACTAATTCGGTTGCTGTGCCTAAATAAGGCTTTGATCCTAAACTGTTGGACTGGCAGGTCCTCGGGGTTGACCAGTGCGTGTATTTAGCTCGATATCCTCTGTGCTCTCGACGATGCATCGACGGCAGGCGACTTCGATCACAGCACAATGCAGCAACCAATTGCTAACACGACTAGAGGCAGAACGATTTTGTGAATGCATGTGAAGATTGCGCTTTTCAGCTGAAGCGGACCTATGGATTGGGCCGCCTGGGCGGTCTTCTTGATGGGAATAATCCGGAAATTTCCGTTTTTCCTTTTGGATGGCCTCACGACCTTCAGTTGAATTATCTGAGCTTGAGCCATGACGGGAGTGCCGAATCCTTTCCACGGGCAAAATACTCACGTTGCGAAGACTAGGCCTGCACTTCTCATGAGAGTATGAACCAGTTCACACTCGCGCATAGGCTGCTCCGGACGTGAATTAGCCGGCAGACCAAGCCAGCTAGGCGTGGTATCGTTCCTGCATTGCACGAGCATGACCCCTCCGGGAGGGTCGAATGGCAACCCACATTGGACGACGCGAGTTTGAAGGGTTGCTCGGCGACTTTACCGCTCGCGGCACGGACGCAGACCCCAGACGTCACAAAACCTAGCGAGCTCCCGTTAGCCCATGACAAATTTACGGGCGTGCTGTGGCCTATACGATGATGAAAAAATTGCTGCCGCTCGCGCTCATTGCCGTGGCATGTGAAGCAATGGCACAGGACGCGCAGTGTGTCCGCGAACGCGCTGCGATGGTCGAAAATATTCAAACGTATGCGCGCTCCGACCCTGGTTTTTTGGGACCGCAAGGCATATCGGAAAGTGTCCTGGAGGCTGTGAGACAAGCTGAACGCCATCGGTTTATCCCTGGGCGTTCTTGCTCGGTGGCATACATGGACGGGCCGGTTCCCATTGGCCAGGGCCAGACAATATCGCAGCCGTTCGTAGTCGCACTGATGACCGATCTCGCTGCGGTCAAGCCCAACCATACGGTCTTGGAAGTTGGCACCGGTTCAGGCTACCAGGCCGCAATACTGGCGCGTCTGGCGCGAAAGGTTTGCACGGTTGAGATTATCTCGCCACTGGCCGAAGCCGCTGCAAAGGTGCTCAGAGACCTTCGCTATGACAATGTAAGCGTCAAGGTCGGCGACGGTTACCGCGGATGGTTGGAATGCGGTCCTTTCGACGCAATAGTCGTCACGGCCGCACTTGAGCATGTCCCGCCGCCGTTGATTGAACAGCTCAAAGTGGGTGGCCGGCTTGTCATGCCGCTAGGGTCCATTGAAGTACCACAGCAGCTCACCGTGGTCGAAAAGATCGCGCCAGGTGAAACGCGGATGCGCTCCATTACCCTCGTGCGCTTCGTGCCCTTCACCCGGTCCCACGATTGAGCGGTGAGAGTGCTTTTTTGCTGCAGTGCAGGAGTCCGCTCCTGGTAGTACCGGCCCACATGCATTCGATTGTGTGGCAATCTTCAGTGCATGATTGGTCGTGCTATCGCAGTTCACAAAGCCACACGCGATCGGGCTCCGCGCCATCCGTAGCGGCGATCCGCAAGAGGAAGGGGCTCCCACCATGAACGCATCAGGGCTTTTCACGTCGGCACTCGCGTTCGCGGCCGCGCTGATGATCGGCCCAAGATCAGGGCAAGCGGCCGAGATCCACGCGCTCATCACGACTGCCATGAAAGCAGCCGTCGACGAGCTCACGCCCGCGTTCGAGCGGACTGGCGGAGACAGTGTCCGCGTGAGCTACGGACCATCCGGCGGCCTCGCGCGGCGCTTCGTCGCGGGCGAGCCGGCCGATGTCATCATCATCGACAGCGGCGCGCTCGAAGATCTCATCAGGCAGGGCAAGGTCCTGCCCGGCCGCACCGACGTCGCGCGCACCGGCATCGGCATCGCCGTGCGCAAAGACGCGCCACGACCCGACGTATCCTCGCCCGAAGCGCTCAAGCGTGCGCGCTTGCTGCAAAATCGATCGGCCACACGGCGCCGGCCGGAGGTGGCATCACGGCCGCTCACATCACGAAATTGTTCGAGCGGCTCGGCATCGCGGCTGAGGTAGCACCCAAGGTCAGGCTCGCCGCCGGCGGCCCCAATGGCCGCGTCAGCGCGCTCGTATCGAGCGGCGTGGCGGAGATCGGCCTGCAACAGGTCTCGGAGCTGATGTCGAACCCCGGCGTCGAGGTAATCGGCATGCTGCCGCCGGAGCTGCAGCAGATCACCGTCTATTCCGCGGGCATTGCAACGACTGCTAAGGAGCCGGATGCGGGCAGAGCGCTGATCAGCTTCCTCTCCGTCCCTGAGGCGATCGCGATCTACAAGACCAGGGGCCTGATGTTCTAGGCAAGGTCTCTCCCTGCCGGCATCCCAAAATTCGGTTCTCAATGCTGGAGCCGACCCGGACATCGCATGATTCATTCGCGCTGGCATGGCACGGGCGCCGTTTTTGCACCAATGTCCGCCGCCGGCCGAACCGGACATTCAGCCGCAAAAGACCAATTCTCGTTTTGACCCCCACAACGGAAGTCGAGCGCCCGAGTTTGCTGTGATGCACAACAGCTCTGCTTGATGTGGTAGGCTGTCGCCCGCGGTCTTGGGCAGGGCCTATGAGACGACGGGCATTCATCAAGCTTCTGGGTGGTGCGGCTGCTGCATGGCCGCTCGCGGCGCTCGCGCAGCAGCCGTCGATGCCGGTGATCGGGCTGCTGAGCACAACATCGGACACTATCACCGCGCGTCTGCGCGCATTCCGCGCCGGCCTCGCCGAAATCGGCTACGTCGAGAACGTGGCAATCGACTCCCGCTCGGCCGACGGCCAACTCGGTCGGTTTCCGGCCTTGGTGGCCGATCTGGTTCGCCGACAGGTGAGCCTGATCGCAGTGTTGGGGAGCGCGGCAGCGGCACTCGCGGCCAAGGCGGCGACCCAGACCATTCCGATTGCCTTCGGCGTCCCCGTGGACCCGGTCAAGCTCGGTCTGGTCGCCAGTCTCCCCCACCCCGGCGGCAACGCGACCGGAATCAATTTCTTCACCGCCGAGGTAATGGCCAAGCGGCTGGGGCTGCTGCGCGAACTGGTGCCCGTCGCCACCCGGATCGCTGTGCTGGTCAATCCGGCCAATGTCGGGCGGGGGGCGCTCACGCGTGCCGAACTCGAACCGGCGGCGCGCGTGCTCGGGCTGCAGGTCCAGTTCTTCGACGCCAGCACCAATCCGGAGATCGATGCCGCCTACGCGACGCTGGTGCGCGAGCGGCCCGACGCGCTCTTCGTCTCCTCCGACACGTTCTTCACCAGTCGGCGCATGCAGCTGATCTCACTGGCCGCACGCCATGCGCTCCCTGCCGCCTACCCGGTGCGCGAATTCGTCGAGGCCGGCGGGCTGATGAGCTATGGCACCAGCCTCGCCGAGGCGTACCGCCAGGTCGGCGTTTATTCCGGCCGCATCCTCAAGGGCGAGAAACCGGCCGACCTGCCGGTGATGCAGGCGAGCAAATTCGAATTGGTCATCAATCTGCAGACCGCAAGGTTGCTCGGCCTCGAAGTGCCGCCGATGCTGCTTGCCCGCGCCGACGAGGTGATCGAGTAGGTTTTTGCTGCCTCTGCTCACGTGGGTAGCGCCCGTCTGTGCGCTGGGTATTCTCCTTACATGGCGACAGCGAAGAAGCCGCCTGACAAACTCGCAGCGAGTTTGCGACACCAGCAGACGTCGATCGACGGAATGCGCGCCAGCGCGCGGATGCGCGCGCGGCTCATGAAAAAGGCACCGAAGTCGATGGACTTCCCACGCGGCTTGGTTGAGGTGACAAATCCAGGCCCAAGCCAGAGGCTCGCCCTTGTGGGCGCCGCCACCGCCGCCGCCATGGGCACGCTGGCGCGCTGGAGGAGCCGCCCCCCGACGTGACTTACTCCACCGAATAGAAGTCGGTAGCGCTGCGCTGCTTGAGATCGCCGAACCGGAGTACGCGGGCGCGCAACTGCGCAAGCCGGCCGGTTTGCTTCAAAGCAAAACCACAGACCTTCTCGGCGGCCTCTTTTTCGCTCCCGGCCTCGATCTTTTGCCAATTATGCCGGCGGTCCCATTGCCCGTTAGGCCAATGCTGCACCTGGTAAATCCGGTTAGTCTGCATGGTGTTCCCCCGAATTCCGTCCGCCCAGGCGGGTTAGTACAAGCCTTTTTTGGCGACAGCCGGGCTTGTCAGTGGTCTATAGTGGCAAAACTTGCCTTAGGGTTTACGCAGCGTGAAATATGACAGATGGCTGCTTGCGTTGCGGTGATCGCCATCACAGATTTGCAGATTTATAAGTGAAGCCTTGGTTGCGGCCCGTGATGGCTCACCCAAGCTCTTTTATCCGGCCGATGATTATTCTCACGGGCCCTTGACGGTGATATCCGCCACTGCGAGGTGGCGGCCCGGCTGCAACCTGGAGGTGGAGATGATTGAGGTTCGACGCGTTGCTGAGGGTGGCCATCTAAATTTCGAGGTGGTCGTCAAAGGAGAAAGAGGTGAGACCCGTCACCACGTCACAATGTCGCGAGAAACGTACCAGCGGCTAACAGCCGACAAGCACACGCCGGAACAGTGCGTCGAGGCGGCCTTCCGCTTCCTGCTCGACCGCGAACCGAAGGAGTCTATTCTTCGAAGCTTTGACGTGGCGGTGATCTCGCGCTACTTCCCCGAATTCGAACAAAAGCTATCACGTTACCTCTCGCGGTCCTGATGAAAGCGGCGCTCCGGAGTCGAGGTCCAAAGCGCCCAAGGGGTTCAGGACGTGTGCCTCTGCGTTCCTGAACGATGACCAGACTATGGCGCGCAGCCTAACAAATTGTTTGAGAACCGTGCGGCGACCAGCTTCTCGAACTCGGTTTGCAGGGGCGTAGTGTTCGGAGCTGGCCGGAGCTGACAAAGCCCCCTGACGGTGCGCCGACAGGCAGTGTCGCTGTGATCT
>Ga0306921_10003199_pt1 | contig 16591 bp, 12 predicted proteins | sample sta12Cox44000080_FD_203760 | JGI IMG/M metagenome (GOLD analysis project Ga0306921, IMG submission 203760) | Lab enrichment of tropical soil microbial communities from Luquillo Experimental Forest, Puerto Rico - statoxic.12C.oxic.44.000.080 (v2)... | ecosystem: Environmental > Terrestrial >...
CGGTTCGGGCGTTTCGGCCCGACGTGATCCACAGCTTCTCGCGCATCGCCTACCTGCTGCCGCACTTGCGCGGGCCGGTACCGATCGTGATGTCGTATCAGCGCGATCCCACGCTGCGCACGGTCGGCCTTGCCGTGCGCCTGGCGGCGCCTGGGGTCCTGCAGTTCACCGGCTGCAGCGAATACATCGCCCGATGCGGCCGCCGCGCCGGCGGCGAGTGGCTCGGCATCCCGAACTTCGCCGACACCGAGCAGCTCTCTTTCGCGCCGTCGGTCGCCGCCGATGCGCCCCTCGTCTTTCTCAGCCGGGTCGAAAGCATCAAGGGGGCTGATTGGGCGATCGAGATCGCCAGACGCAGCGGCCGTCGCCTGCTGATCGCCGGCAATCACTCGGCTTCCACCCACGAGGCGGTGTACTGGAAGGAAAAGATCGAGCCGTGGATTGGCCGTGACGGCATCGACTATGTCGGGCCGGTCAATGACGTGCAGAAGAACGAGCTGCTGGGCAAGGCGGCGGCGATGGTCGTCCCGATCCAGTGGGACGAGCCGTTCGGCATCGTCTTCGCCGAGTCGCTGGCGTGCGGCACGCCGGTCATCGCCTGTCCGCGCGGCGCCTTGCCCGAGATCGTGCGCCCGGGGGTCGATGGTTTCCTGATCAACTCCATCGAAGAAGGCGGCGAGGCAGTGGCCAAAGTCAGCGCGCTCGACCGCGCGGCCTGTCGCCAGCGCGCCGAGCAGCACTTTTCGGCCCAGGCCGTGGTGGCCCGCTACATCGATCTCTATGAGCGCCTGCGCTCCGGCCGGACCGCGGCATGAGCGGGCGCCTCGCCCTGGTGAGCGGCCATTTCCCGCCGAGCAATCTCGTTGGCGCCCAGCGGGCCCGGCTGTGGTCGCGCTACCTGCCCGAGTTCGGCTGGGAGCCGATCGTCGTGACCGGTGATCCGGCCGCCTACGAGGAAAACCCCGATCCCGATCTCGAGCGCCTCGTCGCGCCCGGCCTACGCGTGATCCATGCCGCAACGCTGTCGACCCGCCCGGTCAGGATCGTCGGCGACATCGGCCTGCGGGCGTTCCACGGCTGCTACAAGGCGCTGGCGAGCCTCGCGGCCAATCGCGAGATCGATTTCGTCCTGGTGACGATTCCCTCGAACTACCTGGCGCTGGTCGGCGGGCTCATCCATCGTCGCTATGGCGTGCCGTTCGGCATCGACTACCAGGATCCTTGGGTCACCGCCGGCGTCGATCCGCCATTCACCAAGGCCTGGGGATCGCGCTGCCTGGCCAAGTTGCTCGAGCCCAAGGCGGTGAGGGGTGCCGCGCTGATCACCGGCATGGCGCCGGGCTACGTTGCGGGCATGCTCGAACGAAATCCGTCGGTGGTGAATTCTGCCGTTCTCGCCTACATGCCGATGGGGATGGCGCCGGAAGACTTCGAACTCGTGCGCTCGCTTCACCGCAAGCCGTTTCTGTTCGATCCCGACGACGGGCATTTCCACATGATCTACGCCGGCGCGTTGTTGCCGGCGGGTGTGGCCGTGCTGGATGCCTTCCTGGTCGGCCTGCGCGCGCTCAGCGACGGCGCGCCTTCAATCGCGGCACGGCTGCGCGTGCATTTCGTCGGGACCGGCACCTCGCCGGACGATCGCCAAGGCTTTCGCGTGCTGCCGCGTGCCCAGGCGGCGGGCGTGGCGGAGATGGTGCATGAGCATCCGCATCGCATCGGTTACGTCGACGCGCTCAATCATCTCGAGCAAAGCAGCGCGGTGTTGGTGATCGGCTCGACCGAGCGGCACTACACGCCCTCGAAAGTGTTCCAGGGCATGCTGTCCAAGCGGCCGGTCTTCGCCCTGCTGCACGAGGAGAGCACCGCGGTCGGCATGATCCGCACGGCTCATGCCGGCGAAGTGCTGACTCTCAGCGAACAGGTCATGCCCGCCGCACAAGAGATCGCGGCTTCCCTGAAGAGGATCGTCGAGCATCCAGGCAGCGGCGCAGCCAAGATGGACGAGCAAGCCTTCGAGGCGTATTCGGCGCGCGAATCGACCCGGGCTCTCGCCCACGCCCTCGACCAGGCGCGCGAGCGCTTCAGGGAGCGTCGGCCGGCGGCGTGACATGACCCTGCGCATCGGCTTCCTGATCAGCCATCCGATCCAATACTACACGCCGATCTTTCGCGAGCTCGCCAAGCGTTGCGACCTGACGGTGTATTTCGCCCACCGCCAATCGGCCGAGCAGCAAGCGAGCGCCGGTTTCGGTGTCTCGTTCGACTGGGACATCGACCTGCTGTCGGGCTACCGCAGCCACTTCCTCACCAATGTTTCGCGGCGGCCTTCCACCGGCCATTTCTGGGGCTGCAACACTCCCGACATTTTCCGCGAAGTCGCGACCGGCGGTTTCGACGCGTTCGTCGTCCCAGGATGGTTTCTGTGGACCTATTGGCAAGCTGTCCGGGCGTGCCGGCGCGTCGGCGTGCCCGTACTGGTGCGCGGCGACTCGCAGATCCACTCCCAGCGCAACGCCTTGTTGCGCTACGCCAAGGGGCTGGGCTTTGCGCGATTGCTGCGCAGCTTCGACGGCTACCTGTATGTCGGGCAGCGCAATCGCGAGTATTTGACGCATTATCGCGTGCCGGAGTCCCGCCTGTTCTTCTCGCCGCATTGCGTCGACAACGATGCCTTCCGAACTGGTGCGGAGGCCGCGCGGCAACGGGCGGGCGAGGGCGCCCGGTCGGCGGGCCGCAAGCGGATCCTGTTCGTCGGCAAGCTTGTCGCGCGAAAGAACCCGCTCGATCTCTTGCGCGCGGCGGCGCTGATGCAAGGCCGGGGCATGTCGCTTGAAGTGGCGTTTGCCGGTTCCGGTGAGCTTGCCGGCAGTCTCGAGAGTTTCGCCAAGACGGCCGGTCTGGCGGTGCGGTTTCACGGCTTCGTAAACCAGAGCAGGCTGCCCGAGATCTACGCGACAGCGGATGTAATTGCACTTCCCTCCGACGCCAACGAGACGTGGGGCCTCGTGATCAACGAGGCCATGGCGTGCGGAGTCCCCGCGGTGGTTTCCAGCGCCGTCGGCTGCGGCCCCGATCTGATCGAGCCAGGAGCGACGGGCGCGACATTTCGCACCGGCGACGTCGCCGGCATGGCTGCGGCCCTTGAATCAGTCTTGGCGTTCGAGCCGTCGGCCACCGAGCGCAGGCTTGCGGAGCGTATGCAAGTCTATTCACCCGCGGGGGCAGCGGACGGCATTGTCCAAGCGGCGAATAGTCTTTAGGGGCTGCCTTTGCTAAGGTGATTCGAACTGCAGAAACACGCGACTTAGGCTTATGACCGTTGCCGCCCTGGCACCCGCTCGACCTGCGCCCACGCTGGATTTCAGTCTTATCCGCCGCGGCTTCGGCTATTTCGCGTGCATTTGCGCGGTCGTCGCCCCGTTCACGCCCGAGCCTCTCGCTTTTTTCGTGGGCGCTCTGGTGCCGTGGATATGCCTGCGTCTGGTCGGTACGCCGACCATGCCGGCGGCTGTTTTATACCTCGTGATCTGGCAGTGGGTTCAGGTCTTCTCGCGGGTGCTGCAGACCTGGATCGACGGCGACACGCTGGCGACCGGTTACTACGGTCCGAACGTTGCGCGCGCGTACTGGTACATGCTGGCGAGCCTGATTGTCCTGGCGTTGGTCTATCGGGCCGTCCTGGGAGGGCTGAAGCCGTCGACACCCGCGCAGCGTACCGCCCACTATCGTTGGCAGATCCGCGACCTCGTCGTGCTCTACATCGCGACGATGGTGGTCGCTTCTGCGTCAGCAGTCGCCGCCAGTGTCGTGCCCGCCCTTGCCCAGCCGATCGGTGCGCTGGGCAGCGTCAAGGTCGTCGCCTTATTCATGTTGTTCACCTACGTCTTCTCGACCGGCCATGGCATGAAGATATTGATCGGCGTGGTGCTGTTCGAGGTTGCGTCGGGCTTCACCGGATTCTTCTCCGATTTTCGCGGCGTCTTCGTGTACTTGGGCATCGCCGCCGTGGCGGCACGGATTCCCTGGAAAGGAACCACCGGCGCTGGCGCGGCGGTGGGCGCGGTGGCGCTTGTCTCCCTCGCCCTGTTCTGGACGTCGGTCAAAGGCGAATATCGTACGTACGCGGCGGGTTCGGATGAGTCCCAGGGTATCGTCGTGCCACTCTCGGAGCGCATGGGATACCTCGGTGCGCGGGCCTTCACGCCGGGCTCGATGTCGCTCGGCGACAGTGCATACATGCTTCTCAGCCGCCTGGCGTATGTCGACATCTTCGGGTCGGTGATAGACGTCCAGGAGGCGGCACCGGAAGCCATGCCGATGCGGCAATGGCGGGACTCCATAGGTCACGTGCTGACGCCGCGGTTCTTGTTTCCGGACAAGCCGGTCCTGTCGGATTCCGAGGTCTATATGCGTCTCGCCCGGCGCTTCGCGACCGAAGACGTTCGCATGGGCACATCGATCAGCGTCGGGTACATGGGCGAGAACTTCGCCGACCTCGGCTTCCCTGGCATGCTGGTCGGGATCGCGGCGCTGGGCCTGATCATCGCCGGCGTCATCCGCATCATGATGTCGTTCCAACTGCCTCTGACGGTGCGCGAGGGCATCGTCATGGCGCTCACTTTCGTGATGTCGCGCGATGGCGTGGAGGTCTCGTTGGCCAAGACTCTGGGCGGGATGGTTATGTTCTTGCTCGTCTTCCTGCTGCTCAACAAGTTCGTCTTTGGAAGAGTGATGGTCTGGCTCAACCATCAGGGCACAGCCATGAGGGCCAGGCCTTCATGACGCTGATCACGCGGCCGGGCCGGACGTCCGGCAGTGGATGAGGGATCGTCAACGTCCGTTCAGCCTATGGTCGACATTTCCATCGTCATACCGACCCACAATCGTCTTTGGGCACTTCCAAAGGCTGTCGAATCCTGCAGTTCGCCGGGCTGCGAGGTCGAGGTCATCGTCGTCGATGACGGCAGTACCGACGGGACGTGGGAATGGCTGCAGGGCCAAAAGGATATTGTAAGCATCCGCACCGACAATTGGGGAAAGGACTGGGCGGTCGAGACTGCAATGGCGCGGGCCAAAGGCGAGTATGTGCGTTTCCTCGATTCCGACGACTGGCTCGAGCCGCAGGCAAACGCCGGGCAGCTGAGCCGGGCGCGGGAAACCGACGCCGACGTGGTGGTTGCAGGCTATCAGGACTGCTACGAGGATTCAGGCAAGCTGGAGCCGCATCCTTGGGTCGAATGCGACGACTTTGTCGCGCAGCAATTTGGCGAGGTCTCGTTCTCGCACTATTCCGCGTTTCTGTTTCGTCGATCGTTCATCGCCGACATTCCCCATCGGCAGGAATTCGCGCTTCGCGACGATCGCATGTTCGTCCTGGAAGTCGCCATCCGCGAGCCGCGCCTGGCGGTCTATTGGCAACCGGCTTTCGTTCATCGCCATCACACTCGCGGCCGATTGCAACGAACGATGGGCTTCCGTCGCACGTTGGCCGATTGGACGAACGTCCAGGTCTACCGCAAGGCCGTCGCTCTGCTGGCCGAGCGGGGCACGTTGTCACCGCGACGCAAGAGGGCGGCGGTGAGCTATCTCTGGCCGGTGGTGCGCGACCTCGCCAAGACCCAACTGGATGAAGCCACGTCGGCGGCGGCATGGATATTCGAGCTCGATCCGGATTTCGTTCCTCCTGAGCGGAGGAGCCTGTCGATGGCCTACCGGATGCTGGGCTTCAGGACGACCGAGCGTTTGGTGCGGATCAGATCGTTGTTGCTCGGCCGGAAGGCGGCTCACGGCGGATGATGGAGCTGCGCGTCGCTCACTGCGTCGGGTTTTATTTTCCGCAGAATGTCGGCGGCTCGGAAGTCTATGTCCATGACCTGACGGCGGCGCTGTCAGGGGACGCCGTCAAGAGCACCATCGTCGCCGCGACCAATCGCGGCTTCGAGCGCTACGAGTGGGAAGGTACGCCGGTGCTGCGATATCCGAGCCACTGGGCGGATGTGCGGGAGAGTTCGTCCGGCGAGAGCAAATTCCAGGAGCTGATCCGCGAGGCCAATCCGGACGTCTTTCATCTGCACTCGTGGACCGGCGGAGCGGGCCTCCGCCACCTCTCTCAGGTGGCGGAGCTCGGCATCCCATGCGTCGCGACCATGCATGTGCCCTCGGCGTTATGCCTGCGCGGCACCATGCTGGTGAACGGGGACGGGCCCTGCGACGGCCGCATCGACGAGAGGCGCTGCGGTCAATGCTGGGCCATGTCCCGCGGTCTGCCTGGGCCGCTGGCATTCGGCCTTGCGCAGCTGCCGCGCCTGTCGCTCACCCAGAGCCAACTGGCAAAAGTGGCACGCCGGACGGCGACGATGCTCTCGGTCCGTTCGCTGGTGAGGGATCAGGCCCGCGACCTCAAAACGATGGGGTCGTTGTGCGAGCGTGTCATCGCGCCTAGCCAGTGGGTTTGCGCGGCGCTCGAGGCGAACGCATTTCCGGCCCACAAGATTGTCGTCTCGCGCCAGGCTGTCGCCCAGTCGCTGGTCGAACAAGGCGCGCGTCGCCGGCCGAGGGATCCGGGCGGGGAGATCCGCATCGGCTTCGTGGGCCGCCTCGAACACTACAAGGGCGTCCACACGCTCCTGGAAGCCATGGCGCAAATTCCCCGCGACATCCCGATCCGCCTGCTGGTTGCCGGCAGCGGCACCGAGGTGCCTTATCTTCGCGGCCTCGAGGCCGCGGCCGAGGGCGACAAGCGCATAGAGTTCCTGGGGGAGATCTCGCACGACCGGCTCCCGTGGTTCCTTGAGCAGATCGATGTCCTTGCAGTTCCGTCGATCTACATGGAGACCGGGCCGCTGGTCGTGCTCGAGGCTCACGCCTTCGGCATTCCGGTTATGGGAGCGAATCTGGGTGGGATCTCCGAGCGTATCCGTGATGGGATCGACGGATGGTTGCTTCCATTCGGCGACAGCAGGGCGTGGGCTGCTGTAATTCGGGACATAGCGGTCAATCGGCACAAGGTGGCGCGGCTCGCCGACAATATCTCGCTCGCCCGCACCATGACCGACGTAGGGCATGAGATGGCGGCGCTTTATCGCGAAATACAGCAGACAAGAGCCGCGAAGACCAAGGATGGCAGCAGGACGTCAACCGCGCCATGAGCATGGGCAAAGTCCCGCGCCTGATCGTACTCCTCAAAATTGCCGCCTCCGGCACTCTCGTCGCCGCAACCGTGGGAATGCTGTGGCATGAGAAGCCGGCGCTCGACCTGTGGGGGCATGACCGACCAGCCTGGTTTCTCACTATTGCATACGGTTGGTACCCGGCCGTCGCCGACTACACACGATGGCTGTCGAACTCCGGATTCGCGCCAGCGCTAATTTATCTGTTCGTCTCTGTTTCGTGCGTATTTGCGCTCTTGGCTGCGCCATTCATCGTCAACCGCGTGCTCCGGGTCGTGACCAGCGCGATATTGATTGTCGGCACCGCTTATGACCTGACCATGTACGACATCGGCGGCGGCCTTCCGTCGTCCGAGATAACCGAAACGGTGCTCTCGAGCATTGTCTTCGGCCTGGGAGGCACGGTTCAGTTGTACGCAGTTGAGATTGGCCGGAACACTGCCTTGGCGGCTATGACGTTTGTGATCTTTTGCCTGCGTCCACCAAAGATCCGGCATCCGCAATTTGCCTGGGCGCCCATGGCGGTTGTCGTTATGGCGACCGTCGGAGTGACGGGAATCATTTGGAGAACTGGTGGGCATACGAATGAGTTCCCCCCACCCTTCACGTCCTATTATCACGCCCTGAACTTCCTGACCGCTGCCGGGCACCAGCCGATCGCAAAGACCAACTATCCGGGCGTGGTTTCGCGGTCGTTGACCCAAATAATCCTGATAGTCGACGAGAGCGTGCGCGCGGACTACCTCTCGCTGAACAACCCATCGATAGATACGACTCCGTTCCTCGTTGCCAGGAGGAGGGACATCGCCAATTTTGGCGTTGGAGTTGCGCCCGCCAATTGTTCACGCGAAGCGCGGCAAGCGCTGAGATTTGGACTTCGAGACGGCGATCTGGGGCAAGCGGCAAATGCGCTTGGGAGACTGGCGCCATTCTGGGAATACGCCAGGCAGGCGCAACTCGAGACCGTTCACATCGGCACCATGATCACGCCGGCGAAGCCCATGAACGAGCTGGTCCATGGCGAGGGCGAGCTCGTCGATCGACGAATCATGATTGAAGACAAGCCGCAATATATACGGGACGAAGTTATCGCCGACAGGCTCAGGACGCTGATGTTCGAACCGGGACCAAAATTCGTCTTTGTCGAGAAATTTGGTATCCACGTGCCGTACGACAAGATGTATCCGCCAGGGCAAAACATCTTCGATGCCGATACGGCCATGGCGTTCGACCTGAGCGATAGGGCGAACCTCATCAAGCACTACGAAAACGCTATTCGCTGGTCGGTGAACCGATTCTTTTCGGCCGTTCTGAAAGACGGCCTGCCTCCGAATACCCTGATGATCTACACGTCGGACCATGGGCAATCGCTTTCGGAAGGCAGGATCACGAGCCATTGCAACAAGGGCGTCCAAGCGACCAGGGGCGAGGCCGAGGTTCCCTTGTTCGCCCTGTCGAGCAGTGACGAATGGACCACGCAGCTGTCCCGAAGCGCCGCACTGAACTTCGATCGGGCGAGCGATCTTGAGATATTTCCGACGCTGTTGGCTGCGATGGGCTACGACAGGCGCTGGATTTCGGAGCAGTTCGGCCTGACGTTGCTGGACAAGATTCCCACCGATCGAAAGCGCCGCTTCTGGGCGACGGGATCCATGCGCGTCTACGATAGTGACTAGCTGGAGGTTGCCTTCGTTGCCTCGGCACGGGGCAGGGCGATGAAGTTGGTCGTCGCACGGTTGAAGAACTCCGCGCTGTCGAGAGGCGCGGCCGAGCGTTCCCCGTAGAACGGGAGGTCGAAGAGGCGGTAGCCACGGTCGTTCAGCAACGCCCACAAATCGGCCCTCGCCGCGACGTCATTCGTTTCGAAGATGACCACGGGTTGCACTTGTTCCAGCGTCCGCGCGGCCCCTTTTAACACTGCTATTTCGCCGCCTTCGACATCGATCTTGAGGAGAACGCGCCGGCCTTGCAGGCCATCGGCGAAGCGATCCAGGGTCGTCAGCTCGACGGATTCTGTGATGAGGCGCCCGTGCGTCTCGGCGAGTCGATCGGCGACCTTTGGGACGAGCGTGCCGAGCCAGGTCTCGCCGTCGGGAAATACGAGGTTAAGCCTGCCGTCGTGGTCGCCAATGGCAACGCGCTCACGACGGATTTCGAAGCGATTAAGCTCACATACGGCTTCGCAAAAGCTGAGGCACTGGGGGTTGGGCTCGAACGCGATCGTCTTCACACCACGTGAGGCGAACAGCATCGAATGCGTACCGTAGTTGGCGCCGACATCGAGGAACACGTCGATAGACGACGGAGCCCCGAGCAGGAACTCATAGGTCGACTTGATTTCGGTCTCGTGGCCCAAAATGGAGACGGCTGCCGCCCAGTCGAGACGTGCCTGCTCGGGCCTCAGTGGCAGGTGGATCGAACTCCCCATAAACAAGATGACCCATTCGCCCCGAACCAAACGGGGATCATGTTCGAGGAATATTTCCGCGAAACGCCGATGGAACGCGGCCTTCGAGTCCGGCGACAAGCCGTTATAGTAAGCATTGAGCAGGCCTCGGGTGGCCGGCCGGCCAGCGAGGACGCGAACCAGTGCCTGCACGGCACTTTTAGCGAGCGATCTTGCCGGTTGAGCCAATTGCATCTGACGTTTGACTATACGTGAGGGACAAACTCCAAGCCAATGCCACCGCTCTCCTCAAGCGCGTTCCAGCAGTTGCTCCGCCGTATCCTTCGCCTGCGGGTGCCATGAGCAAACCGTCGCCCTGGCACGCCGCGCACAGTGTCGTCATGTGGGGAATCCGCCTGTTGCCGCTTCCCCTGGGCCGACTGGGCTTCCGCGCCTATCACAAGCTGCTGCGCACGCATCGCTGGTCGTACCTGGGCCGGAGTTATTTCGGCGCCACGTTCGATTGCGATCTGCACGACCTCATCCAGCGGATGATCTTCTATTTCGGCGTCTGGGAACCGGACATCTCGCGGGTCATCGAGGATACTCTCCGGCCCGGCGACGTGTTCGTCGATGCCGGCGCCAATATCGGCTACGACGCCCTGCTCGCGGCAAGGAGGGTCGGCGCGAACGGCCGTGTCGTGGCGATCGAGGCCTCGACCAGGACCTTCGCATTGCTCGAGCGCAATCTGGCGCTGAACGCCGCGGACAACGTGCGGGCCGTCAAAGCTGCCGTTTCCGACCGCACGGGCACACTCGAGCTCTACGAACAGGATGCAGGCAACATCGGGGCCGCCACGACGCTGGCGTCGCGAGGAGGCACGCGGCTGGAAACCGTCGATGCGCTGCCGCTGACCAGCATCCTTACGGCCGACGAGATCTCGCGGCTGCGCTTGCTGAAGATGGACATCGAGGGCGCGGAGCCCGCGATCCTGCGCGCCATCATCGCCGATCTGTCATGCTTCTCGCCCGACATGGAGATCATTGTCGAAGCCAGCCCGCAGGATGACGCGAGCTGGCAACAGGTGTTCGAGGAGATGAAGGCCAACGGCTTTGCCGCTTATGAAATCGCCAACAGCTACGAGATTGATTGGTATCTCGGATGGCGCCGGCCGGCGCCGCTGCGCAAGATCGACACCATGACGCACGGCCAGCAGGATCTGCTGTTCTCGCGCCGGCAGCGCGCGACCTGACTCAGTGACACGGACGCCCGGCGGGGACGAAATACACCGCGAGTTGGTGCTGGCCCGCCGAGCGCCACGCCATGCTCGGTGGGCCAAGGCGATCGATCGGCGCGCCGTTCGAGATATAGACTCCGCCTTCCTTGCACAGCTGATCGACGACGGCGTCGACTGAAAGGCCGAATACCGATCCCACGCCGACGAGGCGGATGTCGTAGCGCGGCCGCCCGCTCGCCAAAGGAGCGCCGAGAATGAACCAGCGCCGCCGCGAGGCACGCTCGAGCTGCATCGGATCTTCGGACATGGCGCGCGGCTGGCGGCCGCGCTCGAGGCCCAGCCGTTGGGCGGCGCGGGCAAACTTGGCACGCCATGCGTCCGGTCGCGCGGCTTCTGTCCACAACGCCTCGGCCGATTGCTCGGTCGGCAGCGGCACGGCGAACAAATCAGAGAGGTAGACCGTGGTGCCGGCCGGCACGTTGGCTTCCAGCCAGCGGACGGGGTCGCCATGGATGGCATTGTTGCGGTACCGCCAGGCTGCGTTGGCGCCGGCGCCGACCGCAGTGATGCCAAAAAGGCCAACCACAGCCCAAGCCATGAGCTGGCCAAGCCCTGGCTTCCCGCTCGATCCCGACAGCATGGAAACAGCCAACGGAACGGTGGCGACAACCAGGACGAACAGGGCGCCGTCATGTCGAACACCGCCGCCCGATTGGCGCAAAGCCATCGTCGTCAGGATGACCAGCCACGCGGCATAGGCGACGTAGCGCCAGGTTCGGTGGGCAGTGCCCCCGATCGCCAGGGCAAGGATCGTCAGCAACAAAGGCAGGCCGAGGCCGCTCCACACCAGAGAGCGCATGACTTCGCCCGGGCCGGTCGTTGCATCGGCGACGACGAGAAACCGGACATCGAGAATCTGCCTGAGGTTTCCGGCCAGCGACGTCAGGTACCAGGGAGCAGCGAGGAGGAAACAGGCGATCGTGATGGCCAAAAAGATCGCAGCGGCGCGCAGTCGTCGACCTCGCGGTTCCGTCGCCGCGATCTCCAGCAACAGGACGGGCAGGCAGAGCGCCATCTCTACACGCGTGGCGATCGCCAGGCCGATGAAGATTGCGCCAGTGACGAGCTTCCAGTGGTTGGCAGCGGCAAAGACGCCGACGAAGGCAAGCAACGCCAATGACCAGGCAAACGAATACGATCGCGTCTGCGCGGTGTATTCGACGAACAGGGGCAGAGCCGCGGCCAGCACGCCGCCGGCGAGGGCACCGCGCAACCCCGCGATTCGATGACCAAGCCAGGCGATGCCGGCGGCGGCCAGGCTTCCGAGCGCCATTTGAAGTCCGACGATCAGCAGCCGCAGGCGGCCGAAGTCGGCGTAGTCCCCGAACAGCACCCGTTCCATGGCGGCGAGAGGCTTGAGAAGCGGCGGCATCGACGGATCCACCGTTCCAAGCAGCCACGCCACGGCGGTCTGCAGTCCGGCATAGAGGGCGACAAGCCAGGTGATCGCCGCGGACGGCACGTGCTTGTACCCGGGCGGCAGGCCTTCAAGCAGAAGCAGACCATCCGACAGGTAGCCGATCTCATCCGATTCGGGAGTCGAGGTCAGGTCGGTTATCAGAAAGAGCCGAAGGATGAGTGCCAGAATTCCGACGCTGACGATGACTATTCCCGCTACCCGCGCGTGCGGAACTCTTTCCATGGACAAGACGTTTTCCCCTCGCTCGCTCCACCATAAGCCGAGTCGACCTCGGCAGGTTCATCGCTTCGGCACCTGGCGCGCAATTTTGGGATGCATAGTTTTGCAGTCTGTGTGCTATTATAGCCGCTCTGGCCGGAGCCTTCCGCGCAGGGGCAGGATCGGCAGTCCTGGGGCGTTTGGGTGCAGCTTCGGCGAGCGATAAATCTTTTCTACGAGGAACCGGACCCGGATCGGTGGCTGCCATTCGACCATTGGCCGCGCCGGCTGATCCGCCGGCTGGTGCGCGGCCCGCACCAGCCAGGCGGCCAAATGCGCGTGTTCCTCAATTTGGCGGCGGGCCTCGACCGGATCGGTGTGCCGTACCGGATCAATGACTATCGCCACGTCAGGGCCAATCCCGGCGAACTCGCGTGCCTGATCGGCAAGCCGCATATTCTCAGGAAGTTTTCGCCGCGGACGCCGCTGTTGTTCGGCTCGTCGATCTACAATCATCCGATCGACGACGAATCCCTACCGTCACGGCACGCCATCCGCCAGGTTCTCGTGCCCAGCGCCTGGGTGCAGCGCATGTTCTCCACCGTCTGGCCGGGCATCGTCAGCGTCTGGCCGGTCGGCATCGACACCAGCCGATGGGCGCCCGAGGCGTCGACGACCAAGGATGTCGACATCCTCTTCTACGACAAGATCTCTCGCGATCGCCAACACTACGAAGCGACGCTCATCGATCCGTTGATGGACGAGCTGCGCCGCCGCGGCCTCGTCGTCGAGTATTTGCGCTACGGCACCTACCGGGAGCATCAGTTCCACGCCTTCAGTCGTCGCGCGCGCTCGATGATCTATCTCAGCCGGTACGAGACCCAGGGTATCGCACTGGAGCAGATGCTCGCCGCCGGGGTGCCGGTGCTGGTCTGGGATGCCGGTGGCGAATGGCAGAACCTGGAGTATCTCCTGCGCGGCGTACGGTTCAGTCCGGTGACGACGGTGCCCTACTGGGACGACCGTTGCGGCAGGAGATTTACCAGCGCCGAGGATTTCCCGTCAGTTCTCGATGACTTTTGGCGCGGCGTGCAGCTCGACACCTTCGCCCCGCGCGAAATGATCGTCGAGCGCAAGCTGACGCTCGAGGGCGCCGCCCAAGCCTATGTCGACCTCGTCGGAAAGTATGACAGCTGACGGATCTAGAGAGCCGACTCTTCGAACCAATCGGTGAGTCTGCCTTCTCGGCCGATCGTGCCGCGCTGGAGGGGGAAAATCGCGGCGACAGCCTTGCCCGGGATCCGCCGCCGGGCGGCGAGGACCAGGCGCAGGCAAGAACGTTGGAAATCGAAGGGATACCTGCGCCGCCGGGTCTGATCCCAACGGACAAGGCGATCCGGATAGGACCGGGACGCCACGAGTGACGACGCGTTCTGGCTCTTGAACGCAGCGAGCATGCGGCGCTTGCAATCGAGGTCCTCGGGATCAAGTCGGGCCTTGAGCAAGAGGCGGCCGTCGATGCCGTCCGGCGGGCCGTAGTACGCCACCAGCCCAAACAGCCAACGCGCGCTCAAGGCGATGATTCTGTGCGGTGTGTTGTTCAACGAGACATAGGGGCTGTATTCGGGCGCCTCGAAGACATCGAACTTGTCGCGCTCCGACACCAGACCGCCGATCAGCGCCGCCGCCATATCGTGATGGATGTGGCCGCCCTCGAACATCGGCATCACGATGGCGGTGGGTCGAAAGTCGTCGATGACCGATCGCAGTACCTTGGCGGCGGCCTGCAGCTTCACGGGATCGCGCTGGTGCAGCGGCGGCAGCAGGTCGAGGTGGCGGAGATCGTCGGCGCCGAGGCCGACTTCGCGCCAAGCTGCATGCGCCTCCGCCTTGCGCTTTTCTCGCAGCCCGGGCTCGACGTCCGCCGCCAGGTAGACCACGCGCGTGGCGCCGCCCAGGCGTCCGTTGCGGGCGCCGATCCCGCCGGCCGATATCACGCAGTCGTCTTCGTGCGGCGCCACGATCAACAGACGGCCAGGCGTGTCCCAGCGGAGCCAGCGCTCAAGGACGTGAATGCGCTGCAGCGCCCAACTCGAGATCACGAACAACAGCGAATAGAAGATCGCGAAGGGCAGGGCGATCCAGACGACTCCGCGGCCGGCCAGCAGCACCACGCACCAGAACAGCAGAGCGGTGCCGCCGAGCAAGGCCACCGCAGCCCATGGCCTGAAGTAGATGCGGCGCTTCATAGGTTCGCTACCTATGCTATTGGAAACCGGCGAACTGCAAGACCCAGAGACGATCTTTTGCGCCTTCTTCATGTCGTCCCGACCTATTTGCCCGCGGTGAGGTATGGCGGGCCGATCCGTTCGGTTCATGCGCTCTGCCGAGGTCTCGCGGGTCGCGGACACGACGTTCAGGTCTTCACGACCAACGTCGACGGGCCTGGCGACAGCGACGTGCCGCTGCGACGCCCGGTGGAGCTCGAAGGGGTGCATGTCACCTACTTCCCGAGCCGAGCCTTGCGCCGGCTCTACTGGTCACCGCCCATGCGGCAGGCGCTCGCGTCCACCATCGCGGGCTTCGACGTCGTCCATGTCCATGCCATGTACCTGTGGCCGACCTGGGCGGGAGCCCGCGCTGCGCGCCGACACGGGATTCCCTACGTGGTGTCGCCGCGCGGCATGCTCGTGCCCGAACTCATCCGCCGCAAGAATCAGTGGATCAAAAGTGCCTGGATTGCGCTTATCGACCGCCCCACCCTCGAGCAGGCGGCGGCCATCCACACCACGTCGGCGGTCGAGGCGGCCCATCTCGGCTCATTCGGCTGGACGCTGCCCACGGTCGACACCATTCCGCACGGCGTTGACGATCCGCCACTGACATCGGGCTCGCTGTCGCCGGACGTCGCCGCTGCGATCGCCGGAGGGCGGTTCGTGCTGGCGTTCGGCCGGATCAATTGGGAGAAGGGCTTGGACCGGTTGATTGCTGCGCTCCCGCAGGCGGCATCGGCCCGGATCGTCGTGGCGGGCGACGACGACGAGGGGCACTCGCGCTTTCTTGCATCCGAGGCCAAGCGGCTCGGGGTGGCCAAACGCGTGACCATGCTGGCGCGCCACGTCGACGGCGCCGACAAGGAAGCGCTGTTCGGCGCCGCGGCGCTGTTTTCCATGACATCACTGTCGGAGAATTTCGGGCTCGCCGCCTTCGAGGCGATGCGCCGTGGATTGCCGGTGCTGGTGACGCCGGATGTCGGCATGTCGGAGATCGTGCGCGACGTCGATGCCGGCCTTGTCGTCGCGCCGTCGCCCGATGGCATCGCGGCCGGCTTGCAAAGCTTGCTGTCGGACCCCAAGAGGAGCCGCGCCATGGGCGAGCTTGGCCGCGAGCACGTCGTCGCCAACTACAGCTGGGCGTCCGTCGCCGAGCGCATGGAAGGGCTCTACCGCTCGATCGTGGAGACTCGGGCCACGGAGCGGCCAGGCCGATGAGCGAGCTCCTGGAGCACAGTCCGTTCGATCCGGCGAGTGAGCGGCGGGTGGTCATCATCGCCGACTGGCTTCCGCCGGACTTCGGCGCTGTCGGGCAATACATGCAGATGCGCGCGCGCGGTCTCGCCGAGCGCGGTCACGACGTCACGCTGGTCGGCTTGTCGTCGACGGCAAGCTCCGTCAAGCACGAGGCCATGGCGGCGGGGACACTGACGGAACTGCGCCTGCTGGCGAAGCCCGTGCCGCGCGCTTCGCTGGTGGGCAGGCTGCTGTGGACGGTCAGGACCGACGTCAGGCTGTTGCTCGCCGCGTTTCGCAGCCTGCGCGCGGCTGACGGAATCGTCTTCACCGGCTCGCCGCCATTCCTCGTCCACCTGCTGACGCCGTTGAAGCCGCTTTGGCGGGGGCGGCTTATCTATCGCATCACCGATTTTTATCCCGAGTGCCTGATCGCCGCTCGCGCGCGGCGATCGTGGGTGCTCGAGTTGCTGCTGGCCGTCACGAATTTCTGGCGCCGGCGCATCGATGGTTTCGAAGTGCTGGGTGAGGATCAATTGCGCCGGTTGCGCGCGACGGGTGTTGGCGAAAAGCGCATTGCCCTGGTGCGCGACGGCTCGCCCGTGAGC
>Ga0306921_10003205_pt1 | contig 16583 bp, 15 predicted proteins | sample sta12Cox44000080_FD_203760 | JGI IMG/M metagenome (GOLD analysis project Ga0306921, IMG submission 203760) | Lab enrichment of tropical soil microbial communities from Luquillo Experimental Forest, Puerto Rico - statoxic.12C.oxic.44.000.080 (v2)... | ecosystem: Environmental > Terrestrial >...
GCGGGATCAGCGGGAACGTGATAAATCTTCAAATTCAATGGAATGATGGGCAGCTACCGCAAACAGCGGGCGTGTTGAGTACCGCAGGAATTTTCAGTGCTAGCGGTTTTGATAACGTTGCGCCATTGGCAGCATTTGTTGCAGCATCGCAGGCAATTACGATCACTTCCTCCGTGAATGGTTCTGGCTTTACTTACGACGTTTATTACGTTGTCGAACAGCTTTCTTAGTTGTGGGAGAGGGTTTGGAATCTTCGTCCCGTTGCCTGTTCTTCTTTCTGGGTGGCATAGCTCCTTTGTCATGAACCCACTTTGCCCTCCTTCGTATGATTGCGAAGGAGGGTTTTCTTCAGGAGGTAATCAATGGCACCACTTGTCGGAGATGTGCTCCAGGGCTTCCGGGAACTGGCTCCCGACCCTTGCCAGACACTCCAGCCACCCACGTTTACGGCAGTGTCGAACCGTACTGCCGGTCCCGGGCCGGCGCCTCCGTTCGCCTTCGCGCCCGCGTCCACGGTGTATGTCAAGGTGACGCAGGGCACGCCGTGGGGGGAGACCGCCTCTCTGGCTGAAGTGACGGTAAGCGACCCGACCGCACCCTCCGGGTTCAACATAACCGTGACGATTGCGACGTCCTATCTGGCAACGTTTGCGCGCGCCTACTGGACCATTGCCGGACCCGGGCTCGAGGACAGCTATATCGAGTCGGACTTCACGCTTCAGAACAGTGTGACAATCAGCATCGATCCCAGCCAGTTCACGCACCCGCCGGCGGGCGAGGCGATGGTTCCAACCATCTCGCGTGCTTATAATCCGGACTCGGATGGCAACGTGTGTTCGGCGATGCTTGTCTACCGGTGGCTTGCGGATGGCTTAAATCAGGCTTCTCAATTAACCGGAGGGATTCGCGATGTGACCGGAGTGCCTTCCACGGTTGGAAAGGCGCAGTACCGGCTGGTAGGGCAGTGGAACAAATTCGAGTCCAGCTGGTATGACGGTTATCCGTTTCCCGGAGGGGCTAAAACCGAAATTTACCGTCATGGCAAGGTAACTGGTCTTTCCGGAGTTGGAACGTGCAACTTGTCCGCTGATCGTCAGGTAGTGGAGTTGTGGCCATCGCCCAGCCGGACTGCCGGTTCGAGCACCATGACCTACGGCTGCTCCGCAACCGATACTGGCATCATCCTTACCACCGGGACCAGTTGGGTGCTTCCGTTCGGGGTGGCGGTGATCGGCACCTATCCTCCCACGGCGGTTTACGGGTCTGGATCGTGTGAAATTATCGAGTACTCAGATCTGTCTTCGTCGGCGGTCACGCAGATTGAGAGAGGCATGGGAGGCACGATCGCGCAGGCATGGCCCGTCAACACTCCGGTTCAGGAGTGCAATATCTATTTCACCGGCAAGCGCATGGCTACGCTTTATTCTCGTGGGCAAGCCAATTTCACGTTCAACAATCCGCCCGCGTGGGAGGATGCGATTCGTACTTACATGATCTACCGTTTCCGCTCCTTCGAGCAGGACCAGCAAGCGGCGCAGGCGGAGTTTGAAAGATTTCGCGTGATGTGCGAGTCGGTGAAGAATAGCCAGCAGCCGCTCGGACCAAGACGCATTCAGGCTTCTTGGTATGGAGGAGCAAGCGGCGTGGAAGTCGCGGGTGGCGGATTCGGGTCCGTTTTTGGGGGCGTAATTATCCCATAATCAACAACTTACAGCATTCTGATCCAGTGGTCAAAATAAGGCCTATCCGGCAACTAGTTGAACGTAGGGAACCGGTTTGGCTTCCACCTGCCAGTCGAGCGCGTCGATGGTCACCACGCCGGTGCCGGTGACGCTCATCTGCACGTTGACGGCGGTGATGCCGATATCCACGCGCGTATCGAATTGCCCGCTGGTGGGGTTGGGATTGACCCAATAGGCCTGTGTGAAGAATGGGCGGCCATCCACCTCCAGCGACACGGTGAAGGTTTGGGCCACTGGCGGTGTAGCGTATCCGCGTATCACGACTAGCCGGTAGAAGCCGTGAAGAGACGAACCCTCTGAATATACGTGGCTTACCCGGAACATCCATGTGATCGGAGTGTTGCTGGCGGTTACGGATGGCACTAAAGAACTGGAATCCCAAGCAGGGTCAACTGGTACGCCATTGACGTAACCTGCGTGCATTCTTTCGACATTACCCGTGCCATCGCTTCGACCGGCGATTAGAAGCGGGATTCCTTCTCCGGTTCGGGCTTGCATCAAAGTGTTTATTGGCCAAGGAAGATCGTATATTGTCCAACTCTTGAGAACTAAATCCCATGCAAAAAGCCGGGTCATGCTGCCAACCTGACCGAGGAGTGGCAAAGCGCAAATATACAGAGGAACAGAACTTACTTCCGTTCCTTTGCCCAGATAACAAAATGAGAAATCAACACCTGTAATGTCCGCGTCGAGGTGGGTTCCTCCGAATATATAGGGTCTGATTTCCTCAGAGACTAGGCGGTCTTTGACTCCATCAAAAATACCCCAGCCCATGTGGGTGAGCCGGATGATGCCATAGCCGGGCAGGAACTGGATGCTGCGCGCGGCAATGCAGCCGAGGTCGGTTTGGGCCTGGGTGATGGCGAAGTCTTGAGCTCCGAACACTCCGATCACCTGGTAAGTCGAGTATTCCTTGAAGACCACCAGAGAGCCGGTCGGTGCAATGCCCACTTCGGCGACCGTGTAGGTAGCAAGCCCGGTGATCTGGGTGCCGTCGTCTTTGCCGATAAATGCGGTGTTGACGGGGTTCCAGCTGTCAGGGTTGTTGGAGTCCGACATCTTGAGGCAGGTAGGCCCATCGATGTTGTCGGCGGTGTTGGTGGGCCAGGTGTTGGCCAGCCACAGCGATCCGGCATAGACAATGCCGTGAGCGGCTCCGGGAGGCGCGACCGAGGTGGCGAGCGGGCCGTCGTTGCGCCAGATGACTTGACCATCCTTGACGGTGGCCCCAACCGAGGTCGGCCATGAGGGCGGCGAAGTGGCGCTGTTGCCGCTTTGGATGGCGGTAAAGATGTAGTTGGGCGGGGCGGGGACGATCTGGTCGCCTGCCACCCAGGCGAGGCCGGAACCCCAGGCCGGATAGGAGTCGGTCCAGGTGTTGGTCAGAGCGGAGATGGTGGTTCCGCCCAGCTGGGAGGGGTCGCAGCCCTGTGGCGGGTAGCCGTTGCCGAGGATCAGAATCGAGGCTGGTGCGGGAGGAGTTCCCGGAGCCGATCCCGGCGGGATGCGGGTGAACTGCAGAATCTGCGGAATGGGGCAGGCGTAGTTAGGAATGCCGCCGTAGGGCGTGAACGACGAAGAGTTGGTGAGGGTGATGGTGCTCGAGGCTATCGACCCCGTGGCGGTCACGCTGACCGTTCCGGGAGGGCCTCCGGCGCTGGCTCTGGCAATGATCCGGAAGACGATGGTGTTGAGGTTGGTGGCTGTCGCTATGGTTGCGACCAGGGTTGGCGAGGCGCTCACGGAGCCGCTTGGAGGAGTGATGGTAAGCGAGTAGTACTGGAGCGTGTGCCATGTCGTCCCGTTGTCGGGAGAGTAGTCGAACTCCACGCTCGCAAAGCCGCTGGCTCCGGCAACGATATTGCCGCTCAGCGTGTAGGAGGCGCTGACCGAGACGCTGACCGGCTGGCCTGCGGTTACCGGCACGCTGGGATAGTTGGCGGTGTTCGCCGAGGTCTGCGTGTTGGTGACGTAGGAACTGATGGCGGCGGTAACGCTGGTGCCGGTTCCCGTGTAGGTGCCTCCGGAAGTGAAGCCGGACTGAAACTGGAAATTGGGGTCGCCGGGAGCCAGCGCCGCGGGTTCGGCAACGGCGGCGGGAATGGAAACGCTGGTGGGCGAGAACACCACCTGGGTCGATGGCTGAAGCACATTGCCGACCGCCAAGTTATACGACGTAAAAACTGAACCTGAGGGTGGAGTTGGGCTAGTAAGAACCGGGTAAAAGCTATATTTTCCCGGCAATAACGTAGCGAATATGCCCATAGCGACGGGAATATTACTCGGTCCTGCTATTTGACCGATCAGCGCAGACCCTGGACTTGTTTGTAGTGAACCGCGCTGTACGAATGTGATGTTGCTTCCTCGGCTGATGCTTCCGGGAACTTCCGAAAGCACCCCCGTTCCTGCGTTCAATCCATGGAGCCATTTCCGTTGACTGACGACCCTTTTAGGCATTGAAACTCTCCATGAAGAACTTTGACAGCTTCACGGTAACAGTTGCAAGCATCCTCAAAGGCGACAAAATATCCCAGCGTCTTTCTTTTACCGCCAGCTGTAATATATGCAATCCAACGGTTTTGGCGTTTATACCAATGAACACCCTTATGCCCAGACGTATTGTTTTTGTAAAGACGCTTGTTCATGGCGTTTTGCCCTTGCGTCACTATACGCAGGTTTTGTTTGCGATTATCGAGTGCGTTATGGTTAATGTGATCGACCTGACGTCGGTCACCACGCGCTAAACCCATGATGAGCCGATGCATAATCAGGTTTTTACTTATAGCATGACCATCTTTCCAGCCAAGGTATAAACAGTGGGTTGCGTAATAACGACGTCCTGTAGGATCCCAATGGGCTGCCCATTTCAGATGAGAAAGTTCTTCGAAGTCCTCCGTATCCACGATCGCAACTTGCTCCTGCGTGAGCGGAATGGTCTTATAGTCTGATTCGGGGGTCATGATCGTCCTCCTGCGACGGTTAGGCTTTGTCCGGTGCTTCTAACACCTGACCCCTAAAGCATATATCGTTACGGCGTGAATAAACGCCTGACTTCCACGCTGATTCTCCGCAACCTGACCGTCGCGGAAGCGGAGTGTCTGACGCTCCTGCCTCCTGAACTCAGGGAAATTGGCTGGCCGAAGCCCGATCCGGCTTGGACTTTTATTATCGAGAATGGTTCCGGGCCGATCGCCCTGGTTATGGGGAGTTACATCGCCGGCGTATGCGTGTTTTTCCGGCTGCTGACCACGGCCCAGGCGAAGGGAACATCAAGCTGGATGCTTGCCGCCCTGCCAGCGATATTTGAAGATATTCGCCAAAGGGGTTGCGTCGGGTACGCCGCGTTCTTCAGAGATTCGCGTCCGGACGAGGTGCGGTTTGCGCGTCTCATGGCCCGGGCGGGCGGGCTGATGGAATCGTTTCATGGCACCTTCGGCGTGGTCCCGCTGCTTCCCGACGGAATGGGTCCTGAATGCCTCAACTCGGTGCTGTAGCGATTATCGAACTGGTCAGCGCTCTAGCCTCGGCGGCGGGCACGGGCGTGTCTATGTATGAGGGAGCACAAAACCGGGATGCCCAGAAAGCGCAGCAGGCGGCGGCATTGAAGGCGCAGCAGCAGCAGTACATGCAGCAGCAGGGCATGGCGCGGGAGCGGGCCTTGCTGGCCGCCGGTCCTAACGCTCAGGCGCAGACTTTGGGGTCGCTGACTGGCCCGGCGGGAGCCAGCTTCGCTGACCTTCTGGCCGGGATTCCGGGCGGGAATGTGGGAGGCATGCAGGCTCAGCCGGCGCAGCAGGGAGTGCCCAGTCCGGCTACCGGGCAGACCACCCAGCAGATGGGCACTCAGGACATGATTGCGCGTCTGGGTCAGCCGCCGCAGAGCAATTTTTCGGGAGGCTGGAACCCGACCCAGGAACCGCCTTACGGGCCCTTCCAGCTAAGCTCGTTCCAGACAGGAGGTTGATATGGACCCCGGAGCATTGACAGGTTTAATGAAACTGGTTCAGCCCATCATCGGCGCGGTAGGTGCGGGCGGCGGCCTCTGGAACAATATCCAGAACGCTGAGTACCAGAACAAGCTACGCGGTCTGGCTATGAACCCCGCCAAGATGATGGCTTATGCCAAGGGGTTCGAGCAGCCGCTGCAGGCGGGCTTGCTCAAGGGTACGGAGAACGCCGTGCAGGGCTACGCCGCAGAGCGGGGCCTGGCGACCTCGCCGCAGATTCAGCAGTCGTTGATGGCGGAGGCCATTGCGCCGGCACTCCAGCAGCAGCAGAACCAGGGGCTGAATGCCGCCTATGCCAGCCTGGGACTGGGCGGAGGCGCGCCTCCCGGCGGTGCTTATTCGGACCTGTCCTCGAGTCTGAGGATGCTTCAGAGCGGGTTTCCGGGACAGGCAGGGTCTCCTGCCACAGCACCTCAGTACGATTATTCACCGTGGTATGATTCGACTCCCAGCGTTCCTGGGTCGTCGGATTATGGACCATATCAGCAGGCGTTTGTGAATCCGGAAGGCGCTTCTCCATACGGTCCGTATCAGTCGCCGCCAACCGATTTAACCAGTTTTGGTTTTGGTCCTAATTACGCTGAGGGTCAGTAGCCATGGCGTTTAACTTTGGTGCCGCAGCGACGGGTGTCGGCTCGCTCGCCGACGCGTTTGAGGCCAACCGCAGGCAGGCGCTCGAGGAACGCCGCCAGAAGGTTATGGACGCGCAGCAGGCGCAACGGGAGAGGTATCAGAACGCCTATCAGCAGGCGCTGATTCAGAAACAGCAGGACGAGCGTCAGTACGGGCATCTTTTGCGTACCATCAAGGATCCGGATGGTTCGATGGTGGAAGAGTGGTGGACTCCCGCCGGAGTCAAGCGTTATACGACCGAAGGTTCGGCACAAAAGCGTGCGGACGCATGGGCGGGAGGCTTTAAAGCCCGTTACGGTAAAGACCCTTCTCCGGAAATGTACGAGGATGTTCTGTACAAGTTTTCCGGAGGTACGGGAAGCCTGCGTACGGCAGGAACGGGCAAGCCGCAGTGGAAGGTCGACTCTGGCGGCAATGCTTACTGGGTTTATCCGCCTGATGAGCAGAATCCCGACGGAGTTCAGGTTCCGGCAGGCATGGTGACCAAGCGCCTGACTGCGGAACAGCAGTACGAAGACATCATGAAAAAAGTGGCGCTGGGCGAGACGCTGACCCCCCAAGATCAGGCTACGGTTGCGGCTATTCGTGAATGGACGAATATGCGTATCACTCAGCCCGCGATTGCGCGTATGAAGGCGCTGGTGATGTCGCGGCTGGTGCAGGTCGAGGTTCCCGGCCAGCCCGGAGAGGTGCAGTGGGTTCCGGCGGGAGAAGCGGCGGCGGGAGGGATGCGGGCGCCTTCCTCTCTCAGCCATCTGATGGACGTTTATTACGGAACCGGCAAGGGTGGCGACAACCTGCAGTCGTTCAATGTTGCGGTCAGCCACCTGAACCTTATGCGGCAGATGGCGACCGCGCTTCGCAATCAGGATGTGCGCCTGATCAACGAACTTGGGAACCGCTGGGCCTATGAGATTGGCGGCGCCGCTCCGACCAATTTCGATGCGGTACGGGGTCCGGTGGCAGACGAGCTGGAGCGGATTTATACCGGAGTCGGTGCCACCCAGAGCGGCATCAAGGCGATGCGCGATCAGGTCAGCACTGCGGCTTCTCCGGATCAGTTGAGCGGGTTCATTGACACCAACATGCAGTTGATGAGAAGCAGAATCGAGGCGGGTGCGCAAAGGTACTTGCTGGGTGAGCAGGGCATACCGGCGTTTCCGGAAGACCTCGTTCCTCGTAATCAAGGTCCCACGCCCCCTCGAGCGCCGGGTGGTGGCAAAGGCGCAACTCCGCAGGGGGCAACTCCTGCAGTCTCGCCGGGTGTGAAAGCGTTTCAGGACGCAGTCAGTGCGATGTATGAGGAAGATCAGAAGAAGGTAAAGAAGTAAATGGCTTCCGAAGAGAGAAAAGCGCAGCTTGGCCAGATGTTCAAATCCATGTCGCAGCAGGATCAGCAGGCGTATGTGAACAGCCTGCCTAAGGCCCAGCAGCAGTGGTTTTACGACAACATCGTGCGTGCTTCCTCGAAAGCGGCTCCTCCTTCGCCACCGCCGCCAGATTCGGCCATGGGCGGGTTTCTTCGCCGCGGCGGGCAGATAATCAGCTCATTCAACACCCCGCCGCAGACGCCGACGGAGTCGGCAATCGCCGCCGGCACTTCTGCCATCCCCATGGGAGAAAAGATCGCGCTTCCCCTCTATCGCTTGATTACCGGCTATCCGCAGTCGGTGATGCAGGGTTACCGGCAGGCTGAGCATGAACTTGGCGAGGCGACGGAAATCAAAAAGATCAATCCCACGCTGGGCAATCTTGCCGACGTTCGTGCTGCGGCGACGACCATCGGCATGCTGAATCCTCTCTCCGCAATGTCGGCGGCTAATGTGAACCAGCTCAAAGAAGAGGGACGGGGTAAGGAGGCGACTGGCCAGGGAGCGGCTGACATTCTGGCCCTGCTCGCGCCAGAGGCTTACGGTCGGTTACGTCCGAAACCGAAGCCCCCCTCGCCCTATGCGGAAACCCATGAAGAGTTCAGTTCTGCGGCCAAGCCGCATGCTACCGAGGAGCAGGCTGTAGCACTGAAAAAGGATGTAGGCAAATCCGGTTCGCAACTGGTTGAGAGGGTAGGTGAACTCAAAGGATCAAAGAACGCGACTCGGATCATTGAAACTCGCGCTAGCGAAATCGCAACGGAGTATAGGCGAGCTGAGGAAAATCTCAATGCGCACGTCATGGCGGACGGACGCACAGTTGGCGAACTGCAGGTTGATGGGTCTCAGTTGTCAGATGAGACGGTCAATTACAACAAGCCCGGAAAGCCTAGTGAAAAGATCGGAAGGTCTCTCACTCTCGACAAGGCTCTTGACTGGCTGCATATCGCCAACGATGAAGCGGCTGACGCATTTATCGGCAAGGATTCCATTCGCGAGGCGCGGGCCAAAGCCGTTGGCGACGAACTTCGCCGGATTCTCAATCGCGATGTAAGTCGGGCCACGGGAATCTCGGAAGAGCGGGTAGCGGCGGTGCGTGAAGCTCAAGGCCGAAATACGAACATTGCGAAGACTCTTGAAGGAACCCGGCTGCGGGCGCAGCGTGGTGAGTACGGAAAGGTTGAAGATATTCCCACGTCTAAAACCGGAATCGTTACACGCGCTGTACGGCATCTGCGCGGCGGGGCGCAAGGAGCCGCCAACCGGGCAGTGGCGAAAACTTATGGCAGGATGCGGGAATCGGTTCTGGCCGAAGGCACTCCGGACCCCTTGCGGGACTGGATGCGCACCCTGCCGCAAGCGGTACCCGGTTATGTTGAGCCTCCTCCGGCAACTCCGCCTCCGCCTGCCGAACGGGTTCCCGGCGCTGGCGTGCAGCCGAGGCCTCCTGCTCCGGCTTCTGCGGCACGTCCGGGCGCACCTCGTATTTCGATGGAAGAAATGGAAGCTACCGCAAGAGCGGCATCGGAGCGCGCGTTCGAAGAAAGTCGAGCGGCAGCCCGACCGCCCAAGCCGACCCAGCCTAGGCCTGTGTCTTACCAGCGCCTCCCGGCCGCCGAAAATGAGCAGATAGCGGCAATCAATGAAAAGTTCCGCCAGGAACAGGCGCGCCAGCAGGCTCAGGGAAGGCCACAAGCGCAGCCGTCGCAGCCTCAACCTCAGCGCCCGGGCTATCAGCGTCCGTCTCTTGAGGAAGAAGAGACAATAGCCAGGCAGAAGGAGCAGGCATATCAGCGGCGCCAGGCGCAGGAACGGGCGGCGGAGGAGCAAAGGAAGAAGGCGGGGTCCTCGCCGGAGAAGCGTTATAACCCTGAACTCGAGCGTGCCAAGGCCAAGCTTGCGGAGAAGCATGCGCGTTGGCAGAAGGCTAAAGAGGGTTCCAAGGAGCAAGCGGCTCTGGCTACGGAAATAGGGGACCTGCAAAAGCAGATCGTCGACATGGAAGCGGGGGCCAAATGATGCGCAGAATCATTCTTTTTATCCTCCTCGCTTTCGCCGCTTCGCTCTTTGCCCAGGACACCACCGTCATCGGCAACGCCATCACCAGTTCCAACGGGGTGCTCTACGCTCACGGCGCCCTGACCGCCACCCTGGTCGACGCCGCCGGCAACGACCTGTCATCCTCTCCGGTGCTGGTCGGCGGCGTGCCGGTAACCATCCCGCAACGCCAGACCAACCTCGATTCCAATGCCAACTTCTCTATTGGCCTGGTGCCGCGGGCCACCATCCAGCAGCCCAACAACACTAACTGGAAGCTCAACATCTGTTCTCAGAACCCGGCGGGCAATCCCGGCCCCATTCCGCCCATGGTGTGCTTTATCTATACCGTGACCGTGGGCACTACGTCGCCGCAGGACCTTTCCTCGGCCATCAATGCCATTCCTCCACCTCCGATCCAGGGCGGCGGCGGAGGCGGTGGCGGAGTGTGCGGCACCGCCGGCGAACTGATCTGGAACAATTCGGCATCGTGCAGTTCGACCGGCGGCATGACCTGGAACCCCTCCAGCCAGTTTCTGAACAATCCCAGCGGATCAATTTCCGCCAACTTCGTGGCCGGAACCAATGTGGGTACCGGCAATGGCGGCGGCTACTTGGTCAACCTGCCCTGGAACCCGGCGAACGGGCTTCCTGTGCATTCAATGGCTTGCCCGAACAGTTCGGGAACGGCGATTGCCTGTCCGACAACGGCAACCTCCTGGGCGGGCATCGTGCGTAGCGGAAGTTCAAGCCTGGGCGTGACTGTTCTGACCGTGGAAGGTCAGGACCAGTGCCAGTTTGACGGATCGGCCACGGTCGGCGACTATGCCGTACTTTCCAAGCTCACGGCGGGCTATTGTCATGACTCGGGACTGACGACCCTGCCTCTGTTGCCCAACGTGGTGGTTGGCCAGATCCTAAGCGTAGCGGGCGGGACGGGGTCCCTTGCCACAGTGTTGCTGACTCCGGGCGTGACAGCCAATTCGGGATCTGTGCCCGGCCTCACGCCGGATGGTCTTACTCCGGCGGGAATCGTGGTAAGTGGAGCGGTGGCTTCAGCCTCGGTGAACGCGAGCACCGTCAGCGCGAGCGTCAATAAAGTTTTGCTGGTCACCGCCCCGCCCTACAATGCCAAGTGTGACGGCGTGACGGACGACCAGACCGCAATTCAGGCGGCATTTAACGACGCATATACCTATAGCGAGAGCGTGCAGTTCCCTGCCGGAACCTGTCTCACCAGCACAATTAGCTGGAAGGCTCAGCCGTTCTTCGGCGCGGGTGTCAGTCTGACGATCATCCGGGGCAAGCCGGGCCAGGACGTCTTTGCTACGCCCGATGGCGTTAGCTGGACCAAACCCGTTGCCGGAACGCTGGTGCATGACCTGAGAATCCAGGTGGACGGCACCGTGGACGCATCAGGGTCTCCGCAAGGCAATAACACCTTCCCCAATCGCATTGCCGGAACTCTGGGCGGGGCGTCGAATCCTGTGACTCCCGCCATCTCGCCGGGACCGTGGCCCTTCGGTACGGCGTTCTGTACTGCGTCAATCAGCGCCGGTGCTCTTAACACCCTCAATTTGTCCGGGTGTCCGCCGCTCACGAATCTGGAAACCTGGCGTGTAATCGGGGCACCGATCACGGTGAATGGTGTTGGGGCTGGAGGAACTAATCTTGTTACCACGATCGCCTCGGTTGTAAATGCCACGACCCTGACGCTCACCACGCCGGCCTCGAGCGCAGGTACGGGACTCTCGGGAACATTTCTCAGCCCGATTACGCCTCCGTGGTATATCGGCAACTGCGGCTTTGCGTTTCCTTTTAGCGACGGATCGGCTCCTAGCGGCGGGACGAACGAGTGGACTTTCCAAAACGTTTCGATTATCCAGTACAACGGACCCTCCCAGGGGAACCATGCCTGCGGCATGTTCATGCAGATGGGACCGTATGCTGCTCACTTTGACAGGGTGCAGATACAGGGCTTCTGGGGCGGCTACGTCGAGGCTTTTCCGGCATTGAACCCCGGAAGCACTACGTGGACCGGAGACACGTCCAGCTTCAAGGATATCGATTTTTGGTTCGACCTGATTCCGCTCGTCATCATGGGTGGCAATCACCGCACCTTTTCGGGGATCAACATTTACGGCGGCAATCAATACCAGACCCTCGGTGGAATGTGGCTGCATTCCGGCTCTAGCGCAACGATCAGCAGATTCTACTTCGAGTGTGGAGGCACCTCCGGCGAGATCGAGCGGTTCACGGGGCTTTACGGAATCAATATTCAAGGGGGTTCGCTCGATCAGTGTCCCGGAGGCTATGTGCTGTGGAACGCCTCGCGCAGCAACGTAAATGCAGCCATAGCTTCCATGCAAATTGTCTCCGGCGCAAACCTGAACACCTTTTCCAATGCGGGGATTTCGACGTCCTCTCTAACCGACAACGGCTTCGGAAACGTCGTAGACAGCAACGGAAACTCTAACCCGGTGAATTACGTGCGCAGCTTTTACGCCAACCGGCCGCAGGCGTCTGTAGGCAGGCTGGATGGGTCGTTTCTCCAGACCGGAAACACGAACACGCCCTATCTCAATTCCTCCGATCTCCTCACAACCTGTCAGGACTGGCAAGTCGCTGCTAACCCATCGTCCACATACGGAACATGCAATCCCGATCCGTCGGGCGCGGAAATCAATCTCAGCTACTTTCGCAGCGCCGGACCGACGACCGTATTAGACGGGCTGAATTTCGGCGGCGTGAATAATATCTGGATGGGATACCCAAGGCTGTTCGGCACGTCCGTTCCCCAGACGAAAGTTACGATGTACGTGAGGGCGCGGTGCGTGGGTGCTGCTTCTTGTTTCACCACGGCTTCGCTGAAGGATGGAACCTCGAATACGATTATCGCCTCCGCAACGATGAACTTTACCTCCTCGTGGACCACGCAATCGCTGAATGCGGACCTCACGAGCGCGACTAGAGGAGACGTGCTGGACTTTCTTTTCACGTCATGGACGAATACGGGGGGGACGAATTACGACATCGCGTGGATTGGCTTCCAACCGCTCGGGACTCTTCAGGCTTCCGTGCTGGACCTTGGCGGGGGCGCATACAACGTCAAGGCATACGGGGCCAAAGGCGATGGCAGCACCAATGACTGTGCCGCGATTACTGCCGCCAACACCGCCCGGGAAGCTGCCGGGGGTGGAGAAATGCTCTTTCCGGCAGGGCAATATTTTGTGGGGTCCGCATGCCGTATGACGCTGGCGCAGACGGGCACCATCCGCGGTGCCGGTAATTGCGGCGTTGACCAGACGCAATGCACCTCCGCAATCATCAGTACAGACACCACGGGAAACCTCTTCACGGTCACGGCTCTCAACTTCCTTTTCTCCAACATTGCGTTATCCAACAGCGTGACCCCCACAGCCGGATCGGGCATTTACGTGAATAGCACCAATTCTCTGCAGAAGGTTGATTACCACCACATCGCAGTTTCGGGTTTTTATGTGGACATCAACGCCGCCGTGGGCGCGCTGTGGTCCATGTCGCAGAGCTATATTGGCAAGCCTATCCTTCACGCCATGGAAATCCAGAACACGGTCGCGCAGGATAGCGGCGACTGGTCGATCACGGGCAGCTTTTTCAACCTTCAGGACAACACTGCGACCGCAGGGCTTTACATTCTTGGCGCCGGCGGAGGAAAGATCGTCGGCAACAAAATCATCGGCAATCCAACTTCACCTGTTGGGACTGACGGCATTTATGCGAGCAGCAGCTCTACCGGGCAGTTGATGATCGTCGGCAACTCTATTGAGCAGCTGACCGGATCGGATATTCATATCCCGCAATGGCACGAGATCGTTATCCAAGGCAACTACCTTGAGATATCCACTACCAGTACAACGTCACCTATCAATTGCGGTAACTGCGGTGACGCAGCCGTTAATGGCAACGACATTATCGTGGTCAACACCGGAAGCGGTGTCTCGGACATCACAATGGGCAGCGGGTCAAGCGGTGTCATTGGACCGTATGCTAAAAATACCGCTAGTTCAACTCCTAACTCCGTTCCGGCAACAGTGTCCGATTACAACATGACTTCGGCAGGGAACATGGACGCGCCAGGCGGCACCATAAACGTAAACTCTGCGACAACTGGACACAGTTCCTCAACCATTAACCTTAATGGATTCTTTGGCAGCTTTTGGCAAGCGCCAATATCGGCAAGTTTTAGTGTCGGTTCCATGAGTTTTCAGGCACCGCGCTGCGGGGTAGGTGATGGCGGATTTGCGTGGAAGGACACCACCGGAACTACGGTCATGGCTCTCAATTGCTCCACCAAGGTTCTGAGCGGGATTAGCCTTCCGCTGCAAACGCAGCAGAACAAAGTCACACTCTCGAACTCGGTCAGCAATAGCTATACTGGCGCGAATTTTTATGCTCAAAGCACTAATGCCGTCGGTAGTGGCCATGCCGGAATCACGCTCGACAAGGGCAGCTCGTTAGCTAATGCTGCTGTGAACTACTTAGATGCCGGGTCTGCAAAGTGGAGCGTAGGTGCTATTGGGGACGACAATTATTATATTCAGGACGACGTCAACAATCACAAGGTCGTGAAAGTCACGACGGGGGCCCCGGCATCCAGTATCGTGGTTCAGGCGGACGGCACCGTAAACCTTGCGTCTACGACGTTTGCCTCGCTGCCGACTCCCATAGCAAACGGGGCCATGATCTACTGCTCAGACTGCAAAAACATTCTGGACAATGCCGTGATTGCAGGAAGCCAAGCCGTGAGCGGCGGCAGCGGCTCCATCGTGGTGTACGCCAACTCGAAATGGCGCATCACGTTTTAGTGATTCCAGGGCCGGTCGTTGGCCCTGGCCAGAACCCACATGATGAGGACAGCCAGGAACGGCGCTCCGAAAACGACCAGAAGAATTAGAAGAATCTTCATATAGTCTCGATTTCTATGCCCAGCATAAGCGCCATCATTTTACGTTTCAGCCGCCAGACCCGGTTCTTGTCGTAGCCTTTGACGTCCACGACGTGGGTTCGTCCGTCGGGAGTTTTGTAGACAAAATCCGCGATGTACTGGATGGGGCGGAGCCTGCCGTTTCCCTCTACTAAAGTGAATCCGACCTGATACTGAAGATCCGTGATCTTGCCGTGACGCTCAAGCACCTGCAGTAGTTCCGCATGGCGGGCTTCGCGCACGCTGGCGTAGCTGCGGCCATTGAATTCGGTGCGTACATTGTTGTACTTCGATTCAGGCGGATTGCTGGCAGCGCGGCCTTCGACAAACGCCGTCCAGGCCTCTCTATCCTCGTAGGCTTTCCTACCCCATCGTGACATGGCGTTCGGACCTGCGTATCCGCCGTAAGCCGTAAATGGCCAGCCCCAAGAGCACGCTGCCCAGAAGAATCAGGGGAGCGGGTTCGGGAACCGGGGCCAGGGCCAGGACGTAGGCATCGCCGTCGTCGAAACGGATGCTGGAGAGCGAGAATGTGTACCGGGTGGTGTCGAAGCCGGTCTGGGAGATCTGGTCGGTGCCGGAAAGGTGCAGCAGGGCGGACGAGTTGGAAAGGACGTTCAGGCTGAGCAGAACGACTTTAATCTCGGTGCCGCCATTGAAGAAGTCGAACAGAGTGGTACCGGGCGCGGTGGCAAAGGTGGTCGGACTCAGGTTGACCATGGGCGCGGCCAGCATGGCGCTGAGGGAGCCGGAAGCGGCGACCACGAAGCCGGGGTTGTGGAAGGTAATCGAAGTGGTGCCGTAGGTGTCGAGTCCGGAGATGACCAAGTCTCCGGTAATGGGAGTGGCGGCGGCCGGGATGGCGAGAGCCAGGGCCAGGAAACCAAGGGCAAGGGTCTTCACGTCTCCTCCTCGTGTCAGTGGGATGATTTTACCTTTGTTTCGGGTTTTTCGTAGCCCACGATCTGGCCGCACTGGGAACAGATCACGGCGCAGTAGGGTTTGTGGAAGAGCATGCGCCAGAAGCTGCGGACCTGCCAGCGGCGGGCAGCGTAGAAGGGCTTGGCATTGCAGAAGGGGCAGCGGGCAAGGGGCTGGGCTTCGACCGGACTCATGGGAGACGCTCCCGGTCGCGGTTGTTGTACTGAATCCGCTGGCTGCCTTTCAATTTGTTGCACTGGTAGTGGGCCGCCCCATTCTGCCACTGGCCGTTGGGGAGAACAATGCGGTCGTCGCGGAGCGCGCCCCCCATGCCTCTGAGATTTTCATGCTCAAAACACGCCAGATGCGGCTTGAGCCTGCCGGGACAGCCGGGAATGTGCCCGTAGAGGCAGCAGATGCCGCGCTGACGTTCCAACATCAGTTGCACGCGCCTGCGGTACTCGGCCTTGCCTTCGGGGGTGGCGAGGTTGAGACACTCTCTTCCATCCGCATAGATGCGTATCGTCTCCGGCTCTTTCTCGATGTCCTTGTCTTTCGGGAAAGCCATGTCTCTGGTGTTCATCCCCACTCCTCAACAGGGCGGATCCTTGATCTGCGACCGATAAACCCAAAAGGGCGGCGTACTCTCCTTTTGACGCGGTCGAAGCCGTAAACCAACAACCTGCGGGCTTCGTCGCTGCGGCAGGCGTCGAGCTGGTCGAGCAGCTCGTCGGAGAGCCAGTGGGGCTGGATGCCGAACTCGTAGGCTCTGGCCGGACGGCGGGGATCGCTGGGAGGCTTGCCGCGGGAAGGGATCATCGGGGTAGCTCCTTCAGGTGGTTTCATTGTCTACGTCTGCCGCAAGTGCTGCAAAAACTAGCGGACGGATGCAAGCGGCTACGGCAAT
>Ga0306921_10003206_pt1 | contig 16581 bp, 15 predicted proteins | sample sta12Cox44000080_FD_203760 | JGI IMG/M metagenome (GOLD analysis project Ga0306921, IMG submission 203760) | Lab enrichment of tropical soil microbial communities from Luquillo Experimental Forest, Puerto Rico - statoxic.12C.oxic.44.000.080 (v2)... | ecosystem: Environmental > Terrestrial >...
TTGCAGCTTCGATACCGAGGAATTTCCCGACCATCCTCTCTATTCCGGGAATCCTTGGTTCCTGCCCGCGGTTGGTAGCTACTATCGCCTCCGCGACAACCTCGATCGCCTGCTCGCCTGATCCTGTTGTATATTCGTGGTGGGCGTTCCGAAGAGGAGAAGAAGCGATGGATTTCGAGACTTACAAAGGCTCGCTTGCCGACGACACCCCGCCCGAGGGCCTCAGCATGGCGGCCCAGGCGTTGTGGTGGGAAGCCAAGGGAGATTGGCACCTGGCGCATCAGTACGCACAGAAGCAGACCGACGCCGAAGGTGCCTGGACGCACGCCTACCTGCACCGCGTCGAAGGCGATCTGTCGAATGCCGGCGGTTGGTATCGCCGCGCCGGCCGCCCGCTCTCGACCGCACCGTTGCAGGAGGAGTGGGAGACGATCGCGCGGGCGCTACTGGGCTGAGCCGCCGATAACCCATCGGCGAGCCAGTCGGATAAGGGGGGTTTTGCAGTGGATCGTGGATTGCAGCACGAAACTTGCGCGAGTGCGCGGCAGGTCGGCGACTAGGGAGGCCGGCCCCCTCAAGCGCCTACGATTTCAATTGGGTGTCCGACGCATCGGTGCTCAAAACCGCGTCAGTTGATTCTCGGGATGGAACCTCGCGCCAACGCCCCCCGGAGGGCAAAGCTCTGTTCCGGCAGATCTCGGTCGAGACCGGCAGCTCGGCGCCTTTTCGGCAGGTAGAAGTTATTCACCATTCTGATGAAGGATCGACACCGCGTTATGTCTAGTAACGCTCCGAAAGATATTATCGTTCAGTCTGCAGAAACCACGCAGGTTTTATTAACCTTATCGGGAATATATATGGCTACTCTTTCGGCTTCGAGCATTTGAGTGATAAATTCCTTGCGTCTTAACGTTTTGTCAAATCTTTCTCAGCAATCTGCGCCCGTTTGAACCCCAAGGAGAACCTAATGCGCGCATTTTTCACGAAGCTGATCCAAGACGAGGCGGGTGTTACGGCGATCGAATACGGGCTGATTGCCGCACTCATCGCAATTGCCGCCATCGTCGCAATGACAAGTCTCGGCACCAGCCTGAGCAGCACCTTTAACACAGTAGCAGGCAAGCTGTAAATCTGCAAGGAAGCTCATTTGACGGTCGGCGGTCGACGGCGCATTGCGCCGCAGAGCGCCGGCCATCTATTTTTCCCCATCTCGGCAGCACTTTCACGGGGCCCGGCTCGGGTCGAGCCGACGGGCTCTGTGGTATCCAGCTCGGTTCTTCGCCAGATCACCTGGGCGCCGGTCGCCGTGCTCGCGGTGGCGGGCGTACCCTTTGCCGCCTTCGCAGTTCTCGTCCTCCATCACTTCTATGCCAGAGGGGGGTTCTTTTACGATTCCGGGTTGTTGGCATTTCTGCTCTCCGAACAGGACCCTCGCTTGCCGACCCCGCATATTTTCGGCGGGGGGAGTTTTTTCGCGACACACGTCACGCCGGTATTCGTCGTGCTGGCGCTGATCAGACGCCTGCTGCCGGTCACCGATCCACAATTTTTCGCCGGGTTTACCGGTGTCTGTCATGCCTTGCCTGGTCTCGGCGTCTTTTGGCTGCTGCATTCGGGTTTTGGTCTGCGCCGCCCACTCGGGACGGCAGTCGCTGCGACCGTCGCTGTAGCCTTTTCATTCAATGGCCTGGCTTTAGCTATTGCTCGCTATCCTCATTTCGAAATGCTGATCGTCGGCACCTTCATTCTGTTTTCCGTGGCGTTGATCCGCCGGCAGCTGGTTGTCGCCGGCGTCTGTTTCGGAATCTGCCTCGCTACTCGCGAGGATGCGGGATTTCACGCCTTCGCCATCCTCTTCCTGCTGCTATTGCTCAACCGGCGCCACGGTGTCTCATGGCGGGAGCAAAGGCCGGAGATTGCCTTTGCCATGATCGCGCTATTGTACAGCTTCGCCGTTCTCGGAGTGCAGCTGACGCTGACCACCGGACAGTCGTCCTTTGTTCGCATCTACCTCGGCGATCCAACATTCAGCACCCTGACTATCGCGGTCGTTACGGAGCGGCTCCTCGGCTGGCTCACATATCGGACTTATATCGTCCTGCCAGCGGTCATCGCTGTCCTCTGGGCCTTGCGTGCCCGCAACCCCTTCATCGTCCTCGGCTATGTCGCCTTCCTGCCGTGGGCCTTATTGCACCTCACTGCGCAAAGCGACATCGCCGGAACGCTATCGGGCTATTATGCGTATCCGTTCATGATCGCGAGCTTCTGGCCTCTCGTAGGCGCTCTGCTCGAACGGCGGCTGGGGGAGTACCGCAGGTCCGCAGTGGTCTCGGTCATGGCTTTCTCGGCGATGATCGCCGGCTCCTTTACCGCCTTGTCGCGTCAAGCCAACCCCGGGCACCTCCAGTTGCCAGAGAGCTTCCTGTCACCGCCGTCTCTCGCCCGTCAGGCGACAACAGACCGGGCTGTCGAACAGCTTTCACGGTCGAAGGCGGAACTGGGGATGGTTCTGGTCGATGGCAGCATGCTCGCTCTCGCGCCGGACGGCTACGCCTACAGCGAGACGGTGTGGGGAGGCCGAACCAATCACCCGAACACAGTGATCTACTTCGTCGATGGCTACGAGGCTGGGGCGGCTCGGGCAAAAGCCGCGGCCGCCGGCCTCGACCATCAATATCTCGTTCCCGGCACCTCGATCCGCCTCGCGACCGACCGCTCGCCGGGCCCGTCCTCGCCGCTGGCTGCCCTATTAACTCCGACGACGCCGTCGCATTAGCGACCTGCAGTACGAGGTTTAAGGGTTTGGCAATTACAACCGGCTGATGCTCCCAGAGAAATCGTCATCTCAACAGAGCCATCGAGGCCGCGCTTGTCAACAGACACCCCTCCCCACCCCTCCGCCGCCGAGCGATGGTTCGTCGGAGCGGGGCTGGCGAGCCTTGTACTGCTGGCGATTGGGCTGCGGCTGATCCCGATCTTGTTCGTGCCCAGCATGGTCTGGGCCGACGAAATCTTCCAGACCTCGGAGCAGGCGCATCGCTTGGTTTACGGCAGCGGCCTGGTGCCCTGGGAATTTCAGCTCGGCATGCGGTCCTGGCTGCTGCCCGGCGTTATCGCCGTACTGATGGAGCTCTCGCGCATCGCTGGCGACGGGCCGGACTATTACATTGCCCTGATTGCCGGCAGTTTTGCGGCGCTGGCGACGGCACCAGTGGTGTGCAGCTTTTTATGGGGTCGGCGGCTGTTCGGCCCGCTTGGCGGGTGGATCGCCGGAGCGGTCGTCGCGCTGGCGCCCGAGGCCGTGTATTTCGGCGCCCGCACCCTCTGCGAAACCGTCGCCGCTCATCTGTTGATCGTCGCCCTTTATCTTCTCGAGCCGGGATATCGGGTAACCTCGCGGCGGCGGCTGTTTATCGGCGGGCTCTTGCTCGGCCTCGTGTTTGTCTTGCGGATCCAACTGGCGCCGGCGCTCGTTGTGGTGGCGCTCTGGACGTGCTGGCCTGCGGTCCGTGAGCGCGCCCCGGCGCTGCTCGCTGGCACCGCGGTTGTTCTGGCCGGCGCCGGAATTCTAGACACTGCGACGCTCGGCTATCCGCTCGCCTCGGTTTGGCGAAATTTTGTCTATAATGTCTATTACGACGCGAGCTCGACATTCGGTATCGAAGCCTGGCATTTTTACCTGCGAGGCGAGCTCGGGGTCTGGGGCGGCAGTGCCGCCACATTGTTGTTGCTGGCGGGGCTCGGGGCCCGGCGGATGCCGTTGCCTCTCGCAGTCGCTGTGACGATCCTCGCAGTTCACTCGGCAATCGCTCACAAAGAGTACCGCTTCATTTATCCGGCGGTTCTGCTGGTCATGGTTCTGACCGGCATCGGACTTGCGCAGGTGGCAGCCCGGAGCCGTCAGTGGCTGGTGGGACACGGCGTGCTGGGAAGGGCGGCGACCGCAGGCCCGGTCGTCCTCGTCCTGAGCTGGTGGTGCCTGGTCTCGCTCCATGTGTGGACGGGGGCTGCGCTAACGGCTCACCGTTATCGGGGCCACGACAATCTTCGGGCGGTGTCCTTCGTAGCGCATGGTCCGGCCATTTGCGGATTGGGCCTCTACGGGCTCGACGGGAAAGATTGGGGAAACTACGGCGGATACACCTATCTCCACCGCCCAGTGCCGATGTACTGGCCTAAGGACGAGGCCGAATTTGATACGCTGTCCGCCGCGTTCGACACGCTCGTCTATATAAAGGCACCGCCCGAGGGGTTGGGTTTCACTTCACAGCGCTGCTTTGGACAGGTCTGCGTCGCGAGGCGCCCCGGCGGCTGCGCATCGCACCCGATGCTGGCAATGCCGTTTCCTAGCCCCGTTCCCAGGCCGCGCGTCGGCAGCCGGTAGCGACCGAGGAGTAGATGCGCTCTATCATTTACAGATTAGCCGCGCCACTCGCTGCGCTCGTCCGGTTTTCAGGCATCTATTCAAGCCGAAAAGGAACGACGAAACGGGGTTTGTCCAATCACTCACCCTTCGTTCATCGTTGCAACATAGCTTTATGACTAGCGCATGAGCCATCCAGGAAGATTTTGCGGAGATGAGGTTCGGGACGGCAGACAAGGGCTTGTGGCACCAAGCGCCGCTGGCTTCCGTCGGTGGCATCGCTCAATGAGAGGCGCCAATTTCAGAATTTCAGCTGTTGCCATCACTTTTTTTTTCTGTTCGCCGGTCTCTACCTCTGGGCGCGGCCAGTCTACGACATCGTGCTGACCTGGTACGGTATCCACCCGTTCGACTTCCCATTTCTCGATCTGGATGCAATCACTGCGGCGGTGGAGTGCTTCCGGCGAGGCCTCGATGTCTATAACCCCAACCCGTGCGACGTTCTCGGTCGCCCCCATTCCTACTCGCCGCTGTGGTTGGCGGCGTCCGTGCTGCCGGTCTCCAGAGCCTGGACGACCCCCCTCGGGCTCGGCCTAGACCTCACCTTCCTGCTGTCGCTTGCGGCACTACCGACGCCGGCAGAAAGGCGCAACGAGTGGCTCATGCTCGCGGCCGTCTTGTCCACGATGTCGGTATACGCAGTCGAGCGTGCGAACATTGATGTTATCATGTTTCTGCTTACTCTTTTCGCCGGCATCGCACTTGCGGGACCGTCCAACGGAGGTGGGACGGCCGCAGGGCGGCAATACGGCTATCCGCTGATTTTGCTTGCTGCGTTGCTCAAGTTTTATCCGATCGCCGGTTTGCTTGTTTCGTTCCGCGAGCGACGCATCGTTTTTGTTACCGTCATCCTTGTGATGCTGGGTGCGGTGGTGTCTTTCATTGCGGCCGAACATAACGAACTCGCACGCGTTTTTGCGATAATCCCTGCTGGGCCGTATTACACCGATTTTTTCGGCGCGAAGAACCTGCCTTATGGCATCATAGAGCTCATCTATGGGCAGGCGTGGGGGGCTATGATCCACTTACTGGCGTTAGTGCTTCTGGTGATTCTATGCTCGCGTACGCTCTTGTTCGCAGCTGCGCTCGCCCGGCGGCAAGTGTTACAGATCGCCTTGGCGGGATTAGCAGACCGGGAGAAGATCTTTCTGATCCTTGGTAGTGCCATGATCGTCGGGTGTTTCTTCGCCGGGCAGAGTATTGGCTACCGCGGCATCTTCTTTCTTTTGGTCCTGCCGGGTCTGGTCGCTCTGGGATGCGGAACCCCGAGCGATGAGGCCAGCAATTGTTACCGTAATATAGCACAATTGATCGTCTTTGTTATGTGGAGCGACGTGCTGCGGCACATCATATTCGCCGCGCAACCCTTGTATCTTCCAGGTTGGGGTGTCATTGCAGCGGCGTTCTGGCTCACGCGTGAAATTATCTGGTGGTACATCGTCGCAGTGCTGGGCGGGATCCTACTCTGCTTCGTGTTTATTTCCCCGGTCTGGTGCGCGCCTCAACGAACCGACTCGTTATAAGGGTATCGGGCGATTTAAATGTGTCGCCGATGTCTTTACTATCGAGCCCGCCAATACCGACATCCCTATGTTGCTGCTAGGGAAAATCTGCATAAGGGGTTTATATTTGGACCAGGGGCATGACGATTTTCCTGAGACGGCGATGGTCTCGCGAAATTGACCTTAGCACCACCCGGTCCATCTCGAGCCGAACGGCACGAGATTTTCATTATCGATCGCCCTGAGAAGCTAATCGGCAGACATAAGCGGGGTAGCCGCGAGGATCGTCAGCAGGTAGCGGCACGCATCCACCGCGCCTGTTACAACTCAGTCCACTGTGGTGAGGCGACGTTCAGCCTCTCACTTCTGCAAAATGTCACGCAGCGCCGACGCCACATGATCCGCCTGCTCAATGGTCATCTCTGGAAAGATCGGCAGTGACAGGATCTGACTGGATGCCTCTTCCGCGTAAGGAAACGAGCCCGGCCCCCGCCTAAGGTCTGCGTAGGCCTTTTGCAGATGCACGGGCCGTGGATAGTGGATCCCGGTCTGCACGGATCGTTCGCCGAGCTCCCTGGCCACGCTATCTCGGTCGTGGTCCACCAGACGCACCACGAAGAGGTGATAGATGTGGCGACCGCACCATGGCGCCTCCTTGGGCAGCACAACGCTTGGCAGATTGCCCAGCCGTTGTCTATATCGCTGCGCCACAGCATTGCGCGCGGTGTTCCACCGTTCCAGGTATTTTAACTTCACCCCAAGGACCGCGGCCTGAAGCGTGTCGAGGCGTGAATTGAACCCTTTTATATCATGAAAGTACTTCACCTCGGAGCCCCAGTTCCGCAGGAGCCGCAGGTGCCCAGCAATCTCGTCGTCATTTGTCGTGATAGCTCCCCCATCGCCGTAGGCTCCCAGATTCTTCCCGGGATAGAAGCTGAAGCCTGCTGCGACGCCCACCGTGCCGCACCTGCGACCGTCCTTCCAGGCCGCGCCATGGGCCTGTGCCGCGTCTTCCACAATCTGGATGCCATGCTCTGCGGCGACCTCCAGGATTGAATCGATGTCCACCGGCTGGCCGTAAAGATGCACGGGGATCACGGCGCGCGTGCGCTTGGTAATGGCGCGCTCGATAGCGTCAGCGTCGATCAGGTAGGTATCGGCCGCACAGTCGACTAGGACGGGTGTGGCTCCCACATAGGTAATCGCTTCCACCGTTGCGATGAACGTGTTGGCCACGGTGATGACCTCGTCGCCCGGTCCGATCTTCAGGGCGCGCAGGATCAGCTGGAGCGCGTCCGTCCCCGAGCCGACACCCACGCAATGCTTGGATCCGATAAATGCCGCGAACTCACGCTCAAACGTCGCGACCTCCTCCCCGAGAATGAAGTTGCATTTCGACAGGACCGCGCCAATCGCTGAGCCGAGCTCTACCTTGAGCCGTCGGTGCTGCAAAGGAAGGTCCGCGAACGGTACGTTCATAACTCTCTCTCTTTCTCAGAGCACCACGTGCTCCACAGCCGCAGCAATCCCAGCAAGGTGTTGTACATCACCCGCAGGCGCGCCGCGGAGGGGACGCCGGATGCACGCGTGGTCATCTCCACATCCAACTCCAGAAACGTGGCGCCGCGGTCGCGCAAGCGCACCAAGATCTCGGTAAGCATGGGAATGCCCGACTGCGTGAGCCGCACATCGCGGAGCATTAGTCCATCGTACAGGCAGATCCAATTCACATCGCGTAGCCGGAGACCGAACAAGCCGAAAACGATGCGCGGATAGAGCCAAGCATTCATTAACATAAGAGAGGTATAGCCCTTGCGTCGGCGGCGGCATCCGACGATCACTGACGCTCTCCCCAGACAGCGGATATAGGGCCGCAGATCGGCCATACGGCACGGCATGTCGACTGGCCATAATCCGACGTATTGCCCGCGGCTGGCCCGCACTCCCGTGCGGAACGCACCGCCGATCCCCTGATTGAGCTGGTGATGGACCTGGACGAAGGGGACCTCCCGCGCCAGCCGATCGGCGATCTCGGCAGTACGGTCGCGACTGCCATCATTCACCAGGATGATCTCGTGCGTGAGGCCCGCGTCGCAAAGCGTCTCGGACATAATCCGGATGCACGCACCCAGCATGGCCTCCTCATTGAAGGCCGGCACGACCATCGACAGCTGGGGATGCGAGTCAGTGGCGGACGGCTCCGGAGCCATCAGGTTGCCCTCGATTCAGCCTCGCACCAGCAAGCGCGCCGGCACACCTGCGACAACGGTGCCCGGTGAGACATCCTTCGTGACAACGGCGCCAGCCCCGATCAGAGCGCCCTCGCCGATTGTGACACCCGCCATGATGGCCGCTCCGGACCCGATCGAAGCGCCCCGCTTGATGACAATCCTCTCCAGCGTCCACGCGCCCGATTCGGCGCCCGAAACGCTGGGGCGACGATCGTTGATAAAGATGACGCCATGGCCCACGAACACGTGATCCTCAAGGGCTACCCCCGAGCAAAGGAACGAGTGACTTTGCACGCGGCAGTGCTCCCCAACATGCACGTCGCGCTGGATCTCGACGAATGCACCGATCATCGAGTGTGCCCCGATCGTACATCCGTAGAGATTTACAAAACTGCTTAACCGAACATTCTCGCCCAGCACGACATCGGGTGCGATCTTGACGAAAGGTAGGTGCGTCGAATCGATCATGGTCCGCCGTCAATCGCGCGGTACAGCGGTAATACGCCCACCGTTTTTTAGTGATTCGAGAGCCGTTTCGAGCACACGCACCACGGCTAGACCGGTGTGGCCGTCGCAGATAGGCGGGCGCCTTTCGCGCACGCACGAAACGAAATGGTGAGCCTCCCGCGTGAGCGGCTCGAACATCCGCACCTTCGGGATCACGATATTTCCGTCGCGCAAAACCATGTGGAACTCGCCGAACGTGTTATACGCACGTTCAGCCGCTACGCCTTTGTCATAGAGGCGCAACGGCTCGGTAGTGTTTATGTCGTCCCACAGCGCCATCTTGCTGTTCCCGACGACAGTCACTTGCCGAACCTTGCGCGGATCCAGCCACGAGACGTGGATGTTGGCCACCACCTGGTTCGGGTAGTAAAGCGTGAGGAACGCGACGTCCTCCCGGTCCCGCTGAAGATAAAACGCGGCATTGCACGCGACCTCGGACGGCTGGGCTTCCAAAAGGAAGTTGCAGATGGAGATGTCGTGGCTGGCCAGATCATATATCGCACCCACGTCCTGCCGGATCGGACCAAGGTTCGTGCGGACGAGATCGACGTAGTAAATGCGCCCGAGCTCGCCACGGGCGATCTCCTCCTTCAGGAACAGGGCGCCCGGGTTGAACATGAACACATGACCAACCATCAGGACGAGGCGTTTCGATGCGGCGATTTCGATCAGCTCCTTGGCCTCTTCGCTGGTACGCGTGAGCGGCTTTTCGCACAGCACGTGTTTGTCGGCCAGGAGCGCCCGACGGACCAGATTGTGGTGCGATCCGAGCGGTGTAGCGATCACCACGGCATCGTTACCGGATCCCTCAATCACTGTCTCGGCATCGATTGTGACGTCGACGTCGGGATACTGCTTGCGCGCCTGCCTTAGACGCGTCTCGCTGACATCGGCGATCTGCACGACGCGGCAGCCCTCCTGCACGTTGAGGTTGCGCGCGTGGTTGGGCCCCCACGCCCCAAATCCGACGATACCGATTCGCACAGTGTCCATCCCACGCTTCTGCCTCGAGACGTTGCATCGCGGGATTACGGGAAAACATTATCGGAATGGTTAACGACCTGTAGGGATGCGGCGCCCGGTGACACAGAACAGCGTGTAGGGCGCCCACAGTCTTTTGCGGTGGCTGTGCCCACCACGGTGGTGTTCGTTGAGCAACGCCTCGATTGCGGTGCGCTCGAACCAATCGGCGATTGGTTTCGCGCATCACAGCAGGACGTCGCGACAGCGCTCGCGAAAGAGTGTGCGGATCAGGGCGCCGATCGGCACGGCAAAGCCGCGTTTCTTGCGCGCGACGGCCGAACACAGAAATAAATCGGCCGAACCGGGAGTTAAAACGGCCGAAGAGGGAATTAAATCGGCGGAAGAGGCGATCAGCGGCGCGGCCGCCGAGGACGAGGGGATGGCGCAGTGCGATACTGCTGCAGGCGGGTGGCGCGCAGGCCGGGCAGACCATGGGCGGCATAGGCGCGCTGCCAGGCGCGGAACTCTTCCTCGGTAAGCTGGTAACGGCGGCAGGCTTCCTCGAGAGTGATCTTGCCGCCTTCCACGGCGGCGACCACCGCGGCCTTGCGGCGGACCACCCAACGCGTGGTATTGGCAGGCGGCAACTCACCCATGGAACGTGCTCGGATATGTCACCATCAGATAGTCTAATTGGCAGGCGCCCGCGCCGCCCAGAGTAACCGTTCGCGCGCCGCTTGACCCTGCCGCCGCGACCGGGTGCGGGCGATCGCATAATCCTCGAGCGCGGCTCGGTCGTTGGCGGCGATGGTGCCCTGTGTCGGCAACGCGCAGGCTGTCGGACAGCGCGTAACGGCCTTGGTGCGGATGAACGTGGCGACCGCGGCCTCGTACTCGTCCTCGCGCATGATCCCGATCCTTTCGCAGGCTGTCTCGATCGTTTTCGGGGAGTATCTCTAAGTTACACCCGTGTTGGTTTTAAGTTCGCCCAGAAAGGCGAATTCTTCCAGATTATTTTATGTTTAATCGATTAGATTCGTGCTTAAGAACTCGGGGTCTTGGCGCGCCGGTCATTGAAAAGGAGAAAATGTCGTGATCCGGCAAAATTATCGGCTTCTTAACGAGTGTACGGCAGGCTGCCTCAGCGATGACCATGCCCGTTGCGCCGCACCTCGTTCCGCTCGCCGGGTTCGCCGGCCTGATGGCGACAGCTGCATTTGAGGATTGCCGCAGGCTGATCATCCCGAACGGGCTGATCCTCGGTCTGTGCATCCTCTGGCCGGCTCATGTCGCGACCGCGCCGGCGCTCACCCTTGCCGCGGCCGGCTTTGCTGCGCTTAGCGCGGTAGCCGTCTTTACCGCCGGTGCTCTGTTGTTCTCCCGCGGCCTGATCGGCGGGGGCGATGTCAAGCTGCTCGCTGCTGCGACCCTGTGGGCCGGTCCCGGCGCGACCCTGCCGCTGCTCTTCTTGACCGGTCTCCTCGGGGGGGTGTTGTGCCTCCTGCTTCTGAGCCCGGTCGGGGCGCTGATCGCCGCGGCGCGGCCAACCTTCGGCGACCCCTCCGGTGATCCCGCGCGCGGCCCCAACCGGGTCCTCGTCCCCTACGGCGTCGCGATCGCCGCAGCCGCCTTGATCGTCACGGTTCCGCCGAACTTCAACTGATAGGCACGAGTCTCGGCGATCGGCCTCTGGGGTCGGTGGCTGTTCCCGAACCGGGTTCGGGAAACCTTTGCGCGGATCTCACCACCCTATTGCGCGGAAACGGCAAGTCGTGTTAACCTAGATCATCGTAATGCGTCTTGAGGTCTGCGATGCGCTTTCTGACGCTCTTCGGTATCGCCGGATCGATGATGTTCCTGTCGTTCGCCGCGACATCCCAAGCCGCCGACCCGTCCTCGCCCGCTGCTGCGCCGCGCGGTGGCGCCCAGATCCCGGCCAATGGCGGGCGGATCACGCTCGAGGTCAATAAGGGCACCTTGGTGCGCCTCTCCGGGCCTGCGGCCACCGTCTTTGTCGCCAACCCCGAGATCGCCGACGTTCAGGTCAAATCGCCGACCCTCGTCTATATAAGCGCCAAAGCACCGGGCGAGACGGTGATCTATGCCGTCGACGCGAGCGACAGCGTGCTAATGAACGCGTCGATCCTCGTCGAGCACGACATCTCCCGTCTGCGCTCCTCTTTGCAACAGCTGGCGCCGGGCGAGCAGGTCTCGGCCGCTTCGGTCGACGGCAACCTCGTCCTGAGCGGGGTCGTGTCGGACGCTGGAAAGGCGGACAAGGTACGCGCGCTTGCCGCCTCGATCGCCGGCGAGGCCAAGGGCTCACAGGTCATCAACCGTATGACCGTCGCCACCCCAAACCAGGTCAATCTGCAGGTGCGGATCGCCGAGGTGGATGTGAACGTCTTGAAAGACATCGGGGTCAATTGGCAGAAGGCACTGAACACTCTAAATCCGTTCGTGAGTTTCCAAACGAACAACCCGGTGACGATCGGCGCCGAAACCGTCAGTACCATCCATGTCGGGCACGTTCTTGGGCAAGCCGCCTCCGCCACCATCAGCGCCCTCACGCAGGAGGGGTTCATCACGAACTTGGCCGAGCCGAACCTGACGGCGATGTCCGGTCAGACCGCGAGCTTCCTCGCCGGCGGTGAATTTCCGGTACCGATCAACGGTTCCTCGGCCGCCACCGGGGGTTTCCCGACGATCTCGGTCGAATTCAAGAGCTTCGGTGTCAGCCTCGCTTTCACCCCGACGGTCATCGACGCACAGCACCTTAACCTTCGCGTCCGCCCCGAGGTCAGCGAGTTGACGACCACCGGCGAGGTGTCGGTGCCGCTCACGGCGACCGCCACCGTGACGATCCCCGCCCTGACCGTGCGCCGCGCCGAAACTTCGGTCGAGCTCGCCAGCGGCGAAAGCTTTGCTCTGGCCGGCCTGCTGCAGCATATGTCCACGCAGCTTGTCTCCAAAGTCCCATGGATCGGCGATATTCCGATCATCGGTGCGGCGTTTCGTTCCGACCGCTTTCAGCGCGGCGAGACCGACCTTGTCGTCATCATCACCCCCTATCTGGTGCAGCCGGTGCAGACGCGCCTTGCGGCCCCAACCGACGGCCTCCAGCTGCCGAACGACGCGCAGCGGGTGCTCCTCAGCAACAAATACCGCCAGGGGCTGCCCGGAGCCGGACCGGGCCCGCTCAATGCCGGCGGCCGAGGTCTGATCGGTCCCGGCGGCTTCCGGCTCGATTGAGGAGGTATGTCATGAGGAACCACCTCCGCCTGGTCGTTCTGCCGCTGATGCTGGGGCTCGCGGCATGCGCCGCCGAATACAGCAAGACCGAAGCCCCCGACACGTTGCGGGTCGACGGCGCCGAGAGCCGGCGCGAGCTCGCTTTCGCCGCCGGCTCTGCCTACCTGACCCCGAGCGAACTTCGCAAAATCGACGGGTGGGTACTCAGCGGCGCCATCCGACCGGCGGATCGCGTAGCGATCGCGGCGGCCGGCCCGCCGGGTCTCGCCGAGCAGCGGGCCGCTGCGATTTCGAGCGAACTGTTGCGCTACGGCATTGTTACTCAAACACTGGCTCTCGACACGGTGCCGGCCAACCGCGCGTTCGTCTCGGTGGGCCGCTACGCCGTGACCCTACCGACCTGCCCGAATTGGAGCCAGTCGCTGGATTACGACTTCACCAACGCATTCACCAGCAATTACGGCTGCGCCAATGCGACCAATCTCGGCCTGATGGTCGCGAGCCCCGCCGATCTCGTCAGCGGGCGGCCTTTCAGCGGGCCCGATGCTCAGCCTGCCAGCAACGCCGTGCAACGCTACCTCACCGACCGAGTGAAGAATCCGCCAGCGCCGACAGCCCAGCCGTTCGCAGCGTCCACCGACTCAGGCGGTGGAGGCGGCGGAGGCGGCGGAGCAGCTGGTGGCGGGGCGGGCGCGGGAGGTCCGTGATCCCAAGCGCGTCATGCGAGCCGACCGAGACTAGCCAGCGCGGCGTCGGGGTTGAGGTAATCCCAAGAGCGATCAAGATTCCTGCACGCTGACTGTACCGGCGCCGGGCGGAAACCAACACCACCGTCGCTGGCGCCCGACCTCGGTAAATTGCCGAGCCTCGATACGGCGCAGAGTGTTGAGCGTCCGGCGTTCCCGAGGCGCCGATTAGGCGTCAACCTCAGGCCGTAAAAGTTTTGCTGTCGGGTATTCCGAGAAACCACGCGCCTTGCCGCCAAACACTCGACTGCGGTCAGCATGATTAAGGTATTTTTAAGAAATACTGCGCCAGGATGCGTTTTCACTCAGCTGGTAGCAGGCAATGCGCGCACGCACTCTGGTCCTTTTCCTCGTCGCCCTCACCCTCGCCGGCGGCACCGCCATCCTGGTCCGATCCTTTCTCGCGCAGAAGAATGGCGAGGTCGAGGCCCAGGCGCTTGCCCGGCCCGCGGCAGCGCAAAAGTTCGTGCTCGTAGCCAAGGGTCCGATCACCCGCGGACAGATTCTAAAGCCGCAGGATTTCGCCTGGCAGGTCTGGCCCGAAGGCGGGATCGATAAGAACTATATCCTGAACGGGACCGGGGCCGGGACCCGGACCCCGGATAGCTTTGCCGGATGGGTTGCGCGCGATCCGTTCGCGGCGGGTGAGCCAATCAGCGACGCCAAGATCGTCTCACCGGGCAGTCGCGGCTTTCTCGCAGCGGTGCTCCATCCGGGCATGCGCGCCATATCCGTGCCGGTCACCGCTACCTCCGGCATCTCGGGCTTTATCTTTCCGGGCGATGAGGTCGATATCCTGATCACCCACCAGCTGACGGGCCACGACGAGCAGCATAGGGCCGCAGAAACGGTGCTGCAGGACGTGCGCGTGATCGGGATTGACCAGAAGCTCGACAGCAAGAGTGGCGAGCCGCTCGTTGCGCACACCGCGACACTCGAGGTGACGCCGAAGCAGAGCGAGATGATCGCGGTTGCCACCGAGATCGGCAAGCTGTCGCTCAGCCTTCGCAGCCTCGCCGCCAACCAGAGCGAACAATCGGCCGCCGCCTCTCCTGCTGGCGACGCACCAAGTACATTTACCCTCGACAGCGAAGTGAGCCAACTGGTGCCCAAGCCGGGAGCCGGCTCGGCGGGCGTCACCGTATTACGCGGCGGCGCCGGAAAGGCGGGCTGAACGCTTCTCGCGATCGAAGCTGCCTCCAATAGCCGGTGTCCAACCTTTGAAGCCATTCGCAGCCCGTCGAGATCATCGACCGCCGTCGGCCCTTAAGGGCCATCCTAACCGCGCCCCCAGATTGTCGGGTCGGCTCGGAACCGGAAGAGGCGCATCGCCAATCGCTGGCCGTGGCGGCAAACGCTCATGCCCGCGAGATCGGCGTTCATCGATGCGGTGTCCGATTGGGAGAATGCATGAGGCGTGGTGACATCTGGACCGTCGCCGATGGCCGGGACTACGTGGGCAAACCCCGTCCGGTCGTCAGCGTCCAGGACGACAGTTTCGACGCCTTCACCACCGGTCAGACAGAAGCGCGTTTGTTCCGACTGCCCGTCGAACCGAATGACCGCAATGGACCGCTCGCCACCAGCCGGCTGATGGTGGACAGATCACCACCGTCCCGAAGCCCAAGGTCGGTGCGCAGATCGGCTGCTTGGACGACGAAGATATCCTGCGCCTCAATCAGGCGATTCTCGTCTTCCTCGGGTTGGCCGCCTCGCCCTGGGCGAGGCTGGAGGGATAGACCATTGAGGGGACTGCACCGAGCCCCGCTATAGCCGGACCGCCCGAGCGAACCCGACCCAGTTCTTCAACAGCCCGGCCCTGGACAGGGTGCTTCAACCGCAGGATCATCCTTTCGGGTCCAGCGAATGCTCGGACTGCGTGCGCTCAGTATGGGTCTTGGCGCCGTCGGGCTGGTGATGCCCAAGCCTTGGGTGATTGGCACTCTGGCACGCCAGCTTTGGGCTGTGGCCGGCCCGAACCAGAATGTCAATCAGACCCTGGTCCAGGCCTTTCAATTACAACATGCCGTAGGGCTGGTATGCCGTAAGCTCGCCGATCATCACCGCCAATTGGAGCGCGCCGCCCCGGGCAGCGCTGGAGTGTTCCGATCGGCGGCGGCGTGGGCAAAATCTTTAAGATCGGCGATCAACCAATGAACGCCTCGTTGCAGGCTTTCAATTATGTCGCCCATCTGAGCCTAGTGCCGCGTTGGGCGCTCCGTTTTCAGGTACAGTTTCTGTTTCCGTGATAACCGCACGTCTTGCCGGCCGGCAACTCTCGCGCTCTGCCTAGATGTTCTCTATCCGTGCTCCACCCGTCACCGCGCTCATCACTCTGTGCAAACCGGTCACGATGGCGGACAATTGGTCGAACAAGCAGGAGGACGGCCATGCCGGTCATCGACGTTCAGGTTCATCCCTTCGATCGAAATCATCCCGGCCGGCCGTGGGCCAGTCCCTCGCATGGACTCGCTTCCGCCACAGGCGAAGAGATGGTCGCCGAGATGAAGAGTGTCGGCGTCGACGGTGCGATCATGGTCTCGTCGTTCAGCGCCTATGAATACGATCCGAGCTACGCGCTCGAAGTTTACAACACCTATCCGGATAAGTTTCGGGTTGTGACGCCAGTTGACGCGACCAATCCGGCGATTGACGATGTGGTGGCGAAATGCGCGGCGACACCAGGCGCACGCGGCATTCGCATACGAATGCGCGAGGGCTTGCCGATGGACGCGGACCATCCCGGTTTGAACCGCGCTTTCGCTGCCGCCGCCAAACATGGTTTGCCTGTCAATTTGCTTTGCTGGGGCATCCTGGACAAAGGGCTGCCGCACATCCGGCGACACCGCGATACGGTCATCGTTATCGACCATCTCGGCCTGCTGCAGCCTGCTCGCCGGCCGGTCCCCGCCGACGTTTGGGCCGATCTTCCCAAGCTGCTCGCCTTGGCTCAATAC
>Ga0306921_10003207_pt1 | contig 16577 bp, 24 predicted proteins | sample sta12Cox44000080_FD_203760 | JGI IMG/M metagenome (GOLD analysis project Ga0306921, IMG submission 203760) | Lab enrichment of tropical soil microbial communities from Luquillo Experimental Forest, Puerto Rico - statoxic.12C.oxic.44.000.080 (v2)... | ecosystem: Environmental > Terrestrial >...
GTTGACGCCGAGCCGTCGCCACTCTACCGCGATCTGCATGCCGCGGCCGACGCCGCGTTTGATGCCGTTGCTGCCGTGCTCAAGGACGGCACCATGCCGAGCGAAGTCATCGATGCGGCGAGCGTGATCGAACAGGCCGGCTTCACCATTATCGACGATCTTCTACACGGCTATGGCGGCGGTTATCTGCCGCCGGTGCTCGGCTCGCGCAGCCGACCCAGCGCGCACATTCCCGACGAGCCGTTGCGCGCTGGTATGACGGTCGTGATCCAACCCAATGTCGTCACGCCGGATGGCGAAGCCGGCGTCCAGACCGGCGAACTAGTGCTTGTCACCGCGACCGGGATCGAGCTGCTGCACGCAATGCCGCGCGGCTTTGTGCGGGTGTGATGGCGCCCGCCGTGCGAAAATTCAACACATGATTCTACGTCGATCCTGCAATTTGTTTTCCAGCTTCAAAGAGATACTCGAGATGGGACCACAATTTAATTCGTACAAAATGCAACTATCCCGTGTTGAAAAAATATCCACCACTTATATTTGTGTTGACCCAAATAACAACGCGCCGCGGTGCCAGATCAAGATCCGGTCTCACCACGGCGCGCATTCACAAATTAATGCGCGACTACTTCACATCGAAGGATCGTGCCGAAAACCTAGGCGGCCTTTTCCAGGAGCGGCCGGGATGGTGCCGGCAGCGCCGCCGGCGCCATTGATTTGATCGCGCGCACATAGGCTAATTTCTTGTAAAGCCGGGCGATCATTGCATCCAGGCGGTCCAAAATCGCGAGGCGTTTCTCCAGGTACTCGAAACTTGCCACCTCACCTATTTCCACCAGCTCGATTGCCGCGCCCAATTCGATTCGAGCCTGTTTATCTGCCCGTATGCGCGCAGCCTTTATGTCTTCGGCGCTTGGATTCTCAGGGTGTGGCTCACACGCCAGCAGGGGTAAATCTCGATAGCGCACTTCAGGTACCAACTCGGAGTTAATTGCGCGGCGCCGGGCCCGCGCCCGCTCCGCCAGGTCGTAGGTGAAAAAGTTTTGCCGGCGCCATTCCAATAAAACAATTTGCTCGCCGATGTCCTCCTCCAGTCGACCCACCAGATTGAGTTCGGCGAACCTTTGTTTTTTGAATTTTCGGAATTTGGCCCGACTTTCAGTCGGCAACAGCCCGATTCCTGAGTAGATGCCGTATTTGAGTGCGGGCGGTACGCGATTCGTGTGTTTGCCCATGATGGGCCTCCTTCCGTTTACGAATCGCCGAACGCCTCCCTTCGGCTTGACCGGGAACATACTCCGGATTGTGCCCAGCTCGAAGCGTATGTACAATTTGGCATGCAAATTTACGACAAAGGCCCGCGCACGATCTTGAGCCTACTACTAAGCAGTACGGCCGATAAATTCTACATTTCTCAGATAGCGAAGCGCAGCGGCTTTGCTCGCAACACAGTATGCTCAATTTTGGATCGCCTAGAAGAGGCGGGGATCGTTGTGCGCGAGAAAGAGCATTTCGCCTACGATTCGCCGTTCCGTGCCCCACGGGTCTACTACAGCCTCGATCCGCGCTCCTTCCATCACGTGCGACTTCAAACGCCGAGTACCTGACTGCGTCGCCCTTACTGATGTCTGGCCTACGCCGGGCTGGCTTACGACAATCGACGGTATATTCGCTGTTCGCGCATCGCGGTCAAATTGGCTTTGTTTTGGAATTCGCGTTGTGCGCTCCGAAGGTCCCGATTTCCACGTCGACTAGGCCTTCTTCTGGTGCCGTTTTCGTAACCGCACCCCGGGGCCGCCGCCGTTCTCGTCGATGAACTCCACGCCCGCGTTTTCAAATGCTCGGCGAACCGCCAGATCATTCGCCACGGTCATTGAGGTTTTCTCGTGCGAGACCTCGGCACGCCTGATTGTGGCGAGACCCAGAGCGGCCTCGCGAGCAAGCTCCTCAGCACTCCACCTCAATAGACCGCGCGCCGCCCTAATCTGAGAACTGGTCAAGGGCCTTAATTTAATGGTTGACTTCATTGCGATCGTTCGATACGTTTCAGATCACGTGATCTGAATGGCCATTGAGTCGAGCCGAAGCAGGAAACGTCATTTCTGGTCAATGAGGAAGTCCATGAAATCAAACGTGTGGACAAAACCTGGACGTGATCGCCGTTGTTTCATTGGGGGTTCGGACGCCCGGATCATTATGGGCGACGATGAAGCTGCGCTGAACCGCCTCTGGCGCGAAAAGCGGGGTGAGATCGAACCGGAGGACCTGTCCGGCAATCTCATTGTCCAGCTCGGCGTTGCGACCGAGGAGCTGAACCGGCGATGGTACCAGGCCAATACCGGGCAAATGCTTACCGATGTGCAGCGTCGAATTCGGCATCCGGTGCTGCGCTGGATGGGGGCCACGCTGGATGGCCGGGTTGAAGCGACCGGCGCGGTCTTCGAGGCAAAATTCATGCTGCCATGGTCGTTCTCGGAAGAGGCCGCGGCCGAAAAATACATGCCACAGCTGCAACACAATATGTGGGTGATTGCGGCAAGGAGCGCGGTGCTCTCGGTGATCACCGGCGGCGGCAAATGGGTCGAAATCACCGCGCATGCTGATCCGCTTTATCAGCACCTCATTGTCACCGCCGAGCGAAAATTCTGGCGCTGTGTCGAGAGCGGCGAGCCCCCTCGACTGTTTGGCGTTGAGCCGCCCAAGCCACGCATCGAAGCGGTGCGGATCATCGACATGAGCGCCTCGAATTCGTGGGCGGAATTTGCTGGAATCTTCCGCAGCACCCGACAAGCGTTTCTGGAGCATGAGCGCGCGAAGTTCGAGCTGAAATCGCTAATGCCGGAGGATGCCAAGGAAGCGATTGGCCACGGCGTTTGCGCCAGGCGTTCCAAATCGGGTGCCATCAGCTTTGATCTCCAGGGGGTGGAGGGCAGCCATGCAGCGCTCTAGCGAGAGCATTGGCTCCATCGCTGCGGCGCTGGCTAAAGCCCAAGCCCAACTCGTCAATCCCGAAAAGTCGTTGGTAGCCGCCATTAGATCGGACGGGCCACGCGGCACTGAACAGACCTTTCGGTACGCGCCGTTGTCGAGTGGTCTTGATATCGTGCGCAAGACTCTGAGCCAGCACGAGATCGCGACCGTACAAACCACTTCGGTTGACGAAACAATCGGTATCGTCCGACTCAGTACGGTTCTTGCGCATGCGTCCGGAGAATGGATTGCCTCGGATTGGCCGGTCTGCGCGATCGGCGACACCGCGGCTCCGCATCGGATGGGTGCGGCGCTGACCTATGCTCGACGTTACGCTTTGTTCACGCTGGTCGGCATTGCCGGTGAAGATGACCTTGATGCTCCCGATCTAATTGGGCGGACGATACCGCCATCGAAAGCAGAAAGACCTCCCGGAAATCAAAATGGGCAGCTCAGGAGCGGCCAAGCATCTTCAACTCGGCAATTCTCAAGCGGTGGGCGCGTCAAAGCAGTCTCAAATCCGCCCAAACCAGCCCTCGATCCAAAGGCCTCGACCGCCTTACGCGACCAACTCACAGCTGAAATCGAAGGGATTAAGTCGGACGAGGAAGCTGCAAATTGGGCTCATCGGGTTCTTAGCGCCAAAAATACTCTGACCACGGCCGATGCCGAGCGCGTCGAGCAGGCTTTCCAGGCGCGGCTGGCGACTATTGTGACAGAGGCTACAAATGGCCTGTCCCCTGAGTCGCGGCTCTCGCGTGAGGATCGGGTCAAAAAGCGACTGCGAGCCGCCGCTATAGACAAAAGCGTACTGTCGTTGCCGGCGCCGCGGCGGATTCGCGACCGGGATCACGTTAGCTTGGTAGCCAAACAGCCATGTCTAATTTGCGGTCGCCGCCCGGCAGACGCTCATCATCTGCGATTTGCGCAATCAAGGACGCTTGGCCGCAAAGTCAGCGATGAGTTCACGGTTCCCCTGTGTCGTGGCCATCATCGCGAGATCCACCGCTGTGGCAATGAAGTGGCATGGTGGAGAAAGCTGGGCGTCGATCCGACCGTTCCCGCGCGTGCCCTGTGGCTGGAAAGCCATCCACTTCCCACAGCGAGCGAGCGGTGACGAACAAAGCATCAAAACAAAGCCATTTTTTGATATGGGCCGCCAATGACCTCCGTCAAACAGTTCGAGGCCAACCGTCGCAACTCCCTCAAGAGCACAGGTCCTAAGACGGAAGCTGGAACGCACGCTTCTCGCTGCAATGCCGTCCGCCACGGGCTGACGGCCGAAACAGTGATAAGCGCGTTGGAGGATGCTGAAGATTACAAAGCCTTCGAAGCAGCCATTACCGCCGATTACGATGCGCAATCGGCTGTGGAGCGGGAGCTGGTGCTCCGATTGGCGAGCTTGCTGTGGCGGCTACGACGGGCAACGATCATCGAGACGGGTCTTTTCGAAATCCAGGCGGACCATCTCAGCGACTTTAGAAAGACACGCCAAATCTCGCCTGCTTCGCATGAGATCGTTTATGCGCTTTTCAACGCAAACTCGGATCGGCAAGCGGCATCGCACGGTGACGCGAACGCAACCGAGACGAGTCGAGCTTCAAGCCTAGCTTCAGCCCAAGGCCAGGTTGCTCCTGATGTTGAGCTCGCACATTGTTTCTTGCGGCTGTGCAATCTGCCCAATTATGCCCTCGATCGCCTTAGTCGCTATGAAGCTACTCTTTGGCGTCAAGCTGGGCAGATTGTATTTGCGCTCAACAATTTGGATCGCCACAAGCCACATGAGAGAATGCGACATTCGTCTTGGCGGTGAACAGGCAGGCTTCGATATTGATTGAATGACCTCCATCTAGGTCCACCACTCTAAGCGAGCGCAACAGGGGTTTAATTCTTTCAAGCAATGGTTGGAACGCATTTTCGCGCAGCCCATTGACTATTAATGTGGGAACTAGGGTCCTTTCAAATTGACCCAGAACTGACAACTCAGGCCTTGTGTACCGAATTGCATTCGCAATCCCTTTGGGGGAGAGCCGTGCTGCATCCGCTAGCATCGCCTGCTTGATTTCTGCAGGGAAACGCTTGGCATATCGCGGATGAAATCTGAATTTTTCTATTGCGCGCAACCCTTCTGCTTCGATTGCCTTCGCTTGAGCTTCGCGGTCTTCGTCGGAACCATAACGTGTTGGTGGTGAAAATGCCGAGAGTGAATTTGTTAGAATTTGACCACGAACTACCTCTGGATGTTGCAGGGAGTAATTGGCTATCAAGCCCGCACTAAATGATTGACCGCATACGAACCACGAGCCCGCACCAATTTCTTTTCGCAGTGTCTCGAACGCTTCGCTATATCCCGCGGCTTTGTAATATTTTGCCTCACCCGGTACTGGTGAGCTGCCGTGGCCCCACAGTTCGGCCGTCACGGGGCGGCAAAACTCGCATAGACTCTTGATATTGGGTATCCACTGCGCGCGACTCGACAAAAAGCCATGCAACAGAAGAAGGACAGGACTGGAATCCGGACCGGGGTAGGATTCAAATGCAAGCTTCATAGATTACAGCGCTCGCAAAGCGGACATGCGTCCTCTAAATCAAACCACGGCGGCTCCGATCTGGCGATGGCAGCAATCGCGACCCGCCCATCCGCGAATTTTTCCAAAAAGCCGAAAGCACTAATGTCCGCATCTCTACACGATGTCCGCTTTACCCCCGAAAGCGGACATTCGTCGGCATGAGTGCGATGTCCGCTTTGTGCCAAAAGCGGACATTCTGCACTGCGGCAAAGAACGTCGTTTATTTGATCACCTCGTCGGCGTGCGCACGCCCTGAATGTGCTCGACCGTGACGTGGACCTGTCCCCGGCCTTGACCAAACTAGGTTCCAGCCGCCGCTCGGGAAGGCTTGCGTCAGCCGAGGTGCGCGATTAATAGCGACGGACTTAGCGGTGCCACAAATTGCGGCTTCACAACATTTGAACAATGCACGGCACTAGCGAGCCCGCTGATGGGTTCAACAATAAAATATCGCTCTAGTCGGTAACTTTGATCTCAATCAAATAGAACCGCCCGTCGCTTCCCGCCGCCCTGGTCAGTCGAGGAGGGTGACACCTACTTCGTGGTGCACGACCGCGAAGGCCAGCAGCTTGTCCGCGCAACTATTCAGCTTCTATTGCTTGGCGAGCGCTTCAAATCGTCCCGCCGTGAAGCCTGGTTTCAAAGTCTTCTGCCTTGTTTTACGCTACACGTCTCCTCGCCATTAGAATTACTCCCATTTGTTGACCGGCAGACCCCAAGTGTCGCGACAAGTGAGAAAACACAAACGAAACATATCGCTCAAGAACAACTCGCACAATCTGCAGGCGTGCCAATAATGCACAGGAGCGACAGCAGGGAAATTTGAACCGTGCTATAGTGTGCAATGTGACCCGTGTTGGCATTTTTGTAAATCCGATTGGGAGGTTGAATGGCGAAAAAATCCAAAAAGGCGGAGCGCGGCGCCCCGATGCTGAACAAGAAGCGGATACAGAAGGCGCTGCCGGCAAGAAGGAAAAAGAAACCGGCGCCAAAGCCAGCGCGCGCTCCAGTTGCTCCGTCGTCGTTACTCGAAGGCAATGGCTGGGAATTGTACGTGAAGCGACTTGGCCTTCAGCACCGCCCAGGACAGAGGGTGCGAACCTATGGGACCTACCAAGTTTTAATAAACGGCAAGGAGGATACTACTTTATCTGGCCACATCTGCGAGTGCACCGGTCCGGGTGATAATACCGCGCATGGGAAAAGGGAGCGTGTACGGATCCGGGAGGGTCGCTATGCCTTGTCGACACAATTTGGCCCGCTCTACTGCTCCTCGGGCTTCACTGACGACGCAACGAATCCGATGCCAGGCTTCCTGCTGCTCGGAACAGACGCCCGCTCCGCCGTCCTGGTACATCCGGGTCATCCTCCAACCCTGTATCTGTCAAGCATCGGATGCCTCAATCCGACTAAGCCACTTAAAGCCAACGAGGACATGGTTTTTGAAGAATCTCGGGCGCGCGTGATCGCCTTGATCGAGAGCCTGAAGCAGCACAACCCGGCCGCTTTCGCCAATGGCAGGATAGGGCATAACACCGCCATCGCAGATGCCTTCATCGTCATCGACGGCGAGCCGATGACTGCAGTCAGCGATGGAGCAATGGTCTAGACGGGCCGCCCGGCCCGTCACGCTGACCCAAACCCAGAGATCGACAAGTTCATTTCAGCTCAGGACGGTAGTGCGTCCTACATGTTGCCTGGCGACACACCCGAAGACGACCGCTGTATTTTCTCTGGCGTCCTCGTTGAAGGCTTATGGGGAACCAAATCAGCAGCATTTTCCAAGCGTGAACCAAACAAGATCACTAGCCAAAGTCTCGCAAAGTACCTCCGCACAGAAGTGCCTAAGGTCGCAGATCGATATCAATTCACGCTCAATCCCAGCGCGCTCCCAACGTTCTCAGATGGGGATGATACCCCGCTAACGCCGCCCGCGTTTGCGCTCACCCGACAAAGTGCTGGCACTCATGAGACTTGCCAAGAAGGTTAGCGGCATCCCCGTCGCCAATTATTTGGATGATACCTGGTGGCAGTCCACCGGCTTTAGTAGGCCGCATGTCCAGCGATGGGTCGACAGCCCGCACAAACCATTGGGGGTCGAGTATCAGCGCATGGCTAACAAGGCCGCGTTAGCCACACCGGGTGCTTGCGCTCAAGGCGGCGCGCCGATGCGTTGCCATGCCTCGAACGATTCTGCTTTGTGGATCGCTTCGTATGCCTCGCGGCCGAGCCGCAACACCGGATATTCCAAAAATCTGGCGGCGTTAAACGGCGAGGGGTGCGCTCAAGCTGCAATCTGTTGATAACTCGTTTGATATGTTGCCGAGACTCGACCGGGCTGCATCAATGCGCTGGCGGAGGCAGCAACCAGTACGGGGGCAATCATGGCTAAACGGAAGAAGGGATCAAAAGTACAAAAGCGAGGAAAACTGCAAACAGCTTCACGGGCCAAGGCACGCAAGCGAACCAAGGGTGCATTGGCAAGAGCAAGTGCAGCCATGAGCAAATCCTTAAGCAAGATCCCCCGCCCCTAGCCTCCTCGCCCTGCCTGCCCTCGACTTGACATTAGTAGTTTCCGCTGCCGGACGTGAGAACCTTGCGCCGCGCGCCCCGTAGCGGCGGACGGCGCGCCACCGTTAAACGCGCCGGGGCGGCGGGGGGCCGGGGGAGCTTCACCGGAATTGTCAGGCTTCTTGGCGTGCCGCATCAAAAGAATTCTGCGAGCCTCCATGTTATACCTCGGCGCATCGGGGGAGCATGCTCGCTATAGTGGATGTGCGAAGAATTGCGGAATTTTCCACTTAACATTAGGCTGATCGACACAATCCCATTGGCTAATAGTAGCGCCATTATCCTGTGAGCCGCCGTTAACCTGCATGCATTTCTTCGAAGCCTTATTGATTATAAAGTAATATCCCCCTCCAACAGATTGCTGTCGCCATAAGTACTGGGTCCGGTTTGAATTTGGTGTAGAGTATTGACAATCCCATTGCAGAATAGGGGTGCCATCATTCTGAACGATTACAACGCCATTCCTCTTGAAAAGGACGCTGGCGCATTTACCACTGTGGCTTGCTTCCAGATTGAAAAATCCTCCGGGGGGGCCACCCCGAAAACGCCACAGAACATTAGGCTGATTGACACAATCCCACTGACTAATAGTGACGTCATTATCCTGTGAGCCGCCGTCAACCTGCATGCATTTCTGACTATGCATGGCGGATATAAAAAAATCATCGGCTATGACCGGGGAGGATCGGAATAGTAATGCAACCAATGCGGTGCTGAGTACGATACCTCCCTTCATGATTCTTGCTTGATTTGGCATGGTTGAGCCCAATCCTCATTTCGGTTGAATTCAATCTTACGACAAATCAGTGAGCGTCCCTGTTACCTGTGTCACACAGGTGCCAGGGCGACGATCTTAGGATCAGCGGCGAAGTCCCTAAAGCACAAGGGCGCTTTGCTAACTTTATTCCCATGCTTGCATGAGATCGAATTCTCCCACGACCGACACCTGAGATCCCGGGGGCAATTTTGCCGAAAGTTCCTGTATCAAGGAAAAAGGTAGGTCGAACGTGATAAGCAGCAGGTAGTGGTTGAACTGCGAATTATCGCCGAGTAGCTCAACGCGGGTGACGTTACCTGTCCTTCTCGGAGGTCTCTTTGGTAACGATTCGAAGTATGGCGAGATAGAGTCTAAGAACTTCTGACGCGCCTCCTCACCCACCTGGGCGTCAGCCGAAGTTTGGCCAGATGTCCCGCCTTCGGGCGGCACGTCGATGCTGAATATCATTATAGCCATGATAAGTTCACTCCTCGAAGTATGATAGGCAGGGCAGTCTGCTGCGCGCGGATAAGCATCTGATGCTCCTTGAGTTGATCCCCATGACTGGGTGCCCTAAAGGCGTAAAGATGGTCTGCGACTTCAGCTAAGGTATCTGCTCTAGGTTAAGAGTAGTCTAGTTTGGAAGCATACGACATTCACATGCTCGCCGCTGCATCTTCCTGATACCTACAAACAGGTAATGGAGGAGGCGATCCCCGACTATAAGAAGTAGGATGGAAGGACGGTACTTGGGGCCCCTGCAAAAAACTATTAGGAAAAGAGGACCCACGCTGAAACGTAACCCGTAAGTGGACGAGCTAAAAATTAGATGCATTTTTGCGAGGGGAGATTGAGATCGGCACGCGTGCCGAGTTTTGGCCCCCCGGGTATCGACTTCTCAAGAAATCCCTACAGGTCGTGCTTCTCCTTGCGCTCCTCAATCAGTCGGTCGAGCGCCGCAATCTGCACCTCGCTTTCTAAATCGTCCCATTCAGCGTCAGTCAACCAGCCGCGCTCAACTCCTCAATCGGCGTAGCGAGGCGCAGTGGCGAGCGAACTCCACATCATCCCACTCAGTCATTGCCATCTGATTTCCCCCTTTCTCTTCCCCCCGCGCAGCCAGGGCGCACCGTGAACGTGGTGCCGATCAGGCCTGCGATTTCGGAGACATCACTAATATGGGGATTGATCGGGGCGTTTGCAGCCCAGCGTCATTGGCTAGAAAAGGGTTGATTCAACTGTTCGTAAATTGGGCGTCATCGCCCGTCCCCCTGATCGACGACACCGCGCATCTGCCCGTCGATGCCGGGTGCGCCAGCGTCACCTTCGCCGTAGCGTTTGTTATAGGAGTGATGCACATGGGATATGTGGCGCAGCGGGCTCGAACCCTGGTGAACAGTCGTGTCTGCATGTTGCGCGTCGCCAGAATCGCGCAGGCGATGGGCGAGCCGCTGTGCCTCAGTAGCGCCGCTGTGGTGGTTTTGGTTATATTTGACCTCAGGCATAGCTACCTCCTATCGGGCCACTGATTTTTTGTTGAAGTGATTTTCGGCAGGCCTTGAGCCGGAGTGCCATGGCAACCTTGCACTCCGCTTTGGCCGTACAATGTGCGACCTGTTCCGGGGCCGCCGCCTTTCACGTTAAGCGCGACCTGATTGCCGTAGGGCACCGGATTGTATCCAGAACCAGCAGAACGCGGCTCGCCGCGATAGTTTGAATCGCCCGATCTGGTCGTATGCGAACCCTGCGCCTGTCCCTTTTGTCCGACCCAGCCCGGATTGATACCCTTTGCGCCGGCGCCGATCTTTATCGGCTTGTCCACGACGACGCGGCTACCGTGTCCGCCGCCCGCGTTGCTTCTAGCCATTTTTAGTCTCCTTGTTTGGTTGCAGTTTCAGAAAAAGAAGACGACCCGGCCAGCTCTGACATCAAGCCACCAGAGGAGGTTGCTGGACCACTGCCACCTGACGGAGCGTGCGCCGGGTCGTCAGTTGCGACTGGCGAAGATGTGACACCAGTCGAAGACTCAGGATCGGAATGTTGATTTAGATCGTCGATGCGATAGCCGAGCGGCGGTTCATCAGGAACGGGATCGGCACCGGCCCAAGGCGAATTCGACGGCAGTGGTGGTGGCGCCGGCGAGACTACGCCGGTGACTGTTTGATGCTCGGTGAGAGCAAAACGTCCACCAACTTCAGAATGGGTATGACTGAGGTAAGTACCGGTGTCGCCGTCGCGAGATTGATTGCGGACACGCTCGTCATTGCGCAGGACGCGCCGCCTATCGGCTTGGTCCTCGGGATCGTAGATCGTCATCGCAGCACCTCATAGTTCGAATCCACGCGCGCTCAATTACGAGAGCGCAGGCCCTCCCGACGGTGTGCGGCAGATGAAAGCCGGATCGATGATAAGCGGTGGCTAGCGTCGATCGGTCCAGCAAGTCCAGCAATCGGATCATACCAAAAACCGCAGAAGCAATCACGCGAATTAACCATATTTCGCGAAGTGCGTTTCCGCTGATTTTAAAAACGGTCCGATCAAACCGGTGATGTAGTACGATTTCAGAACGCACTGAATTCCCTGGGGGCGAACATCATGCGGAACATTGCTGGCGCAGCGGTTGCATCTGCTGTGATGATTTGTGACTCAACAGCGATGGCCCAACACAGCACACCTCATCATGACCCCGATGGTGTGGTCCTGATTAATCAGCGGGATGCTTTGGAGGGGTACATCACGTCGCGTGACGCTCCCGGATTTCCCGTCACGATCAGCGATCCGGGAAGCTATCGACTGACAAGCAATCTCTATCCCCAACGTGAACACGGGGCCATCGAGATTGCCGCCGATGACGTGACAATTGACCTGAACGGATTCACCATTACGACAGACCACGCAGACGGCATTAACGGTGTGTCGGGTCGCAGCAATATCGTCATTCGCAATGGGACAATTAGGAATGGCAGCACGCCCGTGAATCTACAGTTCTCCTCTTTTGTGCACCTTATGCAAATCCAAGTGTATGAGGCGACATTCGCTGGTGTGGTACTTGGCGACCATGCATCAATTACCGACAGCAGCATCCACTATAATCGCACCGAAGGCTTACGTGTTGGAGCGTATGCTTTGATCGCCAGGAACGTTGTCTCCGACAACACATCCGACGGAATAAACGCGGGCAACGGCTCAATAATTGAGGGGAATATTGTAGCACACAACCAGCAGGGAATAGTCTGCAATTTCTGCACTATCACCGGAAATTCGGTCTACAGCAACGACCAGGCAGGCATTCATGTCACCAACGCTTTGATCAACAATAACACCGCGTTCCAGAACCGAGGTGAGGCTATTTGGTGCAACGACGCCAGCCATGCAGCAGGAGCAAATTGTTTAATTATAAATAATACAGTTACTCAAAATAACGTAGGCTTGCTGGTGGATTGCCCTAGCCTGATTCGCGAAAACTTTGCCTACACCAATGCTAATAACGCCGACATAGCGATTGGGACCGAAACAGGTGGTCCATGCACCAAGAGTGGGAACGCTCCCCCGCCGTGAATGCACCATGTAGTGCGGAAATGCGGGAAATTACTTCTGGCCCTCGCCGCCATGTTTTGACTTCGCGAGCTTGTTGTAGACAGTAGACTGCGAGCAACGCGAACGCGGCGCGACGTACGCGCCAATTCGCGCGACGGTGGTGCGAGCAATTGCGATGCCGCGAGCGCGTGTGAGAGCACTTGCAGAATTTCACAAAAATTTCGTGAGGGGGACCACTTCAGGAAATCATAAAAATTCCGCTAGATTGGACGCCATGCCGTGGAAGGCCAAGCCCGTCAGCATTCTGCAACGAGAAAACGATAACCTAAAAACGACCATCTGCCTCCTGCGCCGCGAATTGGAAAACCGGCAAGGGGCGGTGGGCCGGCTCGAACTGCTCGTGCACGAACGTACCGCCCGCATCGATGAGCTCACCGGTAAACTCGAACAAGCAAGGGCGCAGAACCAGCGCTTGGATGCGGAGTGCGAGCACCTAACGGAGATGATGGTGGAGATGATACGGGTGGCGCCCATCACCTCCGGGGACCCGTTCTAGGAATTGCGTGCGCTGGTGCCCTCGGCCTATGGCGTCACGATCCGATGTCTTACCTCGAACGGATCAAGGAAAGAAATCTTGTCGACGGAAAACTGACGGCCAGGCGGCTCGATCCAGTGGAAATCCTCTGCACTGAACTCCCACCTTGCCTGCGCGGTGAACGAGACCTCGAGGGAATAGGGGCGCTGGGCGACCAGCCTGCTCGTTATGAAGCTAACTCGGTGATACTCGTCATTGTCGGGGCCGTCCCACTTCGAGGGCGGGAGGTCTGGAGCCGGTATCGTTATCAAATGTACCCCATCAGGTTCGTGGTCGGGAACGGTTTGCATGTGCGACAACCTGATCTCAAACGCGTCCGCGTGTGTGGGGGTCAGCAACCGGTCCATCGTCTTCAACCAGCGAATGGAACCAAAGACGATGCCCTCGAATAAGTGCAGGTTCTTGATCGACCCCTTCCATTCATCGAGCAGTGTCCTGGTCAGTGGGCGGGCGAGCAGCTTGTTCAGAGACATCATGTCACGCGCAAGCGCTGCATCCGAAGGCGGGTCTCTACTGCCAGTCGCCATGGTACCCTCCCAAGCCTGACCGGCTAATAATATCCGCACCAACGGGTCCCGGAAAAGCATGCTTTGCGAAGCCGAAAAGTGGCTCACGAATTTGCGAGGGGGGTATCGAAATCGAACGCATCGGGAATTTTGGCCCCCCGGGGTGGGGGTTGACCGCCTGCACCTGACGCTTGTGCGGTGCTCGCCGCTAGTGCGCCATCGCTGCGCCAAAACTGTTCGTAAATGGGGTAATTACACAGTCGACCGAGAAAACAGCCTAGAAAGCCAATAACCACGCTGCAACTTGCAGACGTGCCAACTATCGAAAAACGAACAGTTGCCTGTCAGTGTGCACAGTTTCAGTCTAACAATATCAAACTGAAGCTCAAGCGTGTTAACCAACCAAGATTTAACCCAATACTTCCTGACGTTTCACCGTGAAACAGCTTCAGATTGTTAACTGATTGCATAGCCTCGCCAGTAAGAGGTGGGGCCTCGACCGTTCGCTCTCTCTATCGCCAGCCTAGGCCCTGCTAGACCTTTTGCGAGGTGCAGCTGCTTGACCATGCCTTATGTCACGGATTGTGTTCCGCGCCTTTTAGAAAACTGTGGCAATGAGATGCGCGCCGTTCTTTAGGTAACAGTGAAATTAGAGCATTGCCTTACCGGAGTCCGCACCGAAGCTCCTGACAGGCACGTCTCTCGGCTCTAATAATCTTCCGATCGTGGCCGCCTACGTATACAGGCGGAACTCGAACATCATCATTCATGGCATGTGGGGCTTTCAGGCATCACAGGGCGGTGCCAAGGCGATTGAGGGCACCGACTACAACGGCATTCCGCCAAACGTGTTGTTTGCGCATCTCGTGTCCAGCGACAACCCGTTGAACTTTGGTCTCGGCTCTTACCGTTGGCAAAAAGCACCGGGCAACACCATCACCAACCTGATCCTCGATCACAACATGGACCTACATCCAGGCGATGGCAACCTGAACACGCAGAATATGTTTTTGGCCAAGATGAAACGAGTCGTGGAGCAAGCCCGGTGCCTACGCAGGAAGAGTATAACGCGCTTCTGGGCGTCATCCGGCCTCCGCGACGCGCTGGCAGAAATTGTTGAAGTTGAAAGGATCGGCTGCTTGGCCGAACATTCCGTACATGCCAAAACCGTATGCAGTCATGCCCCGCTCCTTTGTCAGTATTTTGGCATATACAGTAATCACCGAGTCAGACACAAACGCGCGGTCCCTTTGCGCTCGACAATTTGGATCGGCACAAGCCGCATGAGAGAATGCGACATTCGTATTGGCGGTGAACAGGCATCAAGGCAGTTCGCCCCGACCCACCAGAAAAATTACTGATCGGCACCATTGAAGCGTAGCCTGTCGAACAGGGGGAGGCACGGCAACTACCACGCACGCGCGATTCTCCAATTTTTCTCCAACGGGCGGTACGCTGAACGATCTTTCGATGAACCCTGGCGATCGCGCATCTACTGAGGAGACACCTCGTTCGGGACGAGCGGGTCGCAGGTTCAAATCCTGCCACTCCGACCATCTTTCTCACACAACAGATCGACGATAGGAATTGTCGTTATTGTCTGGTTTAGGATAGTAGCAGCGCTGCCATAGGTGACGATGGCGTCAACCTTGCGCCGTTCGAATTCAGCGGCGATCCGGCTTAGTTGAGAGCTTGGCGCATCCGGCCGGCAACGTTACGGGAGTCTCGCATTCAACAGCCGGACCTGGTTGGCGAGCGGGTTATGCTCTTGCGGCAAGGCTATCCTCCAGTTGCATAGATTGGGCATCCTGGCTGACGCTGGGTATGCGGAGCCGATGTTGGAGACAGATCGGGTCAAGCCTCTGGGCTCGAAGGAGCACGGATCGGGGTCTGGCGCGCCGAAGACATTGCACCAGCATTCGTCTCGAGATGCGCATCACCTCTTCCAAGCACAAGATCAAACAAACTGTACAAATAGCCGGTGTTGTGGAAAAAAGCCGCCACAGCCGCTACAAAAGGTGCCACACCACAACAAACGCAAGTCACCGATGGCCGCCTCACTCTCAAAAGCACACATCGGTAGACGAGTCAGGTCCATAAGACATCAGTCCACCCGCTTCGACATAATCGTTATAGCTCATCATCGTGGGCAAGCGTCCGCTCAGCGTGAGCGTTGATGATACGGGCGCGGTTGGCGGCCATAAGTGCATCGGAGACGACGTAAAGCGCGTCCGCTTTGTTCCTGAGCATCTCGATTTATCCCGTGGTGTAGCTGAGGGCTCCGTAATAACGTTTGGCGTAGTCAGCTATCAATTGAGCCTTGTCGAGGCCATTAATAATCCTTCTAGCCTGGACCCATTGCTCATTCGTCTTACTGAAATAATTTCCAAATTTTTTGCCTGTGAAGATTCCTTCGGTCATTCCAATAAATATGATGGGTATTGCGTTCTTAACCTCCAACGCCAAGTCGGGGCTTTCAAGCAGTTTAATTCCAAGCTTCTCACCCATTTTGGCATAATTGTAATTCCAGGTTAGCTGAACCAAGCCACGTCCATAGTAAGGCGCATAGGGCTTTCCTCTGCCGAGTCCATATTCGCGAATTGGTCCAAATTTCCGATCCGTTTCGTGATGGGCTGTTCCGAGCGCGTAGGCAAGCCACCGATCATCACCCTTGGGAGAGTTCTTCTCCCAATAATCGAGTATCTTTCCCAGTGTTTCTTTTGGTTTTGAACTCAACTTCGCGTCGAAAAGACGGGTACTAACTTGGTCAAAGAAAAATGTCCTGTTGATCATGGCGCTCCTCCTGTGTCGGCCGCCGCTTTTTGTCGTCTACCTTAGACTTGGATCCAACGCTTCCGCAATCGTTGTACTTAATTGCGGGCGACATGAAGAGCGCCGGGGTCGGACTAGACGAGAAGCGACGTCGAGGAGAACCTGGAATCGGGTGTCACGCGACGACCGCTCTGTGACGTGCGTCACAGCGGTCGCTGAGGCGATGTGTTCTGTGAGACAGGAGCTGGAAGGGGATGATCAGGTCGTGACGCTCGACGTCAAAGTTTATGACAAACACA
>Ga0306921_10003208_pt1 | contig 16576 bp, 13 predicted proteins | sample sta12Cox44000080_FD_203760 | JGI IMG/M metagenome (GOLD analysis project Ga0306921, IMG submission 203760) | Lab enrichment of tropical soil microbial communities from Luquillo Experimental Forest, Puerto Rico - statoxic.12C.oxic.44.000.080 (v2)... | ecosystem: Environmental > Terrestrial >...
CACAATCTTTGGCCGCTATTTCATTGCGAACTGGGAACAACAACCAGGCGCTCCCAAACTGCCAGCCCCCGACGGCGGACTCTTCATTGCCGCGATTGATGGTCAATCGAATCGTGTCAATGGGCTTACTTTAGGAGATACGTTGCTGTTCGGCTCGAATACCGTCAACAACGTTCGCCTGGGCTGGAATCGCAGCAGAAACCTTACTGTCCAAAACAACACACTCGATCTCAACGGCTTGTTTGCAGAAACAAACACGAATCTGGCAAACCAGGGATTGCCGCCACTCGCGATCGGAAACATCTACCAACTCGGCCCTAACGTGAGTAAGTTCTTTCCACACTATATGGCGGGATTCAATGTTTCCGGGGGGTTTTTCGGACTCTTTGCTTCGACTCCCTCGCTCCAGCCTTACGACACGTATGAAGCGTCTGATGATCTGGGACTCACGCGTGGTGCCCATCAGCTCTCCTTCGGGGTCGATTACATCAACCTGAGAGCCTTCGCCACCAATTACCTCTTGAACCAAGGCAGTTTCTCGTTTGATGGTTCGCGCACAGGCTCGCTGCTTCCCAGTTCGGGACTTGCCGACTACCTAATCGGTTATACATCGGCCGGGTCCGGTTTCAGCCAGGACGCCCCGATTCCTTCCAAGCAGCGCCAGAATGTTTTTGCTCTGTATGCGCAGGATGCCTGGAAAGCCACGCGGCGCTTGACGATCACCGGCGGTCTTCGTTGGGACCCCTTCTTTGGACACACCGATCCCAATGGCCACGTTGTAAACATCTCGCTCGACAACATTATCAACGGCGTTCACAGCACGAAGTTCCCCACTGCCCCGGCGGGTTACATTTTCAATGGAGATCCCGGCAGTCCCGGCCACAACAAGCTCTCCAAAAACGCACTGAACGAGTGGAGCCCTCGCATCGGATTTGCATGGGATCCCACGGGTGACGGTAAGATGGCGGTTCGAGGCGGCTTCGGCCTCTTCTACGATTTCCCGAATTTCTCCTACGATCAGTTCGGCTTTGAGGAGCCGTATGGCGGCGCTGTCAACAACCCCGCACTTGGTATCTCTGGCCTGGCCTGCACAACGAACTGCATCAGCGATCCCTGGGGGACGCTAGCCGGCGCAAACAACCCGTTCGCCTTCATCGACCAGCAGGGCAACAACCACGTGGGGGAGAATCCCTTCCCTCAGTTTGTTGGGACCGGCCCGCAAAATGCGGCGTATCTGCCCGGTGCGCTCGTGTTTAGCTACCCGCAGACAACGAAGCCGACCTACATCATGCAGTACAACCTGACTGTCGAACGACAGGTGAGCAGTTGGGTCTTCTCAGTGGGTTACTTGGGAAGCCAGCAACGACATCTGTGGGGAAACAACGAGGCGAACCCCAGTATGCAGGGACCGTGCCCACCAGGTTATCCGTTCCCTACAGGTCTCTCTTGCGCGTCTTCGGGCGGCAATGTTCCGACCGGACCGTGCCCGGCTGCGTTGCCCCCGTTCTTGTGTGGCACTCCGACCTCCCCTATCCCTCCCTTCAGGAGCCCGTTCTTCTCTTTGGGCAACAACCGCATGTTGCAGCATTTCGGGTCCCAATGTGCCGGACCGCCTTTCTTCACCTCCTGCTACGGCGAAACACTTCTCTTGCAGGAGGACTTGACGGGGAACTACAACGGTCTACTCTTGACCGCCCGCCATCCGTTCGCCCGACACTTCACGTCCACGACCAACTTCACCTGGTCCCACTGCATTTCCGACAACTACACCACGACCCTCGGGTTCTTTCTTGCCGCCCAAGCCATGCCGTACAACAAACATTACGATCGCGGCAATTGTCCCAACGCAGACACGCACGTGATATTTAACCAGTCGCTGGTAGCGGAGACACCCCGGTTCTCCGGCCACAGGGAGCAGATGTTCCTCGGTAATTGGCGATTCTCTCTTTCCCTCCTTGCTCAATCAGGTACTGACATCTCCCCAATCATGATTATCGATTTTTCGGGAAGCGGAAATGGGCTGACACAGCGCCCCGCACTGCTGCCCGGGGCGGATCCGTACTGCCAAAACAAGGGCCGGCAGTGCTGGCTCAATCCGTTATCGTTTGTCCCGCCAGCGCCCTATACCTTCAGCAGCCTGAAAAACAACAGCCTGTTCGGTCCAGGGTCGATCATCGTCAACACTGGAGTAATGAAGCTGTTCCCGATTGGCGAGCGTCAAACCATCGAGTTCCGCTGGGAAGTTTTCAATCTTCCAAACCACGCGAACCTGTATCCGCCGAATGGTGCTTTTGTGGCGCCTGCGTTCGGCCAGCCCACTCCGGCCAGCACAGCTGGCTTGGGCGCCCTGAACCAAACAACCAACGACCCGCGGACGATGCAATTCGCTCTGAAATACACTTTCTAGATTCAGGGGCCGGAAGCTAGAGGTTAGAGACTGGAACCGTACAATCTGGGGATTTGCGCTGAGCCGAGCGCGGGAGCAGGTGTGGCTCCCGCGCAACCGCTGGGGTGGTAGGCGCGTCCAACTTGTGTCTTGCTATTGCACTCCGAAATTTTCGTTCATAATTTACAGGGCCGCGCGCTTTCCTGTTCGCCTTGAGGAGGCAAGCAGTATGAAACGTGTGAATCGATTGGCGATTGCTGCGGCGGCGCTTGTTGTGCTGGTAGCGTCCTGCGCCGCTAGCGCTCCAGCACGCGAACCCGGCGTGCCGGGGACTCCGGCAATTCCGCAGCAGCCAGCGCAGAATCCGCAGCCGGCGGCGCAAGCCGAGGCCGGGCGTCCTCGAGTCGGCGGCTTCCCCATGGGGCCGCCCGGAAAGATTCTCGAGCTTCGAGCCGAGCCTAATGTAATTGGCCCCGGGCAATCGGCGACCATCTACTGGCACGCAGTGAACGCCGACGACACCTACTTCGATCAGTGTCTCGGCATCGTCCCGACGCTCGGAAAAATCACGGTGTCCCCTGCCGCGACCAGCACCTATACGTTCACCGCGAAGGGACGCGGCGGAAACGATGCGAAGTCTGTTACCATAACGGTAGTCGGCACGAATCCTGTTCCCTCCAGCAGTGATCCCGGTTGCCTGAATCCCCACAATCAGCCGATTCCTCGCGCTTCCGATGGCCACCCCGACCTTTCAGGCGTGTATATCGCCGGGTTCAACTTTGGGGGGATGAACAGGGGTGCGGTTCTGAAGCCCGGCGCGGAGAAGTACAAGCTCACCGAACAAGAGAATCAGATTGGGATTGGCGTGACCTGCACGCCGCCAGGCGTTCCGATGGCAACGTTTCAGCCCTACCCCCTGCAGATCGTGCAGAAACCGGGACTCCTGGTGATTCTCTACGAGGCTTATCATATCTTTAGGGTCATTCCGACGGACGGACAAGCACATCCAGCCGATCTCGATCCGACATACATGGGCAACTCGGTGGGACACTGGGAAGGCGACACGCTCGTCGTTGACGTCAGAGGTTTCAACGATCAGACGATCGTAGGCGACTACCACCACACTACGGCGTACCACGTCGTCGAGCGTTATCATCGGGACTCTTACGACATCGTCGACTATTCGGCCGCCATCGATGATTCGAACGTTTTTGCGAAGCCGTGGACGCAATCAAGCAAATTGAAGCTGCACCCGGAATGGCAAATACAGGAGTATGTCTGCGAGCAGAACAATAAGGATTACAAGGACCTTCTTATAACGAAGTAGATCGCGACGCCGGCGCGGACAATCGGAGGGCTGGTTAATGACAGGAGATCATCGCATGCTAGGAAAATCGGCACTCTATCTTTTGATTGCACTATTCGCGATGGCGGCACCCGCGCCGGTTGTGCTCGCACATCATTCCGTCTCGATGTACGACATGGACCACCCAACGACGCTCAAAGGAACAGTCGAGCGCGTCGAATGGACGAATCCTCACGGATACATTTATCTGCAAGTGAAGGATGAAAAGAGTCAGACAGTGGAGTGGGCCGTCGAAATCAACAGCCCGAATTTTCTGAAGCACAATGGCTGGACGAGCACGATTGTCAAGCCGGGTGACGAGATCACGGTGACGGGTGGCGCAGCCAAGAGCGGGGCCAAAACCATGCGTTGCACAACCGTCGTTCTTACCGATGGAACTGTGCTGCGGTCCTAGGCTGCGCTGCGATGCTTCAGTTCTGCGAGTGGCTCGAGAAAAATCCCTGGATCGTCGCCATCGATAGTTCAGTCGTCATTTCGTTGATCCTCGAAATTCTGCACTATTCGGGGTTTTTCCTGCTGGTCGGCTCGACAGCAATCGTCGATCTACGCGTGATGGGACTTGCGGCACGCCGGAGAGCTCCCGTTGACGTCGCTAAGCAACTCTTCCCGTGGATGTGGACGGGCCTGTGCATGGCCGTGTTCTCCGGATTTTTCATGTTCGCGGCAGACGCGGTGGATTTCTATCTGGCCTCCTGTTTTCGGACGAAAATTGTCATCGTCTTGCTGGCAGTGGTGTTCGGGGTCATCGTGAGTTCAATTGTTCCCTACCTGGATCGCGTATCTTCGCTCCCGTTATGGTCAAAGATTGTGGCGTTTGTCTCGCTCGTTTTGTGGATCGGATCGATTCTCGCGTCGCTAGAGGTTCCGGCGAGATGTGGTGTCGGGTAGAAGCCTGAAAAATGCTCGACTTTTTCATGGCCATTGCGAAATGGCTCCAAAATACCTGGTGGGCGCTGGACATCAGCGGGTCGACCTGGGCATACCCCTTCGTTCAGTTGACGCATTTCACCGGTTTGTCGCTCTGGATCGGCACCAACCTGCCGCTCGACTTGCGCCTGCTGGGCATCGGCACCAAGCGGCAAACGGCGAGTCAGCTCTCCGATGCCCTCTTTGCCTGGAATTGGACGGGATTTTGCATTGCGGTTCTCGGCGGCTTCATGCTTTTTTCCAGTGCCGCCACAAAATATGTTCCGAATCCTGCATTTGAAATCAAGCTGGGCCTTCTGGTTCCCATCGGCGTCCTGTGGCATATCTTGGTGCAGTGGCACGCGCGCCGATTTGAGCACGGCCCGCGCGTGAGCCTGTTTGGAAAAGTTGCTGGCATGGTGGAAATCTTGCTGTGGTTTTCCGTAATTACAGCGGCCGTGTCGATCCCCAATTTCGAAACACACTAAACTTGGCCTTGCGTGGGCATGAGAATTGCCTCTTGGTATCGAATTCTGGCATTTCTGGCCATCCTAGCCGCCGGTTGCGGCCAGCGACCAAACCGGGAATTTTCGGGTCCGCTACCCACCGTCGATTCGTCAACTGTAGGGTCGATCAGAGGCACGGTCACGCTCGCAGGCTTGCCCCCGCTCTTCAAGCCGATTGACATGAGCCAGTCGTCTGCTTGTGTGCAGGCTAATCCAATGCCTGTCGTTCCGCCGATTGTCGTCGTCGGTGATCGCGGTGCACTGGCCAACGTCGTCGTTTATGTGAAAGGCGGCCTCGGCAGATACAAGTTCTCCACGTCCACCAATCCTGTGATCCTCTCGCAGAAAAATTGCATGTACGAGCCGCACGTGATGGCGCTCATGACCGGCCAGCCGATGGCCGTCGAAAATAACGATCCCACGATGCACAACGTACACCCGCTGCCTAGGCACAATCGGCAGTGGAGCAGTTCGCAGCCTGCCGGTTCGGCGGCGCTCAGATCTACTTTCGAACGCCCTGAATTCGCCATGCCCGTGCTTTGCAATGTACATCCGTGGATGCGCGCTTTTGTCTTCGTGTTCGACCATCCTTATTTCGCAGTCACCTCGACGGACGGCACGTTCGTCTTAGCCGGACTTCCTGCTGGAAACTACACGATCGAGGCTTGGCATGAAAACTATCCAGCCCAGGACCAAACGGTCACGCTCGCTGCGAAAGAATCCCGGGCGATATCGTTCACGTTTAAGTGAACGAGCACCTGTCTGTCTCTATTTAAACGGCTAAGGAGGCTTGGGGAAGCTCTCGAAGAGATCCTCGAATCGGCCGGGGTGAAATCGACCTGCTTTGTTTAGCCCGCTGATTGTATGGAGTGAAGCAGGCGTTGCTCCTCTCCGTGCGGGTCGTTGACGAGTTTCCACTCGTCGTTGATGACCATCACAGCGCGTTTCTTGGTGTCGAAGGGTTCCCAGTGCGGGGCCAGTTTTGTGTTGGGATCCCCGGTGCGCGCGAAGGCGACCCAGGCGGAACTAATTCTGTCCTCCAGGGCGTAGCGATCTTCGCCGGAGCCGAGCATCGACTTCGCCAAGTCCACGTTGTCAAAAACAAACGGAATCTCAACCGTGTGGAATGACCGCAGCTTGCCTTCCCGCACCGGCGAGCGCCAGGTGAAGTAATACTGATAGACGGGAGCTTTGGCCTGGTCCGCTTTGCGTTCGGCTTCGGTGACGACGCCCGCGCGAAAAGTCGCGTCGGAGGCCATCGCCAGATAGAGATCGGTGTTCGACTGAGTAGGCCGACCTGCGCGATACGCGGCAATCAACCGGTCGACCTGTTCGTCGCTGGCGGTGCGCAGCATTTGCTTGACGTGCGTGTGAAACGTGACGTCGTCCATTGAATCGAGAGTCTGACCTGGGAAAAATGCAACTTCGGTTTCGACTGTGCCGATCAACAAGGGAATATCTGCGGAAATTTCCGGTGCAACGGGATCGAACGGATTGACGGGCAGCGTCTTGCCATCGACGACAGGGCCGAAGGCGATACCGGGCGCACCTGGAACGGGCGCAGCGCCGGCGGTGGGCGCCAACAATTCGTCAACGGAAAGCGTTTGTAGACGATCAAGTTCATTCGGCTTGAGGTTTAGCTTGGCGAGATACATTTCGGTAGATTTATTTGCTGCGTCGCGCGACATGCCTCGCACTGCGGCGCCGCTTTGAACGATTGCTCGGTGGAAGAGACCCTTGGCCTCGGGCATGGCCATGAGGGAACTGACTTTTCCTCCACCGCCGGACTGACCGAAGATAGTCACGTTACTTGGGTCGCCGCCGAAAGCCGAAATGTTATCGCGAATCCATTCAAGCGCTCGGATGATGTCGAGATTTCCGAGATTGCTTGAATTGGCGTACTTCTCGCCGCCAATTCCGGCTAAGTACAAATAACCGAAGGCAGTGAGGCGGTGATTGAGAGTGACCACAACCAGCTCATGTTTCTTGGCAAGGTTCGCGCCGTCGTAGCAGAGGAAACCACCTGAGCCGCTGGTGTAACCGCCGCCGTGCAACCACACCATTACGGGGCGCTTGTGACTTTGACCGAGGCCGGCGCTCCAGATGTTGAGGACCAGGCAGTCCTCGCCCATGGGCTCGTTGCGATCCATGGGTTCGAATTCAGGAGGCACTTGCCCGTGAAAGGAACTGGCCAGTTGCGGCGCCCGCAGGCCCAGTTCGAAGCAGTCGCGGACCTCCGTCCAAGGCTCGCGCGTGGCCGGCGGCCTGAAACGATTCGAGCCAGCGGTCGAGGCCGCGTAAGGAACGCCCTTGAAGGCATGCACCTTATCCTGCAGGGTGCCGCGAACTTTGCCGCAGGTAGTTGATACGGTGGCGCCGGAAACGGGTTTGCCATCGTCGGCAAATGCGCGTGCCAATCCGCCGCCCCCTAGGGAGCTCATTGCGAGTGACCCAAAACCGAGGAACGTTCGACGATCCATTTGAGTGCCTCCGATTCGGATGTGTGGGGGTTTGCAAAGGTGGGCCCAGCGGCTAAACCGGAAGGCGCAGCGCATTTAGGATGAGTGACGATCCCCAACATTTGTTTATAGTCACCGATAGGTGAGATTCTAAGGACCATATTCTGTCATTCGTAAAATGCGGGTAGACGAATTGCCAGCGGAAGAAAGGTTCCTCGCTCGTTCGCCCCGGTGAACTACTTCTCAACCGCGGAACGGCTGCCCTTCTTTCTATTTTAGAAAATCACACGCCGAAAGCGACGCAAGGCAAGCTCGGCGGATATTCAGTCGCCTCACAGCTCGAATCATCGCTCAGCTTACTTCTCAACGGCTATTGGCGGCCCGATCTCCTCCGCCCCCGGTCCGCATTCCGGTCGTCATTCTACTGTACGCTGTAGGAAGTGCAAAGCGCGAGAGTTGGTGGGCTTGTCAGCGGATCGGGACACAACCGTCCTGCCGCTTCTGGCCGGAGAGCGGCGCGACAGACAGACGATTCCGCGGCTTCTCTACACCACGGCGATGATAGCCGAAGAAGCCGGGGCCGGCGCCTCGGAGAATTAGTTCTGCTTCCATTTGTTGGTCAGGGACTCAATGGTGGGGTAGGAGTAGGCTTCCACGAAGGTATGTTCGGCCGGCTGCGTGCCGCCGTTCGTGGCCCGGGCCAACATTTCAACGGCCTTGTCCATTGTGAGTGAAGTAACGACGGCTGCGCACAACTGACCCTGATCGACGAGCGGTCGGCTGCGCTCCGCGACGCCCACACCCGCGCAAGGGATGGCCATCCATTTCACTCGCTCCGCACTGTGCGCGATGGCATCGAAGGCTTTTCTTGCTCCGGTGATGAAGTCAACGTTCTGCGAAACGATCAGTTGGGTACCCTCGGGGCGCTGCTTGGTGAGATTGAGCCAGGAGGAAACTGCATTGGAGGCGCCTTCGGTGTCTGACGTCAAGACCTTTACGCACCGTACCTCGACATTGCCCGGCTTGCTGCCCTCCATGCCTTCAAATCGCTTGGTGGCCCACCAAGTCATCTGCGGGCCGCGCAGATAGAGAACCGATCCTCCTTTTTGCAAGATGGCGCCGATCTGACGCCCTTGAATGCGGCCGACCCCCATGTGATCTTGCGAAATCTGGAATACCGGAGTTTTGGTTCTCCTGCGAAGAGCGCTGATGTAGTCCGCATGCGCGTTGCTGAGGACCCACCCGACTCCTGCAGCAACGGCTGCCTCGGCGACGCGAGGCAACCCCGCGGCGCTGACCGGCTCGACGATGATACCGTTCGGACGCGAGCGCGAGGATTGCACCAAATTCAGCAAATGCTGGCCCTGAGCGACCGGGTCCATTTGCGCAGATACAATGTCCAGTTCTACTCCGAGGCGGTCCGCGACAGCCTGGGCTGCTGCGGTTTGCGCACGGAGGTACATCGTCTCGCCAGGGACGGACAGAACAAACTTCAATGGATTCACGAGCCCACCCCTTCTGTAGGGTACATCTTCCGCACAGTGGCGGGGGGCTGAGGGGCGGAAGCCTTGATCTAGACGACAACCCGAGGGCAGAAGCAAGCGAAGGCGGCCGCAGAGAAAACGGACGGTAGGTCGCGCAACACGAAGATGCCGCCGGGGGCCCCGCCCAACCCTTTTGGTGCGACGTGGTGACCTCCAACAAAACGTTGTCGCACCTGCGACGCGTAATTTTCGACTGCGACCAAACCAGCTGGCGCTCATCTCATCTCCTTTAGCGCCTCAACGTGTTGCGTGCTAAGGTTAGAGGCCCAGCCGAGACAAAGTGGTACTTCAGGGCGAAAGCCTCTATGTGGGACCAAAACGTTCCGCCCTAAGCTCGATCAACGAATTCTGTTTCAGACGCTAGAATTTCTTACCCAAACGGACCCGGTTATGCCCAAACCAATTCTGTTGAGTGTGGATGATGATTCCGATGTGTTGCGGGCAATCGAGCGCGACCTGCGCTCGAAGTACGGTGCTGACTACCGCGTGATCGGAAGCGATTCGCCCGAGCAGGCAGTAAATCTGCTCAAGCAATTGAAGCTGCGCAATGACCATGTCGCGCTGCTGCTCGCCGACCAGCGCATGCCGCACATGGATGGCGTCGCGTTTCTACAAGAGGGTATGCAAATCTTCCCCGACGCGAAGCGCGCGTTGCTGACGGCCTATGCGGATACAAACGCAGCGATCAGTGCAATCAATGAGGCCAACATCAACTACTTCTTCATGAAGCCGTGGGATCCTCCGAGCGAGCATCTCTACCCGCAATTGGATGACCTGCTCGACGATTGGCAGGCGTCGTACCGGCCGGCGTTTGAAGGCATTCGCGTATTGGGGACGCGCTGGTCGCCCAAGTCGTACGAGCTCAGGGACTTTCTGGCCCGCAACCGGGTTCCTTACCAATGGATCGATGTGGAGACCTCTGCAAATGACCCGGAAACGAAGCGAGTGCTCGAGGCTTTAGGTCCGGAGGCCGCCAATCTTCCGGTGGTGCTGTTTCCTGACGGCACAAGACTTCTGGAGAGCGCACCGCTTGAAGTAGCGCAGAAAGTGGGCCTGCGCACCCGGGCACAAACCGATTTCTATGATCTGGCGATTATCGGCGGAGGCCCGGCCGGGCTGGCTGCCGCCGTGTATGGCGCCTCTGAGGGGCTGCACACCGTAATAGTCGAACGCGAAGCGCCCGGTGGACAGGCGGGCATGAGTTCGCGCATTGAAAACTATCTTGGCTTCCCGACGGGACTGAGTGGCGGCGACCTAGCAAGACGCGCGGTGGTACAAGCACAGCGCTTTGGCGTAGAGATTCTGGCTCCGCAGGAAGCTCTCAGCGTGCGGACCGAAGGGCCATACCGTTTCGTGAAGCTCGGGGATGGAAACGAGATTTCCTGCCATGCGTTGATGATCGCCACGGGCGTGCAGTGGCGGCTCCTGGAGGCGGGAGGCGTCGAGCGCCTGCAGGGCGCGGGTGTGTATTATGGCGGCGGCGCGACGGAGGCTTTGTCCTGCCAAAACGAAATCGTCTATGTGATCGGCGGTGCCAATTCAGCGGGACAGGCAGCGATGAATTTCTCGAAATATGCAGACCGCGTCGTGATTGTCGTTCGCGGAGCATCCTTATCGAGCTCGATGTCGCAGTACCTGATCGATCAAATTAAGGAAACTTCCAATATTCAGATTTGGCCGCATGCCAGTGTGGCCGAAGTGCACGGAGAAACGCACCTCGAAGAAATTTCTTTCCTCTGCTCCGATACGGGGAAGACGGAACGGGTGCCGGCAAACGCGATGTTTATTTTTATTGGGGCCATGCCGCAAACAGGGTGGCTCGATGGCGTGGTCGAGCGAGACAACCTTGGTTTCATTCTGACCGGGCCGGATTTGATTCGCGACGGGCAGCGGCCCAAAGGATGGGCGCTCGACCGGGATCCGTTTCTGTTGGAAACGAATGTGCCGGGGATTTTCGCGGTGGGTGACGTGCGGCACGGCTCGGTCAAGCGGGTCGCTTCGGGAGTCGGCGAGGGATCGGTCGCGGTGCAGTTCATCCATCAGTACCTGAGCAAGGTCTAATGGTCACAAACTCCGAGCTGGTTCAAGTGCCCGTATTCGCCGGTCTGCCCGAAGACCAGATTACCTGGTTTCTCAGTCAAGCAACCGAAGTGCCGCTTAAGGCCGGCGCAACATACTTCCGCGAAGGAGATCCGGCGGACGCAATGTTTGTGATCCTTGAGGGGCAAGTTCAAGTGCGCGGTGAGATTGGCGGCGAAACCGTGGTGCTGGCGATACAGGCGGGTAGCGTCACGGGCCTGCTGCCCTTCTCGAGAATGAAACAATTCACGGTGGCCGCACGAGCCCTAACCGATGCGCGCGTGCTGCGCTATCCCTCTTCGCGATTTCCCGAGCTGGTACAAAAAATGCCCGAGCTGACCCAGCGCCTCGTGGCCCTGATGTCGGACAGAATCCGCGAAACGACCCGCCGCGAACAGCAGCGGGATCGACTGGTTTCGTTGGGGAAATTATCGGCCGGACTGGCACACGAGCTGAATAATCCCGCTTCCGCCGCCAGCCGGGCGGCCAGCCAATTACGAGACGTTTTGAAGAAGGTGCGGGACGCGAGCCATGAACTGGGGAGCCGCGAGCTCACCGCCGCTCAGAAAGCGGAAATCGAAAAACTTGAAACTTCCTTCGTGCAACACGATGAAGTTCCGCCCGACCCGTTGGCGGTGAGCGATCTAGAAGATGAGATCGATTCCCTGCTGAGAAGTCGCGGACTGAACGACCTGTGGCAGTTGGCCGCTGATCTGGCCCATCGAAATGTCAAGCCGGAATCGATTGAGTCGCTATTCGCGATCTTGGAACCGGAGACGGCACGGGCCGCCCTGGTCAGGATCGCAGCGTCTGTTGAGGTAGCAACCTTGTTGAATGAGATTGAGAGCGGCACGGCACGAATATCCGATCTGGTCAAAGCGATTAAGGAATACACCTATATGGACCAGACGCCGCTACAAAACGTCGATATTATAAAGAGCCTTGAAAACACCCTGACGATTCTGAATCACAAGCTGAAGCACGGCGTTTCGGTGAAACGCGATTATCAAAGGGTTCCTCTCCTGGTGAATTCCTTTGGAAGCGAATTGAACCAAGTTTGGACGAATATCATCGTGAATGCGATCGAAGCGATGCAGGGCAAAGGCGAGCTGCACATTCAGACCTATCGCGATGACAACTGCGTAGTGGTGGAGATCGGCGACAACGGCCCGGGCATCGCACCCGACGTGCTCCCCCACATTTTCGAACCGTTCTTCACTACCAAGGGAGTGGGCGAAGGAACCGGCTTGGGGCTCGACGCGGTTCAGCGGATCGTGAAGAAACACCGCGGGAATATTCAGGTGGACTCGAAGCCCGGCGACACCAGGTTTCAGGTTTGGCTCCCGCTGTCGGAGAGTTTAACCTAGAAGGTCCCAGGGGCAGCTCCTGCTAGCCAAACAGCAAACAGGGGCTATGATTTTGCACCAGAGAGTAGCGCCAACACACCCCCGCGGCTTCTTTGGTGTGTCCCGGAAGACGGATGCAAACGACTGAAGTCTTGGTCATCGGCGGCGGGCCCTATAGCCTGGCCATCGGCGCGCTTGCCAAAAGCTCCGGCCTGGACGTCGGCATCGTCGGCGAAGCCATGGGGTTTTGGAAGCACAACATGCCGCCCGGCATGTTCCTGCGATCGGGACTCGATTGGCACCTGGACGCCCTAGGAACCCACAGCCTAAAGGCCTTCCTCGAAGAAAAACGAATTCCGCTAGCAGCTGCGCAACCTTTGCCCATTGAAACGTTCGTTGAATATGCGGAGTGGTTTCGCCAGGCGAAAAAAATAGAGGTGCAGCCCCTACGCGTCTGTCGCGTGGGACGCATAGATGGCCATTTCGAGGCGCATTGCGACAATGGAAAAACGATTCGGGCACAGCGCTTGGTTGCTGCCCCCGGCCTAGCCTGTTTCGGTCATATCCCCGCCGAATTTGCCTACGGACGCATGGGCAAACGCATTTTTCACACCGCGGAAATTGTGGACTTTCGTCCGCTCGCTGGCAAAAGTTGCTTGATCGTAGGCGGCCGCCAGAGCGCTTTTGAATGGGCCGCGCTAATGGCCGAAGCGGGAGCCGAATCCGTCGACCTGGCCTTCCGGCACGAGACGCCGCGCTTCGTGACTTCCGATTGGTCGTTTACCGATGCGATGATTCAGGATACCCTGCGCGTGCGCGGCTGGTTCCGGCGTCTCAATCCGAGAGAACAAGAGAGAATTCACGGCCAGTTCTGGAGGGCGGGCCGACTCCAGCTTGAGCCTTGGCTTTGGCCGCGCGTGAACAGGAAAAACGTGCGTGTTTGGCCCAAGTCGCGAATCGTCACCTGGCGGGCAACCTCGAACGGCGCCATGGAGGCCTGCCTTGAGGGAGGCGATTCGCTTGTAGCGGATTACGTCGTTTGCGCGACCGGCTACCAGGTGGACTTCTCCAGGGTGGACTATTTGGCGGAAGAGATGGCCTCCGGCGGACTGGAAGTGAAGGACGGCTTTCCACTGCTCGACGAGGATTTTCAGACAACCTTGGCGGGGCTCTACGTAGTAGGTCAGGCGTCGGTTCCGTATTTTGGGCCGTTTTTCGGTTTTATTCGGGGCGCCATCGCTTCGGCGAAAATCGTCGTAGCAAGTCTGCGGCGGAACCATGCTTGAGGGAAGGAGCAGGGCTATTCGGTTAGGCACCTGCGGAGGTGCTACGCAAACTCGCCAGCGCGGCGGCCTCATCCGCGTACGTAGCAATCGTCCTGTTCAGGTGCGTTACCTCGAAGACTTCGCGTACGTTTCCGACCGGATTGATGACGATCAGAGTGCCGCCGCCACGCGTCAGACTCACATATGATTGGACCAGAGCGCCTACCCCTGAGCTATCGATCTGCGAGACTTCGGCGAAATTCACGATCACATCGCGCTCGGCGCTTTCGGCAATCTCGCGCAGTTGCGCCTTGAAGGCATCAGCGGCAGCACCGAAGGTGATGCAACCCATCAAATCGAGGATGGTAACCGTGCCAGATTTTCTCACCGAAATTCGAAGGCTCACTTCCCCTCTCCCTAGGCGGCCCGCGCCGCGGCGTTAGGAAAGGCCCGAAAGATGGGCGCGGGATGCGAAGGCTTTCTCACCGACAAATTGGCCATCCAGGATTCGAACCTTGCAGCCGAGGTCTGGATTCCTTGCGTCGAGAATTTTTACCTTTGTTCCACAGTTGACCAAGAGAAGCTTCTCGGCGGCTACGAGAAGAGAAATTCCAAGATCGTCGTTGGCCGCTTCACAATCGTTCATTTCGGCAAAAATTTCCTCAGTAATCGGGAGCAGCACATAATTTCGCCCCGCGTCGTCGCAGATCTTTGCGATCCGGCCGATCCAGTCGGATCGCGCCGCTGCAGCGGGCTTTTCCTTCTGATGGACAACGGACCCGGGCGACCCTCCCGCCGTCGCCGGAACTGTTTCGACAGCGGCAATGAAGCGATAGCCGCGGCGCGGAAGTGTCTCCACGTAGCGCGGCTTCTTGTGCGAATCACAAAGAGCGCGACGCAGCGTTTGGATAGCGGCGTTCACGCCGTGCTCAAAATCGACGAAGGTATCTCGAGGCCAAAGGCGCTCCTGCAACTGCTTGCGGGTGAGCAACTCGCCCGGTTGTTCAAGCAACAAGGCGAGGATCTGAAAGGGGCGGCCGGCCAGACGAACCTTGCGGCCATGCTTGCGGAGTTCGCCTGTGCGGAGGTCAACGTGATAGGCGCCGAAGCACAGCTCGGTCGCAACGGGGAACGCGTCGCGCATGGATAGAGCCGGAGGTGCGAGTCTACTGCGGGCCGATGTGAAACTCAAGATGGCGTATCGCGCCGCGTAAAATGTAACCGAAGGTTGAAACGTCGCGCCATTTAAGATGTAACCCCACCAAAAAGGCGTTTGAGGAGGTCAGGTTGGGACACAAGGGACGACGGGAGTATCTGCAAGCGGTTTATGACCGGTATCAGAAGGCCGGACGAAAGGACAAGAGAGCGATCTTGAGCGAGTTTTGCGCCAACGCTGGGTATAACCGGAAGTATGCCATCCGACTGTTGAATGGACCACGGCCCGACAAGCCGTGGAGACCGCCGCGGCGGCGTGGGGTGAGCTATGGCCAGCCCACACTGGCCGTGCTGACGGCGGTATGGGAGGCAGCGGGTTACCCTTGGTCGGTGCGGCTGAAGGCGCTGTTGCCGGCCTGGCTGCCCTGGATCCGCAAACGCTTTCGTCTGCGGCCGGAGGTCGAGAGGCAGTTGCTGAAGATCAGTCCGCGACAGATCGATCGGCGGTTGCAGGCGACCAGGACCCAGAGGAGGAGAAGGATCTATGGGCGCACCAAACCGGGCTATCTGCTCAAGCACCACATTCCGGTGAAGACGGATCGCTGGGATGTCGACCGCCCTGGTTTTACGGAAGTGGACCTGGTTTCTCATTCCGGAAATTCGGCCAGCGGAGAGTTTGCCCACACGTTGAACGTGACCGACATTCATACCACCTGGACGGAGTCGCGAGCCGTGCTGGGACGCGGGGAAGAGGCCGTAAAACGGGCTCTAAACGAAATTGCGGGAGTCTTGCCCTTCCGCTTGCTGGGAGTGGACTCAGACAACGGTTCGGAGTTCATCAACTGGCATCTGCAGCGCTGGTGCGAGCAGAAGGGCATACAGCTGACACGGGGACGGCCGTACAAGAAAGACGACAACGCACATATTGAACAGAAGAACTGGACGCATGTGCGGAAGCTGTTGGGGTGGGAACGCTACGATCGGCCCGAGGCGGTGGAAGCGATCAACGATCTCTACCGTCAGGAGCTGCGGCTATGGCTGAATCTATTCCTGCCTTCGGTGAAGTTAGTGAAGAAGGTGCGGATGGGCTCGAAGGTGCGACGGGTCTATGACGGGCCGCGAACCCCCTGCGAGCGGGTGCAGATGTGCAAGGCAGCCGATCGAGAGCAAGTGGCCCGGCTCGAGGAGCTCAGAAAAACTCTGGATCCGTTTCAGCTGGCCAGCACGATCGAGCGCAAGCTGGAGGGGATCTACCGCCTGGCTAATCGTCGCCTGAGCCCGAGACAGGTTCAGGAAACCGCATCGAGCCGGCGGCGAACAGGCGGTGGAAAAGACGCTCGCTCTGCGAGCTTGGAAATCGCAAGGCGTTTTCCACTTTCCCACCGCCACGGCGACGAGTCTACGGTTACATCGCAAATGTCTCGACGATCATTACTAGGGTTACATTCTCAAATGGCTTGACAGGGGAAGAGTCTCATGCAAGCAATGGGCATAGAAGCAAGCGGTCCACACAGGGGCAGCGAGGCAGCGAAATCGGGAGCAAAAGCAAAGAAGTGCCCCTGCG
>Ga0306921_10003209_pt1 | contig 16573 bp, 14 predicted proteins | sample sta12Cox44000080_FD_203760 | JGI IMG/M metagenome (GOLD analysis project Ga0306921, IMG submission 203760) | Lab enrichment of tropical soil microbial communities from Luquillo Experimental Forest, Puerto Rico - statoxic.12C.oxic.44.000.080 (v2)... | ecosystem: Environmental > Terrestrial >...
TGGCATTTTCGACCTGGCTTCATCGTGTAGCCGTGAACGTGGTGCTCATGCACCTGCGCAAGAAGAGCCTTCCCATCTCGTCTGAAGCTCTGGATTCGCAGCCGCCCGATCGCGCCCGGAAGGAGTTCGGGACGACTGACGAGACGCTCGCTGTTTCGATCGATCGCATTGTTCTGGAACGCTCCGTCAACTCGCTTCCTCCGGGGTATCGCGTGGTGTTTATGCTGCATGACGTGCAGGGTTATGAGCACAAGGAAATCGCACGTATGATGCGGTGTTCGGTTGGGAATTCGAAGTCGCAACTCCACAAGGCACGACTGAAACTGCGCTCTCACCTGGAGAGCGAGCATCCTCGGCGGCCATCACCTCGCCGTTGGCATGCAGATGCAGTGGCGGCTTGACAAGCTGCCACGCGTGTAAATGCTTCCGCAGTAGATGTCACGCTGGCGACGGCCAGCCCAATTAGCCCTTGACGCAACTCGTGATTGGGCAGATAGTTGTTGTCCAAGGCCGGTTTATGTTGCACGGTCGGGGGTTCGCGTTTCTTGTCCTCGCTATTGTTCCCGCCCTGGCGGTCCTCGCCGATGGGCAATCGGTGATCTCCACTCATGCGGGTGTTATCCATTTCTTCGAAGGCGCTGTGTACCTCGGCGATCAGCCACTGGAATCACATCTGGGGAAATTTCCAACCCTACCTCAGGGCGGCGAGCTCAGTACGGAGAAGGGTCGCGCCGAAGTGCTACTTACGCCGGGAGTCTTCCTTCGCATCGGAGAGCAAACCAAAATTCGCATGATTGCGAACCAGCTTTCCGACACTCGAGTCGAATTACTGTCAGGCTCGGCAGTTGTCGATTCGGCAGAGCCCGCCTCCGGTACTTCGGTCAAGCTGCTTTACAAGAATTGGAGTGCCCACTTCCTCGAGCAGGGCGTCTACCGGATCAATTCGGATCCACCGCACATATGGGTGCTACATGGCAAGGCAGAAGTATCGGGTGGCAAGCCGGGCGATGGGGTGTTGCTGAGTCGCGGCATGGATGTGGCGTTCGCTCCGACGCTCGCGCCGAGCCAATCTCCCGAGCGCGATCATCCGCGCGATGGGCTTAGCCAGTGGGATGATGGCCGGCGACAATCGATTTCCGCAGACAATGCCATCGCGGCGAACATTCAGGACCCGGCTTCGTTGAGCGTGTCGAGTCCGATTTACGACAGTTTTACCAACTTCCCGATGCTCGGGTTGCCGTCCGTCGGACCCTACGGTGTGTACAGCTCGCTCGGCACATATCAACCCGGGTTCAGTTCGATCTACTTGCCGGGGTATACGTACTTTCCCACCTACACTCTCCTGCCGTTGCTTGTGGGCTCGAGTGCGTACCTGGCACCGTATCGTCCCGTCTATGGCGCTGGCGGCTTACCTGTTCTTCCTCCACGCTCGCCGATTGGAAGTCCAATACCTGTTCGTCCTATTTTGCCCATATCGCCAATTTCGCCGTACCCGAGCCCGGTGCGGCCAGCAACTCCGCACCCGACGCCAATACACCCTGCTTCACCAGCCGCCACGCACGTAGGCGTGCACCGGTAGTTACGGCCAGTCACTGTGATGGTGCGTAGTACCCCAGCCGCCAGTGCACTTTGAGGGGAGAACCGAGACCGGGAGGCGGCGCAACCCTTACCTCCACGTTGCGATACTTTCCATCACGCGACTTGTTCTTGGGGTAGTAGCCGAGCACATACTGGTTGCGTAGTTCGACCGCGATTCGGGTCGCGACGCTCGGCATATCGCCCGGGACAGCGGCGGCAAACGCGCGCCCGCCAGTTTGTGTAGCAATTTCCGACAGCAAACGCGGACCCGAGATCTCTTCGGGAGTCAGCGTCGAGGAGAAGACGGGTTCGAATACACCCATGGCGTAAATCTGCACATCAGCTTCGCGAACGAGAGATTCGATTTGAGCAGCAGTGTAGTGGCTGCGATTGTCGCCTCCATCGGAAACAACCACGATCGCCTTGCGGGAATTCTTCGCCTCTTTCATCTCGACCAGTCCGGTGTTCACGGCGTCGAGCAGTGCAGTCATACCGGATGCTTGAGCATTCTTCAAGGCGCTACGGATTTCGGAGGTGTTGCCGGTGAATCCGACCGACAGTGTGGCAAGGTCCGCGAACTCTACCAGAAACGCTTCGTCCTCTTTGTTCAACGCATTCAGCAGCTGTGTGGTCGCATCGCGAGAGGAGCCAAGTTTGTAAGACATGCTGGCGCTTCTGTCAAACAGCACACCGACGGAAAGCGGTGCGTCCTCGCCGGAGAACAGCGAGACGTTTTGCTCGACGCCATCCTCAAAGACCTGGAAATCTTCTTTTTGCAGTCCAAGGACGAACCGATTCACGTCGTCAGTAACTGTGGCCGGGATAAGAACCAGGTCGGCATGTGCGCGGAAGGTCGGCACCGCGTCCTGCTGCAAATTCGGTAAGGAAGTTGTTTGCTGAGGATTACTTTCAGTGGTGGTTTGGGCAAGCGCCAAACTCGTGAATAAAGTCAAGGTAACAACACTGCGTTCGAAACCGATAAAGGCCCACGCTCTTCGCTTCACAACCTACCCCACCTGCCGACCGGCCACGCTGTGTATATCGTAGAAGAGATTGTAATGAGAACGCTAATTCGGCGGCTAGCCGATCAACAACACGATAAAGCGAAGCCGGCACGCCTTACGCTGCGTATAAATGATTCGGTTGAGCTATGGTAAATGATTAAGCGTGAGCAGTCTGGCGGAGAGGGGGGATTCGAACCCCCGATACAGCTTTTGACCGTATAACGGTTTAGCAAATCCATCGTTCTCGCCGCCCTCACTCGGGACGACTTACAGTCGTGCCAAAGGGCTCGCAGTCGGGAAAAACACCTCTCATTCGACAATTATTGTGCCCACTTTGTGCTCCGGTTTCGTCCACGACCGAGTAGAACGTCGACACCGTGTTTCGACAAAGGATTTGATCGTTGTCGGGGTATAGTGGGAAAGGTCTCCCGGAGCCCTGGCGGGTCGGCGTCATGGGTCATCAGCCTAAAGCGCTTCAGTCTGAAACGTACAGAGCGAAGAAACCCCCGACGAACCACTTACTTACCATGCGGGGTCCGGCGTTCAGGCGGCATCACTCCTATATTGGCTTTCGTACCCAACTTGAGAACCCTCGGTGATGTTGGGGTAATGCCCGTAGAGCGAAGGGGCAGGTCGCCCAGGTGAAGATGGAGTCAACGGGAAACCGGAGAAACTCCTGTCTTGGCGAAGCCGGCAGGGCTTCCTCCCACGAGATCGATCCGCTTATCAATCGCTGAATTATGTCGAACGGTTCGTTCAGGCTGCTCAAACCCTGCAAGCACGGCGTCTACACACTTAAAGGCACAAGCGCTACCGTCCAGTGGGCAAGGATTGATCGATAACAAATTCACCGAACTTCAGAACCTCCGAATCGGAGCAAAAGGGGAGGCGGCCAGTTACAGCGAGCTTGGCAATGCCATGAACCATTGTCCAGGCGAGCAGCGAGATTTCGAGCAAATCTCCGGACGTCAGCTGCCCTATGTCCTGACAACTCTTGACGAAGCCCTGCAGAGTGGCGAAGGCTTCCTCTCCCGCCGCAGCAGAATCCGGATGCTTACGCTTGGAGATCGGAGCGTCAAACATCACGGTGAAGTGTTCCGGGCGTCGAAGAGCGAAGGTCACGTAGCCTAACCCGGCATGTTTGAGGCGGTCGAGCGCGTCTGATTTCCCCGCAGCCGCTTTGATCATGGCTCGGGTCAATTCCCGGAATCCCTGTACCGCCACTGCCGCCATCAGGTCGTCCCGGTCGTGAAAATGCCGATAGGGAGCGTTGTGGGAGACGCCGGCTCGCCGCGCCACTTCGCGCAGGGTAAACGCTGTCGGCCCTACTTCCGCGATCAAGCGAATCGCAGCCTCCAGCAATGCTTCTCGTAAGTGTCCGTGATGGTATGGCTTAGCGCGACGCATCGGTCTGCTCGGCATTATATCCGCGGTGTTGACATCGGCAACATAAAGCATCCGTCTGGTTAGTCCGGTCTCAGCCCGGCGAAAAGAATTAAATCACAATAATGTTGACATAAGCAACATTATAGAAATAAGATGTTGCGCATGCCCACATTCGCGAAGACTTCGAACAGCCGCCCGCTCCCAGGCGGGCGGCCCATAAAAAAAAAGAGCTGTGCGATGCGTAGAAAAGGTCAGATCAGACTCGGCCAGTTTCTTGGCAGGGCAAGAACATTCGTCAAGGCACAACACATCGTGGCGGCGACCGTGGTGGTCGCCGCTCTGTTCACCTTGATTGGCGTGGGGCACACATCCGGCGCCGACGGCGGACAGTCTGCCCCGGCTCAGGCGGACTCGAGTAACAGTGTCAGCCGTGTAGCGATCGAAAGATTCTGGACGATCTACCACGGAAATGACTACGACGCGATACCCGAAGTGCAAAAGGAACTGGAAACGGCGATCCAGTGCGATCCAAACAATCCGACGCTATACGCGCTGCTCGGCGCCACTCACTTCTGGCATGTCGGCGAGGCATCGCGGGACCCCAATGCACTGGGCGACCTGAAGATGCTTGCGCAGGATATGCCGACCGCGGCTGCCCTGTTTCAAAAAACTCTGGCCCTTGACTACTACACGCAGCATCCCATCGGCTACATCAACGACGACCGCCTGCCGGGCTATCTGGGAATCACTACTGTTCATACGGGACAGGAGTTTCACAATCCGAACCTGATTGCGGAGGGTGAGAAAATTCTGGATTTTGCCGTGTATCAATTTCCGGAATTCAATAACTTCAATCGCTGGGCAGCGCATCTTGACGACTCGAAAGATAGTGAAACATACAAGAAAGCTCTCGACTCGCTCTGGCAAAGCATTGACGCGTGCATCGGAACGAAGATTGACCGTGCTCATCCAGACATGAAGCCATATCTCGGCTTGGTGACCGGCGTTGGCCGCAAGAAGGCTTGCTGGTGGAAGGGGGCTATTGCGCCATACTCGTTTGAAGGGCTGATCCTGAATCTTGCGAACGGCTTGGTGGTGAAAGCAGACCAAGTCGATGCCGCCCGGGTCATGTACGCGAACGCGAAGTACGCTGACAACTACGAGACCTGGCCATATCGCAACGTTCTGGAAACCATCGCTGCGTCTGACCTCAATGCTCGTGCGGCACTCTATGCGCCCGGTGCGGACCCGAAGAAGGCTCCGCCTTTGGGCGTTCCCAACCGCAGTTGTGTGTACTGCCATGCCACGGTCGCGGAACCCACTTCGCGTTAGACATTAGACTGTTGCTCGATCACTCCAGCGCTGTCGTAGATAGATGCACGTTAGCGGGAAATACGCCGCAAACTGACAAGTCAGTTGACTGGACCCAAACAATTTGCGGAGCGCCGCCACTTCGTCTGGTGCCTCGACCTCACGGCTTGCCTACTTCCGCGTACATGGCACAGTGGAACAGGCTATTCAATGGAAGCTGCTCGCCGTTCGCCGCGCGCCCGAACGCCGTCTCGGTCCCGGTCCCGAGCACGGGCGCGCACGTCCGCTCGTGTTTACAGTTTCGTGTACACCTAACGGCCCGATAGCTGTTTACCATTGCATACGAGGGCAGTTTCCCACTTAGGAAGAAATCGGGAAGAGTTTCGAACCAATCGCAAGCCCCTGTCAGTGGCCGTAAAACATTAGGCCCCGGCCAAAGGAACCAAGGAGGATTCATGACCCGAGACGCTCGCCTTATGTCTGGGATTGTCTTAATCACCATACCCACTATTCAGTACGGCGGCTACTTTCTGCTGACCTCGCTGATGAACAAGAGCAGCGGTTACATGGATAACCCATTGCGGCAAAACTTCTTCCGCGCAGGGCATGCGCACGCCGGCGTGATCGTCATTCTTTCGCTGGTGTGTCAGCTGCTGGCCGACGCCGCCATGCTCCCAGACGCACTGGTATGGCTAGCGCGACTGGCGGTCCCACTGGCTGCGGTTCTCATTCCGATCGGCTTCTTCTTCGCGGTCCTCCGGCCGAACGCGAGCGAAGCCGGTTCCGCGGTCAATTTCATTTATGTCGGCGCGATTTCTCTCGCTGTCGGAGTCTTAACGCTGGGAGTGGGTCTCTTGCGAAGTCTATGGGTCGCATGAGCCCCGTGTGCCTATTGATGTAGTCCGTGCTACGCTCTCGATGTGACCGCTCTCGGAATTCGTTGTCCGCTGTCTCCGGATATCGTGCAAGGAACTACTCTGCCGATTGATCGCCTTAAGCAGATGTTGGAGTCTGGCGAAGATATCACGGTGATCGGCAGTATCTGCGGGCACACGTGGAAACTCTCGGATCTGGAACTTAAGAACCTCCGTAATGCGTTCGATCCGGGACAATCTGACCATCAGCTCGCGAACGCGCACTGAGAGACAATAACTTAGAAACTGGCGGAGAGGAAGGGATTCGAACCCTTGTTTGGAGGTATCAGCCCCCAAAGCGGTTTAGCAAATCAATCGTTCTCGCCGCCCTCACTCGGGACGACTTACAGTCGTGCCAAAGGGCTCTCAGTCGGGAAAAACACCGCTCATTCGGCAATTATTGTGCTCCGCTTTGTGCTCCGGTCTAGTCCACGACCAAGTAGAGCGTCGACACCGTGTTTCCACAAAGGATTCGATCGTTGTCTGGGTTTAGTGAAAAGCGGCTGCCGGACACCCGCTGACCAGATCCCTATTTGTTTCAGGATTTGTCGAGAGTTCCGGGCGCGCTTCAAATCAGCTATGCGTGGCCTCGGGTGTCGACCTGGGTCGGCGAGACGTTGGCTTCCAAAAGGCAGAATATCGAGATGCATAACGCGAGCACGAGCCAGATATAGAGAATGCGTAACTTCGTGCTGGCCCTCGCGATTGACTCCTCCGTCCAGATTTGGTCGAGACGATCGAAGTCGCGAGTAATCTGTTCGGGTGCGCGCTGGTCTGGATGGTCCTTCAAAAACTGCTTGACCGGGGGTTTGAAGTCCTCGTCTGATCCGCGCAGGCGATGAACGGCAGGCTGCAACGAATGGTCCCACCAGGTGAATTGGTTCAACGCCCGAGGATAAAGAAATGCCGGAGGCAAAGCCAAAAGGAAAGCAACACAACCCGCGATCAACCAGAGTTTACGAAACTGCTTTCCGGAAACAGACCTGGCCATCCCGGAGGTGATAAGCAGCGCAATCAACACAAAAAACGAAAGAACTCCAATATCAAATCCAACCCCAGTCTCATCCGGAGGAGCGATGTCTGCTAGAAAGCCACCAAAGGCCCCCAGCAGAAAGACCACAACTTCCACGAAAGAAACCAACAGCCCCTTATAGTCCTTCACCCTGGTCCTCCACTCGCATTGAGAGATCAACCCAAGGCAAGAGGTCGAATCCACGGCTTTATATCACAAGCATTTTCCGTCTGTCGCTCGCAATTGCAGCTTTAAAGGTCTTGTCTTATCACGCTGGGCGTAGAGATCGACCTTTACGACTGGAGTCTTCAAGGCGTCAGGTTGGCCATCGAGAGCTGCCCAGAAGCAATAGGTCTTGGGAGGGAGCTCAATTCGTGCCGAGGTCAGATCAGAGATCTCCTGAACTGAGGAGTCCAGGGGTTGATGGAACATGCCATACACGACGTAGTAAATCCGCAGACCCTTGATCATCTCCCGCTTTTGGGCGTCGTCGTGTCCCTGGACAATGTCGACCACCACCGCACAACAAGGAGGAGCATCGGCTACAGGTGCACGGCCCGACATCACATCATCAAAGCGTGTGATTTCACGCTCAAGATCGGAATGGATAGCCGCAATCTGCTCTTCATCGGAGGGACTGAACCTCTGCCCTTCGCCCACCGCCTTCGCCAAAAGTGTGCTGAACGCCCTTGCCTCGTCCCGAAGTTGCTGCATGGTATCTCGCCGCATGGGCGGATCTTTGTGTCGGTCAGAGGCGTTACGAATCGCGGCGTACCAGGTAAGCAGGTCACCGACTTGACTAACGAGCAGTGCTTGCTGTCCCGGTGTTGTAAAGACGTCTGAAGGTAATCTCGGGAACTGCTCGCCAAGCGTAAGAATCTGCGTAACCGAGTCGTGAATCTCACGTCGCAATTCCGGATCGACAGTAAGTACCAGGAGATGTCCGGAAGTGAGTTGTTCTTTCAAGGCACCCGTTGCCAACACTTGCAGCATGACGATCTTCATGCCTGGTCGCGGGCTTGCAAGGTTCCTCAGCTGTGGGTTCAAATCCGCCACAAGAGAGAGAGCATTAGAGTCTGGATCAATGCCAGTCGCTTCCAACTCGTTCGCGATGATTGTGTTTTGGGTGGCAACAATCGATTTCAGAGCAATCTGAACTGTGCCGGCGGGCCAGGGAACACGTGATCGATCATCCGACTGCACTAGGGTCAACGCGACAGGACGCTCTGCGATTCGAACCAGTGGGCCGCTCAGGTTTGAGTGATCCGCCGGCTCCGTCTGAACCCCGAACCCGCTGGCGCCCAGCACGAGAGCGATCGCGATTCGACAACGCAGGGAATGACGCCCCATGTACTGTGGCCGCCGTACGCTCATTATCCTTGGCACGATGCCCCTATGGTTCGGCTATTCTGAACCCTCCCCTGTACGGATCGATCGGGCCCAGGTAAAGTCCATCAACTCCGGTCGCTGGAGGTCGTTGTTGCTCAATCGTGGATAGAGCTGCGCGGCCTTTCCAGGCAGCTCGCCTTCGGTAGCGCGCAACCACTCGTCCACGGTTCGTTTGGGATCTTCTTCACTCGAAACCCGCAATCCTTCAGATAATAGCGTGTGGCCCAAGCCCCCAAGCTGGGTTGCGCGTGCAGTCTGTTCTGGTTGTGTGGCAAAGAGTATCAACATGCCTTTGTCGTAGCTTAGCTGACCCAAGCCCCGATCGCCCAAGGGGCCCGGACGAAATCCGCGGCCCGGGGCCGCCCCAGAGTGACAAGAGTCGAGGATCATGATCGGCTCGCCGGCATCGATACTTTCCCACCAGTTCGCCAGATCCTCCACCGAAATTGATCGCGCCAGAAATTCGTTCGCTGCGTCACACGTTTGCGGCGGCCCTCCACTACCTTGTTGGCACCGTGTGAGCACATCCTCGGTAAGGCCACGACGCGTACCGGTGTCGTAAGGAATTAAATAGAAGTGTCCTTGCGGGTCCGCATAACCATGGCTGGCAATGTAAAGAATGACTGCATCGTCTGGCGTGGCCTGGCGCAACTTGCCCCCCGGATCCACCTCGGAGAGTAGCTTGGAATCGGCTTGTCGTCCGCCCAGCTTGTTCAGTACAGCCTCTAAATGAGACTTCGTCGCACGTTTGAGGGAGACGGAACCGTCAGGGGCCAAATCAGAGTCGAGGCGCACTTCAATAACATCGTCGTAAGTTCCCGCCAGTTTGTTTTTCCAAAGCTGCGCAACCAGGCTCGCGCTGGCTACGGCCAGAGTCAGATCCCACTCCGACTGGTTAGCGTTTACCCCCATCGTGACCAGATAAGCGTGTCGACTCGCTGATCCGGCGCTTGGGCTTGGCTTGTAGGTGTAAGGCTGGCTGATTTCACTCCGGACGCGATCGGAATTGAATGCATATGATGTGAAGATAATTCGTCCTTTTTTCTGTGGAACTTGTACGTGAGGGATGGTTATGACCTTGTCACCGCTATCTAATATTCTGTGTTGCTGGCGCCACTGCGTGAGTTCGCTTAGGTCATCCGACCTTGTCTGGCCAGTAGAGGCGACTTCGGGATATGTTGCCACCAGTTGACCATCGCGAAACAACCGCACATCGTATGCCCCACTCTGCAATGGACGATTGCTTCGGTCTAACTGAGATTCAGAAGCCCCGCTCGCCACTTTGACTTGCACCGCTACTAGCCGGGAAGCGGGTTCGGGCTTCACTTCAAGAATTTGCACTTCTGGCTGCGCCCGGTTCAAGGATCCCAGGGGACGCACGGGGGAGAGTTTTTCATTGTTCAGCCGCTTGGGCAGCAGTTTCGGCGTGTAGTAGTCGCGAGCAAATATCTCTACAGGAAGAGGAGTGAGCGGATCATCGGGAACTACCCACTGCAGGGCGGAAGATCGCTCAAGGTTATTGGTGTCAAATCGCCCATCGGGAGCAACCGCAGTCCAGCTCGCTCCAGAACCCGCCATCAAAGCAGTTATTTCGTTTCCTCTACTCGTGTCCCAAAAGCGCACCATGCCGGATATGTCTCCCGTAACCGCGAACGAAGCATCCGGTGCGAGTGCGGCCGTTTCGATGCCTTGGTTGCGCGCGATAACAACCCCTTCAGGTGACCCTTTTAAATCGGAGATGCGCACCAGATTGTCACGCATGTTGCCGGCCTTACTAATGATCAATAAAAAGCCCTTATTGCCATAGTGTATTGTTCCGAAATCCACGCCCTTGGAGTCATCAGCGATTTCGTTAGCCACTTTGCCTGTCGCCAGATCGACAAAGCGAACTATCTTTTGCCAGGCGATTGTCATGGCCTGAGTCTCATCCGGAGTAAACGCTACGAGTCCCACCGGCCCACCATAGCCGGCCGAAGTCAGTAACTCCTTGTCTTTGCCTTGCTGCCATAGCTTGACGGTCTCATCCTCGCTACCACTCAGCAAGAGCTGGCCGTTATGAGACATTGCTAAGGCTCTGATCTTCTTGGAATGACCTGCAAACGTTTGTAGTTCCTTCCTGGATGCCAAGTCCCAAATCCGTATGACACCGTCATTGCCACCAGTGACCAGTAGCTTATCGTCAGGCGAAAAGATCATTGCACTAACCTGGAAGTCCTTCGGCATAGGCACAACAGGCAATTCCTGTCCCGTGCGCAAATCCCACATTTTGATGCTCTCGCACAGCATGGTGCACACAGCCAAAGTCGTGGTTGATACCGCCACAGCTCCAACCGGTTGTGTTTCCCCGGATAGTACTCGCACCAGTGCGCCTGACTCGACTTTTCGCAGCGCCATAGGTCCCATTCCGGCATGTAGCAAATACTGATTGCCCGGATAGAAGGCCATGCGTTGCACAATCACTTTCGGGTCGATGGTGTGCAGCAGCGAACGGGATGCTGTGTCCCAGATTCGGATCGGCCCATAGGCAGCCGATGCTGCCGCGAGTTTCCCATCCGATGAAAAGCAGACTGTCTGGGCATTTGAAACTTCAGGTGTTTGCTTAGGAGTGGCTGGGTTTAGCACCTCCACTCGCGTAGTATCGCGATTCCAGAGCTGCACGGTCCCGTCCACATAACCGATGAGCACGGAAACTGAATCAGGCGAAAATGAGAGACCGTTGACTTCTTGATCATAGATATGGGATGTGCGTATGAGCTTTCGTTCAGCCAGGCTCCACAGGGAGAGCTCCGGTGACTTGTCAACTGCTAAGACGGCCCATTTGCAATCGCTGGAGAAAGCCACGCTCGTATTCTTTGTAGCCGTGCGGACGACAGCGATGTTGTGGCCAGTGCGAAGGTCCCAAACACGAAGTTCACCGTCAAAATCGGCGGTACATCCCGTTTTGCCGTCAGGGGTCAGTGCAACTGAGTGAATGGATGCGGAGTGACCTTTCAGTACCTTCAACTCGTCCCCGGTTCTTACATCCCAGAGTCGCGCGGTCAGGTCGGAGCTGCCCGTAAAAAGCGTGCGGCTATCTGGCGCAAACGCCATGTCACCTACGAAATGCTCATGTCCTGCAAGAACACGGACCAAAGTACTGCTTCTGACATTCCATATGTAGACGGAGCCGTCTATCGCTCCGGAAGCAACCAGCAACCCGTCAGGCGAAATTGCGACTGCCGTAACAAGAAAGGGTTGCTTGGTTTGGGGAACAGCCCGCGGCTGTAGAGTGGAAGTCTGTTGCGCAGCGGAGGCAATCGGCGACAGGCATGCCAAAACGAACGTACTGACTAGGATAGACCGCCGCACAAAGAGACGGCCCTTTCTGAAATCCGAAGCATGATGTGGTTGGTTGTGTACGCGGAGTTTCGAAACCGCATGTCCGAGCTGAAGGATTCGAGGGAGATAGCGTCGGACGCTGTTCTCAAGACAAGATCTTGGAGGACCATCGAACATACGCATGGGTTAATCCTCCGACTTTTGAATAATGCCTTCGGCACCGGGCAAGGCAGCGATGTTGTTGATTAAACCAAGACTAAGCGATTGAGCCATCTGATCGTCGCTGTAGGTGATGCTGTGAACATCCTGGCCTCCTGGATTCGTCGTGAAGTACAGAATGCCATTGAACAACTGAGCGTTCGCCGCGATGTTACTGGACAGGACAGGGATGTCGACAACGGCGATGTAGAGAAATACGTGACGCAGTTTCATATGCTCACCTTTCTTCGTGACAAGATTCGCATGCATTCCAAACTTTGACCGACCGGAAAATAGATTAGCACGCAGCATTCCAAACTTTGACAGATGGAAAAACCGGCTGGCCTGTCGTTTAGAAGCTTGGAGTACAGGCGGTTAGCTTCAATCCCAGCTAGCCTAGTACTCTAATTCGTAAATACGATGACGTATAATTTTGCTTGTACGGTTTACGTAAGTCCGCTAGGCTTGTCCTTGGAGGGACTCTCTTGCCAAGGCCAAGCCCATTCCGCATCCTTCTCACTTCAGAAGAGAAGAAGGAACTGGAAGCTCGCGTTCGAAAATATACGTCACCGTATCGTGATGTTATGAGAGCTAAGATTGTACTGCTGGCAGCACAGGGTTTGCCCAATGAGGTCATCGCTGCACGCTTGGATACACCGCGCCAGATCGTGAGCAAGTGGCGCAAGCGATTCGCACTGGCCCGGCTACCGGGTCTTGACGAACAGCCTCGCGGCGGGCGTCCCGCCCTCTTTTCCCCCCAGCGTCGTGGTGCAAGTAAAAGCTCTCGCCTGTGAGCTCCCGCATCGCCTCGGGCTGCCGCTCTCTCGGCTGTCGCTTGCCGACATCCGGCAGGAGGTGATGGCCCAGGGTATCGTCGCCCAAGTCAGCGGAACGACCCTCTGGCGTTGGCTGAGTGCCGATGCCCTTCGCCCTTGGCAGCAGCGAAGTTGGATCTTTCCCCGAGATCCAGATTTCGCTTCCAAAGCAGGACGTATCCTCGATCTTTATGCCCGGCTCTGGGACAGAGAACCCCTGCAAAGCTCTGAGTTCGTCATCTCCGCGGATGAGAAAACCAGCCGCATTCACGGGGCTACGTCTCGGAGAGTTGCGCGGTCTCACGTGGGAGTCCTATGAGCCTGCACAGGACCAGGACTCACTAGGATGGCTGAACGTGACCCGATCGATCTGGCGTACCACGGTTGGCGATCCTAAAACTACCAAGTCCAAGGCGCCCCTGCCCGTGATTCCCCAACTGGCACTGAAATTGGAGGAGCACAGAAAACGCTGCGCCGATCCGAAGACTGGCCCAATCTTCGGCAGCTCAGTCGGAAACGCTCTCGACCTAAATGCTTCCTATCAGAAACAGACGAAGGATCTTCTTAAACGAGCAGGCATTTGCTGGCACGGCTGGCATGGGTTTCGGAGGGGGCTTGCATCGAACCGGAATCGTCTAGGTGTCGACGATTCTGTTATTCAGAGGATTCTGCGGCACAGCACGGTGGCAACCACGCAGAATCACTACATCAAGACTGCATCGCCAGAGGCGGTTGCAGCCATGAGGCAGCTCTCCAACGCCTTAATGTGCTCCACTTGGCTCCGGAAAGTGAAACAGCGCCCAAACGCGCCGCTCAGTAGAAGGAGCTAAGTGTCTGAGCTTGAGTGAGCTGGCGGAGAGGGGGGGATTCGAACCCCCGATACAGCTTTTGACCGTATAACGGAGCAAATTCAGCTCGTCCCCTACTTATTGCGCGGAATCAATCAGATACGATGACCTCAAGTGCTCCCAGTCGGGCAGAATCAGAGTGCTCGGCATCTCTGTACGCACCTCAATATGCACCTCGCCTAAGTTAATAGCGTTAGATCAGAGGGCGCCGCTGAGCCCGAGACCGTGTCCCATTTGTTGCCCTAAAACAACGAATGTGAAACTGTGCAAGAAAGTGTGAAAGTTTTCGAGGATTTGGCACAGGTCGTTGTCATGGCAGTGTCGCCTGCACAACCTCGCGCTGAAGCGTCATCTTCAGTTCCTTGAAGAGTGCGACTGCTCGCTGTAGCTTCTCCGTCTCGTTCTAGTCACCCTGTTCAAGTGCTATCCCAAATTTCGTCGTCAACAATTGTTTGTTGGCTTGGGGGTGATCGAAACCGGCTGCAAGTACATATTTCTTGATAACGCCTAAGGAGACCCGGAACGCTGCGCCAGCGCATTCCTGCCGGTGCCGCTTCCCAGTTCTGCTCCCAGTCGCGCCACAGCGTTCACGAGAATGTCGAAATCGCTGTATTCGCTTCGGTGGTTCGTAATTGCGGTGCGGATCACGAACCGCCCATGTAGCACAGCGTGCGAGGGAAGCGCGATCCCGCTCGTCTGCAGCCGGATCAGCACGTCGTGATTGAGCTGGTCGAGTTCCTCGGCCCGTGCCTTCCTATCGATATACCGGAAGCATACGATATTCAGCGGCACGGGGACCGCTAGTTCTAGATCCGGGTGCGCCTCCACACGCGCCGCCAGAAACGCTGCCTGCCGCAAGTTTTCCCGGATCTGCTGTTCGAACGATTGCAAGCCGTGGGCCTTCAGCGCCAGCCAGACCTTCAGCGCGCGAAACCGTCGCGAGAGTTCGATCCCATAGTCCGCGAAACTAGTCGTCCGCGCGGCCGCTCCCTCCATGGTCTCCGAAAGATAGCTCGGCGACACGGCGAACGCGTCGCGGTGGGCCCGCGCGTCCTGTACGAACACGCAGCCCACATCGTACGGCAGGTACATCCACTTGTGCAGGTCGAAGGCCAGCGAATCTGCCCGCTGCAGTCCCGCGAGCTTCGGCCGCAACTCCGGACACAGCCACGCCAGCGCGCCGAACGCCCCGTCCACGTGAAGCCACAAATCGTGAGCCATGCAAATATCGGCTAGGCGCGCAATATCGTCGATGGCTCCCGTGTTCACCGTCCCCGCATTCGCCACCACGCAAAATGGCTGTGCTCCGTTCCGCCGGTCCGCCTCGATCGCCGCTTCGAGCGCGTCCGCGTCGATCCGGAAATCTCTGTCCGCTGGGATGCTGCGCAGCGCCTCGCTCCCTAGTCCCAGCAGCTCCGCCGCCTTCGGTATCGAGCTGTGCGCTTCGCTCGAAGCGTAGAACACCATGCGCCGCGGCGTCGCCGCAATCCCGGAACGGCGCACGTCCACCGGCGCTTTCGACGAACGCGCCACCGCCAGCCCGACGATGTTCGACATTGAGCATCCGCTGGTGAGCAGCGCACTCGTTGACGCCGGAAACCCCAGCATCTCCTTGAGCCACGCCAGCACCTGCTCCTCCACCAGAGGCGCCGCGCTTTCGAATCCGCTGACACTCGAGTTCATCGCTCCCGCCAGCAGTTCCGCAAACGCCGCTAGAGGCAGGCCCGAGCCGTTGACCCACCCCCAAAATCGCGGATGCGAATTGCCGCGTGGGTAAGGACTCACGTACCTCCTGAACTCCTCGTACGCTGCCTCTGCCCCCATCGGCTCCAGCGGCAGCGGAGTGCGAAAGTGCTCCCGCGTCTCCGCTGGTACCGGCTGCCACACCGGGCGTTCCCGCAGCGACTCGAAGCCGTCGATCACATCCTCCACCATCCGGTGGCCCAGCCGTCTCAGTTCGTCCCAGTCCTCCGGGTCGAGCCCGTAGCCGTTCCTCAGGGGGTGTGCCGGATCTGTCACAAAGCGCTCCCGGGTTCCGTCGCGCCGGGCGGGGCCGCGAACACCCGCATTGCCACCCCGGCCACCGTCGAGATTCCCTGCGCCATTCCGTAGAGTTCCTGAGGCGTCAGTGCGTCGCAGTCCAACTCTCTCCACACGCGCTGCAAGTCCCGCAAGTAACTGCGGTACGCGTCCCTCACCTCGCGGCTGCCCCCGCCCGCGAACGCGTCGTGCAGCCGTCTCCCGTATTCCCGCAACGCTTCCGCCGCGCGCCTCCCCAGTTCGGGCGAGGCCCACGGCTCCTGTAACACCGCCGTGTAAGCCGCGTACGCGTCGTTCACTGCCCGCTCCGCCTGCGCCGAGGGCCACGCGTTCCGCAGCCTCGTCCAGAACAGATCGTGGGCCGCGGTCAACCGCTGCTCCGCTCCAGCATTCGCCGCCGGCGCCGGCTCGCGCTTCTCGTCTGTCATGTGCCCTCCTCAGTTCGCCCTCCGTAAACCAGCGCGCCAAACCCGCGGCCCGTCGCCTGCTTTCGCAGCCATTCCTCGATCCCAATATCCCGGTACAACACCGGCCTGCCGCCCTCAGTCACACACACCGCACCCGCCCCCACCTCCAGCCACGGCGCGCAACGACCGCCCTCCATCCGGTACACCGTGAAGCCCCGATACCCGAGCTTCGGCGGTGCCGCTTCGCCCCCCAGAATCAAGCGTCGGATGCGATCGAACAATTGCGCGGCCTCGTCCGCCTCCAATGCCCACGACGGATTCGGCCGGCCGCTGAACACATTCAGTTCCACGCG
>Ga0306921_10003212_pt1 | contig 16571 bp, 14 predicted proteins | sample sta12Cox44000080_FD_203760 | JGI IMG/M metagenome (GOLD analysis project Ga0306921, IMG submission 203760) | Lab enrichment of tropical soil microbial communities from Luquillo Experimental Forest, Puerto Rico - statoxic.12C.oxic.44.000.080 (v2)... | ecosystem: Environmental > Terrestrial >...
ATCTGGCCAGCTCGGGAACTTCTTCCGTTCTAGCGACATTACAGGTATTGAACAGGCAACCGGGGCGCACAAAGGAGATGCGCCAGAACCCATGCGCAGCGACGAAGTCTTGATGCTTGCGTTTCAGCGCGGATCGCGAGCCGCGTTCGAAGAGCTCTGCTCGTAATTCGAGGAGCAGCGGGCTACGAGCCGCGTGCCCGGTGCGAACGTACCTGTACGCAATTGCATTGAAGCTACTCGCCACTGAGCGGAAAAAACAGTACCGAAACAATCTGGTGGACGAGCTTACGACCGAACCATCGGTCCCTGGCACACAAGAGTCCGGGCTCTGGGTGCGTGAGGCATTAGCCAAGCTCAATGCCGAAGTCCTGATGTTGCGCGAATACGAGCAATTGAGCTACCCGGATATTGCAGAACTGCTCAGGCTCCCGGTCAACACCGTGCGATCGCGGCTCTTCCGCTCGCGAACGGCATTGAAACAACACCTAGATCCCAAGCATTCCCTCCGCTCGCACGACATGGGAAGCGAGTCTGGGACATCAGTCAGGTCGGCCGAAGATGAGGCGTGATATGCGCGAGAACCCACATCCCGTGGAACAAGAAGAGTTGATGGCCTACCTCGATGGCGAGTTGTCGGTGGATCAGGCTGCCCGTACCGCCGCCCATCTGCAGGAATGCCGCGAGTGCCAGGCATTTGCTGCTGAACTGAAGAGCGTCGCCGAGAGTCTGACAGCGTGGGATGTTGAGCAGAAAGAACCGCAACTCAGCGCCGGCCTCGCTCAGGCCCTGGAAGAGCGGGAACGGCATTCGCAGGCTGGCGACCCCCGGGGACGGTGGTATTGGCTTGGATTTTGGCGCTTACGTGGGTTTGCGCCCTGGGTGAGCGGGGCAGTGGCCGGTGCCATGGCTGTTCTCCTGCTCACCCTTACCCTCATCTCCAGCTTCAGCCGAGGCGAGCGCCGGTTAGGTTCCGCTGCGCGCTCCACGAGCAACACCGAGCAGCGTTTGACCGACCTCCTGCGCCAGCGCACGGGAAAGCTCTCGGATGTCCTTGAAGTAGAAACGGAGTTCAGCCACGTGCACGGGGAGATTGAACAGATGGAGGCACAACGGCGCCTGCTCTCGAAACAAGTGGAGTTCTCTACGATCACGGCAACCGTGACGGAGGAGTTCAAGGCCCAGGCCTAGGTCGTTCCCAAGTCCCTGGGGACGCGTTTCCGCTAATGCCGCCATCGACGGCTACCAGAGTGTGATGAACTTCGTGCTCGACGTTGCGCTGTTCGTAGTCTCGGCCAGTCCCATGCTGTTGCTGTGGGCAGCGATTCTGTTCTTCCCGCGCGCTTCCTGTGGCGGAAGCTTCGCAGTCGCCGGTTAAATTCATGACCGCACTTTGGGAAGGGGCTAGGATCCTGCACCGGCATCAATCAAAAGGGGCGACGACTCTCCCGAGCCGTCGCCCCGATTCAAATCCAGCCTGGCCCGCTACTTCAGAGTGCGCATATACGCCACCACATCGCTGATCTGAGCGTCGGTTAGTTTGCCTTTGTAGGCCGGCATTTTGCCCTTGCCGTTGTTGATGAGCGCGATGATATCCGCGTCCGACATCTTCTGAACATCCGCACCGCCAAGGGGTTTAAGACCCATGCTTTTGCCCATACTCGTACTTCCGCTACCGTCAGGCCCGTGGCACATGGCACACTTTGCCTTGAAGACGTCTTGGCCTTTGGCTTGGGCAGCCGCCACGGTGGGGACCGCCAGCGCCACCGCCAGTCCAATGAGTGCAACGCGCTTAACCACTGTCATCCTTATCTCCTTTGCTTGCGTAAGTTGATGAAGGAACGCATACCGTCTGGAACGGCGCTAGTACTCTAACTCTCTCCGTTGGATTTGGCTACACCGGTATCTCTCCGATACGAGGGAAAAAACACGCCGGGCGTGTGATTTGCCGCTAATACCGACCTCAAAAAATCGCGAGGCCAATCGTTAACCAGGGACTAACCAGCTTATTTTTCATAGTATTAGCACACGACTTTTGGGCTATCGGATTTTGGCACTCGCGGTGCACTCCTTCCCGTATCGCCAGCTTGCACGAGGAGCCGCCGTGGAGCCGACTTTGGCCGTCATCGGTTTGAACTATCGGACATCGCCAGTTTCCGTCCGGGAGCGGTTCTGGATCGCCGAACCCAAGCGTTATGAAGCCCTGCACCAATTGGTACGTTCGGAAGGTATCGAAGAGGTCATCGTGCTGGTGACCTGCAACCGCACGGAGTTCATACTCTGGGCCAACGACGTCCCCACCGCGGCCAATTCGGTGTTGCGGCTTCTCACCAATGAGTTTCAATTGAAGTTGTGCGAATGGTCGCACTTCTATCGGTTAATGGACGACGTCGCCCTCACCCACGTCTTTCAGGTCGCAGCCGGACTGGATTCGATGGTTCTGGGAGAGCCGGAAATTACGGCGCACCTGCGGGAAGCATGGAAACAGGGCCAAAATGCGGGCACGACTGGCCGTTTCCTCGACACCGTCATTCAGAAAGCCTTGGCCGTGAGCGCAAGGGTTCGCACCGAGACTTCCATCGGCGATTCCATCTTGACGGTTCCCTACGCCTTCGTCGAGCTCTCTATGAGTGTGCTCGGCGATCTCTCCGGCCGCGAGGTTTTGTTGATCGGTGCGGGAAAAAGGAGCGAGTTGGCAGCCCAGTGCCTGCGGAATGCTGGCGCCACATGCATCAAACTGATGAGCCGGACGCCGGAAAGGACAGAAGAACTGGCGCGCAAACTCGACGCCAAGGCGGTTTCGTGCGATGATCGCCTCTTCCACCTGAAATCTGCCGACATCGTGGTTTGCTCAACGTCCGGTCCCCATGCCGTCATCAGCCTGAAAGACGCTTCGACTATCGCCCGGTCAAGGCAACATAAACTTATGGTGATGATCGATATCGCTGTTCCACGCGACATTGACCCGAGGGTTGGCGCGGTCGAAGGGATCCACCTGTTTGACCTGGATGATCTCGAACAGGTGATCAAGAAACACGTAAATGAGCGACGCACTGCCGCCGACGAAGCAAATAAAATCGTCGCCATTGAAGTACAGGGTTTTCGCCGGAGACTCCTGGCGGAGAGAGTGACGCCAGCCATTGTCGCTATGCGCCTGCGACTTGACGAGCTTTGCCAGCAGGAACTGGACTTCCTGCGCAAGAAGTTTGGGCCGTTCACCCTGGACCAGGACCAGGTACTGAACACGCTCGCATCGCATATCACGCAGCGTCTCGCGAGCTCGCTGGCACGAGAATTGAGAGAACTTCCGGATCGCACCGGTCAAGACATGATGACGGTGTCAGTGCATCGCCTGTTTCTCCTGGAGCAGTCTGACCTGGTCGAAGCCGGGAAAAAAATTGACAGTAAAGCCTCACATTCGAAGGAGTAGGTAATGCCTCAATCTGCGCAAGACAACAAGACGAACTCAAACCTTGGCTTCACAAGCGTGCAAGCCTATACCCTTGCCGTCATCACCTTGGCTATCGGAGTTTTGGTCGGATATTTTGCCCGCGGCTCGGCGCCAACGGCAGTCGCCCCCGAAGCGGCACAATCCGCAAGCGGCTCCGCAACGGCAGGCATGGGTGGTGGCGGAGGCGGAATGGGCAGCGCACAATTGCCCGGCATCGGCTCGCAGCAACCAGGCGGAGCTTCTCCGGAAATGCTGGCTCAGGCAGCTCAACCGCTGCTCGCCAAGCTCCAAGCCAATCCCAAGGACTTCGATACCCTGGCACAACTCGGAAATCTATACTACGACGGCCAGGCTTACCCTCAGGCCATCGAGTACTACAGCAAAGCCCTCGCGATCGACCCCAAGGACCCCGATGTTCGCACCGATCTGGGAACCGCCTACTGGTACAGTGGCGATGCCGACAAGGCCATTGCAGAGTTCGACAAGTCGCTGGCCATTCGCCCGAACCATCCAGGAACCTTGTTCAATTTGGGAATCGTGAAGTGGCAGGGTAAGAAGGACCCCAAAGGCGCAGTCGTGGCGTGGGAGCAGTTACTGAAGACCAATCCCGATTACGCCCAGAAGGACCAGGTACAGATGTTGATTGAGCGCGCGAAAATGCACGGAGCCGGCGCTACCAAGGGCTAAGCTGCGTGAGGCGTGGAGCACTGGCTCCGGCATTTGCAATTGCTCACCCCGGGACGAAGCCCGCGCAGAGCTCGTCCCGGGTTTTTTAGTCACAGCAGCAGCGCAGCGGGCGCTAGGCGTGAGTGGCCATCTTGGACATTGCCTCATCCATCGCCTTCTTCATGTCTTGCTCGCTCATGTCCTTGATATGTGTCGCGATGGACCAGGAGTGCCCAAACGGGTCTCGTAGCGTGCCGTAGCGGTCGCCCCAGAATTGGTCTTCCAAGGGCATGGTGACCACCGCCCCGGCAGCCTTAGCTGCGGCAAAGGTCTTGTCCGCGTCTTCCACGTACAAATGGAGGCTCACGCATGTATCGGCATTCGTCGATGTTGGTGACAGAACCTTGCGGCTAGGGAATTCGTCATTGAGCATAACAATAGAATCGCCGATTTTAACTTCGGCGTGCATGACGTGGCCGTCGGGCCCCTCCGCGATGCCGCGAACCTCGGCGCCAAAGGCGCGTTTGTAGAAATCGACAGCCTTCCTGGCGTCTTTTACGACAATGTGCGGGGTAATCGTGTGATAGCCCTGGGGAATGGGCGAAACTTTCGGACTCATAGTATCTCCTTCGAAGTTTAGAGTGATGTATGCCGAATCCCGGGTTCCGGAAAATTCGGACGGCAAAAGAGTGGCTCGGGAGTGAATTCTAGCTCTTTTTTCACATCCTGGTTCGGCGCTGGCGAGGTGGTGGGACGAGTTGCGGGAAAACGCTGGCAAGGCGGGTCAACGGTGTTGCGAATTTGCCTTGAGTGAGAATCTACTCGGTGCGCAATGCGTTCATCGGGTCAAGACTCGCGGCACGCCGCGCCGGCAAAATGCAGGCCAGCAGCGCAGTCGCCACAAGAATCACCGCCACGGCAATCAAGGTCAGCGGGTCACGCGAGCTGCTCAAGACCCAGTGGGAGACGATGCGGTTGAGGGCAATGCTGGCCATCAGGCCGACGAACATACCGATCGCCACGGTTGCCGCGACCGATTTCAGCACGAGGGTGATGATGTCAGAACGTTGTGCCCCCATGGCTATACGAATACCCATCTCCTGATTGCGCTGGTTCACCGAATAGGACACCACGCTATACAGCCCAGTCGCGGCCAGCACCAACCCCAGAAGCGAGAATGCAGCGAAGAGCCCGGCAATGAAGCGCTGCTGGCCCCAGATCATCGTCTCCATGAACCAAGTCAAGGGATGATGATCGACCATGGCAATTTCGGGATCGAGCGCCTGAACTCTCTGTTCCGCCGAGTTTATGGCGGAAGCTGCATCTCCCTTTGTTCGTACAAGGAAGTTCATATATGGAGTGAGCACCATGGTGTGCGGTACAAAAAAGACCGGCTCGATGGGTAGTGCCTTCCCATTGGCTTCGCCGTTGCGGAACCCGGCGTTATTGCGCGCATCGGCAACCACGCCGATTATCTCGAACCAAGTGTCACTGCCCTCGGCGAACACAAAATCCTGCTGCTCGAACTTCAGCATGGGGCTTCGCACATGGTTCCCGAGGGGATTGCCGTTACCCAGGTACTTACGCACAAACGCCTGATTCACCAGCGCAACGTGCGCGCCGCGCATCATCTCCGCCTGGGTGAAGTCGCGGCCCTGATGAAGGGGAATGCCGAGAGTGGCTAACATCTCAGGTGTCGTCAAGACTACTTGCGATTGGATTCCAGTTAGCTCCTGTTTCCCTTCGATTTCGGTTTTGACGGTATATGCCCGCAAAGGGGGCAGCCAGGTTGAGGAAACGGTTGCCTCTTCCACCCCGGGCGCCGATACGATCGCCTGCCGAACTGATTCGTATTTGTTCGCGCGTTCGGTCCAACCGGGATAGGACTTTCGCGGCAACACCAGGTTTAGACTCGTCACCTTCTCGACGTCGAAGCCCAGCGGTATCCGGTACGCTGTCAAAAAGGCGCGAGTCGCGGCGCCGGCAATCGTCAACAGCACGAGTGTGAGCGCAACTTGTCCGGTGATGAGCGCGCGATGCGTCTGGCGGTCGCTTCCGCCCCCGGAATGTCTTCCCGCGCCCGATTGAATCAGCTCGCTTAAGTTCGGACGGGAGAGCTGCAAGGCCGGAGACATTCCGAAGAGAACTCCGGTAACGACGGCTATAGCCACCGAAAATGCTAGCACCGGAATACTGACGTGAATGGCAGCCTCGTGCGGGAAGGAATAGTAAGGCAAGGCCGCCGCGATCCATTTTACGACGGCGTATGCCAGCCCAATTCCTATGATTGCCCCCACCAGCGACAACAGCACCGACTCGGTCAACAGCTGCTGCATGATGCGCCAGCGCGAGGCTCCCACCGAAGAGCGCAATGCGAGTTCATGCATGCGCGCCGTACCGCGAGCCAGCATCAGGATCGATACATTGGCGCAGCCGATGACCAGCAGCAACACGACCGCACCAAACAGCAGCATCAGCGTTCCCGAAAACTGTCCCAACACCTGTTCGTTGAGCGTCACCGTCTTGGTACTGACAACGGGCGCATAACCTTTGGGGTCGCGATCCTTGAAGCTGAGAATAATCGGCTGCAGCTCCGCGTTGGCTGCCTCCAAGGTGACACCGGGCTTCAGCTTGATGAAGCTGTTGCGATAATCGTGCGGGTCGTCGGTCGGAATGTAGGGAACGTAGACATCGGAATCGCCCCAGGTAAAACGAGGTGCGGCCACGCCGATGATGGTGTAAACCTTGTGATCCAGCTCGATCGTCTTGCCCAGGACGTCGCGGCTCGCTCCAAACTGTTTTTTCCAGAATAGGTAGCTCAGCACGGCTACGGGCGAGGCTTTTCCATCACTCATATCGGCGGTGGTGAACTGGCGGCCGAGCAGAGGCGGCACTCCCATGTATTCAAAGAGGTTAGGAGTGTACTCGCCCAACTGCACGGAGACCGGAATTTGGTTGCTTGCGGTCATGGTCACCGTGTTGCCGCCCTGCATGAAAATTTCATCGACACACTTGGCCTGCTTGAGATCGTTCAGTTCCGGCCCGGTGTTGAACACAAGTCCCATCTGGCGACCGCTATTATCGAACAACTCCACATGCACCATGCGGTTGGCGTCTTTGTACGGGTAAGGGTCCATCAGGACTCCGTACACCACGCTAAAGACCGCGGTGGTCGCCCCAATGCCCAGGGCAAGCGAAAGAATCGCGGTCAAAGTGAAGCTTTTGTTCTTTAGCAACTGACGAGCCGTGAAGCGAAGATCCTGCAGTACCGATTCCATTTGCGCTACTCCTGCCCAGCAGGGACCCCAGTAGGTATCTGCATTCTTGCCACCAACGGAAGTCACTGAAAATACTTGCCACTGCCGTTCCACTCAGCCTTCCGGCTGTCCGTAACCTGAATCCACTGTCCGTTGCCGAACGGCGGCTCAGCCGCTTGTTCTGCCGCGACGTAACCCCCTTCTACGGGCAGCTGAAGAACTCATCTCAGACTTTTTCGTTTCAGCAGCCTCTTCAGCCTGGGAATGCGCGGTCAAAATCCCTCCACTCTTCCGCAACCGTAGTAAGCTAGTGATACGCAATGCCTTCGGAAAAGGTTCTCATCGTAGACGACGAGAAGCTGGTTCGTTGGTCTCTCAGGCAGAAGTGCGAAGAGTGGGGATATCGCGTTCTGGAGGCTGACAACGGCGCGGCTGCGCTCCGCGTGGCCCATAACGAGTCACCCGACCTCGTGCTGCTCGATGTGCGTCTGCCCGACGCCAGCGGCATTGACGTTCTCGAACAGATTAAGAAATCGAACGATGCTCGGGCAGTGATCATGATCACAGCCGACCCGCAACTTGACGACGTCAAGACCGCGCTCAAGCTCGGCGCCTACGACTTCGTCGGCAAGCCGCTGGACTTCGACGAGCTGGCGGTCGCCGTCAAGAATGCGCTCGAAACTACCCGTTTACGCACCGAGGTCGAGTCGCTGCGCGGAGAAGTTCGTCGCCGCGCCGGCTACCACAATGTGATCGGCGTCTCGGCAAGGATGGCCGAACTGCTGGGTTTCGTGAACAAAGTCGCGGTAAGCGAGGCCACGACCATCCTCGTTCAGGGTGAGAGCGGCACCGGCAAGGACCTGATCGCCAAGGCAATCCACTATCAGAGCCGGCGCCTGGACAAGCCCTTCGTTGCCATCAACTGCTCGGCAATCCCCGAGACCCTGATGGAGGCCGAACTCTTCGGCCACGAACGTGGCGCCTTTACCGACGCCAAGACCATGAAGAAGGGCATGTTCGAAATGGCCGACGGCGGCACGCTCTTCCTCGATGAAATCGGCGAGCTCTCTCCCCTGTTGCAGGCCAAGTTGTTGCGCGTCCTCGAGGACCGGCTCATCCGCCGTGTCGGCGGCGTGCGCGACATACAGGTCGACGTGCGCGTGATCGCCGCTTCCAATCGCGATCTGGAACGCGGAGTGCGGGAAAATACTTTCCGTCAGGACCTCTATTATCGCCTGGCCATCATTTCCGTCTTTCTGCCGCCCTTGCGCGAACGCAAAGAAGACATTCTGCCGCTGGTGGAATACTTCATCGATCGCTACAACCGCAAATTCCGTAAAGCTGTGCAGGGCATCACCGACGAAACCCGGCGGCTCATGCTGAAGTACGACTGGCCGGGCAACGTGCGCGAACTGAAAAACGCAGTCGAGCGCGCCATGATCCTCGAAGAGAACGACGTACTGAACCCCGACTATCTCCCCTTCGCCGTGGCCCAGCAGCAGGCCTCCTACACCGCATTCGAGATGTCCTCGGGCAGCAGCGGCAACGGGGGAAGGGCCACCGAATTACCCGGCGGCCGCAGCCTTCCCCAGCTCTTCATCCCCGAGGGTGGCACCTCGCTGGAGGAAGTGGAGCGCGCCTTGGTCGAGTTGGCGATGGCGCAGGCCAGCGGTAACCAAACCCACGCCGCCCGATTACTCGACATCAGCCGCGATGCACTGCGTTACAAGCTGAAGAAGTTTGGGCTGATGCACGCCGAAGAAGAAGACGAACCCTCCACCGCGAATTCTTAGCCAGCAGGGTAGCGGGTCAGTCTCCGCCTGGTCCCTGGCTCGGCCGGCATCGCCAAGCGTTCGAACTTGAGTCTGTTGAAACCCCCTCGCGATGCGATTGCGGAGTAAGGTTTACTGCCCGTTTTCCTAAACCTTTTACCGGTTACGCGTATCTAAAAATTCTAGAAATGGCACGTACGCAGAAAACAGCGATCGTGACCAGCGGCTCGCAAGTCATCGGGGCAGATCTGGTGAAGGCCTTTCTGGCGTGCGGTCACAACGTGGTAGCGAATTCGCGAAACATAACCAAGTCAGGCGCGTTCGAGGCGTCAGACAAGCTCGTGTTAGTTGACGGAAGCGCCGCCGAAGCTGCAACGGCGGCAGAGATCGCCGAACGCCAAAGCAAATTTGGATCGATCGACACGCTCGTCAACAACGCGGGCATTTCAAGACGTCGTGGACGCAGTCGTTTATCTGACGGAAGCCGGTCAGGTGACCGGGGAGGTGCTGCACGTAAACGGTGGTGCGCACGTTGGCAAATGGTAACCCGCGAAGGCTCTCGGCCGGCCGGCGCCGAGCAGCGGTTGAAAGAGCTTGGCATTAAGCTTCCGGCACCGCCTGAGCGGTTCGGCACCTACGTGGAAGCGGTGCAGACGGGCAATCTGCTTTTTCTGAGCGGGATGCTTCCCACGGAAGGCCACGGAGCGAAATTCATTGCGCGCGTCGGGGCGGAGCTCGATGTGGAAGCGGGGCGCAAAGCAGCTCACCTCGCGGCGCTGAACGTCCTCGCCTCCGCGCGTCAGCATTTGGGATCGCTCAACCAAGTGACGCGGATCGTTCGGCTCGGCGTGTCGGTGGCCACTTCGGGAGACGTTCGCGATCAGCCGAAAGTCGCTGACGCTGCCTCGGAGTCGCGGCAAGACGTCTTCGGAAAAGACAAGAGCCCTTGCCGCCTGGTGTACGGCGTCGCAAGCCTTCCGCTCGGCACCCCGGTCGGGCTGGAAGTCATTTTCGAGGTGACGGGGTAAGGGCGCGGCGAGCAAAGTTCGGTCACCTCGCCAGTAGTAAGTGCTTTTCAACCATGACTGAAAACTCATAGGAGGATTTATGGCAACGACGACAGTGGCAGTAGCAACCATGAAGGTCGCGCAGATTTCTAAGGCCGGAGCAGGCTTCCAGATCGTCGAGCGCGAGATTCCTAAGCCGGGTGCAGGACAGGTGCGGATCAAGGTGCAGGCCTGTGGGGTTTGCCACAGTGACGTGCTCACGGTAGAAGGCGCTTGGCCCGGAATTCAATATCCCCGCATTCCAGGACATGAAGTGGCGGGCATCGTCGATGAAGTGGGTGCGGGTGTTTCCGAATGGAAGAAGGGACAGCGTGTCGGTGTCGGTTGGCACGGCGGCCACGATAGTACGTGCCTCGAGTGCCGGCGCGGCGACTTTGGCAATTGCCGGAATATGAAAATTGCCGGTATCAGTTATGACGGAGGATACCAGCAATATATGGTGGCTCCTATCTCGGCGCTGGCGGCGATGCCTGATGCCTTAGGTGACACCGAAGCGGCACCGTTGCTTTGCGCCGGAGTTACCACCTTCAACGCCCTGCGGCACAGCGGTGCGCTCCCCAGCGACCTGGTTGCGGTGCAGGGTATCGGCGGTCTGGGTCACCTTGGAGTGCAATTCGCGAACAAGTTTGGCTATAAGGTCGCGGCCATCGGACGCGGGCCTGAAAACGCGACGCTGGCAAAGAAGCTGGGAGCAACGGTCTACATCGACAGCCAGGCAGCCAATGCGGCGCAGGAACTGCAGAAGCTAGGCGGCGCAAAGGTCATCCTCGCGACCGCTCCCAACGCCAAAGCGATGTCGGAACTGATCGACGGTCTGGGCCCGAACGGCAAGCTCATGGTGATTGGTGCGACATTCGATCCCATTGAGGTCACGCCGCTACAGCTCATCGCTGGAAGCCGCGCGATCCAGGGCTGGGCGTCAGGAATACCCACCGATTCCGAAGACACGCTGCGCTTCGCCGAACTGACCGGCGTGCGTCCCATGATCGAAACGTATCCACTGGAAAAAGCGGCTGAGGCGTATGCGCGAATGATGAGCGGCAAGGCGCAGTTCCGTGTCGTTCTGACGATGTGACGTTAGCAAGCAACGCCGTGCTGGCAACCCAGCGAGCACTGGTCTACGAGCTCGCATAAGGGAGATAACCCCGATGCGCTTCTTCAGCTCGCCCCGTTGGACCCGAGGCTTGCAGGTTTCTCGCATGGCGTTGCTGGCTTCTGTGACGCTCGCATGATTGCAATTGCTGGCCCAAGGCCAAGGAAAGGAGCGCCCCGTGGAACACCCGACGTTTTATCGCACCACGCAGAGAGATGGCCTCTCCATCCTTTACAGAGAGGCCGGCCCCAAAGACGCTCCGACGCTTCTCTGGCTGCACGGCTTTCCCTCTTCCTCGCGGATGTTCGAGCCGCTCTTCGCTCGCCTTTCCGATCGCTATCACCTTGTGGCGCCCGATTACCCTGGGTTCGGACACAGCGCCCGGCCCGATGCGAAGCAGTTCGATCACAGCTTTGACCCCATCGCTTCCGTGATGGACGACTTCACGCAAGCAATGGGATTGTCGCACTACACGCTTTACATGCAGGACTACGGCGGGCCGGTTGGCTTTCGCATGGCCTTGGCACACCCGCAGCGGGTGCAGGCTCTTATCGTCCAGGATACGGTCGCTCACAACGAGGGTTTGGGGGCGAACTGGGCAACCCGGCGGGCATTCTGGGCGGACCGCCCTGCTCACGAAGAAGCTTTGCGCACAAACCTGATGTCGCTTGCTACCACGAAGACGCGCCATGTCGGAGATGATCCGGACGTCGAGCTCTATGACCCGGATCTTTGGACCGATGAGAACGCATTTCTGAATGCGCCCGGCCAGGTCGACAGGCAAAGCGACCTCTTCTATGACTACCGCACGAATGTCGCTGCTTATCCAAAGTGGCAGGCATGGCTACAGAAGGCGCAGCCCAAGTTTTTGGTCCTCTGGGGCAAGCACGATCTCTCGTTCGATCCGGCGAGCCGGAACACTACCGAAAGGACGTGCCGGACGCGCAGGTCCAGGTACTCGAAGCAGGACACTTCGCACTTCCTACCAAAGCCGATGAGATTGCGGCGCTGGTACATCAGTTCATGAAGACGCAGAAGTAAACGGCATCACCGGCCCCCTCAGGCCGCGGCCAACAATCCAAGGAGATCCATCATGACGAAGTATCAATATGCCACCGTGGACGGCGACAAGATCTTTTATCGCGAAGCCGGCCCAAAAACGGCTCCCACCATTCTCTTACTGCACGGCTTTCCCACATCGTCACACATGTTTCGCAATCTGATTCCCGCGCTATCCGACCCCTACCACGTGGTCGCACCTGACTTGCCGGGCTTCGGATTCTCGGATGCACCCGACCGGAAACGGTTCCGTTACACGTTCGAGCACGTGGCCGAGGTCATCGACAGCTTCACCCAGGCAATCGGTCTCGATGCCTACGCAATCTACCTCTTCGATTACGGTGCGCCGGTCGGACTGCGGCTCGCATGGGCTCATCCGGAGCGCGTCACCGCCCTGATTTCGCAGAACGGCAACGCTTACGAGGAGGGCCTCAGCCAAAGTTGGGATCCAATCCAGAAGTACTGGAAAGAGCCCACCGCGGAGAATCGTACGGCTCTGCGCGAATTCCTTAAGCCGGAGACGACCAAGTGGCAGTACCTCCACGGCGTCCAGGATGCGTCGCTGGTAGCGCCCGAAGCCTACGAACTCGACTCGGCGCTGCTGGCCCGACCGGGGAACGACGAGATCCAACTTGATCTGTTCCTCGACTACGCCAGCAACGTCGCGTTGTACCCGAAGTTCCAGGAATACTTCCGCACAAAACGACCGTCGCTGCTTGCGGTCTGGGGCAAGAATGATCCGTTCTTTTTGCCCCCCGGTGCTGAAGCTTTTAAGCGCGACAACCCGGCGGCGGAGGTGCATTTTTACGACACCGGTCACTTTGCGCTGGAAACGCATGTCCAGGAAATTGGCAGTGCGATTCGCGATTTCTTGAGTCGCAAGCTGACACGGCAATCTTCGGCGGCGTAATCAGGCTGCGTCTTCGCAACCGTGTGTGGATTCTGATCCGCCCGCGCCGACAACGCCGGCTGCTCAGGAAGCTGAATTCGGAAGCTGGATCAGGCCAAGGCTGACTTCCCATCATGGAACGCGTGTGTCAGATGGGTGGCTCGCCGAATGGAATCGCCAAAAAACATGGGAATAGATTATAACAATCGTTATAACAATTGAGCCGAAGTGGCTCAAGGAGAAGAAATCACATGGCAACCGCAACGATCACAACCCGACCCCCTTTGCCTCCGTTCACCCGCGAGAGCGCCATTCAAAAGGTGCGACTCGCCGAAGATAGCTGGAACACTCGCGACCCGGGGAAAGTAGCGCTGGCATATGCGGTCGATTCGCGATGGAGGAACCGCTCGGAGTTCGTCAACGGACGGAACGAAATTATTGCTTTCCTCTCTCGAAAGTGGTCCAAGGAATTAGATTACCGGCTCATCAAGGAAGTTTGGGCGTTCACCGGGAACCGCATCGCGGTACGTTTCGCATATGAGTGGCATGACGACTCGGGTCACTGGTATCGCTCCTATGGCAATGAGAACTGGGAGTTCAATGACGACGGGCTCATGGCCTCACGGTTTGCGTCGATCAACGACCTTCCTATCTCGGAATCAGATCGCAAGTATCACTGGCCGCTGGGGCGCCGTCCCGACGACCACCCAGGACTGAGTGAACTGGGCCTCTAGACTAGCAGGCTGCTGAAAAAGGCGTATCCGATCGGCCTTGTATCAGGGCACGACTTCAGTCGTGCCGCTAAGTCATTTATTTTTGATGCCTCGAGTGGACTTCCGTCGGCGCGGGACGCCCTTCGAAGACTTTTTCAGCGACCTCCTGGTTCTGACACCGGAGATCTAAACCTTTCAAACAGCGGAGTTGGTATGTCGGACAAGAAAACAGCAATCGTCACCGGAGCATCGCAGGGTATTGGTGCGGGAGTGGTCGCGGCCTTCCTGCAGGCGGGTTATAACGTGGTCGCAACGTCTCGTGATGTCAGTCAATCGTTGACTGCCTCGCCCCGCCTGGTTCTCGTCGATGGCGATATCGGGAAGCAGGAAACCGCTGCCAAGGTTGTCGAGGCAGCGATCAAACATTTTGGAACCGTCGATGTTCTGGTGAATAACGCCGGAATCTTCTTGACCAAACCGTTCACCGACTTTACTATCCACGACTTCAACGCCCTGGTCTCGACCAACCTGCTGGGATTTCTCTACATCACTCAGCTCGCCGTGAAACCGATGCTGAAGCAGAAATCGGGGAGCGTTGTGACCATTTCTGCGGCGCTTGCCGACCGGCCCATCGCCGGGGTAAATGGCTCGGTTTCGATGATTACGAAGGGAGGGCTGGATGCAGTGACTCGGAATCTCGCAATCGAGTATGCAAATGAAGGTATCCGCTTCAACGCCGTAGCCCCCGGCCCTGTGGACACAGCAATGCATAAGGGTGATCCCAAGAACTCGACGTCACAGCCAATGATGAAAATGGCGACCGTAAAAGACGTTGTCGACGCTGTTCTCTACCTGGCAGAGGCAGGTCATGTCAGCGGAGAGGTACTGCACGTGGATGGTGCCGCTCCCGCTCGCCGTTGGTAGTTGCCAGATGGGTTAATGCATTTCGCCCGCTGGGGTTACATGACTGCATATTGAAAAGAGGAACCCTGGAAGTGAGTTACCCAAGGTCGTGAATTCCACAAAGGTACGTGACACGAGATGTTGGACAGAAACATCTGCCGATCCAACATTCCCCGAATCACTGGTCTTGGGGGCCTGCCCCTTTTCAAACCTTCGCCAGCGTGTCAATATTTCTCTTAGCGCCGTGTCTTAATTTGAGCGACCAACCCATCTCCTAGTCGCGCGTAAGCGGGGCCGTCCCACCCACTCCGTCCAGTAACAGGAGGCGTTATGCGAAAGCTGGTAATCGCAGGTGTCGCCGTCGTCGTACTTTTCGTTCTCGTGATGCTGTTACTGCCGCTTCTCATCGACGCCAACCAGTATCGCGGCCAGATTCAGACCCAATTTGAGAACCGATTGCATCGCCCGGTGCAACTCGGAGCCATGTCCCTTGGGGTGTTTCCTCTCCGCGTGCAGGCCCAAGAGGTCACTATCGGGGAAGACCCGCGATACCCCAGCGCGTTGCCATTTGCGCAGGTGGGCGAGTTGGACATCAGCGTGAAGCTTCTTCCGCTACTCGCAAAGAAGATCGAGATCGACAGCCTTACCCTACGGCACCCCAAAATCGAGCTGATCAAAAACGAAGCCGGTGTGTGGAACTTTGCCAGCCTGGGACAGGCCCCGCCAACTGCCCAGCCCAGTCAGGCGCACGCCCCCGCCGCTGCGCCGCCACAACCAGCGCCACCGGCGCAAGCGCCCGCCGGGAGTCAGGGCGGCGAATTTACCCTCGACAAACTCAAAATCGCCGACGGGCAAGTTGCTATCACCGATTATCAGAAGCATCAGGGGCGCGCGGTTTACGACCACCTCGACCTGACCCTGAAGGACTACTCCCCCAACAAACCTTTCTCGATCGATCTGGCTGCCCACGTTCCGGGAAAAGGTACGGAGACCCTGTCGCTGAGCGGCAAAGGGGGCCCCATCAATCGGGCGCAGGTGTTGAATACTCCCTTTGACGGCAAGCTCACGCTGAACGAAGTCTCGCTGGCGGGCGCGCAGAAATTTCTCAACACCGCCGCCCTCGAAGGCAGCGATGCCATGCTCTCCGGTTCCACCGATCTGACGAACACGGGTGGCAAGATGGCGGCCAAGGGCTCGCTGAAGATCAACGACGCCGTCATTCGCAACGTCCAGGTGGGCTACCCCATCACTGCGGACTTTGATGTCACCAATGATCTCAGCACCGACTTGATCCAGATCAAGCAGGGCGAGGTGAAGCTCGGCTCGACTCCGCTTTCCATCAGCGGAACGCTGGACACCCGCAGTACGCCTTCCGTGGCCGACGTCAACGTGACGGCCAAGGACGCATCGATGGAAGACGCGGCCCGTTTGGCCGCAGCCTTTGGCATCGCCTTCAGCCCCAACACCAAGATCACCGGCCGAGTGACCGCCAACATTCACGCGCAAGGCCCGATCAACAACCTCGCGCTGAGTGGGACCGTTAATGACCGCAACATCGAAGTGACGGGCAAGGACATTCCCGCTGCCGTGAAGGTACCTTCGCTCGACCTCACGATGACGCCGCAAGAAATCCGTTCCGGTCCCTTTACCGCCACCTCGGGCGGGACCACGCTGGCTGGGCAGATGACTATTGCGCAATACGCC
>Ga0306921_10003213_pt1 | contig 16565 bp, 8 predicted proteins | sample sta12Cox44000080_FD_203760 | JGI IMG/M metagenome (GOLD analysis project Ga0306921, IMG submission 203760) | Lab enrichment of tropical soil microbial communities from Luquillo Experimental Forest, Puerto Rico - statoxic.12C.oxic.44.000.080 (v2)... | ecosystem: Environmental > Terrestrial > Soil...
GACGAGGCCGGCCAGGGGGCTGCGACCCGGCGCTAGCATGCTGCAACGCAGCTTGGCGCAGATCAGCCACGCCGTCTTGTAGGAGCCGAAAGCGAGCTGGCGCTGCAGTTGCAAAGCCGAGATGCCATTGGAGTGGGTAGCCATCAGATAAGCGGCCCAGAACCAGGCGGTCAGCGGCAGCTTGGAGTGATGCATCATGGTTCCGGCAGTGACCGAGGTCTGGCGACGGCAGCTGGCGCACTCATAGGTCCACGCCTTGGTTTGCAGCCGCCATGCCTTGCCACCACCCATCCCGGGCAGACAAACCCGTCCGGCCAGCGCGCCGCTGCAAGGTATTCGGCGCAGGCTGCCTCATCGCCAAGGCGCTGTTGGAACTCGACCAAAGAGCGGGGAAAGTCGGTCATCAGGGCAGCCGAAAGCAGTTATGTTCGTGGTTCGTTCTACTGCGAACCTGCCCTCCCGGCTACAACATTTTGTGCTCCCGGACGCAGAGGGATACGGCTCCTCGGCGATTATTGCTTTCATGGAGGTTAATGTCCAACACCTTGTTTATCTTTCTCTTCCCAACCGATCGCGTCAATAATTATTTGGCTTGGACAATTACAGCGACACAAATGTTATGGCGTATCTGAAGAGCACGATCCAGCAATTTATCATAGAGGCACCCCGGCACGCGATGACATAATGAATACTTTTGACGGGAGCGATCCCAATCCTAAGCCAGAGACCGAGAAATCCTGCGTCTGGGCTCGATCATCGTCCGAAAGATTGATCACGGCCGACAAATTATTCCGCCGTTTGTCTTCTGTCACTCGCTATGGACTTGCTAAAAGGAAGTGCAAGTTTTACTGGATACCATTCTCTCTTTCTCGAGAAATCCGCATTCAATGTAGAAAGTTCTTGTGACTGCCGTCACCAACCGCGTCTGGGCGTCAGTTGCCGTCGCGTCGAGCGCCTGTTCGGCGTCGAGAGACAAATTTCCCGTTCATAGAGACCGCAGCCGGCTAGGTCAATCTGACCGTCTTTAGAGATCGGGTCAGTTCTGACCCCCATTTGTCTCCACGGCGCTGATCTGGTTTCCCTTAAGATACATACGACTGCTCTTCCCTCGGCAGAAATATTCCTACTCGGGATCACTCGAGAGGTCCGCAAACGGGAGGGCGGCTCTCGACAGCCGAGGCGCCTGACGTTCGTCGCACGTGGCGCAGAAGCCCAACCGAAACGCAGAGGCACTTTTACGGCTGGTGTTGCCGAAGGGAGGTCCCGACGGGCACCTCTCCGCGGCCGTTCCGTTCTCGGTGGGGGACCGAGATGTCGAATCTCGCTTGCTCCAGTAGCGAGTCTGTTGCGGAACTCGGCTCCCCGGCTTCGGAGCAGTAGTGACTGTGGGCCGATTAAATGTCGGGCCGCGGCGTGACCACGTCGACACGCTCCAGCTCCGGTGGACGCAGCAGGATGGCCTTCATCGGCTCGGCGGTGGGATCAGCTCTCGGCAATGATCGGGTTGCGCAAAACGCCAATCCGGTCGATCTCGACCTCAACGACGTCGCCCGGCTTCATCCATAGGGGCGGCTTGCACCCCTTCCGGCGTGCCAGTCGAAATCACATCGCCGGCGACGAGCGGTGTCCATGAAGTGTCCCCCGAAAAATCAGCCAAGAGGAAGTAGAGTCCGGACCCGAGGGGGACGGACGAATGAAGCGGTCGCGGTGCACGGAGGATCAGATCATCGGGATCCTGAAGGAGCAGGAGGCCGGCAGACCAGTTGCGCAGCTGTGCCGCAAGCACGGCATAAGCGATGCGACGTTTTATGCCTGGAAGAGCAGGTGCGGAGGGCTCGACCGCCCTCCTTGCGGCCCGCTCTAACCCCGCCGAGGCTCAGCCCCGTTCGCCGTAAAAGGCGCTACGAGAGCGGCCTGGAGGAGCAGCTCCCGTTCATCGCGCGCGACGCTTTCGGAAAGCCGCTCGAGCGCCATACCGGCACCCCGACGGAACGGCGGCATGACGGCCGCATCGCCGTTGATCGGCCGGATGTGCGGCGGGGCTCCGAGGGGTTCGAGATCGGCTGCGACAACGGCGAGCGGGTGCGCATTGCGTTCACGCTCGACTGCCGCGACCGCGAGGCGGTCTCCTGGGTCGCCACGACCGGCGGCATCGTGAGCTCCGACATTCGCGACCTGATGATCAGAGCGTCGAGCGCCGCTTCGGTTTGGTGAACCGATTGCTAATACCGATCGAGTGGCTGTCGGATAACGGCTTGCCCTACACCGCGAGACGCGAAGGCTGGCCCGCGAGATCGGGCTCGTGCCGCGCACGACGGTGATTCAGGGGCAACTCCACTGCGAGGACTGCGGCCACCACCGGATTGCCTACAACTCTTGTCGCAACCGCCGTTGTCCTAAGTGCCAGGGCGCGGCAGCAAAGAACTGGCTCGCCGCCCGCGAGGCCGATCTGCTGCCAGTCGGCTACTTCCGAGAAGCGGTCGATGATATCGATACCCGGCAGCGCCCGCACGAGTTCGGGGAAGGTGGGCCCGACGGGCTATCACGAGCCTTCGTCGTGACGATGATCGGCAGCTTCACGGCTTTGGCCGCCTCGGCCCAGCCGCGACCGGTCGTCCGAAAGGGGCACGCCATATCAACGGCTTGAGAAAGGGCATTCAATTCCCTCTCACGGCACTTGACAAAAAGGGCGACGTGGCTCACAAAGATTCTTACATGTATGGTTAACGTCGTTGTACTGCACTTATCTAGGGCAGTACAATAGCACGTTCGTGTTCCAACTTTAACTGCCATCTGAATAAAAAAAGATCAAAAGTCAGGTAAGGCGTGTCTGTGCATGTACAAGTAACTCGCTTTAAGGAGGGAACCATGTCTGCTATCCAAGACTTGCCGACCGCTGCTACCAAGTTGACGCTCGACCAGATCGAAGGCATTCGTCAACGTGCCGATGCGCGGCGCATGCTCCGTATCCCATTTTTCGTCGAGCTGAAGAACAGGCGCTTGTACGATCATGAAATGCGCGATTTCTTTTTGCAGTACTATTCAATCGTCAAGACGTCTTACCGCATGCTGGCAGCCGGAATTCTGAATTCGCGGCCCGAAGACGCCGATTCGATTAGGCACCTGCTGCGATTCCTGGATACCGAATCGGGCGGCGAGACGAGCCATTTGACGCACTACCTGCGCTGGGCGGAGCATTTCGGGGTTAGCGCGGCGGATCTGGCGGCGGCGCAGCCCAATGGGACGTCGCGCGCCTTCGAGGAAACGTTGATGGGCTATTACTCGACCGGCGACAGCTTCGTCCACCGCGCGGCTCAGCTTGGCCTCGAGGATTCGGCCCAAGTCCTGATCGAAGGGCTGGACCAGGGCTTCAGGCAGTACAACATGCCGACGCGTGCCTATGGCTATCTGATGATCCATCTGCTTCTGGAGAACGACGAAGACGGTCACAGCCGCTGGGCGATCGATTCTCTTGCGGAGACGTCGGACCTGACCGACCGGCTGGCCGAGCTGGGGACGATCTACAACCGCGTCTATGACGCGTTCGAAAACGTCTTTAACGGCATTCACGAGGACTGGCACCGGCGGACCCGGCACTAGCCGACTCTGCGCCGGCCGGCCGCCATCCGGGACGGCCTGGCCGGCGCCCTGCCCGTGCGGCGCGGCCGCAGCGCTTGATGGCGGTATCGTCCGCTGTCGGACTTGGGCGCGCCATGCGCAATACCAGCTTCGGGAGCCAATCGTGGTCAATGACGAGGACGAGGACGCCACAACCTACCAAGTGGTCGTGAATGACGAGGAGCAATACTCGATCTGGCCGGCCGACCGGGAGGTGCCCGGCGGGTGGCGGTCGGTCGGCCCGAAAGGGAAGAAGGCGGAATGCCTCGCCTATGTCGAGAGCGTCTGGACCGACATGCGGCCGCTGAGCCTACGCCGCCGGGCCGAGCGGGCGGCGGCGAAGGATGAGTAACCTCGCCGCCCGGCTCTCCTTGCTGTCGGCGGACAAGCTGGCCTTGCTGCGAAGCCGGTTGCGGGCTGCAGGCGACGGCAAGGCGCGCACGCAGATCCCGCGCCTGTCGCGCGATCGGGATAGCTTTCCGCTGTCCTTTGCGCAGGAGCGCCTCTGGTTCCTCCACAAGCTCCAGCCCGAAAGCACGGCCTACAACATTCCGGAAGTGTATGGCTTTCCGGGCCCGCTCAATGTTGCCGCGCTGGAACAGAGCCTGCAGGAGATCATTCGCCGCCACGAAATCCTGCGGGCTCGTTTCGTGGTGCAGGATGGCGTGCCGCTACAGATCATCGCGGCGCCCGAGCCGATGGCGCTGCCCGTCATCAATCTCCGCCAGCTCGCCGCCGAAGCACGCCAGGACGCGCTGCGCCGCCTCGTTGCGCAGGCCGCCGAGGTGACGTTCGACCTCGCCAGGGGCCCCCTGGTGCAAGTCACGCTGGTCGCGCTCGGCGACGCCGAACATGTCCTGCTCGTCACGATGCATCACATCGTCTCCGACGGCTGGTCGATGGCCGTCTTCGCACGCGAACTTGCACGGATCTACGATGCCTATTCGGCCGGCCGGCCGTCGCCCCTGCCGGACCTGGCGCTGCAATATGTCGACTTCGCTCAATGGCAGAGACAATCCCTGACGGGTGCCGTGCTGGAGACGCAGCTCGACTATTGGAACCGACCGGCCGCGCCCGCCGATGCAGACTTTCGTCGGCGCGCAGGTCCCCTTCGCTGTCCCGGCCGATGTCACAAATGCCCTGAACACGCTGGCCCGGCAGGAAGGGGCGACGCAGTTCATGGTGCTGTTGGCCGTGTTCAAGGTTCTGCTCTACCGGTGGTCGGGGCAGCCCGATCTGGTCGTCGGCACGCTGATCGCCGGCCGCAACCGGGTCGAGATCGAGGGGCTCATCGGTTTCTTCGTCAATACGCTGGCGCTGCGCACCGACCTCTCGGGCAATCCCGGCTTCCACGATCTGCTGCGCCGGGTCCGCCTGATCACGCTGGAGGGCTTCGCGCATCAGGATCTGCCCTTCGAGAAGCTGGTCGGCGAGTTGCGCCCAGAACGGCGCCTCAGTCATCACCCGCTGTTTCAGGTGCTGTTCGCGCTCCAGAATATCGGCGCCCCCTTGGCGCCTGCGCCCGATCCGTCGGCAGCCGTCTCGGCCGCGGGGAGCCAATCGGCCGATACGCCGCCGATTGGCGGCCGCACCGCCAAATTCGATGTCGCGCTGTTCATGAGCCCGTCCGGCTCGGGGCTGGCCGGCGCGTTCGAATACAATATCGACCTGTTCGACGCCGCAACGATGCACCGCATGGCGGCGCATTTCGTCGCCTTGCTCGGCGGTATCGCGGCCGCACCCGATCATCACATTCTCGATCTGCCGCTCGACGCCGTCCAGGCAGTCGATCGGGGCGGGCACCTCTGTCACCGCCTGGTCGACACCTTCGACTTCGAACGGCCGCCATCGGCCTGAGGGGCGTCCCATGAGCGTGCCAACAGAGGACAAACTGATACTCGACGCGCCTCTTGAGGCGGCTCGGCGCTTTTGGTTGGCCCGGCTGTCGGCGGGTGTCGCGCCGTCGACCCTTGCGCGTGACGCGGAGTCGACAGCCGATCCCGAGGAGCGCCGCGATACGGTCGCCCTCACCGGCCGGCCATCGCCTGAGCTGGTGCGGCTGACCAAAGGGTCGCCATTTCTGCTTCTTACATATCTGACTTCCGTGGTCGGGATCTGCCTACAGCGTGAGGGCGGCGGCGAGACGATCGTACTCGGCAGCCCGGCCCTGGCCGAGCTCGGCCGGCCGAATGCCGTCACGATCGTCAATCGGGTGGATGCGACGATGCCGTTCCGTCAACTGCTGACGGAAACGCGCGAGACCCTGCGCGAAGCCTACGAGCATGATGCCTATCCCCTGTCGCGGCTGCTTAGGGAGCTGGGCTCCGCCGAGGCGTCGAAACCGCGTCCGCTGTTCGACATTGCGCTGCGGCTCGACGGGCTGCACGGCGATCTCCCGGCACCTCTGCCGGACCTAGTCATCACCTTCGCCGGGGAGGGGGCGGGGTGGTCGGCCTGTTTCGACTACCGTTGCGGCGTCTTCCTCCGCGCGACCATCGAGCGTTTCGCCGGCCATGTCGCCCGGGTGGCGGCGGAGGCGGCACGCGATCTGGACCAGGCGGTGGGAGGCATCCCGATGCTGACCGAGCCGGAGCGCCAGGCGATCCTGTTCGACTGGAACGACACGGCAGCGGCCTATCCGGCGACATCGGTCCTGCACGAGCTCGTCGAGCAACAAGCAGCGCGCACGCCGGACGCGTCGGCGGTGCAGCATGGCGCGCGGACGCTCCCCTACGCTGAGCTGAACCGTCGTGCCAACCAGCTGGCGCGGCTGCTCCGCGCGAAAGGGGCGGGCCCCGACCAGGCGATCGGTCTCGTCATGGACCGATCGCCGGAGCTGCTGATCGGCATTCTCGCCGTCCTGAAGGCGGGCGGCGCCTATCTGCCGCTCGATCCGAACTGGCCGGACGACCGGCTGGCGTTGATTGCCGAAGACAGCGCCATGCGGTCGATCGTCACCACGGCGCGCCACGCCGCGCGCCTCGGCGCCCTTGGCGGTCGCCTCGCCGGCGCCGTCATCGATGCCCAAGATCCGGCAATCGCCGCCTACTGCGCAGACGATTTGGCGCTGCCGAACAATCCGGCGAGCGCCGCCTATATTCTGTACACCTCGGGGACGACCGGCAAGCCGAAGGGCATCGTCGTGCCGCATCGCGGCGCGGTCAATTATGTTGACTGGGCCAGGCGGCACTATCTGGACGGCGAGCGCCTGACCTTCCCGCTATTCTCGCCGATCACCTTCGACCTGACCGTGACCTCGATCTTCGTGCCGCTGATCTCCGGCGGCACCATCGTCATCTACGGCGATGACGTCCAGGGCGGGGCGCCTGCCATCCTCGCCGTGATGCAGGACAATGCCGTTGACATTATCAAGCTGACGCCGGCGCATCTGCAATTGCTGCGCGACGCCGGCATCCGGGCGCCACGCGTCCGCAAGCTGATCCTGGGCGGCGAGGATCTCAAGACGGCGCTCGCTCGCTCGCTCGACGGAATCTTCCGCAGCGATGTCGAGATCTTCAACGAATACGGCCCGACCGAGACGGTGGTCGGCTGCATGATCCACCGCTTCGACCGCGCCGCCGACCGGGCGGGTTCGGTGCCGATCGGCCATGCCATCGACAACATCCGCCTCTATGTGCTCGACAAGGCACTTCAGCCTGTCCCGATCGGCGCGGTCGGCGAGATCTTCATTGCCGGCGACGGCATGGCGCGCGGGTATTTGGGCCGGCCTGGGCTGACCGCCGCGACATTCTTGCCGGACCCGTTCCGCGCCGGCGAACGGATGTACCGCAGCGGGGACCTCGCCCGCTGGCGCGCCCCGCGGCTGATGGAGTATTGCGGCCGCTCGGATCATCAGGTGAAGATCCGCGGTGCCCGGATCGAACTCGGCGAGATCGAGGCCGCCCTGGCGGCGCATCCGGCGATCCGGGAATGTGTCGTCGACGTGGTCAGCCATGGCAGAGTCGTCGACACCTGGACGACGCCGACCAACTGCGCGAAGTGCGGGCTGCCATCGAACTATCCCGGCGCTGGCTTCGACGCCGAGGGCGTGTGTGGTTTCTGCCGGTCCTTCGACACGTATCGGGACAAGGCGCAAGCCTATTTCCGCTCTCTCGACGAGCTGCGTCAGGTGTTCGACCAGGCCAAGGCGGACAGCACGGGCGACTATGACTGCCTGGTGCTGTATAGCGGCGGCAAGGACAGCACCTATGCGCTCGCCCACGTGGTCGGCATGGGCATGCGCGTCCTAGCCTTCACCCTCGACAATGGCTACCTGTCCGAACAGGCGAAAGACAATATCCGGCGGGTCGTCGAGGCGCTCCATGTGGATCATGTCTTCGGCACGACGCCGTTTATGCGCGACATCTTCGCCGAGAGCCTGCGCCGCAACAGCAATGTGTGCAACGGCTGCTTCAAGACGATCTACACCCTGTCGATGAATCTAGCCAAGCAGAAGGGCATCGCCTGCATCGTCACGGGCCTGTCGCGCGGCCAATTGTTCGAGACGCGGCTGGCCGACCTCTACCAGAACAATGTGTTCGATCCCGAGACGATCGACCAGATGGTGCTCGATGCCAGGAAGCTGTACCACCGTGCCGAGGACATCATCTCACGCTCGCTCGATGTCGGCATCTTCCAGGACGATGGAGTCTTTGAGACGATCAAATTCGTCGATTTCTACCGCTACTGCGCTGTCGAGGTCGACGAGATCTACGATTTCCTGCGCAGGAAGGTGCCGTGGATCCGCCCGGCTGATACCGGAAGGTCGACAAATTGCCTGATCAACGAGGTCGGTATCTATGTTCACAAGAAGAAGCTCGGCTTCCACAATTACGCGCTGCCCTATTGCTGGGACGTCCGTCTGGGCCACAAGACCAGGGCGGCCGCGCTGGCCGAGCTCGACGAGCAGATCGACGTCAACAACGTCAACAGTATCCTGACCGAGCTCGGCTACGAATGGGACGAAGGCGGCGAGGTGCGCGAAACCGCGTTAGTCGGCTACTACGTATCTGACCGGCGGATCGCGCTCGAAGAACTAAAGCGCTTCCTGGGCGAAAAACTGCCCGCCTTCATGGTGCCCAGCTATTTCATCCGGCTCGACGCGATGCCGCTGTCCGGCAATAGTAAGGTCGACCGCAAGGCCTTGTCGCGTCCCAAAGGCAAGCGCCCGGATCTGAGGCGGGAGTTCGTCGCGCCGACAACGCCGGTCGAGGCCGAACTGGCTCGGATTTGGTCATCGCTGCTGGGCATCGAGCAGATCGGCATCCACGACAATTTCTTCGATCTCGGCGGCCATTCGCTGCTGGCGGCCCGGGTTATCAACCGGGTCTGCGCCGCCTTCCGCGTCGACTTGTCGGTCCGTCATCTGTTCGAGGTGCCGACCATCGCCGGCTTGGCAGTGGCGGTCGCCACCGCCTCGGAATCGGCCGATGCCGACGGGCCCGCCCTGGTGCGCGCCTCCCGCGCCGCTCATCGCCAGAGCCGGGCCGCGCTGGACGGCCGGCCACCGTCTGCTCCGTGAAGTCGAGCAAGGATGCACAAGATGACCGGATCCCCGTCGCCCATGATCGCACCGGTCGCGGTATCGAGCATCCCGACCGCGACCGAGCCGTCGCCAGACGAGACGGCAGCGGACGAGGTCTTCGTGTTTCCGGCCTCGTTTGCGCAGGAAAGACTGTGGTTTCTCGACCAGTTCGACCCCGGCAGCGCCGTCTATATGTTGCCGCGCAGCTATTATTTCAATTGGCCGGTCGATATCGACGCGCTTGCGCGCGCACTGAACGAGATCATGCGGCGTCATGAAGTCTTGCGCACTGCTTTTGCCCGGATCGACGGCGAGGTCATGCAGGTCGTGGCGCCGGCGCTGGCTTTGCCTCTGCCCGTAATCGACCTGCGCGCCATGCCGGAAAGCACCCGCGATTCCGAATTCCAGCGGATCGCCGCCCAGGAGGTCAGCCAGCCCTTCGATCTCGCCACTGGCCCGCTGCTGCGGGCGAAGCTGGTGACACTGGGCCATGTGGCGCATGTCCTGCTGCTGACCATGCATCACATCGTCTCGGATGCCTGGTCGTGCGATATTCTCTACCGGGAGCTCACGGCGCTCTACGGCGCCTTTGCCGCCGGACGTCCTTCGCCATTGGGCGAGCTGGCGGTCCAATACGCGGATTTCGCGCAATGGCAGCGTGCGCTGCTGAGCGGCGCGGTGCTGGACGGCCATATGCAATATTGGCGCCGGCAGCTGGCCGGCGCTGCCGCCCTGCTCGAAATGCCGAGCGACCGGCCGCGCGGCGCGGTGCAGAGCTTCCGCGGCGCGATGATCGGGTTCGGCCTGCCCGAGACCCTGGGGGATTGGCTAAAGAGGCTGGCGCGCGAGGAGAACGCGACGCTGTTCATGGTGCTGCTCGCCAGCTTCATGACGCTGCTGCATCGGTATACGGGGCAAACCGATATCGTCGTCGGCAGCCCGATCGCCAATCGCAGCCGCACCGAGATCGAGGAGCTGATCGGCTTCTTCGTCAACACGCTGGTCCTCCGCGTGAAATTCAGCGGCAATCCCAGCTTTCGGGAAGTATTGCGGCAGGTCCGCGAAGTGACGCTGGAAGCCTATGCGCATCAGGATCTGCCCTTCGAGAAGCTGGTGCAGGAATTGCGGCCGGCGCGCCATGCAAGCCACAACCCACTCTTCCAGGTGATGTTCGTCCACCAGGTCGCGGCTGATGCGGCAGCGCCGGCGGGCGATCCGAACTTCATCTCGCACCCGACTTCCGGCATGTCGAAATTCGATCTGACCCTGTTCGTCACGGAGGCCGGCGCGCACCTGTCCGGTGCCGTCGAGTTCAATACCGACCTGTTCGACCCCGTGCGCATGGCCCGGCTGATCGGCAATTTCCGAATGCTGCTCGATGCGGCCGCGCGTGCGCCCGACCTGCCGGTGTCCGCCTTGCCGCTGCTGACCCAGGCAGAGACGACCCTGATCGGCCAGTGGAACGCGACCCGCCACGACTACGGCCCGGCGAAAACCATTGCCGCGCTGTTCGAAGCCCAGGTCGCGCGACTGCCCGATGCGACCGCTATTCTCTGGGCCGGGCAATCGCTGAGCTATGGCGCGTTGAACCAACGAGCCAATCGCCTGGCCCATTATCTGCGCCGCCTCGGCGTCCGGCCCGAGACCCGCGTCGGCTTCTGCCTGCGGCGCTCCACCAACCTGGCCGTGGCTCTGCTCGGCGTCCTCAAGGCCGGCGGCGCCTATGTACCGCTCGACCCGACCTATCCGCGCGATCGCATCGCCTTCGTGGTCCAGGACTCGGAGGCGGCGGTCGTGATTACCGACGAGACCGCGCGCGATGCCTTGCCGCCGTTCGATGTCGCGATCGTGTCGCTCGACCGCGACGCGGCGTCGATCGAGGCGGAAAGCGCCGACAACCCCATTGCCGCGCAGTTGGGCGCTGATGCGCCCGGGACCGATACTCTCGTCTACGTGATCTATACCTCGGGTTCGACCGGCCGGCCGAAAGGCGTGGCGATGGCGCATCGCCCCCTTTTCAATCTGCTGCAATGGCAGATCGCCAGTTCGCGCCTGCCGGACGAGACCCGGACATTGCAGTTCACCTCGCCCAATTTTGACGTTTCGTTCCAGGAGATGTTCTCGACCTGGTGCGGCGGCGGGACGCTGGTCATGATCGACGAGGATTCGCGGCTCGATCCCTCCCGGCTGCTGCGCATCATCGCCGAGCTGGCGATCGCCAGGCTCTTCATTCCACCCGTGGTCCTGGCCCAACTGGCGACGGAATCGGCCGGTACGCGCGCCGATCTTGGCGCGCTGCGCCAGGTCATCGTCGCCGGCGAGCCGCTGCATGTCACGCCGGCCGTGGCGGCGATCTTCGCGCGGGCGCCGAATGCCGGCCTGCACAATCATTACGGCCCGACGGAGACGCATCTGGCGACCACTTTCGCGCCAGGGTCTCCGCCGGCCGCCTGGCCCGCCCTGCCGCCGATCGGCCGCCCGATCGCCAATGTGCAGACCCATATCCTGGACCGGCAGCTGCAACCAGTCCCCGTCGGCATCCTGGGCGAGCTCTATATCGGCGGTGCCGGCCTGGCGCGCGGTTATCTCAACCGGCCGGCATTGACGGCGGAGCGCTTCGTGCCAGATCCGTTTTCCGGGGCGCCGGGGACCCGTCTCTATCGGACGGGCGATCTGGTGCGCTATAACGCTTTTGGCGATATCGAATTCTTCGGCCGGGCGGACGACCAGGCGAAGATCCGCGGCTTTCGCGTCGAGCCCGCCGAGATCAGAGCGGTCCTGGAGCGGCACGCGGCGGTCCGGGACTGCGCGGTGGTCGTGCGCAGCGATCGCCAGGACGAAGCCCGGTTGGTCGCCTATATGACGGTGCAGCCTGGGCCGGCACCGACGACGGCCGAGCTGCGGCGCTTTCTCGCCGCCACCCTGCCGGACTACATGGTGCCCTCCAGCTTTATCAGGCTCGATGAGCTGCCGCTGCTGCCGAACGGCAAGCTCGACCGGAACGCCCTGCCGGCACCCGATGCAGCCCGTCCCGCGTTCGACGAAGCCCTGGCCGCGCCGACCACGCCGACCGAAGCAGTGCTGGCGGATCTCTGGGTGGAAGTCCTGCGGCTCGAGCAGGTCGGCATCCATGACAATTTCTTCGATCTGGGCGGGCATTCGCTGCTGGCGACGCAGGTTATCTCGCGCATTCGCGAAAGGCTGCAGGTCGAGCTGCCGCTGCGCCGGTTGTTCGAGGCGCCAACCATCGCGGCGCTTGCGCCAACCATCGACGAACTCGCGGGGGTGCGCTCGGCGGAGCTGGGCACCGAAGGCGCCGCCGCCGCGCCCCGGCCCGGCGGCGAGCAGCCCGAGGACTTGCTGGCCCGGATCGAGCAGCTGTCGGATGCCGAAGTTGAAGCCTTGCTGGACGGGCTATAGGACGGAAAGGGTGCTGCCGATGAGCGTCGCCTCGAGCAGCCATGAGCTTTTGCCGGCGGAAAAGCGCCAGTTGCTGGAGCGGCTGCTGCGCGAGAAGGCGGCTAGGCCGAAGCAATACAAGCTGTCCTTCGGACAGGAGCGGCTGTGGCTAGTCGATCGGCTGCAGCCCGGCCTGTCCGTCTACAATCTCGGCACGTCGATGCCGTTCGCCGCGCCGATCAATATTGCCGTTCTGCGAAAGGCGATCAACGAGATCGCGCGCCGCCACGAAGTGTTGCGAACGCGTTTCGCCCTGGTCGCGGGAGAGGCCGTGCAGATCGTCGAGCCGAGCGTGACGGTGCCGCTGGCCGTGGTCGACCTGACCGCCATGCCGGCCTCGACCCGCCCCGGCGAGGCGCAACGCCTGACGATGCGCGAGTTGCAGACGCCGTTCGACTTGACGCAGGCGCCGCTGGTGCGATTTTCGCTGCTTCGGGTCGACGCGGATGCTTCGGTTCTGGTCTTCGCCATGCACCATATCGTCTCGGATGGCTGGTCGCTTGGCCTACTCATGCGCGAACTGGGTGCGCTCTACGAGGGCTACACCAAGGGGCGAGGCTCGCCGCTGCCGCCCCTGCCCATCCAATACGGCCCCTACGCGGAATGGCAGCGCCGCTGGCTGCAAGGCGAGACGCTGGATCGCCTGCTCGCCTACTGGACCCGGCACCTACAGGCCGCGCCGGCGCTGATCGAGCTGCCGTCCGACCGGCCGCGGCCGCCGATCCAGAGCTATCGTGGCGCGTGGTGCAATCTCGACTTGCCCGAAGCGCTGTGCGACCGGCTTCGGTCGCTCGGCCGGTGGACCGGCGCGACGCTCTACATGATCCTGCTGGCTGCGTTCCAGACCCTGCTGCTGCGCTACACCGGACAGACCGATATCGTGATCGGCACGCCGATCGCGAACCGGGTGTTGCGCGAGCACGAGGCGCTGATCGGCCTGTTCGCGAACATGCTCGTCATCCGCGCCGACCTGGCGGGCAATCCGTCCTGGCTCGATCTCCTCGGCCGGGTGCGGGAGGTGATGCTGGAGGCCCATGCGCATCAGGATCTGCCCTTCGAGCGGCTGGTCGAGGCGCTGCGGCCGGCGCGGCATCTGGGATATCACCCGGTGTTCCAGGTCATGTTCGCGTATCAGAACATCCCGCTGCTCGAGGCGCCCCAGGCTTCCGTCGACACCGCGGAGCCGACGCCGATTGCTGGCACGACGCGGTTCGACCTCTCGCTCTTCTTGCAGGTTAGCGGCAAGGGGCTGCGCGGCACCGTCGAATACAGCACGGATCTGTTCGACCACGACCGGATCCTGCGCATGATTGGGCATTTCCGAACCCTGCTGGAGGCAGTCGCTGATGCGCCGGAGCAGCGCCTGTGGGACCTGCCACTGCTGCCCGAAGCGGAACGCCGGCTGCTGACGGCATGGAACGCGACCACCGCGTCGTTGCCGAACGACCTGCCCCTCCCGCGCCTCTTCGAGCATCAGGCGGCGGCTCGGCCGGACGCCGTCGCGGTCGCGGCCGGCGCCGCGCGCTGTACCTATGGTGAACTGGACCGCCGCGCCAACCAGGTCGCCCATCATCTCGTCGCGCTCGGCGTCGGTCCCGAAGCGCTGGTCGGCCTATGCCTCGACCGGTCGGTCGACATGGTCGTGGGTCTGCTCGCCATCTTGAAGGCAGGCGGCGCCTATCTGCCACTCGACCCCAGCTACCCGGCCGACCGTCTGGCTTTCATGCTGTCGGATGGGCGCGTTCCGGTTCTGCTGACTCGCGGGGACATCGTCTGCCGCTTCGCGCCGCCCGGGACGAGGCTGGTCCACTTCGACGCCGATCGCGAACTCCTGGCCCGACAGCCTGTGACGACGCCGGACATCTCGCCAGATCCGGCGAACCTCGCCTATGTCATCTACACCTCCGGCTCGACCGGCGTGCCGAAGGGCGTGCAGGTGACGCATGAAGCCTTTTCCAACCTGCTGCAGGCGCTGCTTTCGGCGCTGCGGCCCGGTCCGGACGACCGCCTGCTGGCGCTGACCACCCTGTCCTTCGACATTGCGGCGCTCGAAATTTTCCTGCCGCTGATCGCCGGGGCGCAGGTGATCATTGTCGGCCGGGATGAAGCGCTCGATGGCCGCCTGTTGGCGAACGCCGCAGCCGAGGCCGACGCGACGATGATCCAGGCGACGCCCGCGACCTGGCGCCTGTTGACCGAGGCGGGATGGCGTGGCAGCGCGCAGATGACGCTGCTGACGGGCGGCGAGAGCCTGGCGCCGGAGCTGGCCGACCGGCTGCAGGATGGCGGTGCCGCCTGCTGGAATCTGTACGGGCCGACCGAGGTGACCATTTACGCGACGGCCGGTCGGCTCACGGGCACTGGCGCTCCGGTATCGATCGGGCGGCCGATCACTAATCTGCAAGCGCATGTGCTCGACCGGTTCTTCAACCGGGCACCGATCGGCGTTCCCGGCGATCTCTTTTTGGGCGGAGTCGGCTTGGCGCGCGGCTATCTGAACCAAGCTGGTGCCACCGCGGAGCGTTTCGTGCCGGATCCGTTCGGCGCCGCGCCGGGCGGGCGGCTCTACAGGACGGGCGACGTGGCGCGCTATCGATCGGACGGCCGCATCGAATATCTCGGTCGCAGCGATTTTCAGGTCAAGATTCGCGGCTTCCGTATCGAGCCGGGCGAGGTAGAGGCCGTGCTGCGGCAACATCCGGCGGTGCGCCAAGCTGTCGTCGTCGCGCGTTGCGACGCCCCTGGCGACAGCCCCTATCTCGCGGCGTATGCCGTTCCGCAGGGCGAGCCTGCGCCGATCGGCGCGGTCCATGACCATCTCAAGAGCAAACTGGCCGACTACATGCTGCCATCGGCGCTGGTCTGGCTCAATGCATTGCCGTTGACGCCGAACGGCAAGATCGACCGCCACGCCTTGCCGGCGCCGGACCAGGCAAGTCCCCGTCAGGAAGAGGATTTCCGGCCGCCCTGTGGCCCGATCGAGCAGATCGTGGCCGCCGTCTGGATGGATATCCTTAATCTCGATCGCCTCGACACGCGTGACGATTTCTTCGCGCTCGGCGGGCATTCCCTGATCGCAGCACGGGTGATGTACCGGCTCAGCGACATCTTCCAGATCGATCTGCCCCTGCTGCTGCTGTTCAAGGCGCCGAATGTGGCGGCGCTGAGCCGGGATCTGGCGAGCCATCCCGATTATGGGCCGGGCGTGGCCGCCACCGCCGAGGCGTTGCTGCAATTGCCGGAGCTGTCGGGGCCGGCGGCACCCCAGGCAGACCTTGCGCAGCGACAATCGGGATGAGCGAAGGACGGCCCGCCGGCAACTCGCCGCCCGATCGAGGACGATGAAGGAGGTCAGCATGGCCCGGCGACGCAGGGACGTTCGACCGAGCGAGGAGGGTGAAATGACAGGCACGGACGCTGATCCTGCTCCCGAACCCAATGCGGTGGCAGCGACTTCGAGCACGACGGATGCCTCGGTCTCTGCGGCTGACGAGCAGGCGCTTGCCGGGGCTTTGCGCGAAGCCCGGCGCCTCTATTGCCTGGCCGCGCATGACGCCGGCATCGTGGCGTCGCAGGCTTGGTGGCGGGCTTACGCCGAATTGGGGGCGGCACAACAACGGATTCTCTCGGACGCCGGGTGGCGTCGGGGCGGTGCATACCAGGCCTGGCTCAGAACCGTGGGGACGGTCGGTCCGAACGGAGGGGGTTGGAATTCTGCGGCCATCGCCTACCAGATCTATCGCCAAGAGATCGAGGAGGCCGCGAACGCGGAGCGCCACGATTGGGAGACGGCGCAGAACGCCTACCGCACCGCCATGTCCGCGGCGAACGAGACCCTCGCGGCAGCGAAAGCGGATGCGCTCAAGGCCTATCTGGGGCGGATCCAGACCGCATTGGGGCAGGCGGATATCGCGGCGCTCGGCGCGCCGGAGCTGGTGCGCCTGGCGCATGAGGCCGCCTATGC
>Ga0306921_10003217_pt1 | contig 16560 bp, 14 predicted proteins | sample sta12Cox44000080_FD_203760 | JGI IMG/M metagenome (GOLD analysis project Ga0306921, IMG submission 203760) | Lab enrichment of tropical soil microbial communities from Luquillo Experimental Forest, Puerto Rico - statoxic.12C.oxic.44.000.080 (v2)... | ecosystem: Environmental > Terrestrial >...
CGCGCAGTTCTGGTGCAACGTTGCGCCCAGCCGCCGCGCGCCCTCGGCGATGGTCGGCACCGCGATCCATGGCTCGGCACGGCCGTCGGTCGGCGAGTGCACGCCGCCCAGCCAGTCAGGCACGCTGCCGGGTGTCACGGCCTTGGCTTCGGTAGGACTGAGCACGCGGCTGTGCATCTGGTACTTGCGCGCCTTGAGCGTCCAGGCTTCCCATTCAGCGAAGTCGGCCGGCTTTGTGGTGACATAGACCAGGCCGGTGCGGCGGAAGCCGGTATCGGCCTCGAGCTCGGCCGAAAGCCCGTTCCAGATCTCGACACTCTTCATGGCGAGCGGCAACTCGCGCAGATCGCGATGCTGCGCGCGGCACCAGCCCCAATTGCGGCTGCTCTGCTCGCCGGCGATCACGCCCTTCTCGACGAGCGCGACCGACAGATCCTTCTTGGCGAGTGCGTGGGCTGCGGTGACGCCGGCAATGCCGCCGCCGATCACCACGACATCGACCGATGACGGAAGCTTCTCGTCGCTCGCGACAGGCTGAACAGGGACCATCCTCTCTTGTTGCATGGCGGCACGCGGGACGGTAGGGCGGGCTTTGCGCGTGCTGTGCAGGCGCGGTAGTTTCGCGCCCCACAAGGAGCCCCCAATGGATCTCACGTTCGGCAAGGAAGAGCTCGCGTTCCAGCAGGAAGTGCGCGGCTGGCTGAAGGACAACCTGACGCCCGAAATCGTCGGCGAGCTGAAGGTCGGCCGCAACGCCTACATGCCGAAGGAGAAGCTGGTCGACTGGCAGAAGCGGCTGGCCACGAAGGGCTGGCTGTGCACTGGCTGGCCCAAGGAATTCGGCGGCCCGGGCTTCACCACGACGCAGAAGTACATCTTCGAGATGGAGATGGCGCGGGCGGGCGCGCCCGGCACCTCGCCGTTCGGCCCCAAGATGTGCGCGCCGGTAATCATGAAATACGGCTCCGATGAGCAGAAGAAGCGCCACCTGCCGCCGATGCTGAACTCCGACCTGATCTGGTGCCAGGGCTACTCCGAGCCGGGTTCGGGCTCCGATCTCGCGAGCCTGCGCACCAAGGCCGAGCTGAAGGGGGACCACTACATCGTCAACGGCCAGAAGACCTGGACGACGCTCGCCCAGACCGCGGACTGGATCTTCTGCCTGGTGCGCACTTCGAATGAGGGCAAGCGGCAGGAGGGCATCTCCTTCCTGCTGATCGACATGAAGACGCCAGGCATCTCGGTCGAGCCGATCATCACCGCCGACGGCAACCGCGCCGGCACGCAGGAAGTGAATTCGGTGTTCTTCACAGACGTAAAGGTGCCGGTCGAGAATCGCGTGGGTGAGGAGAACAAGGGCTGGACCTACGCCAAGTACCTGCTCGAGTTCGAGCGCGGCGGCAATCCCTATAGCCCGCGGCTGCGCTCGAGCTACGAGCGGTTGATGCGCATCGCCAAGTCAATGCCCGACGGCGAGGACTCGATCCTGTCCGACGTCGCTTGGCGCGAGAAGCTCGCGCGCATGGACATCGAGATCTCGGGCCTGGAAATGTTTGAGCAGGAGTTCTATTCGCGGCTCGCCTCGGGCCAGAATCCCGGCGCCATGTCGTCGATGATCAAGCTGCGCGGTACCGAGGTGATGCAGCAGGTCCAGGAATACGCGGTCGAGGCCGCCGGCTACTACAGCCAGCCGTTCCCCGAGCAGCGTGCCTGGAACGCAAATGTCGAGCCGATCGGGCCGGAGGGCGCCGACGTGCTGGCGCCGCGCTACTTCAACGGCCGCAAGATGACGATCTATGGCGGCTCGTCGGAAGTGCAGCGCGGCATCATGGCGAAGGCCATTCTGGGACTTTAGTTTTGTCATGGACTTAGCCTTCAATTTCGAGGAGCTCGCCTTCCAAAAAGAAGTGCGCGACTGGGTCACTGCCAACATGCCGCCAGAGGTCGCGGAGGAGAGCCGGCGCAGCCGGTCGAGCCACGTCTCCAAGGAGCGGCTGCTGCAGTGGCAGAAGAAGCTCGCGGAGAAGGGCTGGCTCGTGCCGAACTGGCCGAAGGAATATGGTGGCACGGGCTGGAACTCGACGCAGAAATTCATCTTCGAGATGGAGATGGCGCGCGCCGACTCGCCTTATCTTTCGTCGTTCAGCCTCAAGATGGTGGCGCCCGTCCTGATGAAATACGGCAGCGAGGCGCAGAAGAAGCGTTTCCTGCCCAAGATCGCTGCTGCCGAGGAGCTGTGGTGCCAAGGCTATAGCGAGCCAGGCTCAGGGTCGGACCTCGCCAGCCTGCGCACCAAGGCGGAGCGGCAAGGGGATCACTACGTCGTCAACGGCCAGAAGATCTGGACGACCAACGCCCATTGGGCGGATTGGATGTTCTGCCTGGTGCGCACGTCCACCGAGGGCAAGCGGCAGGAGGGCATCTCCTTCCTGCTGATCGACATGAAGACGCCGGGCATCAAGATCGATCCGATCTACCTGGTCGACGGCACGCGCACGCCGATGCGGCACGAGGTCAACCAGGTGTTCTTCACCGACGTCAGGGTGCCGGTCGAGAACCGCGTGGGCGAGGAGAACAAGGGCTGGACCTATGCCAAGTACCTGCTCGAATTCGAGCGCGGCGGCCAGGCGCATGGGCCGCGGCTGCGCAAGGCGTTCCGGCACCTGAAGGAGCTGGCGCGCACGCAGCTCGATGGCGGCGAGCCCTTGTCGGAGAACCGCAAGTGGCGCGAGCAGATGGCGGCGCTCGAGATGGAGCTCGACGCAGTCGAGATGAACGAGCTGATGTTCTATTCGAGCCTGAAGTCCGGCCAAAATCCCGGCACGCAGGCCTCGATCGTCAAGATGCGCGGTACCGAGGTGGGCCAGAAGATCACCGAGCTCGCGGTCGAGGCGGTCGGCTGGTACGGCATGCCGTTCACCGAATTGCGCAACTACGACAGTAACGTCGTGCCGGTCGGCGGCGGCTATGTCGACGATGCCGCGCCGCGCTATTTCAACCAGCGCAAGACCACGATCTACGGCGGCTCGTCCGAGGTGCAGCGCAACGTGCTCGCGAAGGCGATGCTCGGGCTCTAGCGATCGATCCACTTTCAAGCGACCCGGAGTGAAGGTCATGAACAAGCGCGTTACTCACGCCGCATCCTTGCTTGCCGCCCTGGCTGTCGGCGCTCTGGGCGGCCAGATGCTGCACGCCCAGGCCAAGGCGCCGGCCTATGTCATCGGCGAGATCGACATCCGGGACGAGGCGGGCCTCGACAAGGAATACGTGCCACCCGCAGCCAAGGCGGTGGTTGACGGTGGCGGCAAGTACATCGTCCGCGGCGGCAGGAGCGGTTCGTTCTACGGCGAGCCGCCCAAGCGCATCGCAATCATGGCGTTCGAGAGCCTGGAGAAGGCGGAAGCAGCCTTCAAATCGCCGGCTTACGTGAACGCCAAGAAGATCGGCGACAAGTACGCCACCTTCCGGATCTATGCGGTGGAAGGCCTGCCTCAATAGAACGATCGGAGCGCGCTCAAATGAACTACCGCAATCTCGGTCGAGCCGGGCTGAAAGTCTCGGAGATCTGTCTCGGCACCATGACCTTCGGCAACGGCGCCGACCAGGCGGGCGCCAGCCGGATGGTCGATACGGCGCTGGCGGCCGGCGTCAACTTCTTCGACACGGCCAATTCCTATGTCGGCGGCACGTCGGAGGCGATGCTGGGCGAAGCGCTCAAGGGCAAGCGGCACGAGGCGGTGATCGCCAGCAAGGTGTTCAATCCGATGGGCCACCGGCCCAACGACTCAGGGATGTCCCGGCTGCACATCAAGCAGCAGATCGAGGGCGTCCTGAAGCGACTGCAGACCGACTATGTCGACATCTTCTTCATCCACCACGTCGACCACGCGACGCCGCTCGAGGAGATGCTGCACGCCTTCGACGACCTCGTGCGCGACGGCAAGGTGCTCTACACCGCTTGCTCGAACTTCGAGGCGTGGCGCCTGATGGAAGCGCTGTGGCTCAGCGACACGCACGGCTGGGAGCGCTTCGCCTGCTATCAGCCGCAATACAGCCTGGTGGTGCGCGACATCGACGAGGAGATCGTGCCGGCACTGGAGCTCAAGGGGCTGGGCTGCGTCGCCTGGTCGCCAATGGCCGGCGGCTATCTCACCGGCAAGTACACGCCGGGTAGCCTGAAGGTGCAGGGCAGCCGCTCGGCCGAAGGCTGGGGCTTCCAGAGCCGCTTCTTCGCGCCCAACCACGCCGAGATCCTGCAGACGCTGCTCGATGTCGCCAAGGAAATCGGCAAGTCGCCAGCCCAGGTCGCACTGCGCTGGGTGATGGACCGGCCGTTCATGACCTCGGCCATCGTCGGCGCCCGAAACGCCGAGCAGCTCGGTGAGACGCTGAAGGCGGGCGGCTGGCGCCTGCCGAAGGAAGCGAACGACAAGCTGACCAAGGTCTCGGCGCGCCCGTGGCGCTATCCGCGCGCCTTCGAGGAGCCAATGCCCGAGCGGCGCAGCGCGGCGGTGAAGATGCCGGGTGCCGTCTCATCGCGGGCATAGGGCGCGGCATCTACTTGGCGCGCTTCCAGATAACTTCAGCGGTCCCTCCCGTCGGCAGTGCACGAGCGACCAGCGTGAGCTGATCGCCTTGAATAGAAAAGCCGCGCGTTTGGTCAGTTCCGTTCCAGTTTGGAAACGAGCTGGCTGCAATGTGAATCGAAATCGTGCGATCGGCCTCGTTGGTTGAATACGTTCCGAAGTAAGTCATCGTACCTTCAGCCGTCGCTTTGTTTTCGTCGGGACTGCCGAGTGAGGGTAGGTCCTGAGCATATCTTGGCCTGTCCGATCGCATGACGGTGATGATGAAGTGACCGCCTGCATCAAAGATTGCGATTCCCTTCGGATTGGCGCCGTAGGGAAGAACTTTGCTGCCATCAGGGCGCGAAGCCGCGTGGGAGATGAGACTCCAGGATCCGATGAGTTGTTCGGTAAGCAGCTTTTGCTGACTCACGGCATTTCCTCCCGGCAAGGCCATGATCATCGCCACCGTGACAGAGAGACCATGGCCTCGTCGTCGGTTCATTGTGCTTTCCCTTAGCCCGCCAACACCGGCTCGCCGACGATTTGCGTGCGGTGCATCAGCCGGCGCAGGCTCTCGTCGAAAGCGTCGCGGCGGTGCATGACGCAGCGATTGTCCCACATCACGAGATCGCCGATCCGCCACTTCTGGTACCAGGCGAAGCGTTCCTGGGTCGCATGCGCCCACACCGCGTCGAGCAGCGTCTCGCTCTCTTCGACGGGGAGGCCGTGGACGTAAGCGCCGGGCCGGCGGCCCAGGAACAATGCCTTGCGCTTTGTCACGGGATGCAGGCGCACTAGCGGGTGCACGGCGCCCGGCGTCTGCCGCACGTCGAGTGTCCGCTGGAAGCCCTGGCGCAGCTCGCCGGCCGAGTTGCGGCTGGAATCGTGGATGCAGGTTTTGCCTTCAACTGCGCGCTTGAGGTGCTCCGGCAACGTCTCGTAGGCGGCGTACATATTGAGGAAGCCGGTATTGCCGCCGTCCGGCGGCACTTCCAGGGCATAGAGCAGGGAAGCGCGCGGCGGCATCGGGTTGTAGGACATGTCGGTGTGCCAGACGAGCTCGTAGCTGCCGAGGCCGCCGATCGCCTTGCCGTTCTTCTTGACGCTCGAGATCACCGCAACCCAGCCTTCGGAGTCCTTGTCGAGGCCGGAATCCATGCGGTCGAAGCCCACGGCCGCGATCGGCACGCGGTCGAGTTCGCCGAAGCGGGCGCTGAACTTCATCAGCGCGGCATCGTCGATCTTCTGGCCCGAGAAGCGCAGCACGAGATGCTCGCCCCACGCCGCTGCGATGCGCTTGAACGTGGCGTCATCGAGCGGCTGGGAAAGATCGACACCGTGCACGTCGGCGCCAAGCGCCCCAGCCGTCGGCTGGATCCAGACCTTGCTCATGACCTTGCCTCCGCTAGATCAGATTGGAAATCGCTCTAGCCATGCATCGTGAGACCGCCCGACACACTTATCGTCTGGCCGGTGATGAAGGCCGCATCATCGCTCGCCAGGAAGCAGACCGCACCCGGGATGTCATCGGGCTGGCCGACCCGCTTCATTGGGATCGCATTGATCAGCGCCGCGCGCATCCTCTCGCCGCGTTCGCCTTCGCCCGCCGCGGCGGCAAGCAGGGGAGTCTCGGTCGGGCCAGGGCAGACCGCATTGAGGGTGATGCCCTTGCGCGCCACCTCGCGCGCCACCGTCTTGGTGAAGGCGATGATGCCGCCTTTGCAGGCCGAGTAGACCGCTTCCTGGGAGGAGCCGACGCGGCCGGCATCCGAGGCGATGTTGACCACGCGCCCGTGGCCGCGCGCCACCATGCCCTTCAGCACGACATGACTCATGTTGACCGGCCCACGCAGGTTGATGGCGATGATCTGATCCCAGAGCTCGGGCGTGGTGTCGACGAAGTTGACGAACTTATCCCAGCCGGCGTTGTTCACCAGGACGTCGGTCGGGCCAGCGTCTTTCTCGAACTGGGCGATCGCCTTGCCGACGGCGTCGTAGTCGGTGATGTCGACGCCGGAGGCGAAGCCCTTGATCTCGGCCGCCACCTTCTTGGCGCCATCGACGTTCTTGTCGAAGACGCCGACCTTGGCGCCGTAACCCGCGAAACGTCGGCAGATCGCGGCGCCGATCGCGCCACCCCCACCGGTAACGATGACGTTCCTGCCTTCCAGTCCACGCATGATGCGTCCTCAGAGGGGAGAGTAGGGGTCGAACTTGGGCTTGCGCTTTTCCAGATGCGAGGCGAGGCCTTCCTTCACCTCGGGCCCCATGAAGCCCAGCATCTCTAGCGCGGTCGAGGCATCGAAGGATGGTCCCATCATGCGCAGCCAGTTGTTGAGCGCGTACTTGGTGAAGCGGATCGAGGTCTGCGCGCCCTCGGCGAGCTTGGTGGCGACCTCGAGGCCCTTGGCCTCGAGCTGATCGTCCTCGACGCACATCGAGACCAGGCCGATGCGCTCGGCTTCCTCGCCATCGACCGCCTCGCAAAGCAGCAAGTAATATTTGGCCTTGGCCATGCCGCAGAGCAGCGGCCAGACGATCACCGCATGATCGCCGGCGGCGACGCCGAGTCGGGTGTGCCCATCGATGATCTTGGCCTTCTTCGAGGCGATCGACACGTCGGCCAGGATGCCGGCGACCAGACCCGCGCCGACGGCGGGGCCGCGCATGGTGCTGACGATCGGCTTGGAGCAGTTGATGACGTTGTAGACGATGTCGCGCGCTTCCTTCCAGGTCCGCAGCAGCGCGTTGTAGTCCTTCATGTTGCCTTCGATCAGGTCGAAGTCGCCCCCGGCTGAGAACACCTTGCCGCCGGCGCCCTGGATGATCACGCAGTTGACCGTGTCGTCGCCGTCGATGTCACGCCACACATTGACCAGCTCGGTGTGCATGATGGCGTCGGTGGCGTTGTACTTTTCCGGGCGGTTCATGGTGACCCGCAGCACCTTGGGGTGCGGGCGATCGAACACCAGGCGCTGATAGCGCTTCTGCCAGTCGGACATGAGCTTTCCTCCGTTGGAGGGAGCCTAACGCCTCGTATTGCCGGCCGTCCAATTGCTGTCGTTGGCGAAGCGCACGGCTTCTTCCGCCGCGCGAACCAGGGCGCGCGCTTTCAGCACGCTCTCCTGGAACTCGGCCTCGAGGTCGGAATCGGCGACCACGCCGACGCCGGCCTGCACGTACATGGTGTTGTCCTTCACCAGGCCAGTGCGCAGCATGATGCAGGTATCCATCGAGCCGTTGGCCGCGAAGTAGCCGGCGCAGCCGGCATAGATGCCGCGCCGCACCGGCTCGACCTCGTCGATGATTTCCATCGCCCGCACCTTCGGCGCGCCCGACAGCGTGCCGGCGGGAAAGCCTGCCTTCAGGGCGTCGATCGCCTCCAGCCCGTCATCCAGCGTGCCTTCGACGTGGCTCGAGATGTGCTGGAGGTGGCTGTACTTCTCGATGGTGAATTGCTCGACGACGCGCACCGAGCCGATCTTGGCAACGCGGCCGACGTCGTTACGAGCAAGGTCGAGCAGCATCAGGTGCTCGGCGTGCTCCTTGGGATCGGCCAGCAGCTTGTCGGCCAGCTGCTTGTCTTCCTCAGGAGTCGCGCCACGCCGTATGGTGCCGGCGAGCGGCCGGATGGTGACGATGTTGTCGCGCAGCCGGACCAGTATCTCGGGGCTCGAGCCCACGATCGAGAAGTCGCCGTAGTCGAAGAAGATCAGGAACGGCGAGGGGTTGATGCGGCGAAGCGAGCGGTAGAGCGAGAGCGGTGGCAACTTGAAGGGCAGCGAGAAGCGCTGCGAGGGCACGATCTGGAAGGCGTCACCTGCATGGATGTACTCCTTGCAGGTCGCGACCATCTTCTTGAAGTCGCCCTTCGACATGTTGGCCTGCGGCTCGGGCAGGTTGTCCAGGGCATCGGCGCCTTCGCGGCGGAAGGGGAGCGTGCGCTCGAAATCCGACACCGCATCGGCCAGCCGTTCCTGCGCCGCTTCATAGGCGGCGCGGGCGGTGATGCCGGCCTGGGGCCAGACCGGCGTGACCAGAGTCACCTGGTCCTCGAGCCGGTCGAAGATGCAGACCAGGGTCGGCCGCGCCATGATGGCGTCGGGCAAGCCGATCGGATCGGGGTTCTTGTCCGGCAACCGCTCCATGTCGCGGACCATATCGTAACCCAGGAAGCCGAACAGACCCGAGGCCATCGGCGGCAGCCCGGTGGGCAGCTCCATCTGACACTCGCGAATCAGGCCACGCAGCGTCTCGAGGGGCCGGCCTTCGACCGGCTCGAAGGCGTGTGCGTCGGTCCGGGCGCGGCGATTGATCTCCACCTTGTTCTTGGTGCAGCGCCAGATGACGTCGGGCTTGAAGCCGATGATCGAATAGCGGCCGCGCACCGATCCGCCCTCGACCGATTCCAACAGAAAGGAGTTGGGCCGTCCGTCGGCGAGCTTGAGGTACGCCGAGACCGGCGTTTCGAGGTCGGCCACCAGCTTGGTCCAGACGAGCTGCGGCTTGCCGCGGTCATGGACCTTCGCGAAGACGTCGAAATCGGGCGAGACCGACATCGCAGCTACTGCGGCTGCTGCTGGAACGCCGCCGTAAAGACCTGCTCGTTGATCGTCACGCCGTACTTGCCGCGCAGCGCCACGAGCAGCTGCGCCAGCAGGTCGTTGGCGATCATGGTGTCGAGCTGCTGGCCGAAGCGGTCGAGCTTGTCCTTTTCCTTGGCGAGATCGGCCGGCTCGATCGTCTTGGGACGCACGATCACGCTGCCTTCGGCGCTGCGCACCGACACGGCCTTGCCGACCGGCAGCTTGAACAGCTCCTGCGTCGCCTGCTGCGTCAGGTAGTTGCCCGTGTCGGCTTCGAACCGCGTCACCGCCTTGGTGGCGCGCAGCTCGACGCCGAGCTCCTTGGCGATCGCCGCGAGGTCGCCGCCGTTGTTGGCTTTCTCGACCGCGTCCTTGACCTTCTGGTCGGCGAGCTTGCGCCGCTCCTCGCGCTCCCAGGCCTCGACCACCTTGGCTTCGACCTCGTTCAACGCCGGGATTCGCGCCGGCGTGACGCGCTCCGTGCGGACGACGAAATATTCGCCCTTCTGCGTCTCGAGGAGATCGCTCTCGCTGCTCTCGCGCGTGGCGAACGCTGCCTGCACCAGCTCGGCCGCGGCCGGCCCGGTGACGATCTGCTTGCCGGCAGCGTCCTTGCCGAGCGAATCGACGTTCTCGTAGGTCTTGACCTTGAGGCCCATCTCTTCGGCGGCCTTGGCCATCGATTGGCTCTTGCTCAGCGCGCGCTCGAAGTCGGTCACCAGCTTGATCAGGAGATCGGGGGCCATCTGGGCCTTGAGGTCCTTCTCGATCTTCTCCTTGACCTGGTCGAAGGGCGTGACCTTGCCGGCCTCGATCTTGTTGATCCGGACCACGTGCCAGCCGAGCGGCGACTGGATCGGCGCCGGCGCGACGCCCATCGGAGCGGCGAACACGCCGTCAGCCAGCGCTCCCGCCGGCAGGTCCTTCTTCAGGATCGGGCCGAGCTTCACCACGCTGTCGATGCCCGTCACTTCCTTGGTGGCATCCTCCAGCGACTTGCCGGCGGCCACGGCGGCGATGATCTTCTTCGCCTTGTCCTCGCTGTCGGCCATCGCCTGATCGACGTCGCGCTTCTCGGGGGCGCCGAAATCGGCCTGACGGGCGTCGTACTCCTGCTTGACCTGGTCGGGCGTGACCGTGACCTGGCCCGACACGTCGTCAGTCGTCAGCAGGACGTAGGAGAAGGAGCGGAACTCGGGGATCTGGAACTTGGCCTTGTTGGCCTCGAAATAGCTGTTGAGCTGCTCGGCCGTCGGCTTGGGCACGTTCACGATGACGGAATCGGGCACGTAGACGGTCTCGGCGATCCGCCGCTCCGCCTCCATCTTGAAGATGTCATCGCGCAGCACCTTGGGGGCAAGGCCCTCGGTGCGCACCGTGCCGAAGAGCTGGGCGGAAGCGATCTCCCGGCGCACGTCGGCGACGTACTGCGCCTCGGTGATGCGGGCCTGCTGGAGGAGGCTGAGATAGCGCTGCTTGTCGAACGTGCCGCCGATGCCCTGGAAGGATGGGTTCTTGGCGATCACCGACTGGACCTCGGCGTTGCCTACCACCAGGCCGTACTGCTGCATGGCGTTGTCGATCACCGCGCGCTGCACCACATCCTCGAGGGCGCGGATATGCAGGCCGTAGCGCAGCGCCTGCTCGGGCTCCGGCCGCTGCCCGGTCTGACGCTGGATCTGCTCGAGCTGGAGGTTGAAGCGCTGGCGAACCTCCTCGACCGAGACCGAGGTGCCGCCCAGCCAGCCATAGAGCGGGATATGAGTGCCGCCGATATGGGCCACTTCGCTGCTGCGCCCGCCGATCCGCAGCATGTCGCCGATGCCCCACAGCCCGAAGCTGATGATCAGCATGCTGAACATCACGAACAGGATGATGAAACGGGCGTATTTGCGGAAAGTGCTCACTGGGACGGGACCGGCAAAATAACGGGGCGCATGCCTACCACCGGCCCCCCTTGCAGGCAACGTGGCAGCCAACTAGACCGATTGCCTTGAAAAGATGAGGAAATCATGGCCAGCACGCGCCGTCCGCTGATCGCCGGCAATTGGAAGATGAACGGCCTCCGCGCCGACGGTCTGGCCCTGGCCAAGGGTGTCGCCGACGGTGTGAAGCAGGCGAAGTGGTCCGATCGCGAGGTCTTGATCTGCCCGCCGGCCACGCTCGTTCTGGCAGTGGCCGAGGCGGCGAGGGGAAGCGGTGCGTTGGTCGGCGGCCAGGATTGCCACGCCAAGCCAAGCGGCGCCCATACCGGCGAGGTGTCGGCCGAGATGCTGCGCGACGCCGGCGCGAGCCATGTCATCGTCGGCCACTCGGAGCGTCGCACCGATTGCGGCGAGACCGACGCCATCGTGCGCGCCAAAGCCGAGGCGGCTTGGCGGGCAGGGCTGCTGCCGATCGTCTGCATCGGCGAGACGTTGGCCGAGCGCGAAGCCGGCAAGACGCTTTCGGTGCTTGAGAGCCAGCTAAAGGGCAGCGTCCCGGCGGGGGCGACAGCGGCCAAGCTCGTGGTGGCTTACGAGCCCGTCTGGGCGATCGGTACCGGCAAGACCCCGACCACACCGGAAGTGGCCGCAGCGCACGCGCATATTCGCAAGGTCCTGGGTGGTCTGACGGCGGAGGCGGCCGCTGTGCGGCTGCTCTATGGCGGTTCGGTGAATAGCCGCAATGCTGCCGAGCTGCTGGCGGCGGGCGATGTCGACGGCGCCCTGGTGGGCGGTGCCAGCCTGAAGGCCGACGACTTTTTGACTATCGCCAAGGCAGCCTAAAGAGGCTAGAAGCGCCCGCGAAATGGACGCGGTAAAGGGCTTTCTCCACGACTGGCGGCTGGTGTTGCTGATCATCCATGTCGGCGTCACCGCCGCGATGATCGTGGTCATCCTGCTCCAGCGCAGCGAGGGCGGGGGGCTCGGCATGGGCCGCACCGATGCGCTGTTCTCGGTGCGTGGCCAGGCCAACGTGCTGTCGCGCGCCACCGCGATCTTCGCCGGCATGTTCTTCTTCCTGAGCCTGCTGATGGCCTGGAGCGTCGGCGGTCCGACCACTACCTCGCGCTCGATCATGGATACCGTACCGGCGGGCTCGACCGCACCGGCTTCGCCTGCGGCGCCTGTATCGCCCGGCGGCACGACGGCTCCGGCACCGGGCGCGCCAGCGCCGCCCGCCGCGCCCTCAGCGCCAACCCGCTAGGAACAATGACGATGACCGACCGTTCCCCCCGCCGAAGCATCTCCGGCGGGCGATATCCCCATGGCCGCGCGCAACAAGATTTAGTAGGCTGTAATTCCATGACGCGCTTTATTTTCATAACGGGCGGCGTGGTTTCCTCGCTTGGTAAGGGTCTTTCATCGGCAGCGCTGGGCGCGCTGCTGCAGGCGCGCGGCTTCCGCGTGCGCTTGCGCAAGCTCGATCCCTATCTGAACGTCGATCCGGGCACGATGAGCCCGTACCAGCATGGCGAGGTATTCGTCACCGACGACGGCGCCGAGACCGACCTCGATCTTGGACACTACGAGCGCTTCACCGGCGTTGATGCCAAGCAGAGCGACAACATCACCACCGGCCGCATCTATTCGTCGGTGATCGCGCGCGAACGGCGCGGCGAATATCTCGGCGCCACGGTGCAGGTGATCCCGCACGTTACCGACGCCATCAGGGAATTCGTCCTCACCGACACCGACAAGGAAGATTTCGTCCTGGTCGAGGTCGGCGGCACGGTCGGCGACATCGAAAGCCTGCCGTTCCTGGAAGCCATTCGCCAGGTCGGCAACGAGCTCGGCCGCGAGCGAGTGATGTACGTGCATCTCACGCTGCTGCCGTGGGTGCCGACGGCCGGCGAACTCAAGACCAAGCCGACCCAGCACTCGGTCAAGGAGCTGCTGAGCGTCGGAATCCAGCCCGACCTGCTGGTCTGCCGTTCGGGCGACAAGGAGATCCCGGCCAACGAGCGGCGCAAGATCGCGCTGTTCTGCAACGTCAAGGCAGAGCGCGTGATCGAGGCGCGCGACGTTGACACGATCTACCAGGTGCCGATCGCCTATCACGACCAGGGTTTCGATCGCGAGGTCTGCCGCTACTTCGGCCTGGAGGACAAGGAGCCCAATCTCGAGCGCTGGCGCGGCGTGGTGCGCTCGGTACGCGAGCCGGAGGGCAAGGTCACGATTGCCGTGGTCGGCAAGTACACCGTCCTGCTCGATGCCTACAAGTCGCTCAGCGAAGCGCTGACCCACGGCGGCTTCGGCTCGAACGTCAAGGTCGGCCTCGAATGGATGGACTCGGAAATCTTCGAGCGCGACGACGCAGTCAGCCATCTTGAGAACGTGCACGGTATCCTAGTGCCGGGCGGCTTCGGCGAGCGCGGCACTGAGGGCAAGATCCACGCGGTGCAGTTCGCCCGCGAGCGCAACGTGCCGTTCTTCGGCATCTGCTTTGGCATGCAGATGGCGGTGATCGAGGCGGCCCGCAACCTGCTCGGCATCGAGCATGCCTCGTCGAGCGAATTCGGCCCGACCGACCATGCTGTCGTCGGCTTGATGACCGAGTGGATCAAGGGCAACCAGACCGAGAAGCGCTCGGCCAACGGCGACATGGGCGGTACCATGCGGCTCGGCGCTTACCCTGCACACCTGCGCCGCGGCACCAAGGTGCACGAGATCTACGGCCAGGACGTGATCAGCGAGCGCCACCGCCATCGCTACGAGGTGAACGTCAATTACAAGGACCGGCTCGAGCAGGTGGGCTTGCGGTTCTCCGGCATGTCGCCCGATGGCATCCTGCCCGAGATCGTCGAGATTCCCGACCATCCCTGGTTCATCGGCGTCCAGTACCATCCGGAGCTGAAATCCCGGCCATTCGCGCCCCATCCGCTGTTCACGTCATTCATTGGTGCGGCGAAGAACCAAAGCCGTCTGGTGTAGACTGGCCAGGATGCGCCGCTCGCGCGGGTCGCATTTCGGTCACCTTTCTCGGCTGAAGTCTGGCTCATGATTCGCCCCTTCGTTCTCGTCGTCTCTGCCCTTGTGGTCTGCGCCGCCGGCGCCTTGGCGCAGTCGCGCTACGGCAAGGCCGACCGGCGGGATGCGATCTTCCTGCGCTTTCCCGAGATGGCTGAGCGCTACTGGGTGAATACGGAAACCATGGCAGCCAGCCACAAGGCGGTGGCCGTGCCTCTGCCGCGCCAGTGCGCGTTCGTTTATGCCGATGCCTATACCCGCGGCCCCATGAGCGAGCGCGAGGTGCAGGAGACGGCGCTATCCAATTGCAACCGCAAACTCGCCGAGCTCGGCCCGCTGGGCGACAACTACAATGTAAACTGCCAGTGCAAGGTGGTGATCAGCGACGAATCGTATGCCGTGCCGCGCGACACCATGCCGGACCAGGCCTACGGTCCGGTGTCGATCTTCTATCGCGACGATCGTGGCAACGTCGCCCGCCTCAACGGCGTGGCCCGCTACGGCGCGCTGATCGGACGCGATCGCTCGGTAACCTTCTCGGTCGAGAATCCCAGGGCGGAGATGGTGTGCGAGGGCACTTTCACCAATGAGAGCGCCAGTGCCGGCCGCTTCTCGCTCAACTGCTTTGGCGGCAAGTTCGCCGGCAATGGCAGCTACCAGACCAAGTTCGGCGCGCCCAACGACCACATCATCGGCCGCGGCCAGACCGGACGCGGCCAGCCGATCGTGCTGGTGATCGGGCTGCCCTCGCAGCTCGCGGTCGGCACCTATGGTGCGATCTGACATGCGCGGCTGGCCCGTCCTGCTGATCGCTCTGCTGCCAGCGACGGCGTTCGCGCAGAGTGCCGGCGAGGTCGAGCGCTGCTTCCAGACACCGGGGGCCTGCTCGAATAGCGGTGCTGCGCCGGCGCCGCTGGCTCCGGCGGGGCCGGCGGCCGCGCCACGCGCGGCGCCTCAGCCCGACTACGCGACGGTCATCAACAGCCCGGAGCCCGATCGGCGCAAGCTGCAGGAATCACTGCGCACTCTCGACAAGTACAATGGCCCGATCGACGGCAACATGCAGTCCGACGCCACCGTCAAGGCGATCGGCGACTGGCAGAAGGGCCACAACGCGCCCGTCACCGGAAAGCTGACTCCGCCGGAAGCAGTTGCGCTCAACAATGAGGCGGCGCGGACGCCGATCAAGCGCATCGACCCGTCGAGCCAGGCCGCCGCTGCACCACCGCCGACGCCGGCACCGTCCGTCCAGTCGAATGCCGATGCCTTGAAGGCTTTGCAGGCCAGGATCGCCGAGCGCCGCAAGGCGGCCGAACCCAAGGCCGAAGCCGCCGCCAAATCGCTGATCGGCGATCTCAAGGCCTACGTCGCCGCCGACGGCAAGGGTGCCGTGGGCGAGCAGTTCGCGGGCTTCGCCAAATGGTACACCGACAACAAGGCGGCCGGCCGCACGGTGGGCGAGATCGCACCGGTGATCGACGACTACGGCGACGCCAAGGCGGGTGCCGCGGTCACCAGTGAGGTGCTGCTCGAAAGCAAGAAGGACACCAGCAGCCAGCCGCAATGTCTGGTCTTCGCCTGGATCGAGGGCAATCCGCGCAAGAATGCGCAGACCTTCTCCTGCAACGACATTGCGGGTGTGGAGAAGTGGAAGACCGATCAGGCGCTGAAGAGCGCCTGGCGCTAGAGCGACAGCAGCGGTAGAAAAACCGCGCGCCAGCGGCTAGACAGGCGGCCTTCCAAGGGAGTGTCGCCCATGAGTGCCATCGTCGAGATCCGCGGCCGCGAAATCCTGGACAGCCGCGGCAATCCCACGGTCGAGGTCGAGGTCGAGCTCGAAAGCGGCGCATCAGGCCGGGCAGCGGTGCCGTCGGGCGCGTCCACCGGGGCGCACGAAGCGGTCGAGCTGCGCGACGGCGACAAGAAGCGCTATGGCGGCAAGGGCGTCTTGAAGGCAGTCGGCGCGGTCAATGGCGAGATAATGGATCTGTTGTCGGGGCTCGACGCGCTCGACCAGATCAAGATCGACCGCGCCCTGATCGAGCTCGACGGCTCGCCCAACAAGGGCCGGCTGGGCGCCAATGCCATCCTTGGCGTATCGCTGGCGGTGGCCAAGGCCGCGGCCAACGAAAGCGGCCTGCCGCTCTATCGCTATGTCGGCGGCAGCCAGGCATCGCTGCTGCCGGTGCCGATGATGAACATCATCAACGGCGGCGTTCACGCGGACAATCCGATCGACATCCAGGAGTTCATGATCATGCCGGTCGGCACCGACCGGTTCTCCGAGGCGCTGCGCATGGGCTCCGAAGTTTTCCACGCCTTGCGTGCCCAGCTGCACGATGCCGGCCACAACACCAACGTGGGCGACGAGGGCGGCTTTGCGCCCAATCTCGCCACCGCCGACGAGGCGCTCTCCTTTATCATGAAGTCGATCGAGAAGGCGGGCTATCGGCC
>Ga0306921_10003220_pt1 | contig 16555 bp, 15 predicted proteins | sample sta12Cox44000080_FD_203760 | JGI IMG/M metagenome (GOLD analysis project Ga0306921, IMG submission 203760) | Lab enrichment of tropical soil microbial communities from Luquillo Experimental Forest, Puerto Rico - statoxic.12C.oxic.44.000.080 (v2)... | ecosystem: Environmental > Terrestrial >...
GTGTTTAAGAATCCCGAGGCGTGGAACTGGAACCTTACCGTTCAGCGAGAGATGTTCTGGAAGTCGATCGTGTCGCTAGCCTATGTGGGACGCCGCGGCCTGCACCTGCAGCGGGAAGCCGACATCAACCAGCCGACCACGGCCGCGGTCAACGCCAATCCCGGCGTAAAGATCAACGCTCTGCGGCCGTACCTAGGCTTCGGTTCGATTCGACAAACGGACAATGTGGCCACCTCCCGGTTCAATTCGCTCCAACTCACGTGGAACCGGCGCTTCGCAAGCGGACTGGCATTCGGGTTGAACTACACTCTATCGAAGAGCATGGATGACGGCTCGAATCAGCGCGATGTGATCCCAGATACCTACAACGCCCACAACCTCTGGGGGCCATCGGAGTTTGACGCGCGTCATATGGTGCAGATCTCTTACCTCTATGACCTGCCTTTCTTTCATAGCCAACCTAATATTGCCGGCAAATTCCTGGGAGGATGGCAAGTCAGCGGCACGACGCAGTTCCAAACCGGACTGCCTTGCGGAGTGGCCGGAACGAGCGACTATGCGGGTGTCGGCCAGGATGCCAACTTCGGATGCGGCGTGAATGGCCAATACTGGATTGTCAACGGCGATCCGAAGATCAGCGGCACCTTCGGCACGAATGGCCAATGGTTTGCGACTAAGAATCCCGATGGATCGTCGATCTTTACCGCTCCCACCGCCGGCACCTTTAATCTGGCGCAGAATATCCGCGACCTGATCCATCAGCCTGGTTTCCAGAACTGGAATCTCGGGTTGTTCAAGAGGTTCGCACTCTCCGACCGCACGGGTCTGCAATTCCGCGCCGAAGCGTTCAACTTCATCAATCACCCGAACTGGGGCGGCGGCAGCGGCGGCGGAGTGCAGTTCAACCCGACCAGCTCGACGTTCGGCAAAGTCACGACTAAGGGCGGGGGCACGGGCGGTGGTGAGCGCAATTTACAGCTGTCGCTTCGCCTTTATTTTTGAAATTACGACGGTTTGGGTAATCGATCGCTGATGTGGTCCCGAAACCTCCCGCAGAAGGGTTTGGTGGCGGCGAGCGAGGAGGCTGGCCCACCTCGTCATCGTCGAAGCGTGGGACTCGCCTCCGCCGGGTGCCGAACGCCGCTGTGCCAAAGATGAGGCTTGGAAGCCTGAGGTGTATCCGGTCGCGATCGGGCCGGACTGGTTCATCGGCTCGAGGCGAGAGAAGCTGGCGCCGCAATGGCGGGTGATGGAACCGCCTTCAAAATGGCGATGCGGTTCCGTTTTGGTCTTTTGCGGAAGCCCCTCGTAAGCGGAAAGAATTTCGAGTCGTTCGCGAGGCGGGTTGATCGGCGGCGACACGGGTCGCTCCGTCGGAGCGCCCGAAGAACTTGTCGACCCAAGCAATGAAGTATTTCCAGTTTGGTCCGTCGGTGTGGCCACCGTCGTGCTGGCGCCAGGCCAGTTGACCCTCAAGGATCCCCACATTTACGGGCGGCATTTTCTCTTTGTGATAGTCATCCGACGTCCCCAGGTCTCTCGCACCCAAGAGCCGGAACACGGGCCCGGCAGCCACAGTCGCCATGTAACTTCCCTGGTGGTCCAACCATTTCGCATCGCCCTTCTCAGGCACGCCATAGCTGATAAACGTCAACCGGGGCGCGCACAAGGCGATGAGTTCATGAGCATCGACGGGAAGGTCGTCCGCGTTCTTGCTGCCGAAGGCCCCATCGGACGCGCCATACTTCAGGAAATTGCCGGCCATCCAGTGGTATTCGCCCGTAGCGGTGAGGTTCTCGACGGCCTCGCCCCAATTGCGGCGGTGCAGTTTGGCGCCACCTTCACCCGAAGAACCGACCAGAACCGCGGCAAAGCGCTCGTCGAGCGCCATCGTCACCAGCGCAGCTTTTCCGTAGCGAGAGACTCCTTCAATTCCGACATGCTGGGCGTCCACGGCGGGGTCGCTGTTGATGTAATCGAGTGCTCGAGAAGCGCCCCAAGCCCACGCCCGCAGGGCGCCCCAATCATCGGGCTTTCGAGGTTGGCCTTTATTGACCAGGCCGATAATTCCTCGTGTCAGGCCGGCGCCGTTATCCGCCTGAATGCTGGCAGGGCTGAGGGAGGCGTACCCCCATCCATCGGCGATTAACTGTTCGGTCGCCGGAGGATCATGCCCTGCGGGGACGCTTGCCCCACTACGGTCACCGGGCGTGGCGTTACCAGGCAACTCGCTGCGGCCGAACACAATCATGACCGGCACCGGGCGTGTTACGCCGGAAGGGGTTACAAATGTCATCTGGATATTGACACTGATCAGCGGATAGGCCGAATTGTCCACGTGTCCGATGAGTTGCCTCCCGGTCACCGCGCGGCCGCCAACAATCGCATTGACTGTCCGGCTGGTGCTCCAGGTCACTCTAGGGACGTTCGGCGGAACACGGCCTAACACCTCGCGCTCGAAATCCTCGACGATCTCCGGGCGCCGGTCAGTCCACCAGATTTCAGCCGTCGAGACCTTTTTCCCATTCTTCAGCGTTAGAACATCGGGAAGATTGGGGAAAGGGTTGGCCGTCGACTCGTCGTAGTTGGCATGATTGGGGGCACTCTCGTCGCCACTCGGACCGGGGCGGAGCGCCCTGAGGCCGAGCTGATCCATCATGTTCTGATGGTCTTCGGCGGCGGTCCAAGTTTTCGGTTGAGGAAGGTCGCCCCTGGCCACCCCGCCGCTCGCCAACCCGCCTTGGCCTAACATACTCCTCGAAAAGATCGCAAACGCAACTAGCAGATAGGCGATGCCTTGACGCTCTCGAAATCGCATGCGGCTCCCGAGCCTGACCCTTTATCCGGTATGTTGACAACCGATGTCAAATGCTTTTCCAGCATATGTGTGACACGCTGGCTGTGCCTAGGGGCCTCAATAGTATACGTCGCCCGGCGCAGGTGAGGATCGAGCGGGTGTCTCCGCTCGCGGAGACAAAATTCCAAGTTTGGCATTCCTTTAAGCTCGGACAGACACGATCGGGACATCGATCAAATCGCAATTTTTGAACGATTTATTAAAGCTTACCTATCGAGCGACAGGTAGTATACTGTTGTGGGCACGAGGAGGCAGTGACATGACCAATCGACGTTCGTTCCTTACCCTGTTGGGTGCCGGCTGCGGCACTCTGCGCACGTCTTGGGGGCAATCTCGAAGCGCGCCGAACCCGGGCGTCGCCGCCGGACGGGAAGGGGGGCAACTGTTCTGGACGGTCGAGACGACTTCGGGCAAAGTGCAGGGGATCGCCAACAGCGGCATCAAGGAGTTCAAGGGAATTCCCTATGGCGCACCGACCGGGGGCAAGAACCGCTATATGCCGCCCAAGAAGCCAGCGGCCTGGACAGGCGTCCGCGAATGTTTCGGGCACGGCCCAGTCTGCCCGCAAACGCTGGCTAGTCTGAACAGCGATTACGCGATGCTCATCCAGTGGGACCTGCACGTGGGCGGCATGAGTGAAGACTGTTTGTCGCTGAATGTGTGGACGCCGGGCGTGAACGACGGCCAGAAGCGCGCCGTGATGGTCTCGTTCCATGGGGGCGGATTTGCTACGGGCTCCGGAAATGGCCCGCAGTACGACGGAGCACAATTAGCGAAATTTGGCGACGTGGTCGTCGTGACCGTAAACCATCGGCTGGCTAGTTATGGTTATCTCCACGTCGCCGATCTGGGCGCACCGTCCGAGTTCGCCTACGCCGGAGTGGTCGGGATGATGGATTTGGTGTCGTCGCTCGAATGGGTTCGTGACAACATCGAACGATTCGGCGGAGATTCCGAGAAAGTCATGGTCTTCGGGCAATCGGGTGGTGGCGCCAAGACGTCAACCATCCTGGCGATGCCTTCGGGCAAGGGCCTGTTCCATAGCGCGGGTGTGCAAAGCGGTTCCACCATCAGGTCGGCTACGCGCGAGCAAGGAACCAAGTCCGCCGAGCTGCTGCTGGCGAAACTCGGCATTTCGAAGGGGAATATTCCGGATATTCAGAAGGTCTCCTGGCAGCAGATTCTGGATGCCCAGACCGCGCTCGGAACGACGGCGAACTTCACGCCGGTAGTCGACGGAAAGCTGCTGCCCCATCATCCGTTCGATCCAACCGCGCCACCCGAATCGGCTGACGTGCCGGTGGTCATCTCAACGACCCTGGAGGACGCGGCGCTCCGGCTTACGAACTTCGATCTCGACGAGGCCGGTCTAAAGAAGATCGTGAACGAGCGCTACGGGGCCAAGGCCGAGCACATGCTTGCCTTGTATCGCGACCGCTACCCGAACAAGTCGCCATTCCTCATCCAGGCTCAAATCTTCACCGACGAGGGAGCGCGGCGTAACGCGATGCTGCAGGCCGAGCGCAAATCGGCGTTGGGAAAGGCCCCCGCTTATATGTATCTGTGGGCATTCGCAAGCTCGGGATTCGATGGCAAGTTCGGTGCAGTGCATGGCACCGATGTGTCTGCATCCTTCGACAACTACCGGGACGGCGTAGGCGGCTCTGGCTCGCGTCCCGAGCGGGCGTTGTGGGATCGCTTTGCTTCCGCGTGGGTGTCGTTGGCAAAGACCGGCAATCCGAACAATACGCAGATTCCAAACTGGTCGCCTTACGACGCATCCCGGCGCACGACGATGATCTTCGATAACGAACTCAGAGTAGAGGATGATCCGCGGAGCGAGATCCGGAAGTTTTGGGCAGAGGTGCCGGCGCCGGGCGCTCAACGGGGTTGATGGCGGAGGTGCTTTTTACTGTCAACTCGAGAAGCTTGACGACTTGGTCCTGCCCGTCGAGCTCGCGGCACATTGCGATAATCTCTTCAAATCGTGCGGGAGGGATCGGGATGCCGGGGATCACGCCCCGGATTCGCCGTGCCTCCTCCTCAAAATTCCACATGAATTCGCGACCGGTGGCCTGTTTTGTATAACTTCTGCCGTCCTTTGTAAAAATCGTAATCCGCGGGCCGAACAGGGTCAGCTGGTGGGAAGGGATGATCGTCACGCGCTTCATGAGTTCCAATACCTCGGGTGGATCGGGCGAGCCGGGAACCATCGGGTAGGTCCGTTTCACCACACCGTAGGCCAGATAGTATCGCGTGCTGCCTGTGTCCGGCTCTCCAACGTCCTCCCGCCGGCTCGGAAAAGCCGGGCTCGGATACTGAGTCTCAAGCCAGTTCACCAGTGCCTCAACGCGATCCACGTCTTCGTAACGGATGTTGTGCTCGTCGCACAACTTGGCCGTTACATCGACGTGTGCGAGGTTGTAGCCCGTAATGCTGTAAATACGGTAGATCGTTTCCAGAAGCATCCACTCCTCTCCGAGCCTCGCGGTGATCTTGTCCATACTTGTGCGGGTATCGCCGGTGAAGCTGTAGGTGAGGCGGCCCTCATTGTTGCCGGCGTAGGCGTGGTACAACCCCGCTCTGCCTTCCAGGGCGGTCTCGCCGCCGTGGTGGCCTAATCTCGCGAGTGTAACCGCAAGCATCGCGTTGCGTGCGGCAGGGCCCTCCCGCAAGCCGAGGCTTTCGAGATTTCCTGCCGCTAGGTTTACGCACAAGCCGATCGCATCGTTGATCTGGTCCTCGGTGAGGCGCATGATTTTCGCGGCTGCGACTGCGGCGCCAAAGATGCCGAACACGGGACCGGCATGGAAGCCGCGCGCCATCACCGTCGGGATGAAATCACCCGCCATACGTTCCATAACCTCGTAACCTGCCGCAAGGCCGGCCAGGAACTCTCTACCCGAAGCGCGCTCGGTCTCCGCTGCAGCGAGGGCAGCCGGAAGAATGCTGGTGCCCGGATGTGTCAGCATCCGGAAGGTGTCCCACTTCCCACCAGCTAGTATCAACTCCGCATTGGCAAAAGCTGCGTCGCCTTTGGTCGCCTTCAGCCCCTCCACCAGAATCGTGGCACCGTTACGAACGTTCTCTCCTTCTTCGAGAACGAGCTTGATCGCTTCCTGCCCGGCCGGCAACTGGTAACCCTGCAGGGCGGACGCGAGCGCGTGGAGAGTCAGTCCTTTGGCTCGGTCAACCACTGCGGCCGGCAAGTCCCTATACCGCAAGCCAGCGACCCACCTCGCAAATTTTCTGCTTATGGATGGGGAGTCGGATGTTCGTTTTCGAACGTCAGTCTGTTGAGCCAATGAGGTGATCGGACGACCGGCTTCGATCACGGCTAATCCGCCGGCGAAGAATGCGGATTGACGAAGAAAAGTACGACGATCTACGTTGAGTTTTTCGTGGTTCATCCGCGTCGCTCTGTGACCCTCCGTTTGTCGAATTATATCGGATCAACCGGCCCGTCTCTATCGGCGTGATAGCCTGCCCGTTCTCAAAACTCAAGCCCTCTGCCGTCACCGAACTCTTGCCGGGCGTATCAAAAACGCTTTGGTTGTGAGTTTATATTCCGGCTGATCCAAGACAGGGCGTACGAAAGGGATGGAAAATGCGTTTCAAAATCTTCTACTTGTGGAACCCCTAACCAGGGCAATTCGGCCACCGGGCGCCGAATCCAGCCGGTTGGCCGAGGGGGCCATCATGAGAATCGGGTTGCGAGTTCACCGCCTCCGGGCAAGTCCCGACTATCTTGCCTTGGCGGCAGACTGCTGCTCGACGAGAATAGCTCTGAACAGGGCCTCTTCGATATCCGTCTCCAGCAGGCAGCCAGCGGGGTCAACGAATGGGTTCGGGCCACCGGATCGGAGCTTGGCGTACTTGGCATTCAGGTTGTATTGCGCAGGATGATCGCCGAGCTGCACGTCGCACCTCAGCGCGCGCACCGTTTTGAATGAGCGGTTGAACTCGTCAACAATCTCCGGTGTCAGCATGGCGGGCGACCGTAAACTGCAGTTGATCACGACGTCGTAGGCCTTTCCGGCCTCCTGGGCTTTCATGGTCCACGTCGTACAGCCGCGAGTATGACCAGGAGTCAGGTGGGCGATCAAAGTCGTGCCGCCGAGGGCGACTGAGTCGCCGTCGCGGAGGACCTTATCAACAGGGTGTGGTTTGCCGCCCGGCTTCATCGCCTCGAGCGCAGGCACGTCTTCAGCCATCGCCATTACTTGCGCGCCCGTCAACTCCTTGACCATAGCGTCGCCTTCCTGATGATCGGCGTGGGCGTGGCTGCCGAGCAGGATCTTTAAGTCGGAGAACTTGAAACCCAACTGTTCCACTGACTTGCGAATCGTCGGCACGTTCCGCTCATACGTGCTGTCAATGAGGATATTTCCCTGTGGGGTCACCACGAGGAACGAGCTCAGCGTTCGCGTGCCGACATAGTAAAGGTTGCCGATGATCTTGTGTGGCGGAAACGCCGTCGACTGGTCCTCGGGCGTACCCATGTTACGCGCCAAAATCGTTCGCGGGTTATAAGTTTGACCCTTCACGGTAACCGACGGATGGTCCGGCGCCGCCGCCAGGTTTTGAGCCAGGCTCGCGTTTGGGCACAGGCCGACGACGAGTGTCGCGCCGAGAGTCGCAAACAGAGTTTTCATGGTGTTCTCCGGAATGGACGGTCTAGGATCCTCGAAGCCGCTACTTCTTGATCTTCCCGTTGGTCTTCCGGGGCGGAATGTTGTCCTCCGCCCAGTTCAAGATGACGTCCGCAACCTCCAGGTTGTTGGTGCCAAGCATCATCATATGCGTTGTGCCTTTGAACACAGGGTTCCCCGTTTCATCCAGCTTGATATAGTCGGCCCTGGCGGTTCCGTGGCCGCCGGCGCGCCGGGCATTGATCGCGTCAACGGTGGTCTGGCAGACTTCGCTCGTTGCCGTGTAGTCTCCCTTCAAAGCAAGGTAGGGAATATTGTCAAAGTCTTCGGCTTTCAGCCCGCTGTTCGGGAGAGAGCAAGACCCTTCGATCGTGATCAGGCCCTTCAGCAAATCCAGGTGGCCCTGCTCTTTCAGAATGCGTGCCATATGGTGTCCCATGATCCCGGATTGAGAATGCGTGGCTACGATGGCGCCGCCGAGTTTTTCGACCAGCAAGGCAAGATCCTGCGGTGTCCAGGTGTTGGCTGGTGAAATCTCTTTGGGGTCGCAAGAGTCGCACGAGGAGCCGGGCAGTGTGACTTCGGCGTTGGGGACCAATTCCTTGTAGTATTCGAGCGCATAGTAATTGCCCGGTCCCGCCGGGGCCTGACCGAGCGCCCCTTTGCGCGCGGCCACGCCGGGGTCAACCGCTGTCATCGGGTATGCCGGGAAGTAGTCGTTGGTGTGGAGGGCGTCGTCGTCCGGCGGGTCGCCGGGATCTCCGTGCCGGATCAGGGTTCCGGTCAGGATAGTCGATCCTGCCGGCACGAGATGGCCGAACCACGCGGTCCACGCGCCATTGTCCGTAATCCGGCCAAAGGCAGGGAGCATGGCGGCGCCTTTGGCGACCTCTGCATTCTTGAGGAGGGCGGCCGCCTCGTGAATCACGGATTCGTCGAACCCGGAACGCCCGCGGCCGGCCTGATCGACCACGTAGGTCGAGATGCCCTTGCGCACGAAATACGGATACCAGCCTTCGCGCCCGTCGGGCGTGGACTCCAGGCACACCCCGGTATGCGAGGACCCGTGCACCATGATCACGGGCGGCATGTTGCGCTTCTTGTTTTGCGGGATCTGAAATTCCACATACATTTGACCAATGGTGATTTGGCTGGGGCCGGCAGGCTGCGTGCCAGTCGCGGGCGCGCCCGGCGGCGCCACGGTGGCATAGTTCGTAACTTTGGGAACGCCGCCGATGAAGAAGCTGCCTTGGTCTTCGATCACCAGAGGCCTGGTGAGAAACTTTTTCATCTTCTGCGTTTCCTGCCCGACGGTGGCCGCCCGGGCCATCGTAAGCAGCAGAGTCGCGCCAATCAAGAGCATAGCGATTCTCGGGAACCTGCGATCTTTGTATCTCACGAAACCCTCCTCATCCTCATGCGAATCGTCGATCGGGACATGCCCTGTTCGGCAATATGGTGATTATAGCCGGAAGACGCTAGATGAGGGACTACGCCAAGCCGGCCGACTGCAACCAGGTGGTCCGTGATCAAATGTTTCTCCGCACCGTCCACATGATCTACCTTGCAGTTGACGGCGGCTTCGCTAAAGTTGGCGGGTGGTTTCGGTGAACACCGTAAGCTGGCCGGCGCCCGAATCCTTGCAGAAAGAGGGAATATGTCGTTCTCATTGTCTTTCGGACGGAGTACCGGCACGTGCACCGAGCAGAATATCCTCTTGGGATTGAACAGTCTGGAACGGATACCAAGGGTATAACTGGTGCGCGACCGGGTGGTCAAGCAGCGGCACGTGAAATCCGGCACCGGATTCGAAGAATGCGAAAACAGGTCAGGCTTCGCGGCAAGGGATTGGTTCGACGAGCAGCACAGTTGGGCAATGAGGAGGTTCGGCTGAAACTACTGCTGCACCCGGAACGCGTATAGCGTGTCGCCCGCTGCGGCCAGAACGTATTGAACGCCGTCGAGCATGTACGTGATCGGCGTGTTACTCACGTCTCGGCCAAAGCTCGTGTGCCATAATTGTCGTCCCGTCTCCGGATTATAAGCGACCAGAAATCCGCCGGGCGCTCCTGCAAACAGAAGTTTGCCCGCCGTGCTCAGTAGTCCACCAAGGTGCTCAGGACGCGGAGGGTTCCACTCCGTACCTGCGTACTTGTGCACCCAACGCAATTTGCCGGTCTTGGGATCGATTGCACGGAGCGACGCTTCGATTCCCCCCACGGCCTGGGAGATGTGTCCGGAACTGCCGAATGACGGACCATCTGTCTTGTACTGATAATGGATCTCATACCCCTGCGCGGTGTTCAGATAGATCAACTCCGTTTCCGGATCGTAGGTCGGCGGGGTCCAATTCGCCGCGCCGCCGTTGTTGGGTGAAATGAGCGTGCCGCCAAGTTGCGAATCTTTCTCGGGATTGGGAATCGGCTGGCCGCGTTCGTCGACGCCTTTGAACCAGTTCGGCGACTCGACGAAAGTCGTCGAGACCAGGTTTTGCCCGTTGGTGCGGTCCAGCATAAAGAAGAAACCGTTACGGCTGGCCTGCGCAAGGAGCTTCCGGGGCTGGCCGTTAAGGTTCAGATCGAATAGTACGGGTACCTGCGCGGCGTCCCAATCATGCGTGTCATGGGGTGAGGACTGAAAATACCACGCCATTTTGCCCTTGTCCGGATTAAGCGCCACGATGGAGGCAGTGTACAGGTTCGCGCCCTTTCGCAGATCGCCGCGATAGACCGGATTCGGATTGCCGGTAGTCGCATAGATCAAGTTCAGATCGGGGTCGTAGGTGACCGGTTGCCACGGCATGCCGCCCCCGTGCTCGGCCGCATAGGCATCCGGCCAAGTCTCGATGCCGGACTCGCCCGCGCGAGGCGTTGTATACCATTTCCACTGGATCTCTCCGGTCTCCGGATCGCGCGATTCAAGCCATCCCGGCACATCCAAAGCATCGCCTGAAACGCCAACGATCACATGATCCCGTATAACAATCGGCGGCGACGTGGCAAAATACTCGGCTCGCACGTCGGCAATTTGTTTGTGCCATCGCTCCTTTCCCGTCCCGGCATCCAGGGAAACGACGTATCCATCTGGCGTTTCGAGGTAGAGCCAACGCCCGTACATCCCCAAGCCCCGGTTGCCGATGTGGTCTCCACCGCTCGTTTTCCAGAAAAAGTGCCAGATCTCTTTGCCGTTGCGCGCGTCCACTGCCCAGGCGTGATCAGGCGCCGAGAAGTACAGCACGCCGTTTACGAGTAGAGGCGTCGATTTGAGCAGGCCGCCGGCCAGGGCTCCAGGACCTAGGCGGATTGGAACGGCTTCGGGAACAGATCCGCCGGTTTCGGCACCATGCGGATTCGTATTCGCCCGATAGAGCCAGGCAAGACCCAGGTTTCTTACGTTTGATTGGTCGATCTGACTGAGCGTGCTGTAGTGGCGGCCCGAATAATCGCCGTGATATGTAGGCCAGGCATCCACCGGCGGGGCTCCGAGAAGCTCCGGGGCCAGTTGCGGCTGCGCCAGACCAACAGGGACGGACATGATGGCAAGCCACAAGGTACGAAGTCGTAATCTCATTTGAGCGTCACCAGGTAAGCCGTCAAATCGTGCATCTGTTTGTCGGTTATCTTCAAGAAGTTGTCCATGTGTGCCTGGTAGGGATCCGTGATCTCTACTTTGGGAACTTCGTTGTCACGGAAAAACGATCGCCGCACGCCAGAGCCGTCGATCAGCGTCACCGAAAAATCGTCGACCGCGACCAGGCGGCCGGCGACGGTTTCGCCCGAGGGCAGGGTTACGCGCACGGTGCTCGGTTTGATCGACGGGCCATCGCGTCCACCGCGCGGATTGATAATGCGCCCTTGCAGTACAAACGGATCATATTTGGCGCCGATTCCCTTGAAATCCGTATCGGGGTTATGACAAGTGCGACATTTTCCATCGCCCTTGAAAAACGCGACGCCTTCGGCGGCATTACCGACGACAATTGCGTTGACATCGATGGGGCTCCGCGTGCGCGATTCTTCGATCTTGGCGTGGAGAAATGCTGCGAGGTCCGCGCTTTGCTTTGGCGAAAGGCTGGCAAAGGCTGGCATTCCAGCATCCGGACGGCCGCTGTTCAGGAACGCGCCAAGTTCCTTGCCGTCCACGTCTTTTAAGACTATTAACGACCGCGCCAGATCCGGGCCAGCAGCGCCTCGGGCGTCAAGTCCATGGCAGAAGCCGCAATTGGGACGATAAACTTGGTTCCCACGCTCGACGCTTGCCACGTCGATTTTTGCCTGTCCGGCACGTCCCCCAAGTTGCTGACTGAAAGCAACACTGATCGGCACAAGAGCAATACTGATCCCTAGAAGTCGTAATAAGCGGCAGTGTTTCATCTCGGTTTTCGGCGCGACCCACGGCTTTCCGGACGCCGCCCGTCCAAGCGTTTACGCCAAGGCATTCTTCATATATTCGAGATCCTTGCGAGTCTCATCAAGCGCCGTGCCGGCCCCGGCGAACTCCCGCTCAACGACGCAGTAGATGGGATAAGAGTTATCGCGGATCAGACTGAGGCATTCCTTGATCGGAGTGTCGCCGGTACCCCACTCGACGTTCGGTCCACCGTCTCGTTTTCGGTCTTTTACGTGAATGTGCGTGATCCGATCATGGTGTTCGCGGATGTAGGCTACCGCATCGTTGTTGCCGGCTGTGAAATGCCCGATGTCCAGACAGATTCGAAACTCCGGGGACATCCTCATCAATTTCTGAAGACTCTCAATCGACGCGACTTCGTTCGGTTCGTTCACCTCGGCATGAGTATGGAACGCCGGCTTTATTTTGGATCTTTCGACAAACGGAACCAACCGCGGACCCATAGACACACGAGTCTGATTGGTCTGAAAGACGCTAATCCGCAACACCTGCATTTGCCGGAACATCGCATCTATCTCGGCGTCGGTAACGTCGTCTGCAAAAGTGTTTGACATGGAGAAAAGGTTGATTCCGGCGTCGTCGAATTTTTTGCGGACTTCCCGCGCACGGTCCGTTGCGACGGCTGAAAGCCGCCACTTACGTAGTTCCTCGCGCGATCTCTGGTACTCGGGAGTGACCTGTTTGGGCACCTGGCCGCCTACTGCGGCTCGTTGCAAGGCCGGACCAAAAAATCCGGCCGCGAGTTCGACATTCCCGCATCCCAGTTGAATGCATTCCTGGATGAGGGTATCGATGCGATCGTTACCGGGGACGTCCGGCAGGGGGTTGAGTGATGCCGTCGTGATCCCTAATTTCACGCCGCGTACACTGGTGTCGGCGGCTGCGAGAATCGGGAACCGGAATAGCGCCGCCGCGCCGGAAATTGCTACTTTGGTGAAATCGCGTCGGGTGCCGTTCATCGTCTTCCTCCGTCAGAGCAGCGGGGCAAGTCTCCCTCAGGAGTTCAGAATCTGTTTCAAATACTCCATCTGCGATTTGGTTTGTTCGACGGCGTCGCCGGGAGCGTCGCGATACTCGCGTTCGATAATCCCATAGATTGGCCATTTGTTGTCGCGGATCAGCGTCAGACATTCCTTGATGGGCGTATCGCCCGTCCCTAGAGCAACATTGGCTCCGCCATTCCGCTTGCGATCCTTAACGTGGATATGGGTGATGCGGTCATGATGCTTCTTGAGAAAATCCGCCGCGTCGTTGTTTCCGGCCGTGAAGTGGCCAATATCCAGGTTGATGGCAAACTGTTTGGATATCGCCAGGAGTTTTTCCAGGCTCTCGGGCGTGGCCACCTCGTTCGGATCGTTCACCATGGCGTGCGGATGCCAAGCAGGCCGGATTCTATATTTTTCGGCGAACGGCACAATGCGGGGCGCCACATCCAGCCGGCTCTGGTTCGTGCAGAAGCAGCCTACTTTGAGCGCCTGCATTTGCCTGAATACGGCGTCGATCTCCTCATCGGTGAAATCCAGATCGAACGTCATCACGTAAGAGAAAAGGTTCAGGCCGGCGTTATCGAATTTCTTGCGGATCTCCTGAAAGCGGCTGACGGGCGTTTTTAGCCGCCATTCCCGCACTGCGGCGCGGGTCTTCTCGTACTCGGGCGTCATTGGATTCGGCGGATGGCCGAAGTTCACCGCTCCCTGAAGCCGCGGTTCGAGCATATTTACCAGTTCGATATTGGCCGCGCCGGCCCCGAGACAAGCTTCGATCACGGTATCGATGATGTCTTTCCCGGTGGGAGTTTCAGGCAGGGGGTTGAGCGATCCCGTAATCAGCCCCAATTTGACTCCGCGCACCGTGGAATCAACCTTCGCGGCCTCTAGACGCGGCAGCACGGCCAGCGCCATCCCGCCGAGAGCCCATCTTCCAATTTGACGTCTGGACTGCATCATCTTTGTTCCTCCTTATGCCCGTATTCTCAAACACACCATGCGGCCGCGGCCTTTCCCGGATTGAGATTTGATTCACATCCGATGTCTTCTCTTTCTCCTATATTTAATGCAGCATCGACCGGATCACGAGGTTGAGCCCGATCATCACGACGGAAAAAGCCGGATCACCAGCAGCGCTGTTTTCAGCCCGCTTAGGGTCGCCTTCGCGATCGCGCCGATCAAGCGCGAACTGACCGCCAGTCCGGCCCATCCGCATGTAATGGCAAAGCCGATAGCCTTGGCCGTCATGCGGGGGAACGCGTCCCCCACGATGGCGAGACCATCGGAAACACGGGCGCCATCGACACGCCGGCCAGAAACACAAGAATCCAGGCCCCCATTTACGCCCCGAGCCCGCAAAGCAAGCCACGTCTGCTTCCGGATGCTCTCCAGTTCGGCTTCGACCAGTTGTTTGGCGTATTCCAGCTCCGGATCGGCCAGAGCAGAAGGCTGAATATGGTCCAGCCGCGGGATCGCCTCCAGATGCGCTCGGTCGATAAAACCGGTCCCAATCACCGCCGTCGTCCACTGTCTTATTAGGGCTTCATGTCTTTTCATCCCAAAAACGCGATCCCGCGCCCGGCCCATCCCACACAAAACCAAAGCGTTAGCGAAGCAGCTGCGACCAACGCGGCGGGACCTCGGCCCGGAGGGGCCTTCGCACGCATGACCCTCCGAAAAATCGTGAAGTGGAACAGAATGGCGAGGGTCAAAATCACCAGCTTCGTTTTGAAAGCGGTATTTGCTGCATACCGGGCCGGATCGGGAATGAACACCAGGATTCCCGTGGTGATCGACAGCAGCAGACCTCCGACGGCCAAACGCCAGAGCTGGTCGGTAAGCGTCGGCATTGAGATTTTGCGAACGCCGATTCCCAGCAATCGTGCATTGAAGACCACGGTTGTGCCGAGTACCAACGTAAGCCCAAACAGGTGGAACGATTGAATCACCGGTATGGCGTATTTCGAATTGCGCAAAATATCGATTGCTTTCGAGTTATAGGACCACTCCCAGATATGCTGGAGAGACATTGGATATCCTCGCTATAGCTCGTAAGCCATAGTTCGCCCCAGTGCAATAACCGAAGCCCAGATGATCAGCGACAGAGCTCCTGAGACGCGTGCACCCCAGGGCACGATACCGCTTTTATCCCATTCCGCCATCGTCGGATAGAACTTGATCTGATACAACAGGGCGTTGAGACCCGCCAAAACGAGTAGCGCCAGCTTGAACCGAAAGAACGTATTCTGGTAAGCCTTCTCTGCTTGGGCAATAAACAGCAATACACCCGTGACGAACATGCCCGCGAAACCTGGCAAGGACCAGGGGACAAACTGTTCCATGATTTTCGTTACTGGTTCTGCCGCAAAAGCAAGCCGCAGAAGCCGAAGATCGAAAAGCAGAATAAGCCCCACGGATAGAGAAAGGGTCATAATATGACTACCCTCGATCAACGGAAACAGGAGATCCGATTGGCGAATGCCAGTAGCGAAAGGAGTGTTTTGGAGCCAATGGCACCAGCTGAGGATCGGCATGAAGAAACGGGTCCCTACGGATTAGAGCTTCCGGCTGAACCCTCACCCTTGGGCCGGGCGATATCGTGATAGAGTCGCCTTCCATCGGGCAATATCACATAGAAAAGCGACGCACCTTTTGTTCCGTCTTTCATTGGATGCGCAACTACTTTAATGTGGTCGCCGCTCTTGAATGTCGCTCGATTCCAACCCTGCCTACCCATGATGTTGGTGGCACCGCCTTCGATGTCCCAGGTCCCCACTGTACCAGCGTCTACAGCGCCTGGATCGATTTTTACGATGATATGCGTATGAGGGTTCTCCCACCGGTAGTCCAGCACGGTTCCCTCGTACGTGACATCTTTTGTCAATTCAAACATGGCGAACGAGTGATGGCCGAACGCCGGAATTCCGATCGACAACACAACGCTCAATCCGAATGCCTTGATATTCATTTTGGACTCCGAAATTTCATTATCGCTGCTTACAGATCCGATCCCAGATTCAGCGCGGTTTTCCGGGTGTCCCCGTCAAAAATGCAGCGCGTTCTGGATCGTTCGCGTCGCAGTCGAACTCCCGCGCCTCCGTGCCTTTCGGCGATCGGTAGTACCGAAACTCGTATGTGTGGGGCTGAGAGAAAGTCTTGGGGTCCTCCCACGTAAAGATCACCGACAGGCGATCGCCGCCATCGAGCAGACGATACCGTTCGATGAGATGCGAGCCGGTGGTGCGGTGCCCTCCACCCGGAATCCTGGTCATTCCTTCCTCCGAAAACCCGACAGTATCCACAATCAGAGTCTCACCCTCCCAGTTGCCGATCGAATGTCCGTTCGACACAGGGTCGAACACATCGGGACTGACGTGGCTTCGCCCGTCAGTATAAATGTGGCGCGCCGGGGTTCGCAGTGACGATGTAATGATGACCTCTTTCCCATTCCGGTTCTGCAGGATATCGATTGGCGAACCCTCCATGTCGTACGGAACCCCGATGAAATGGCACCAACGGATCTCGGTCATATCTTTCTTGTACTGGATCGCCGGATCTTCAGCCGCGACTTCCGGCTTCAGTGAAGCAGGCGGTACGTTCCTGCTGTCAAAATGAAGTTCCCAAAAGCCGGAGAGGTTCGGTGGCGAGCC
>Ga0306921_10003223_pt1 | contig 16549 bp, 12 predicted proteins | sample sta12Cox44000080_FD_203760 | JGI IMG/M metagenome (GOLD analysis project Ga0306921, IMG submission 203760) | Lab enrichment of tropical soil microbial communities from Luquillo Experimental Forest, Puerto Rico - statoxic.12C.oxic.44.000.080 (v2)... | ecosystem: Environmental > Terrestrial >...
CTTGCCGGATGCGTTGGGCGATTCCCCACCCGTGCATGGGCTGAAGCGCGAGCGTACGCAGGATCAAGAGGTCAAGAGTCCCTTGGACTAAGTCGGTCGGCTTGGCCATTGCAGCTCTCCTGTCGATCAATGACAAGGCAATAGTTTAGACTCCTGCAAACGAATTAGGGAAGCAAATTTTGGTGGTGCGGTCGATTCGCGGTTGAATTGGCCAATTGGGCCAACCGTACTGATTTCGGGTATTTCGACAACCACAGGGCGAAATCCATTCCCTTAGTCCTTGACCCAATAGGCGTCGATTAAGGTCGATTGACGTATGGCGTACGAGCCAACGCGCCACTTAATTTGCTGCTTAAATTGGACGGAACTTGGACGGAACCAATGGGGTGAACCCCTTTCGTGGCACAAATCGTTAGGGCACAGTTTCCGCTTTTGTAAGAGTGTTCTGCATCCTCTACGTGCCCAGCCGGTTCGCAGCTTACTGGAACGAGCTACAGTAGGTCGCCTCCGGACTTCCTACTCAATTTGGGCTTCTGCCTGCGATTTTCATATGGAAAACCTACCCTGTCTTTCGCAGGGATCGAATTCTGGCGAGGCAGAGCCGCTATTCGAAACGATTGACAGGGAAAGAGAAAGAAAGTAGAAGAAAGCAAAGGAAAGAAAGCGAAAGTTAGGTTCTGTCCTGCGTTTCCAGTTTAGGTTTGAGGTGGGCAGGTGCATCGGCGCAAGTTCATGAAGGCGGGCATGCTCTGCACGGCAACGGCGTACGTTCCGCCACACAACTTCGACAAATACGATTTCGGAGCGGGTCCTGCTGTCGAAGGCCGGCTGAACCAGGGTCCTTTTCCAGCGGATTTGTATCCCAGTTGGACCGTGGTGATGGCCCTGACACCTTCTGAAGAGGTGGTACCGAATTTCGGCATGGGATTAATGACCTATTTGTGCGACGAAGTCGGATTGCTAAGGGTGCCCGGCCAAACGCAAGAGGCTGCCCTTGAGGAATTGGTGAGATTCCCGTTGGGTAGCAAACTGTACATGCGTGTGAACTGGAAAGATGTGCAGCAGCGCCCGGGACGGCTCGACCCCAATGAAATCTGGAGGAATTCGTTCGCCTTAGCGAAGCAACATCGAAAGCGCCTGGGGTTCCGCGTGATGATCAGCAATCCAGATATCCCCCGCTACGCACTTCCAGACTTCCTGCTCGCGAAAGTACCGATGGTGAAACTTGGATCATGGCAAAGCCGCGAACGCGAAGAGCCCCGCTGTGACGATCCTAACTTTCAGGCCGCCTTCAGTGAATTGCAGGGCTTACTCGCAGCGGAGTACGACGGCCATCCGGACGTCGAGTTTGTCGATACCTGCATGTACGGATTCTGGGGCGAAGGCCACACCTGGCCATTGGAGAAAAACCCTTACCCGGATTACATCACCGCGGAAAGCACATTTGTCCGGATGTTGGACGATCAGTTGCAGCAGTGGAAAAAGACGCCGCTAACGACAAATACGCAGCCGGATTTCAGCAAAGTGGGGAATTCGGAACTGCTGGACCGCACGGTGCGCAGCGGGAATTGGTTGAGGACCGACACGATTTTCATTGAGAACGAGCAAATCGAAGCGTTGAGTAACCGGCCGGCGTGGACTGCCGCGGCCATCGAAGTCGGCACATCCGATGGGTCCGAGAAGAGCTTGCACGTCGACGAAGGCGTCACATATTCAGACAATGTTATCGGGCACGCCCGCGATGTGGGCGCCAACTACTTTTCCTTGTGGAATTGGCATCGCATCTCCGCGGTTGGATTGCAACGGTATTACCACTCCTACCCGAAGGCTCTCGACCGTCTGGCGAAGTCCATCGGCTATCGTGTGCGGCCGTCGTGGATCTGGACAGTAGAAGAGCGCGGCGCTCCGGGTTTGATCGTTGGATTCGCGAATGACGGCATCGCCGGAGTGCCCGGAGTGCTGCGCGTAAGCGTCATCCATCCATCGGGCAAAGAGATTTGTTCCGGTGCGCTCGATGCGGGGTATCCGCTGCCTGGACGCATCCGGCAGGCTTTGTTCATTTTGCCGAAGGGTACCGCTTGGCAAGGATTGAGGCTCAAAGCGGAAGTCGAGGTAAAGGCTCAACGACTCCCAATATGCTGGGCCTGTCACCAGAAAGTGAACGACGACGGCAGCGTAACGCTGAGACCGACCGACGGCCTGCAGGTCTCGGACGAAAGCGGAGACTTGGGCTCATGAGACGCGCGGCGTCATTAGCAATGCTGCTGCCCCTGGTTCTGGATCCTTGGCCCATGATTGCAGGAGACGCGCCGCAGCAGAATTGGACGAATTATGTGCGTATCGGCGCATACGGCCTTACTTCCGAGAATGCCGATGCTATCGTCGCCGACGCGCGGGCGACGCGGGTGTTCGGCATTGAGGTGGATAACGACATTCCCGGCCGCTACGAGAGCTACCTCGATCCGACACAAAAGCTGGAAGCAATTCGAGTGGTTGCCGAGGCTGCCCACCAGGCAAACAACAAAGCGTTCGTGTATATAGCCGGAACGGAATGCATTACCGCTAACGCGGATGAGAGTCCCCATTCTGTCGCCAAAGATCATCCTGATTGGTTACAGAGGAAAATCACGGGCGAGCCGGCGGTCTTTACCTCCGGTGCGGCGTTCTGGATCAAACCGGGCGACGAAGACGTCTGGATTTCTCCGTATGCCAAGGAATGGCGCAAGATTTATTTGGAACGAGTACGGCAGATTGCCGCGACGGGTATCGATGGGATTTACGTGGACATTCCCTACTGGATGACGCATTTCGAAGGCTGGGAAACGTCGTGGGCCAGCTTTGACGAGGCAACCGTGGCAGCGTTTCGCGAAAAAACCGGGCTCGATGCTAGAAAAGATCTAAAAGTCGGCGACCCACAGGATGCCAACTTTCGAAAATGGATCGATTTTCGCATTGAGACGATGACGGAATTCATGCGCGAAATCCGCAGCAACGCGCGGAGCGTGAATCCCGCGATCATGGTAATCCCCGAGATTTATCCGGGCATTGAGCACGAAGGGACGGTAGTCGGCGCAGACGTCTACGAGATGTATGACGTCGCGGATGCGATTGCTCATGAATATGAATTCGGCGACGGCGAGCATATGGCTGCGACGCGGACGCAGCTGGATTGGTTTTTGTACCAGGCCGGCATGCTCTCGTTCCGGTCTTTTGCGCAAGGCAAGGCGACCTGGATTCTGAACTATTCCTGGGACGGGCATAAAGAAGTGGTGCCAAGCGAAGCGATGAAGACACTCGCGATGTCGATTGTGATGGCAGGCGCGAACTTTTGGGACGCACCCGGGCATGAAATGGCTGGTTCGAATGATCCCGTTACGCGCAAGCAGATTTTTGAGTGGATTGCCCAGAACGAGAAGACCCTGTATTTGCCGCGAACGCCAATGAATCCGGTCGGAGTGTATTTTTCGCCGAAGAGCCGCGATTATGCCGGTCAGGAGTTTTTGGCTTCGTATCGCGGGGCTTTGGTGGCGTTGTTGCAGGCTCACCGGGAATTTCAGGTGGTCACGCCGCGAACGCTCGCCGGATTTCGCGGAGAATGCCTCGTACTAGCCAAAGTTACTTACCTCAGCGAAGTAGAAAAGAGCGATATGCGACGGTTTGTGGGGCGGGGCGGCCGCCTGGTGATTTTGGGTTCTGACCGGACGGGCGTCGCTGCTCAAACTCACGCGCTGGAATTGTCGGCGGATTCCACGGGGTCATATTTCGCCGCGCTGCAGCGGGACTTCACGAGGGCTTCGGGTAACCTACCGGGTGATTTCCTGGAGGCCGCGCGGGTCCAGACGCAGATTGCATTGGAAGCTCCGGCCACCGTGGCGGCCAACTTCGCTTCCGTTGCTGGCGAACCGCACATTTTTCTGGCTAACTTTGGCGGGTTGCTGCCGGGCAAAGTCATTGCTCCGGCACGCGTCAGCGGGATCCGTGTCAAGATCTCCTCCCCGAAAGATACAAAACTCACGTATCTGCCTTTTCTGGGAAAGCCTGAATTCCTGACCGGGGTAAGAGAAGGGAATAACCTTGAGTTTGTTTTGCCGGCGCTCGAACGCGGCGCGATTGTGTGGACCGGGCAAGGCCATTAGGCAAGTTATGGCTGAAGGAGTGAGAAAAGGGCGACAGGCCGTCGCCAATCCGCGCGGTGTGATTGCCGCGCTGGCGATGGATCCACAGAGTGCGTTGCGCAAACTTCTTACCGAGGCGGAATTAGAAGATTGCCTAGGTCGCATGGGCCCGGAAAACATTGCGAGAAGGAACGCCTGTCGGGATGCCCCATGGTGTTCCGCGGCTTTAGGCCCAGGTCCCGCGGAGCGGGCGCAAGAACGATGATGTGACGATGACTGCAACAGACAATCGACGAGCGTCCAGCGGTGCCATGGAGCAACTCTGGAAGATTTGTCAGTCGAATCGACACGGACAGCGATCCGGAGTCTATTCCGTTTGCTCGGCAAACCGCTTCGTCTTGGAAGCCGCGATGTTTCAGGCGGCCCGCGATGAAAGCCTTCTGTTGATCGAATCCACCTCCAATCAGGTTAACCAGTTTGGTGGCTACACGGGTCAAACACCCGTCGATTTCGCGAAATTCGTACGAATCATTGCAGAAAAGGCGCGGTTCCCATTCAAGCGGGTCGTCCTCGGAGGGGATCACCTGGGCCCGCAAGTCTGGCGTAACCGGACTGCCGCGGCGGCCATGGAAAAGGCCTGCGAAATGGTGGACGAATATGTCCGCGCAGGCTTTACGAAGATACATCTCGATGCGAGCATGCCCTGCGCCGACGACAAAGCGGATCGCCATAAACCCCAGGCGGACGAGGTCGTCAGTGGCCGGTCTGCGCAGTTGTGTGAGGCGGCGGAGAAGGCTTTTCGTTCTCTTCCGCGTGGCGCGGTGCCGCCCGTTTATGTCATCGGAACGGAAGTGCCGGCGCCCGGCGGCGAACATTTGGAATCAGCGGCTCCGAAAGTGACGCGCACGAGCGATTTGGCCAACACTCTCGAGGAGGCGAAGAAGGCATTTCGTGCTCGAGGACTGCATTCTGCATGGGAACGCGTGATCGGAGTTGTAGTTCAACCGGGCGTCGAATTTGGTGACACCTCCGTCTGTGCTTATGATCCGCGCAAGGGCCGGCGGCTCGCGCGATTTATTGAGGACCACTGGACGGGAGTTTACGAGGCGCACTCGACGGACTACCAACTGCCGGAAGCGCTACGGAGCATGGTCGCGGACCATTTTGCCATCCTCAAAGTCGGTCCGGCGCTGACTTTTGCTTTTCGCGAAGCGGTCTTTGCGCTGGAGGCCATTGAGCGCGAATGGCTTTCCGGCCGGAACGGACTGGACCGATCTTGTGTAAGGGACGTACTCGAGAAAGTGATGCTCGAAAAACCTGTTTACTGGAAGAATTACTATCGCGGTGACGAGCCCACCCTACGTCTTGCCCGACAATACAGCTACAGTGACCGCTCGCGCTATTATTGGCCTCACCCGGAAGTGGCGGCGGCATTCGAGAGGCTGGTCCACAACCTGACCACGCACGCCGTCCCAATCTCGCTGCTCAGCCAATACCTGCCCCGCCAGTCGGAGGCAGTGCGTGAGGGCAAGCTGCGCAATGAGCCGATGCAATTGATTCGTCACCGGATTCTCGAAACTATCGATCCCTACGCATTCGCTTGTGGCCTATGTGCAGCGCAACGACGCCGGGGAGCTGGGGCCTGATATGTTGAGCGAAGAACGCCGTCGAGCTATTGTCGAGATGCTAAACGAGGACGGCCGTGTGGTCGTCGGCGACCTCGCCCGGCGTTTTCGGACCTCGGTCATCACCATTCGCAAGGATCTTGAGTTTCTGCACCGCCAGGGTCAACTCGAGCGCGCACATGGCGGGGCTCTCCCGGTCAAAACCGGCGCGTTGATGGATAGTTCGTTGCAGGAAAAAGAACGGTTGCATCGCCAGGAGAAGATACGCATCGCGGCCAAAGTGGCGCAGATGATTGGCAAGGGGCAGGTCATCATTCTGGATTCTGGAACCACCACCACGGCGATCGCCCGGGCTTGTCGCCAGCAAAAGCAACTCACCATTATCACCAATGCCACTAATATCGCGGCGGAACTTGCCGATTCTCCTATCGAGGTCATTTTGACCGGAGGGGTCTTGCGCAAGAATTCTTATTCTTTGGTCGGTCCCTTGGCCGAGGAGTCTCTCCGGAAACTGAGTGCCGACCTGCTTTTTTTGGCGGTCGACGGTTTCGACGTGCGTTATGGTTTGACCACGCCAAACCTGTTGGAAGCACGCGTGAACCGCGCCATGGCGGAATCGGCGCGCAGAACGATCGTAGTTTGCGATTCCAGTAAATTCGGACGCCGCAGTTTGTCGCTGATCTTGCCGACATCGGCGGTCCACGAAACGATCACGGACAAGAAAATCTCCAAGCACGATCTGAAAGCGCTACGAGAGGCCGATGTCGAAGTCACGCTAGTGTGACTTTGCTGGAAGAAGGACTCAGCGGAAAGACAGCCATGACCAAGATGAACAAAGCTCACGCCGAATCGTTCACGTGGAATGAAATCCAGTCGCAAGGGCAGGTTTGGCGGACCATCCTCGATGAATGCCGCGAGTCTATCCGATTCGAAGACATCCTGCGGACCGCGCAGAACAAACGGGAATGGGTGTTTGTTGGCTGTGGCAGTAGTTTTTACCTTGCCGAGTCCGCGGCGATCTCCTGGACCATGCTCACGGGTCAGCCTGCGCGCGCCGTTCCCGCATCTGAGGTTCTTTTGTTCCCCAAACTACTGCAAGCCTCGGGTACCGGGTTGCAGGCCGTGGTGATTTCGCGATCGGGGCGAACGTCGGAAGCATTGCGCGCCGCAAGTACGTTGCGCCATGATCTGCGCATTCCCACCGTTGGCATCACCTGTGCCGAAAGTTCGGAGCTGCAACAAATTTGCGACTTCTCCATAGTTTTGCGAGCCGCCGACGAGAAAAGCACGGTGATGACACGCTCCTTCACTGGCATGCTTCTGACCCTGCAGATGCTGGCGGCTCGCCAGGCAGAGAATTCTGAGTTCGCGAAAGACGCCAGCGTCATGGCCGAACGATTGTCGCACTACATCCATGATCTTTCCGAAAGTGTAGAGTCTTTTGTGTCGCAACACACCTTCGCCGACTATGTATTTCTGGGACAAGGTCCGTTCCACGGCATCGCCCGCGAAGCAGCCCTTAAAGTAATGGAGATGTCCTGCTCCTACAGCCAGTTCTTTCATGCGCTGGAGTTTCGTCACGGTCCGAAGGCGATCGTCAGCCCGGCTACCTGCTTGACATTTTTCCTGAGCGCCTCCGCCCGGGGGGCGGAGGCCGAAGTGCTGACGGAAATGAAGGAGTTGGGAGGGACCATTGTTGCCATCTGCAACCGCGCCACCCCGGAAATCCGTAAGAATGCAGACCTCCTAGTCGAGTTCGAGGGTAAAGGAAGTGAGCTGTCATGGCTCTCGCCGTACATTGTGCCGGGCCAGCTTATGGGGTTTTTCGCTGGATTGCGAAAAGGCCTGAATCCCGATCAGCCCAAGAACTTGACGCGGGTAGTGATTCTCAACTGAAGTTCCCGGAGAAATACATTGCCAGCGTATGACGTGAGTGTGATCGGCGAACTGAATCTGGACCTCATTCTTTACGGCCTTCCCGGTGAATTAATTCTCGAACATGAACACCTGGCCAAAGATTTAAGCATCACGTTGGGGAGTTCCTCCGCGATTTTTGCCCATAACCTTGCCAGCCTCGGGAACAAGGTCGGTTTTAGTTCGTGCATCGGCAGCGATCCCTTCGGAGAGATTTGCTTGAAACGCTTGGGCGAAAGCGGGGTGGACCTTTCGCGGGTGCGTCGAATGGCGGGAAAAACCACCGGTTTGACGGTAATCCTCGCCGAACGCAAACAGCGTTATATCCTGACCTACCCCGGCACGATGTATGAAATGAGCGAGCGTGAATTGGATTTATCATATGTTTTCAACGCTAAACACCTCCATGTCTCTTCGTATTTTTTGCAGAAGAGCTTGCGTGCCTCGCTGATCGAGATTTTCCGGAATGCCAAAAACGCAGGCCTCACGACCTCTCTCGACACCAACGATGACCCGGAGAACCGCTGGTCGTCCGAAATTCAGTTGCTCCTCAAGTACACCGACATTCTGCTGCCGAACGAGCGGGAAGCGTGCAAGTTGGCCCAAGTCAATGATCTCGAACGCGCCGCCGACATGCTTTCCGAGAAAGTGCCGGTGCTGGTGGTGAAACGAGGATCTCAGGGTGCATTCGTCAGGGCTTCGAAAAACAAGTTTGTCGATTTTCCACCAGTCGTCGATATGGCTGACCCGATCGGCGCGGGAGATAGCTTCGACGCCGGATTCATCCATCAGTACATTCGCGGAGCAAAGATCGAAGACTGTTTGAAGTTTGCCAATATTGTAGGAGCGCTTTCGGTCACCAAACCTGGCGGAACCGAAGCCTTCCGTGACTCCCCGTATCGCGAGAGATTTCTGCGAGCGCATCCGGCCAGCTCCGCAGGGGAAGGAACCGAACGCGCTACACGCTAAACCGCGGCTATCGAACCGGTGCCGCCTCGATCAACAGGCTATCCGTAAAATTCACCTTTAGCTTTGCGTGCGGTCCGGTCACCGTTCCTAGATCCTTCCCGTGAACGTAATCCGTGACGCGGTAGCTTCTCGCCTCGAGTCCACGCAATTCGGCCTCGCCGTCCCACTGTGCGGACTGACCCGGCTCGCCGTAGGAAGGCGCGAAAAAGGCGTAATACATTTGACCGTCTTTTTCGATCGCGTAGGTCTCCGGAAAGTCGAATCCATACACGTACAAGTTCATAAACGCGCCCTTGGAGAGCATCTTATCGTTGTACCGACGGATCCATTCTTTCCAGTGCGCTTCCTTTTCCGGATTGAGGTAGACGTTTGTAAACTTCGGACCATAGTTGGGCCACGTGAATTTTGTCCCTAATACGCCACCGGTTCCGAGTGCGGACGCGAAGTCGTTTCCGAGATCTTGTTCATCGCCGCCCGAAGCATTGGTGATTCGCGTCAGCTCGACGTGATCGCCATAAACGGCGGCCCGCGGACCCAGCAACGCTTTGTACATTTTGATCCGGCGGCGCATCTGCACCGAGCCCACCGGGTCGGCGGTCACCGCCTGATCCATGTAGCGAAACCACGCCAGGCTTGGTGGTGTACCGCAGGAACAACTCTGTGTCACGCTGTCCGGCTTCAGTGTGCGCGTGGTTTCGAAGATCGTCTTGTACACCTCACCCATGGCGTAAACCGAATCGTAAGGCGATTTGTGGTGGTGTTTGGGGTTGTAACAGAGGGGAGGCGTATAAACATTGTCGAGCTTGTGCCCGTCGAATCCCCAGTCGCGGATGAACCGCTCGGTTAGCTGCTTGTAATAGGCCTGAACCTCGGGCAGTGCCGGGCACAGCGTGGCTAAATTGCGCGCCATTCTCGCGGGTTTGCCCTGTTCGTCGAGCACCAGCCAATCGGGATGTTCCTTCAGGACCTCGGAAGTCACGAATTTGCGCCCGCCATACCCGAAGCTTCCGTCCTCCACTCCCAGGGCAGCCACCAAAGTTGCAATTTGATGCCTTGATCGTGAAACTGCTTGACCATGTCCAGGATGGCTCCGCCGCCAAACGTCGATTCGCGCGGCTGCCAGTCGCCGTAATCATTGAACCAGCCATCATCTAGGGTTGCCCAGTGAATCCCCAATTCCTTCAGCTTGGGAATCGTGCCGAGCATTTGCTTCGGGGTAACGCCAAACTCGTAACCCCAGCCGCACCACGCGACCGCATAGTTTTCGTCGTGGTTCGCAGGACGCTCGGAGCTTTCCTTTTCTATGGCGTCCGACCACATCTTCAACGGTTCGTAGAAATCGCCGGAATACACGGCCAGAAAGGTTCGGGGCGTCGCATAGACATCACCAGGCTTCAACCTCGCTCTTGCGGGGATGCTCACGCCCACTTCCACTTTTCTTTCGCTAGTGGTTTCTACGGGCACCGATATGGCCAGGGGTAGCGCCTCGATGTGCCCGACCGCTTCCCCGACATCGTGCGACCAGAACGCCACGACGGGAATTCCTCCCCCGACGTGGCCAAGGTCATCCTTGACGCGTACCGGAGCGCCAAAGGGATTTTCTTGTGCGAATTTGGCGGGCACTGGGAAAATTTCGTCCTTGCCCCACTTCAGGCTCGATCCTTCAAAGGTCCAAAGTCGTTTTTCACCCTGCGTCGATGGGGACGCGAAGCTATGGCGTTGAAGAATGACCTTTTCGAGTGGCACAGCGTTCTTCCCCATGTTTTGCAAACGGAGAGAAAGCAGCAGGAGATTCGGAAACGTGCTATACGCCTCCAAGGTCAACGTCTCACGAAGCTCTGTACCAGGAATGGAGCCGGTGACGTCCACCCGTTTGCCCAAGCCGAGCTTGCCGGTCGTGTCGTGGATGCTGGCGTCTTCGGTGCTCAAAACGACGCGCGCATACTCTTTTTTGGCGATCGTCAGAATCTGTGCGGCGCCCGGCGATTTCGCATCCTCCAGAGTCAATAAGTCGTTTTTGTAGAGTAGAGTTCCAATCACTTGGCCCGCGGGGGTCAGATGGAACTCGGCCCTCGGGGTTCGCACCGTTACGCCCTGCGCGGACAGCTTCACGTCAAACCCTGGCGGAACTGCTGCTGGCTTGGTTGTTGCGAGTTCTTCTCTCTTGCTTTGGCAACTCCCGAGAGTCAAGGACAGAAAACCAATTGAAAGCATTAAATAGGACTTAGCCGTGTACCGTCTGTGAGGTGTCATCATTTCACGCCGGCTTCCCACCGCTAACGGGATCCAAGGGGCCATGCGCTACACGGAGTTTAGCCGCAACAAGAAAGAAAACGAAATGAAAAGAATCAAAAGGGAAGAAGCGCGGCGAACCGCTATCGCGTACATTCCGAGCAAGTTGTTTGTGTCCGGAAACGCGAGCGCAACGGCCAACAACATCGCCACCCACGAGGCGCTTTTCGCCTAGGCATTTTGAGCGATCTGTTTACCGCCACCACGGCCATCTTTCTCACGTTGGCCCTTTACCGGCTTTCAAGGGCGTAGACCAAGGCTTGGCCCGGTTGGTGGTCATCCTAGGCGCGCTGATGGTGGCGCCCATCTACTTCCTCCACACCCTCAACGGCGCAGCAGCTTCGCTGCTCAGATTTCCTCTCTGGCTTCGATAAGCCGCGGCGCAATGCCCTTGTCAACATTCCTCCGCATGCATGGCCACGGAAATACTTGCGAACGAGGTATTCTGGCGGCTCTCGCTGTCCCTTCGGCCTGCGAGTGTACAGGTCGGTTCCTGCCCCGGATTCTAGGCTTGTGGCTGATGCTAAACTGCTTGCCTACCTGCCACGAGCGTCACCGGCATATTGTGGCCGCAATATGAGCAGAGGGTCTCCCCTGGGGTTTCCCGGTGATGCTCGGCGAGGTCGTCACCGTGCTGCGGTTCATCCTCATGAGTGCCAAGGAGCAGCAGCCTCTGGCGACGGGCCGCCTGATTCCACAGGACGGGAGTGATACGGAATAACTGAATCGACCATTTTGGCGCGGATTAGAATTTGGGCGAGCAACAGGATCGAAGCAAGAAACTGATGACATCGTTCAATTCCGCGGCCGTGAGCGTCGATCCGTAATCGCTAGGCATACCCGATGCTCCTAGGTAGGTTTGTGATCGAACGTCGGATTTGTTCAAAAGATGGAAAGCTCCGTCCGCTGTCTGCAATTGAATTGAAAAGTTATCTTCGTTTCGCACGGCACCCGTGAGCTCGCTTCCGTCTGACAGTACGACGTGAGCGAGACCGCGCCGGGGATCGAGTTCCCGGTCCGGGTTGAGGATTTTGGTTCGCATTTCGTTCGCGTCCGGGTTTCCCCGATAGCTAGCGAGGTCCGGTGCGAAAAAGCCGCCTTGGCCTGCGAGTGAGTGGCACTCTGAACACTTGGCTTTTCCAAAGAAGAGCGCCCTGCCTCTTCCAGGATCTCCTGGCAACACGAGGACCTTGCCTCGGCCTTGTAAAGTTCGGAGGTAAGCAACCATGGCCGAGAGTTTGGCGACACCGAAGGAAGAGAACGATGGCATCCCACCAGCCGGTCTTCCATTTGCCAAAATCTGTGCCAGTTCGGCGTCCGTTTTCTGTACGACCTCAGGCCTCGAGACTATATCCGGTCCGCGTTCGCTGCCGCGTGCATCGAGGCCGTGGCACGCCGCGCAAACACTCTCATAAGTCTGTTTGGCATCTGCCTGTATCCGAGCGTTCGCTTCGGTAGAAGGGTCGGAGGGCTTCTCCTGGGCCCAGGTCAAAACGGCAGCGACGCAAAACGCCACACCCGCCAGGACGGCACGGCTCCTGTTATGCTGACGCATGGCTTCATGGATACACTGTGATTTCTTGTGATGTCAACAAATCCGACTTGCGACAACAACTGACCCGCGCGTCCCATGCCGTCGGTCGCCGGTGGTGTGCCAATCTTTGATTTGGTCTCAGTCGCAAGTTTTTGTTTCCGCGAGGTCGCACTTGTAGGATAGGGACTCGGTTTTGCAGTGAATTCAGGGGATCGCGATGATTGAGTGGCACAGATGGCTCGGTAGCTTTTTTGTGTCGATCCTTCTTGTGCCGCCACTGGGTGCGCAAAGTGGAAAAACAGTTTCCGTCTCGACACTGATCGACGTGCAACCGTCCGAGTTGCTATCCGCACCGGTTTCGGCGAATTGGCTCTCCTATAACGGCGACTATACCGGGCGACGATACAGCGCGCTCCGCGAGATCAACACGAACAATGTCGCGCAACTTCGCGCGCAGTGGGTTTTTCATGCGCCGAACTCCGATCGGCTCGAGGTTACTCCCGTGGTTGCCGATGGAATCATGTTCCTGACCTCGGCAAATGATGCGTATGCGCTCGACGCGCAAACCGGGCAGAGTCTCTGGCACTATTCCCGCCCCATCACCGAGGGGCTCATCGATGATGCGTCGCAACACCACAATCGCGGAGTCGGCATTTGGCACTCCCGAATTTACATCGAGACGGACAACGCGCATCTTCTTTGCCTTGACGCCAGGTCCGGTCATTTACTCTGGGACGTGCCGTACACAGACGGGGATCCGAATTACGGGGCAACCAGCGCTCCTCTGGTGGTTAAAGACAAAGTGCTCGTGGGCACTTCGGGCGGCGACGATGGCGTGCGCGGATTCATCGCGGCCTACGATGCCGAAACAGGAAGAGAAGCTTGGCGGTTCTGGACGATACCGGCTCCCGGGGAGTTTGGTTCCTCGAGTTGGCCGGGCGATGCGTGGAAGCATGGCGGCGGAACGACCTGGATGCCCGGCACCTTCGATCCAGAGCTGAACACGCTTTATTGGGGCACAAGTAATCCTGCGCCCGATTTCGACGGCGACCCACGCCCAGGCGATGACCTGTACACGGATTGTCTGCTCGCACTCGATGCGGACACCGGCAAGTTAAAATGGTATTTCCAATTCACGCCGCACGACCTGTTTGATTACGACGCGACGGAAACACCGATGCTCGTCGACGCCATGTTTCGCGGCCAGAAGCGGAAGCTGGTTGTTGAGGCAAACAGGAACGGCTTCATCTATGTTCTCGACCGCACAGCTGGCACGCTCTTGTTCACAACCCGCTTCGCAGAGAAACTCAATTGGGCCACGGGCATTGGCCAAAACGGCCGCCCAATTCGCACGGACGCCCAACCCTCGGAAAAGGGTACGCGCATTTGCCCGGGCATGGTCGGAGCCACAAACTGGTATTCGCCTTCCTTCAGTCCCGACACTTCCATGCTCTACTTCATTGCACTCGAAAGTTGCGATGTTTATTCGAAGAAGCCCCAGGAGTTCCAGCGAGGCAAGACCTACTATTCCACGGGTGTTCGCCAGAGCCAAGGCGACCACAATCAGAAAATCCTGCTGGCGTATGCTCTCGAGAGCGATAAGCCCGTATGGCGTTACGTTCAGGCCGGCGAAGGGCGCTCTTCCGCCGGTACCATGACCACCGCAGCGGGATTGCTATTCTTCGGCGATGACACGCGATCGTTCGAAGCGGTGGAAGCACGGACCGGCAAACCGCTATGGCATTTCAACACGGGACAAAACATCGACGCGTCACCGATGAGCTACGCCGTGGGAATGAAGCAATACGTGGCTATTGCCGCAGGTAGTGATGTGTTTAGCTTTGCGTTGCCCTAGAGCTGGCCTTAGCTTTCCTCGGAAGAACGACAAACACGGGAAACAATTGTTGCGGTCTATGCATTTCTTTTTGTTTCTTTTTGTTTCTTTTCTTGACGAAAGCGAACTTTCGTCCTAGACTCCGCGCAACTGGGGGGGCTTATGTGGACTCGTATCTTTCGCCTGTTGTTGTTCGTTTGCCTTGCGAGCACCAAGAACGTATATGCCGACGTGACTGGATCCATTCTGGGTGTCGTGAAAGATCGCTCGGAAGCGGCGGTCGTCGGCGCGAAGGTGGTCGCGACAAACGTAGCCACAAACCTCACCCAGGAAGCCGTGTCGGCAGCCGATGGTTCATTCCGCATTCTCGCGCTGCCTGCCGGCGCCTACAAGCTCACCGTTACAGCGGCAGGATTCCGCCCCTTCACGGAGACCGACGTCGTGGTAAAAGTGAACGACCAGCTGCGGGTTGATGTCACGCTCGACGTCGGCAAGGTGACAGAGGAAGTACAAGTGACGGCTAATGCCGTACAGGTACAGACGGAGAATACACAGTTGGGCGACGTCATCGACTCCAAAAAAATGCTCACGCTGCCACTCAACGGACGCAGCTACATTGATCTCCTGGGGCTGCAGGCGGGCGTGGCGCCCGCGTCGGCGGGCACGATCTACGAAGGCGGGACTGAATCACAACGACCGGTTTCGGGCACCCTGAATCCGGGCAACATCTCCGTCAACGGCCAGCGGGAAACCGCCAATGCGTTCTTGGTCAACGGCGGAGACGTGAGTGAGGGACGAAACCTGGGAACCGGTTTGGTACCGAATCTGGATTCCGTCGAAGAATTCCGCCTGATCACGAACAGCTTCGACGCGGAGTACGGGAAGTTCAGCGGCGCGGTGATGAATGCCATCACGAAGTCCGGGACGAATCAATTTCACGGCGACGCTTTCTGGTTCCTGCGCAATGACGCGTTCGATGCCAACAACTACTTCTCGAATGCAGCGGGGCTTCCGAAGACTGTACTGCACCGCAATCAATTTGGCGCTGTAGCGGGCGGGCCTATCCTGAAGGACCGACTTTTCTGGTTCGTTGACTATCAAGGTACTCGGCAGACACAAGGTGCGGAAACCACTACCTCTTTGCCAACTGCGGACCAGCGGCAGGGCAACTTCGACCCCACTCTATTGACCGGTAGCGTTGACGGCCCACAGACCGGCAACAATGGCAACCTGAGTTGGGCGCAGGTGCTTTCGCAACGGCTGGGCTACACCGTAAACACGGGGGAGCCCTATAGCTTCGCGGGCTGTAACAGCCCCGATCCCGTTACAGGTTGCGTTTTTCCGGTGAATCCCGTGACTGGCCTCGCGAATATTCCGCAGGCTGCCTGGGCCGCACCGGCTGTCAAGACCCTGCCCTACATTCCGGTGCCGAACCTCGCGGGGACTGCAAACAACTACACGAACAACAGTGAGACAAATACGTGGAACGGCGATAAGTACGGCTTAAAAATCGATTTCATCAACAAACGGACCGGAAACTGGTCATTTTATTACATGATCGACGATAACACCGTTGACAGCGCGTTGCCATTCGCAAGCGTGCCAGGGTTTCCGTCCAACACTCCTTCTCGGGCTCAGCAGTTCGTGATGAGCAACACCAAGCCTTTCGGTACCACCGCCGTCAACGAGGCCCGCTTCAGTTTCTTCCGGACGGCGTTGCATAAGGACAATCCCGCCGGCAGCTTCGCTAGCCTATCGTCGCTCGGCTTTAATAACTCGAACGGGCTCGGTATTATTCCTTCCACAACACCCGGTTATCCGGAGTACGTCCCACAGATTTACTTCAACAACTTCCAGATCGGCGTCCCAACGCTCAACACGTACCAGCCGAATAACACGTATATGGTGGGCGACGTGTTCTCCAAAGTAGCGGGCAGACACACCTGGAAGTTTGGCGGTGAATTCCGTTATCTTCAAGTCAACGAACGCAACTACGCGAGTCCCAATGGCAATTTTGTCTTCAATGGCGACGCAACGGGCAGCGACTTCGCGGATTTCCTCCTTGGCGCGCCAGCAACTTCGGGCGGCTACACGCAGGCGGCTTTGCAAGTTCTGGATACCCGCACGAAATATGGCGGCGCCTTTGTACAAGACAGCTGGAGAGTGACAGCCAATCTTATGCTGAACCTTGGGTTGCGCTGGGAAGTGAGTACGCCATGGTACGACACGCAAGGAAAGATTCAGACCTTTAATCCTCCACAACAGT
>Ga0306921_10003224_pt1 | contig 16547 bp, 16 predicted proteins | sample sta12Cox44000080_FD_203760 | JGI IMG/M metagenome (GOLD analysis project Ga0306921, IMG submission 203760) | Lab enrichment of tropical soil microbial communities from Luquillo Experimental Forest, Puerto Rico - statoxic.12C.oxic.44.000.080 (v2)... | ecosystem: Environmental > Terrestrial >...
TTCTGCCTTTCCGGCCCGTTTTGGCGGCCAGGTGCGCGACTTCGACGTTGCGGAGTACATCCCATCGAAGGACGCGCGCCGCATGGACGAGTTCATGCACTACGGCGTCGCCGCCGGGGTGCAGGCTGTGGCCGACAGCGGCATCGATTTCTCCAAGACTGATCCGACCCGCGCGGGTGCCGTATGCGGCGCCGGCATCGGCGGCCTCTGGACCATCGAGGAGGAATACGAGGCGTACCTCAAGGCCATGAGCCCGCGCAAGATCTCGCCGTTCTTCGTACCGGCGACCATCATCAACATGATCGCGGGACACCTCTCGATCCGTTACGGTTTGAAAGGTCCGAACCTCGGCGTCGTCACCGCCTGTACCACCTCCACACACGCCATCGGACTCGGGATGCGCGCCATCCAGTACGGCGATGCGGACGTGATCATCGCCGGTGGCGGCGAGATGGCCACCACGCGCTGTGGGCTCGGCAGCTTCGGACAGGCGAAGGCGCTGTCGACGCGCAACGACGCACCGCGGGAGGCGAGCCGGCCGTGGGACAAGGACCGTGACGGCTTCGTGCTGAGCGATGGCGGCGGCGCGGTGCTGCTGGAAGAGCTGAAGCACGCCCGCGCGCGCGGCGCGCGCATCTACGCCGAGCTCGTCGGGTTCGGCATGAGCGGGGATGCGCACCACATTACCGCACCCCCCGAGGATGGCGAGGGTGCGCGCATCGCCATGGTCAACGCGCTGCGCGATGGCGGCCTGAACGCCGCCGAGGTGCAGTACATCAATGCGCACGCCACCTCGACGCAGCTCGGCGATACGGCCGAGACGATCGCGCTCAAGCGTGCCTTCGGCGAGCACGCCCGGCGGCTCGCAGTGAGCTCGACGAAGTCTATGACCGGTCACCTGCTCGGCGCTGCCGGTGTGATCGAGGCGATCTTCTCGGTGCTCGCGATCCGCGACAATGTCGCGCCGCCGACCATCAACTACCACACGCCCGATCCCGAGTGCGACCTCGATTACGTCCCCAACACCGCGCGGCAGATGAAGATCGACGTGAGCCTCTCGAACTCGTTCGGCTTCGGCGGCACCAACGGCTCGCTGATCTTCCGGCGCTTCAACGCCTGAGCGCTCTCACCCGGGGCTCCGCTACGCGCGCTCCGCTCGTTCGCCAGCTCGACGTTCCGCCCACGGTGCTGCGGCAGCTGGCGGCACGCCAACCCCTGCTCTACCCGCTGCTGCTCGACTCCGCCGCGACGGGGCCACTGAGTGAGGCCAGCGTGCTGCTCGCTGCGCCCTCTGCGGCGCTGTGGCTCGACCGCGATGGCCGACTCGGCGCAGAGGGGATGACGCCGCGCGGGCCGGGATTCCTGACAGCGCTCGAGAACTGGTGGCGCAGCGAGCGCTCGCCAGCGGCAAGCGGTGAAGGCGATGCCGGCCAATACTGCGGCGGCTGGGCCGTGTTTCTGGGTTATGAGCTGGCGGGGGAGATCGAGCCACACCTCGCACTCCCACCGACGCCGCTTCCGTGGCAGGCATTCGCACTGCGCACGCACGGTGCGCTCGTGCTCGACCTGAAGAGCTCGCGCGTCTTCGCGGTGGCGGACGAGGCGGGCGTGCTCGGCCGCCTCCTCGCCGACGCAACGGCGGCCGCCCGGGACAGGGTGGCGCCCGAGCATCTTCGTATCGACAGCGTGCACGAAGAGGAAGCGCAGACGTACCTGTGGCGGGTGCGACGAGCCAAGGAATACGTGCGCGCCGGGGACATCTACCAGGCGAATCTCTCGCGGCCCTGGGACGTGCGCATCCGCGCGGCGGAGAAGGACGGGGGCGGTACGGACGATGAGGGCCCCGGGGTCGCCGCGGCGCTCTACGAGCGGCTGTGCGCTGCCAACCCCGCGCCCTTTGCAGCGCTCGCTCAGTGGCAAGGTGTTGCCATCCTGAGCTCATCCCCGGAGAGACTCGTGCGCGTCGATGGCCGCCGGGTCGACACGCGTCCCATCGCCGGTACACGTCCGCGCAGTCGCGATCCGGCGCGCGAGCGCGGCGAGATGAGCGCACTCGCCGCCCATCCCAAGGAGCGGGCCGAGCACATCATGCTGATCGATCTCGAGCGCAACGACCTCGGGCGCGTATGCGAGGCGGGCACCGTGCGGGTCGATGAGCTGATGACCATCGAGTCCTACCAGCACGTGCATCACATCGTCTCGAACGTGACCGGCGTGCTGCGCCCGGAGGTCACCCCGATCGGCGCTGTACGCGCGCTCTTCCCAGGCGGCACCATCACCGGTTGCCCGAAATTCCGCTGCATGCAGATCATCGCCGAGCTCGAAGGGGAGGGCCGCGGCGCGTACACGGGCTCGCTCGGCTACCTCACACGCGAGGGTCGACTCGACCTCAACATCCTGATCCGCACCATGACGCTGCGCGGGCGAGCACTCAGTTTTCGGGCTGGCGCGGGTATCGTCGCGGACTCCGATCCTGAGCGTGAGCTCGAAGAAACCCGTGCCAAGGCACGGGGACTGCTCGCCGCACTCGAGGGGCCGCCCTGATGGGAGAACTGCAGCGGGTTCTCATCGACGGGCAGCCGGTTGCGCAGCCGGGCAGTGCGCTCTCGGTGCTCGATCGCGGCCTGCATTACGGTGACGGGTTGTTCGAGACCATCGCCTGCGAGGCGGGTCGCCCGCGCCTGATCGAGCGTCACCTGCGGCGGCTCGCCTTGGGTTGCGAGCGACTCGGGATCGGCCCGCACGATGGCGCAGCGATTGAGCGCGAAGTGCGAGAGCTGGCCGCCGGCACATCCCGGGCCATCGTGAAACTGCTGCTGACCCGCGGTACCGCGCTCGCGCGCGGCTACGCGCCGGAAGGACGCGAGCGCCCGCGGCGCATCGCCCTGCGTTACGACTGGCCCGTGCCCGACCCGACGCACGCGGAGCACGGAGTGCGGGTGCGCCGCGCGACGCTGTCGCTCGGCGAGAATCCGGCACTTGCCGGTATCAAGCACTGCAACCGCCTCGAGCAGGTGCTCGCCCGACGCGAGTGGATCGATCCCGGCATCGCCGAAGCCCTCCTGTTCAGCAGCTCGGGCGCCCTCGTTTCGGGCACCATGAGTAACGTGTTCCTGGTGCGAGGGTCCAAGGTGCTGACGCCGTGCATCGACCGCTGCGGCGTCGCTGGCGTCATGCGCGGATTGGTGCTCGAGATCGCGGCAGCGGCCGGAGTCAGCGCCGAAGAAAGCTCGCTCGGTGGCGCGGATCTCGCCGCCGCGGAGGAGATCTTCCTCACCAGCGCGCTCACCGGCATCCGGCCGGTGCGTGAGCTCGATGGCGTCCGCCTCGTGGTGGGGCCGGTGACGCGCCGCCTGCAGGCGCAGCTCGGGGCTCACCTCGCGGCAGAGGCGAAGCGCGGAGAGGGCGGTGGCTGACCTTCGTGGCAGGCGCTTGAGCGCACGCGGCGGCGTGCGCCTCGGGCTGCTCGCGGGCCTCGCGCTGCTCCTCATCGCCGCCGCGGCCGCCGGGTGGCTGTGGCTCAGGCACGTGTTCGAGGCACCCGGTCCATCGCCCGCGGCGGTACACATCGAGGTCGAGCCCGGGGCGAGTGTGCGCAGCGTTCTCACGCGGCTCGAGGCGGAGGGGAGCCTCCGCAACGCCCGCGCGGTGGCGTGGTACCTGCGCCTGCGCGGCAGCAAGCCCCGTATGCAGAGCGGCACCTACGAGCTCCCCCCACACGCGAGTGCCGCGCAGATCCTGGCACTTTTCGAGGAAGGCAAGGTGATTCTCGAGCAGGTGACGGTAGTCGAGGGAGCAACGTTCGCCGACTTCCTCGATGCGCTCGAGGCGCAGCCGCGCGTCGCGCACACGCTGCGCGGCAAGAGCACGGCCGAAATCATGGCGGCGCTCGGCCATGCGGGTGTCGCGCCCGAGGGTCAGTTTTTCCCCGATACCTATCGTTTCGCTGCCAACACCACCGATACCGCGATCCTTGCGCTCGCCTACGACAGCATGCAACGTGAGCTCGCTGCCGCGTGGCAGGCGCGCAGCGCCGACCTGCCGCTTGCAACGCCGTATCAGGCACTGATCCTCGCCTCGATGATCGAGAAGGAGGCCGCGCTCGAGAGCGAGCGCGCGATCATCGCCGGCGTATTCGTCAACCGCCTGCGCAAGGGCATGCGGTTGCAGTCCGATCCGACCGTGGTCTACGGGCTCGGCGAGCACTACGACGGCACCATCCACACGCGCGATCTGCTGCGCGACAACCCGTACAACACCTACACGCGCGAGGGTTTGCCGCCTACGCCGATCGCGCTGCCGGGCCGCGAGTCACTGCGGGCTGCGGTACGGCCGGTCGACACTGCCGCGTTGTACTTCGTCGCCACCGGCCTCGGCAATGGCGCACACCATTTCTCGAGCACGCTGCAGGAGCATAATTCGGCGGTGCAGACCTACCTCGAGCGGCTGCGCGCGAGCGCGCACGGTCCGGCCGCGAAGCCTCCGCCGACGACTCCGTCCGCGACCGACGTCGGGCAGGGAGCGCACCCGCCGTGAGCGTCGGACGGTTCATCACGCTCGAGGGAATCGAAGGCGCCGGCAAGTCGACGGTCGCGAAGTACGTCGCTGACTGGCTCACGGGGCAGGGGATCGCGGTGCGGCTCACCCGCGAGCCCGGCGGTACGCCGCTCGCCGAACGCGTACGCGGGATCGTGCTCGAGCGCGGCACGGAGGAGGTCTCGGCGGTGACCGAGACGCTGCTCATGTTCGCTGCGCGCGCGCTGCACGTGGAGAATGTCATCGACCCCGCGCTGCGGGCGGGAGAGTGGGTGGTCTGCGATCGCTTCACCGACGCGACGCGCGCCTATCAGGGGAGTGCCCGCGGCGTCGACGCCGCGCTCATCGACACACTCGCCCACGCGGTGCATCCACACCTCGCACCCGACTGCACGCTGCTGCTCGATCTGCCGGTTGCCGCGGGACTTTCCCGTGCACGCAAGCGTGGTGGCGCCGGCGCCGATCGTTTCGAAGCCGAGACCGTGAGCTTCTTCGAAAAGGTCCGTGCCGGCTACCTGACACTCGCCCGTCGTGAGCCGGCGCGCATCCACGTGATCGACGCCGCCGGCCCGCTCCGTGAGGTGCTCGAGCAGGTGGCGGGGGTCCTCGCGAGGCTGCCCCAGCCATGAGTACGCCAGCGGCGCAGGCCGTGCCCGCCTGGCTCGCTGCCGCGACGGCTGCGCTCGGTGCGGCCCACGAGCAGGGACGCATGCCTCATGCGCTGCTCATTCACGAGGCTCCCGGCAGCGGTGGCGACTGGCTCGCCGCCTGGGCCGCAGCGCTCGTGCTCTGCGAGCGTGGCATGACCGCCCCTTGCGGTGAGTGCAGCGCCTGTCGTCGCGTGGTATCTCTCAATCACCCGGATGTCAGCTGGGTGCGGCTGCAGGAGGAGTCGCGCCAGCTCCGCATCGAGCAGGTGCGGGATCTCTCCGCTGAGCTCGCCCTGACCAGCCATTCCGGCGGCTACAAGGTCGCCATCCTCAGCCCCGCCGATGCGCTCAACCGCTTCGCCGCCAATGCGCTGTTGAAGACGCTCGAGGAGCCATCCGCACGAACGCTGCTGATCCTCGTCGCCACCGAGCCGTCGCGACTTCCACCGACCGTGCTGAGCCGCTGCCAGCGGCTGCGCATCCGAACGCCGGAGCGCGCCGAGTCGATCGCCTGGCTGACGGCGGCGCGCGGCAAGGGGGACTGGGACGCCGCCCTCGACACGCTCGGGGAGGCGCCGATGCAGGTGGCGCAGGCGGACGCCGGGGAGCTCGCCGAGGTGGGCGTGGACACCCGCAGGACGCTCGATGCGCTCACCGCGGGCCGTACCGATCCGGTAGCGGCGGCCGAGCGCTGGGCGCGCTCGCAGCTGCCGCTGCGACTGCTGTGCTTTGAGAATTGGCTCACAGAACGCATCCGCACCGGCGAGCGCAGCGGCGCACTTTTGGCGGAACTGCGGGCTGGCCCCTACTTGTCAGAGGCGGCCCCGTTCTTGAATATACGCGAGCTGTTCGGGCTGATTGACGAGGTACGGGACCTGCGCGCGACGCTGGACGTACCATTGAACAGGGGAGTGGCGCTCGAGGCTCTTTTCAGACGACTCGCACCCGCCGGCGGGGTGCGCAACGGGGTACACGGATGAATGCACGGCCGGCACAGCTGGGTAGTGGTGGTGGGGACCGAAACTTGAGAGCGGGTGCAAACAAGCCGGGGCTGCTGACCCTCACCATCAAGGACAAGAGTGCCCTGTATCTCGCCTACATGCCGTTCGTGAAGAACGGCGGCCTTTTCATCCCGACCAACAGCAACTATCGCCTCGGCGATGAAGTCTTCATGCTGCTGAACCTCATGGGCGAAGATGAAAAGCTGCCGGTCGCGGGCCGTGTCATCTGGGTGACGCCCAAGGGCGCTCAGGGCAACCAGGGCAAGCGGACCGCGGGCATTGGCGTGCAGTTCTCCGAGCAGGACCGCGGCCAGACGCAGAAGAAGATCGAGACCTACCTCGCCGGCGCCCTCTCGGGCGACAAGGCCACGCACACGATGTAGCCTCGGGCCGGGGATCTTCCCGGCGCACCGACGCTCATCTTGGGGTTGTAGCGATTCCGCAGGTTCTTGGTGCTACAGTTCCGCGCTCACGGTGAGCGCAAGGAAGAGAAAGTCCCGCCGCAAGAAACCGGGCACGCCAGCGCCCGGTGCCGCCGTCCTCTCGCGCCAAGAACAGGCCCATCAGGCTGAGGAGTGCGCGGTCGCCGAGGATCTCCCGAACCGCAGGGCGCTCACCTCGCGCATCGAGTCACAGCGCCTCGAGCTGCTCCGTGCCATGGCATGCGTGCATCTCGCGCGGCGCATGATCGAGGAGCACGTCGCGGAGCCGAGGCACGGTGACGTGATTCCGCTCAGGCCTGAGCAACATGAAAACTACCGGCAGCGCGTGCTCGAGGCGTTGAGCATTGCCGACGATGCGCTCGCGACCGCCTATCCCATGCTGGAGCGCATCGCCCAGGCACTCGATGCCGACGAGATGCTGAAGGAGTACGAGGCCGAGCACGCGGAGCCGCCACCAGCAAGACGCTCAGCCGCCCCCGGGGCAGGGTAGAGCCCCGCTTCGGCTTCAGGGTTTTTCGGCCGCGCCCCCACGGGTGAGCTGGAGCCCGCCGGCACCCATGCCACCCTGCAGCACGTAGGCATCGAACCCACGCTCGACCAGGATGTAGGCCGCAGCTGAGCTGCGGCGGCCGGTATCGCAGTACACCACGTACGGCTTGTTGCGGTCGAACGTCGAGAGCTTGAGGCGGATCAGGTAGAGCGGCACGTTGAGCGCTCCATCGATCGCGAGATTCTGGTGCTCGCTCGGCAGGCGCACATCGAGCCAGCGCCCGCCCTGGGAGACGATCTTGCGGGCCGCCTCGGAGTTCACCCACTGCAACAGCGGCTCGTTCATGAGCTCGCGAAAATCCTGCTTGTTGAGCCGCATCAGCACGCCGTCGGTCACCATGGTGACGGTGGCGTTGCGCTTGGCTTCGGCGATGAGCGACTCCTCGCCGAAGGTGTCGCCAACACCCAGCTCGGCGAGCTTGATACCTTCACGGCTGAGCGGCGTCTCGCGCGTCACCGCGCACTTGCCGCTCACGATGATGTAGAAATAATCACCCTCGGCGCCCTGCTTGATCACCACCTCGCCAGCGCGGCACGGCGTGCGCTGCAGACGCTGGAAGATCGCCTGGATGTTGGCCGGTGGAATGCGATGGAAGGCGTTGGTCTGGAGGAGCGTCGTCATCCAGTCGTCCGACCCTTCGCTCTGCAGCTGCGCCTGCAGCTCCTCGACTTCGTAGCTGCCGGTCTGATCCCAGGTGATCATCACATCGAGCAGGTCGCTGTCGATGGAGAGGAAGCTGATGTCATCCACCGCGCGCACCGTCACGCGGCGCGGCAGGCTCGGATGGAGCGCGTTGCGGGTCTCGGGCGTGCCACCACGCAGCACGCTCGGCTTATGCTCGCCGTCGTCGACCTCGACGAGGCCGCTCACCAGCCACACCGTGCGCTTGTCGGTGTCGCCCTGACTGAAGAGGATGCGCCCGCGCGACAACGTGCGCACGCTCACCTTCTTGGCGAGCGCGGCGAGGTTCTCGCGCTTCATGCCATCGAGCGGTGCGAACGTCCGCAACAGTTGGATGGACGCTGCCTGTTCTTCGGCCATTGTTCCCAACGCCTGACGTGAACTGCATCGCACTCACGGCTGCGGGTGGTGCAATGTGTTTTGATGGTAGCACAGCGATTTATGTCTGCTTCAGGCCCCGTCACGCTTTTGACTACTCGTCAGTGAGACCCAGCCCTCATCGGGACGAAAGCGCTCGCCGTAGCGCTGCGCGAGCTCTTTGAGGCGCGCCACCACCGCAGTGATACCGCGGGCACGCGCGTAGGTGAGGGGGCCGCCGCGAAAGGGCGCGAAGCCGGTGCCGAAGAGCACCGCAGCGTCGACGAGGTCCTCGCTCTCGACGACACGCTCGCGCAGGCAGGCGACGCACTCGTTCACCATCACGAGTATCAGGCGGTCGGTGAGATCGGGTGGCGCGCTCGCACCCTCGGCGGGCGGCTTGTCCGCCTTGCCGTCGTGCCACGAGTAGAAGCCCTCGCCGCTCTTGCGACCGAGCTTCTTGGCGGCGAGCAGCTCACTGAGCCGCGCGATTTGCGTCACCGGTCGCCCGAGCTCCTGCGCGATGATCTCGCCGACGTGCGAGGCGACATCGAGTCCCACCACGTCGATGAGCTCGATGGGACCCATCGGCATCCCGAAACTCACTGCGCAGCGGTCGATGAGCACGAGCGGCGTCCCTTCCTGGGCGGCGAGCATGGCCTCGTAGAGATACGGAGTCAGCACGCGGTTCACCATGAAACCCGGTGCGCTGCGACAGGGGATGGGCAGCTTGTCGAGGCGGCGCGCGAAACCGGTGGCGGTCTGTACCGCAGTTGGTGCGGTGCGCTCGCCGTGCACTATTTCGATCAGCGGCATCTGTGGCACCGGGTTGAAGAAGTGCAGCCCGACCAGGCACTCGGGATGAGCGAGCTTCGCCGCCAGCGGCTCGAGCATGATGCTCGAGGTGTTGGTGGCGAGGAGCGCTCCCGGCTTCATGCGCGGCTCGAGCCGCGCGTACAGCTCCTGCTTGGCCGCGAGGTTCTCGAAGATGGCCTCGATCACGAGGTCCGCCGCCGCGACCCCATCGCCCGCAACATCCGCGCGCAGTCGCCCGCGCGCCGCTGCGCTCTTCGCCGGGTCGCGCAGGCGCTTGTCGAAGAGCTCCTTGGCACGTTTCAGCGCCGGCTCGATGTACTCGGTGGCGCGATCTTCGAGCGTCACCGTGAAGCCACGCAACGCCGACCAGGCGGCGATATCCCCGCCCATGACGCCGGCCCCGACCACGTGCACGTGACGGATGTCGACGCCTCCCTTGCTGCCCGTGCTCTTGAGCGCATCCTGCAGCAGGAAGACGCGCACGAGATTGCGCGAGGTGTCGGTGGTGAACAGGTGCGCGATGGAGCGCGCTTCGGCCTCGAAGGCGGCACTGCCGTGGGCACCGTAGCGTGCCCACAGATCGATGATGGCGTAGGGAGCGGGGTAGTGGTCGCGCGGCGCTCGTTTCGCCACCTGTGCGATGAGCGAGCGCCGCACGAACGGCCGCAGCGGTGCGCTGCTCAGCAGCCGCTCGGCAAGAGGCGCGCGGTGCGGAGCGGGTGGCTCGAGCACCATCTCGCGCGCGGCGCCGCGCAGCTCGCTCTCCGTTACCAGGCGATCGACGAGACCGGCGGCGCGGGCCTTCTCCGCGCGCAGGGGCTTGCCGGTCAGCATCATCTCCATGGCGGGGCGCACACCGGCCACCTGGACCGAGCGAACCGTGCCACCGAATCCCGGGTGAATGCCCAGCAACACTTCGGGGAGTCCGAGCGAGAGCCGCTCATCGCCTGCCGCGACGCGATAGCGACAGGCGAGGGCGAGCTCCAGCCCGCCCCCCAGCGCGAAGCCGTGGATCGCGGCCACCGTCGGGAAGGGGAGTGCGGCCAGACGGTTCAGCACCTGCTGGCCACGGCGGATCAGCTGATAGCCGCTCGCCTCATCGGTGAGACCGGTGAATTCCTTGATATCGGCGCCTGCCACGAAACCGCTCTTCTTCGCGGACAGGACCACCGCGCCACGCGGGCGGTCGTGCTCGAGCGCACCGAGCACCTCATCGAGCTCGGTGAGCACGCCCGCGGAGAGCACGTTGGCGGAAGTGCCCGGCTTGTCGAGAGTGAGCCAGGCAATGCCGTCGGCATCACGCTCGAGCTTCCAGGATCTGGCGCTGGCATCGTTCATGTGACCCTCTCTCGCGACGATCAGGCAGCGGAGACTGCGGAGGCCGCGGCGCTGGCGCGCGCCGTGGCGCCCGCGTGCACGCGGAAGTCGCACACCAGGGGACGATGGTCCGAGAAGCGCACATCCGGCACGCGGAAATCCGTAACTTCGATGCCCTCGCTCACCAGGATGAAGTCCAGCTCGATGCGCGGCACCCGCGCCGGGAAGGAGGGCAGGCCCGCGGTATTGGCGCTGCGCAGCCCTGCGGCACGCATGAAGAGGTAGATCTCGTGCGTTCCCCAGAAGGTGTTGAAGTCACCCGCCACGATCACCGGCTTGCTCGCCTGCAGGATCAGATCGTGAAGCGAGCGCAGCTGGTACTGGCGCTGGCGGAACTTCAGCGACAGGTGCACGAGGAACACGCACACGTCAGAGAGCTCGAGCTCGATGATGAGGCGCTTGATGCCGGTGTCGAAGTAGTGGAAACGCTCCCCGTGCACACTCGGTGCGGAAAGGAACGCGTTGCCCTGCTTGCGGACGATGGGCATGAACTGGTTGATCGAGTCGGCGCCGTACTTGCACTGGAAGGTCGAGTAGTGCCCGAGCTGGGAGGCGATGTGCTCGGCCTGGTTCAGCATTCCGGTGCGGATCGAGCCGGTGTCGACCTCGATCAGGCCGACGATATCGGGATGCTCGGCGCGGAGAAAATCGGTGATGCCGGTGAGCACCTTGCGGTTGCTGCGCAGATAGCCGGCACCTGGCACGGGCAGATGGAATGCCGGGCCGGTGCCGGTGGCGTAGCGGATGTTGTAGACGAGCAGTCGCACCTTGCCGGTAAGATCAGAGATGAGAATTCGGGCGTCGCAAGAACGCGATTCTATCGCGCTGCGGCGCATCGTGCGGTGTCGGGGTGCCATCTTCCGCACAACCCGCGACGGCCGCGCCCATGCGCCGCGGGCAGGCCGCGTTTTCGCCACGCGTGCCGGACGCGAGTTCCGCGACGCGCTCCCTTGTGCCAGACTTGAGCCGATTTACCGCAGGGGGGCGCAATGTCGCAGGCCAACCCGCTTCGCCTCTTCGTCACGCACGCGTGGGAGACCAGCGACGATTACCTGCGCGTCTTCGAGTACCTGGAAAGCGCGCGCAATTTCTTCTACCGCAACTACAGCACGCCCGAGCAGCGTCCGAGCGGTGACAAGGAAGCCTTGCGCGAGAATCTGCGCCGCCAGATCACGCCGGTGGAGGCTGTGATCGCACTCTCGAGCCTCTACGACACGCATCAGGACCTGCTCACCTTCGAGTTGCTGTACGCCCAGGCCAATAACAAGCCCGTCATCCTCATGAAGCCCTTCGGTGCACGAAAGGATGCTCCGAAGGCGATCCTCGATCTCACCACCGAGGTCGTGGAGTGGGACGAGCGGGCGCTCGTGGACGCGATCCGCCGGCAGGCGCGTCACGAAGAGACGACGCGCTGGGATACGATCGAATTCAAGCTCGACTGAGCCACACCGGACCGCCCGCGCGGAGCGTTCGCTGAATCAGCCTTCCGCGGTGCGCAGCGAGATGACTTGCGGCACCGCCTTGAGCATCTTGGCGCGGGCGGCGCCACTCGTGGGGCCGTTAAGCATCAGCTCGGAGTGCTCGGCTGCATCCGCGCGCGCGCCCTCGCGCACCATGGCTGCAAACAGGCGCACGACGGTGCACGCGAGCTCATCGGCTTCGTGACTCGAGAGCTTGCGCACCGTCGCACGTACTGCATCCTCGCCGCGCAGCGGCGCCTCACGCGTGAGTGCCGCGTGACAGGCGCAAAACTCCGCACGCAGGCCTTCGGGCAAGTCCTCCGCGTTCACCAGCGACAGATGATTTCGATAAGCATCGGCGAGGCGATCCTTGATCGCGCCCGAGCGCGCAAGCGTCAGCGCTGCGGCCTCGAGCTGTTGCCATGCAGTATTCATCGCGACCTCGACAACGCCGTCCACTTTGTTGGTTGTTACTTCGGCAGGGGACGGCATTGGTTTCTTGGTGGTGTTCGGTGGTAGAGAAACCCCAGCGCACTCAATCGGCTGCGGGCGGAATATAGCGCAGCCTCTAGCAAAAGAATATGGCTCGAAGCGGCGCCACGCCGCCTGCCTCGACCCGATCCCTTGACGTCGTCGACGGCTTTCACGCCGTCCACGCTTCCCTTACTGATACTCGAGGGCCCCTGAGGTCCCGGAACGCTCGAACCTGAGCGCTCCAGACCCGACAGCGCGAACCCAGCCGCCCCGCCGGCGGTGACCCGCAGTAAGGGGGCGCGCGCAGAGGAGGGTGCGCAGACGGCCATACGCACGCGCCATGCGCATAAAGCATGCGCATGAGGCCTGCGCAGGGAGCATGCGCATCCCTCGGTCAAGGGAAGTCATCCAAGCGGCTCGAGGGACTGGCCTCACGTGGTGAGGGCTGCACCGAGCGCTTCATAAGGACGCGGCCTTCCTCATAACTTATTGATTTATTTGTTGCCGTGACGCGACGAAGGATCGCCGCCGGCACCTCTGGCGCAGCCGTTCGTCGGGAGAGCGAGAAGCTTGGGCGTGAGTGAGAGCTAATTCACACTGAGCGAACCACCTCCTCAGGAGACTGCCACCCATGAAGTTCTCAGGCTATCTGCTCAAAGCGCCTCATGAGTCTTGCCGACCTGTCGGCGGATTCACGCTGGTCGAGATCATGGTCACGATCCTGGTGCTCTCGATCCTGCTGGGACTGGCCGTGCCGGCGTTCAGATCATTCATGCAGAACGACCAGCAGTGGATGCAGACGAGCAATCTCGTGCTGAGCCTCAATGCCGCCCGGAGCGACGCGATAAAGAGCGACTCCGCCGCGGGGGCTCAGGTCTGCAGCAGCAATACCGGCCTGGCTTGCACCGGTACCCCGTGGAACCAGGGCTGGATCGTTCTCGGTGCGGATCCCGCCAATCTGGGGGCGGCCAAGGTGCTGCAGGTCGTGGGCGCACTTCCCCCAGGGACTACGCTCACTGAAGCGAACAACAACACGGCCATCCCGTTCCAGTCGAACGGGGCCCTCAACGCAGGCCTCCTGGCCAATCCAGCCAAGCCGGTCGCTTTCACGATGTGCGACACACGGGGCGTCAACTTTGCCCGTTACCTGCAGGTAACTCTGATGGGTCGTGTGGTGGCATCGCCCAACGTCGGCCTGGACCTGACCGGCGCCGCGCTCCCTTGCCCCTGATGGTGTGACGGTATGAACCAACACCTTATGCGCTCCCCACAGTCGCGCTCGCACAGCGGCTTCACGCTTCTCGAGGTGCTCATCGCACTGCTCGTGATGAGCATCGGGCTCCTCGGCATCGGCAAGATGATGATGCTGTCCGCGCGCGCCAATGACAGCGCCTACATGCGCAGCCAGGCGACCGCGCTCGCCTACACCATTCTCGATGACATGCGCGCGAATCGTTCGGCGGCAATCTCGCAGGCATATGACACGGCGCAAGTCGCGCCCGCCCTGCAGGCCTGCGCAACGGCGGCGCCCGGCTGCACCTCTGCGCAGGTGGCGCAGAACGACACGCAACTGTGGAACAACGCGCTCGCGGCCGAGCTTCCCGGAGGCACCGGCACGGTGATCACTGCGATCGCCCCCGATAAGTCGACCGGTGCTAACAACGTGACGGCAACGATCACCGTGACGTGGCTCGACACAGTGGCCGAGCAGTCCTTCGGCAATCCGACGGGTACCACCGTCTCGGTCGTCCTGGAGACGGTGCTGTGAAGCGGCAGGGCGGCTTCTCCATGGTCGAGCTGATGGTGGCCATCACGCTCGCACTGTTGCTCACGGGCGCAGTTATCTCCGTGTTCGTCGGTTCGCGCACCGCCTTCCAGGCGACCGCCGGAGTCGGCGAGATGTCCGACAGCGGCCGCTTCGCGCTCAATCTGATCGGCGAATCAGTGCGCAGCGCCGGGAATCTCGCCTGCAACTCTGCGATGACCGCCACCAGCCAGAACGTGAGCGGGGGTCTGCCCTTCGAAAACAGCTTCGGGCAGGGCGTCGAGGGCTTTGAGGCGAACGGCGCGAATGGCACGGGCAATCCAGTCGGAACGCTCACGCTGCCGGCCGTCCCGGTAGTTGGCGCGGCGAACAACTGGACACCAAATCTTGATGGTACGTTCGTCGCCAACGCCACCGTGCCCGCCGGGGTCCCGGCCGGTCTCGGCCAACCGGTGAAGGGAAGCGATGTGCTGGTGGTCCGCTCGAGCACGCCGCGCGTTGCGCCGGCCTACACGACGGTCGACGCCCTACCCAACGCCACGACTCTGACGGTCACTCCGGTGTCCGCTGCGATAAATAACAACGGGTATGCCGCAGTCGCCGACTGCACCAAGTCGGTGATCTTCCAGGCGTCCGGTGGAGTGGCCGCCGGAGCGACCGTCGTGACCCTCAATAACCCACTGCAGGGGGTCGGATTCTCCGCCGGGGCGGTCGTGGCACCGCTGACCACCACCGTCTACTACATCGGAGTAGGGTCCGACGGTGACTCATCGCTCTGGCGGCTCGAGCAGTTGAACGGCGGCCCGGGGTTCAACCCTCTTGGCCCCGAAGAACTCGTCCCGGACGTCGAGAACATGCAGGTGCTCTACGGCATCGATCCGTCGGGCACCCAGACCGCGTCCGCCTACGTGACCGGCGACACGGCTCAGGCTCTCGGCTTCAACGTCGTCAGCATTCAGGTGGCTCTGCTGGTTGCGAGCCAACCGACCACGAGGGAGATCCCCCAGCCCGCCGCAGGTTTCTACACCCTACTGGGAAATCAAGTGACCGTCCCGGTGGACAACCGCATGCGGCAGGTCTTCTACGCCACGATCAATCTGCGCGACGCCGTCAACTGACGCGCGCACTACGGGAGCCAGCGATGCGCCACAGGTCCGGATGGTCTACACGATCGCGTCAGCGGGGTGCAGTGCTCTACATCGCGCTCATCCTGCTGATGATCCTGACCGTCATCGGTGTGGTCGCGGCGCGCCTGCAGACGGGCGAAGCGGTCATGGCGCGCAACGATCACAACCATCAGCTCGCCCTCCAGGCCGCGGAAGCGGCACTGCGCGATGCCGAAATCAACCTTGCAGATGGCAACTGGACCATCCCGCAATTCGCGGCGAACGCCAGCGGGCTGTACGTACTGTCGACCGAGGCGCAGGGCGGCGTCGCAGCCCTGCTGACGCCGGGCAGCGTTGCCGACCAGATCAACTGGAACGCTGCTGCCCCGGCCAACGGGGCCATGGCCTATACCGGACCGGCGCTCGCCAATGCGCCGACGTCGCCGGTCGCGACGCAAGTGATCATCGAGGACCTGCCCCCGGTGGCGCGCGCGGGTGATCCGCTGTGCACACCCTCGAACCAGACACAGTCCTGTGCGGTGTATCGCGTCACCGCACACGCCGTCGGCGGCGATGCCTCCGCCAGCGCAACCGTGCAAAGCATCATCCATTAGGCGGCCAGCTGGCCCCGGAAAACCACCATGGCAATCCGAACTCCCGCTCACATCGTACAACCGGCGATCGTGCTGTTGGGGGCACTGGCGTGCGTGCTGCTTAACCCCACAGCGAGTCAGTCGGCGGCCGTCGTTGCGACCCAGATCTCGCAGGTGCCGCTCACCGTCGCGGTGCCGGCGCATCCGCAGGTCGTACTCGCGGTCGGCAACTCCGAGTCGATGGACGGCAATTTGAGCGGCGCCATCATGACGGGCTCGGGATCACTCGGCGCGTCGATGAACCTGCTGCAGAACTCGAGCTCGCCAGCGAGCTACACCATTCCCGCCGGGTTCACACCGCCTGTCACCCCGACCGCGACCGGGACGGCCCCCTACACGGTCGGCGGGGTCGACAACTCCCCGAGCCGACTGAACGTGGCGAAGGGGGGCATCCTGGCGATGCTCAACACGTACATGCCCTATGCCGATTTCGCGCTGCTCGACTACAAGCTCAGCGGCACCGGCCTCTACACGACCTGGGTTTACGAGATGAGCCCGCCGACCGGCTTCGCCTTCACCAACACGCAGGCCGCCGGCAACCGCTACATTCCGAATCCGTGCTTCGGGTACAACAGTACGGCCGTCAACGCTACCGACACGGCCTGCAAGGCCATCGATTCCAGCGGCAAGGTGACGGGCAGCATGCAGACCTCGCAGTGGATGCAGATCGATGCCACG
>Ga0306921_10003227_pt1 | contig 16542 bp, 11 predicted proteins | sample sta12Cox44000080_FD_203760 | JGI IMG/M metagenome (GOLD analysis project Ga0306921, IMG submission 203760) | Lab enrichment of tropical soil microbial communities from Luquillo Experimental Forest, Puerto Rico - statoxic.12C.oxic.44.000.080 (v2)... | ecosystem: Environmental > Terrestrial >...
CGCGCGCCTTCAAACCCGGCCAATTCTACCGATTGCAGAATTACGAGACGTTGGCATCGCGGGTCGACGGCACGACCCTGGCGATGGAAGGGCTGGCCCTGACAGGCGCCGGGATCGATCGGGAACAGGGGCTCTTGTCGACAATCGTGCTCGAAATGGGCGGGTCGTCGGACCTTTGCGCGCTGTTGAAGCCGGGCGAGCCGGTGATCCTGATGGGGCCGACCGGCAGCCCGACGGAGACGCCGGCGGGCGAGACCGTGTTGCTGGTAGGCGGCGGGCTCGGCAACGCCGTGCTGTTCTCGATCGCCGCGGCGTTGCGGGCGCAAGGCTCTCGGGTGCTCTATTTCGCCGGCTACAAGACCATCGCCGACCGCTACAAGGTCGAAGATATCGAGCGCGCCGCCGACAGCGTGGTGTGGTGCAGCGACGAGTCTCCGGGTTTCACCCCGGGCCGGCCGCAGGATCAAGCCTTTGTCGGCAATATCGTCGAGGCGATCGGCGCCTATGGCGCGGGCGAATTGGGTCCGACCGCGATTCCGTTGAATCAGGTCGACCGGATCATTGCGATCGGCTCAGACGGCATGATGAATGCGGTCGCAGAGGCACGCCACCAAAGGCTCGCACCCTATTTCCGGCCGGGGCACCGGGCCATCGCCTCGATCAACTCGCCGATGCAGTGCATGATGAAAGAAATCTGCGCGCAGTGCCTGCAGATGCACCGCGATCCGGCAACGGGTACCGAGACCGTCGTTTTCTCGTGCTTCAACCAGGATCAGGAGATGGATCAGGTCGACTTCGCCGCGCTGCATCGCCGCCTGTCGCAAAACGGCGCGCAGGAAAAGCTGACCCGACAGTGGATTGACCGCTGCCTCCACCACCTCGGCCAACGTCAGCCGATGGCCGCGGAATAGGACCCGCCGCGCGAGAGGACGATGACGCAGGCGGTTGCCGGGCAGCTCAGGCGGGGATCGTCAGTCCGATCAGCTTATTGGCGGCACGATCGACCGTGTCCAGATGGCGGCAGGTGTCGATCAACTCGGCGAACTGGCTCTCGGAAATGGCTAGGCCGCTGGCCACCGGGCGAATGCGCCGGGCTTCCTCCTCGAAATCCCAGATAAACTCGCGGCCGGTGCCCTCTTTGGAAAAACTGCGGCCGTCCTTGGTGAACACCGTGATCCGCGGGCCGAACAAGGTGCGGCGCACCGTCGGGATCAGGGTCACACGCTGCATCAGATCCAGAACCTCGGGCGGGTCGCTCTCGCCGGGGCCGGGCCGGTCCGCGCGCAATAGCGGATACCCGCGGGTGACCGCTCCATAGGCAGTGAAATATTGCGTGCTGCCGACCTGTGGCGGGTTATCGATGCCGCGGCTGGGAAAGGCGGGGCTCGGGTATTCGGTCTCGAACCAGTTGACCAGGGCCTCGATGCGGTCGATGTCCTGGAAGCCGATATCATGCTCCTCGCACAATTTCGCGGTCACGTCGATATGAGCGATGTTGTAGCCAGCAGTCGAATAAATGCGATAGAGCGTTTCCAAGAAGATCCATTCATGACCCAGACCCCGGATAATCTTGGCCACGTCCGTGTGATTGTCCCCAGTAAAACTGTAGCTCAATTCGCCGTGATTATTGCCGGCGTATGAATGGTAGAATCCGGCCTCCCCCTCCAAAGTTGTCTCTCCGCCGGGCGTCCCGTGCTTAGCAAGCGCCACCGCCAGCAAGGCATTGCGAACCGCTCCGCCTTCGCGCAACGAGCGGCCGCCGCTGCGCGCGCCTTCGAGATTGCCGGAGGCGAGGTTGACGCATTGGGCGATGGCTGCGTTGATCTGGTTCGTGTCGAGGCCGCCGAGCTTGGCGGCGGCTATCGCCGCGCCGAAAATGCCGAATACCGGCCCGGCGTGAAAACCGCGCGACATCACCGTTGGGATGAACTCGGCCGCCATCCGCTCCATGACCTCGTAACCGGCGGCAACGGCGGTCAGGAATGCCTTGCCCGAAGCGCCGGTCACTTCGGCCGCCACGAGGGCTGCCGGCAGGATCGCCGTACCCGGATGGGTCAGCATGCGGAACGTGTCCCACTTGCCGCCGGCGAAGATCGCTTCGGTGTTGACAAACGCGGCCCCGGCCTTGGTCAACTTGCTGCCGTTGCACAACACTGTCGCTGCGCCGCCCCCGCCCGCTTCTTCCTCCTGCATCAGCGCCAGCGCCTGTTTGCTGGCCGGCATGTCGTGCGCCACCAGCGCCGATGAAAGCGCTTCCAAGGTGACCCCCTTGGCCCGGTCGACGACCGCCACCGGCAGGTCCTCGTAGCGGAGGTTGGCGACAAACACAGCGAACGCCCGGCTCAGCGACATGGCGGTTCCTCTCACAGGAAATTGAACTCCATGGTCGAGCTTATACGCGCTATTTCTGCGCCCTCGATAATTGACGGCCGCTGCCCATCGCACCCTGCGAATCCTTGCGATCTTGACGGATCGGATAATGTGCCCAACAACACAGACATGAACGACGGCAGCGCGCCCGTGCCGCCGATCCTCGCGGACAAGGATTTCGCGGCGGCGTCGGTCTTTGCACCGGCAAATTTGCTGCGCGAGGCGCGTCGCCAAAAGGGCCTGCCGAACGCGAAAGTCCCTGAAATCTGCATCCTCGACCCGGACGGCGATATTCTGCGCGAGCTGCGCCGGGCCGGAGCGGCGCGCCGCTCACCAGGCTGGGCGTGCTACCACACCGATCTTTACGAGTTCGATCAAGACCCCGAGCGTTTCGGCATTATCGGCTGCGCGGTCGGAGCCCCGTTCGCCGTGCTGGTCGCCGAACAGCTCTTCGTCTCCGGCTGCCGCTTCCTGATCAGTATGACCTCAGCCGGCCAGATCGTCGCCCAGGGGCCGCCCCCTTATTTCGTGCTGATCGATCGCGCCCTTCGGGACGAAGGGACCAGCTACCATTATCTGCCGCCGGCAGAATTCGCCGAGGCCGATGCCATGCTGGTAGAGAGCGCGTTCGCCGCTCTCGTGGGATTGGCCGAGCCGGTCTTCCGCGGGGCCGCCTGGACCACCGACGCCCCGTTTCGCGAGACCGCCATCGCGATCGAGCGGCGCCGTGCTCACGACATTCTCGCCGTCGAGATGGAAGCGGCCGCGCTCTACGCCTTCGCCCGCGCCAGCGGCAAGCCAATTCTGTGCTTCGCCCATGTGACCAACCAGATGGCAGTGGTTGCCGGCGATTTCGAAAAGGGTGAAGCCGACGGTGCCAAGGCATCGCTAGCGGTGATCGCCGCCGCGGCGCAGGCTTGGCGCAGCCTCACCGGCTCTCGACGATGAACGAGCTCGGAGGTTGTTGCGCGGTCGCAGTTATGGCTAAGGCGCCGCGGGTGGGCGCCGTCAAGACACGGCTCGCGCCCCCCTTGTCCGAGGCCGAGGCCGCTGCATTGAGCGGCTGTTTCATCCGCGACGTCGCTGACAACATCATCGCCGCGGCGCAATCGACGCCGATCCATGGTCATGTCGCGTATTCGCCTGCCGGGTCCGAGATGGTGTTCCGCGACTTGCTGCCGGACACGTTCCAGCTGTTGCCTCCGCGCCACGACGGCCTCGGCTTCAGTCTTGCCGATGCCGCCGAGGACCTGCTCGCCGCAGGCTACGGATCGGTTTGTCTGGTAAACGCGGACAGCCCAACCCTGCCGACCTCGATTTTGGTCCAGGCTGCGCTGGCATTGCAGTCGCCCGGTGACCGGATCGTGATCGGTCCGGCCGAAGACGGCGGCTACTATTGCATCGGCCTCAAAAACCGTCATCTGCGGCTGTTCGAGGACATCGATTGGAGCACGGAGCGGGTATTCGGACAGACGCTCGAGCGGGCCCGTGAAATCGGCCTCGATGCGGTCGTGCTGCCGACTTGGTACGACGTTGACGATCTGGCGTCGCTGCGCCGTCTGGCCGGCGCTCTGCTCGGCGATTTGACCGATCAAAATCAGCGACCGCAATTCGCTGCGCCGCACACCGCATATTTTTTGCGCCGCTTGATCGGCAACGGTGCTAATCGGCTGATCGGGCTCGGCCCGACAGGGGCCGATACCTTCAGTGCGTGATTGTGACGGGCCGTCGCCTTTATCTATTGCTGATCTGCGCAGCGGCGCTGCTCGGCCTCACGTTCCTCGGCCTCTACTTGCAGAGGCATGACGAGTTGTACCGTTTCGTAATTGTCGCGCTGACGCAAGCGGTCATCTATCTGCTGTCGGTAGGGCTCGTTTGGAACCGCGACACCTCGCGGCCCATGCTGGCGGTGATACTCGCCGTTGCCGCGCTGTTGCGCCTGCCCGTGCTTTGCATGCCGCCCTATCTGTCGAGCGACATCTATCGCTATGTCTGGGACGGGCGGGTGCAGGGCGCCGGGATCAATCCGTATCGTTATGTCCCGGCCGACCCGCATCTCGAACAATTGCGCGACCCGCGGATCTACCCCCATATCAACCGCAGCGGCTACGCGCCGACAATCTATCCACCCGTCGCCGAAGCCATTTTTCTCGCGGTCACGCGCGCCAGCCAGTCGCTGATCGCGATGAAGGCGGCCATGGTTGTCTTTGAAGCTATTACCGTCGGGGTACTGCTTCGGCTGCTCGGTTCCGCCGGGCTGCCGGCCGGGCATGTTCTCGTTTACGCATGGCATCCGCTGCCGATCTGGGAGTTTGCCGGCAGCGGCCACATCGACGCCGCATTGATCGCGTTTGTCGTGCTTGCGTTGTGGGCGCGAAAGCGGGACCGGGGATCGCTTGCCGGGCTCGCCCTCGCCGGGGCGACCCTGGCAAAACTCTATCCGGCGGTGTTGCTGCCCGCGCTTTACGGTCGCCGGGAATGGCGGGTGCCGGTGGCGTTCTCGGCTGCGGTGATCCTCGGCTATCTCCCGTTCATCGGCGCCGGCCGGGGTGTCCTGGGCTTTTTACCGGGATATGTCCAAGAGGAAGGCTTTACCGCCAGCGGTCAGGGATTCTTTCTATGGAACCTGCTGCAGACTTTCCCGCCGTTGAGCGGGTTGCCGACCCTCGTCTACCTGATCGGCGCCGCGGCGATCTTCGCCGCGCTGGCACCCGTCGTAGCCTTCACCGGCGGTCCGCGCACCGATCCGCTTGCCGGCGCTGCGCTGTTGGCAGCCGCGTTCATGTTTCTGCTTTCACCCCACTATCCCTGGTATTTCGCTTGGCTGATCGTCTTCGCCTGCTTCGCTCCGTACTGGTCGCTGCTCTGGTTGACCAATGCGGTATTTCTGCTTTACCTCGTCCAATTCGGGTCGCCCCTCGTCCAGGAGGGTTATCGGCTGCCTATAGAAGCGGCGATATACGTGCCGTTTGCCGTGCTCGCGCCGGTCGATATCTGGCGGCGTCGGCGAAGCGCAGTCCGGAGTAGTTAAGCATGCCCGACACACTTGGCACCGCGCCGGTTTCGAACCCGCGCCGTTATTTCGAACACATCGGGGAGCGGCGCGGCCCCGTCGCCGAGGTCGAACCGGTTTGCCTCTATCTCGAGACGACCAACCGCTGCAATTTGTTGTGTACAACCTGCCCGCGCACCTTCGAGGCGCTCGAACCTCCCGGCGACATGAGCTGGGAAATGTTCATCAATATCGTCGATCAATTTCCCAGGATTGCCCGCGTCGTCCTGCACGGAGTCGGCGAGCCGATGATGGTGCGCGCACTGCCGCGCATGATCCGCTATCTGAAGGAGCGCGGGACCTATGTGCTGTTCAATACCAACGGCACCTTGTTGACCGCGCGCCGCGGGCGCGAACTGATCGAGACCGGTTTGGACGAGCTGCGCCTGTCGCTCGACGCCGCCGAACCGGCGGCTTTCAAGCTGGTGCGCGGGCGCGACATGTTCGCCCGCATCCTACGCAATATCCGAGCCTTCCGCGCGCTGCAGCAGGAGGCCGGGGCGACGACGCCCCGTCTGTCGCTATGGCTGACCGGCCTCAAAGAGACCCTCGGTCAGCTATCCGACTTCGTCAGGCTGGCGCATGACCTCGGCATTCCCGAAATCTACCTGCAGCGGCTGGTTTACTTTGAAGAAGGCCAAGGATTGGCGCGGGCGCAGTCGGCGCTGTTCGAAGGCGATGACGGCGAGGAGAGCCGGTTGGTCGGCGCGGCCGAGGCATTGGCCCGGAAGCTCGGGATAAGCTTCAACGCCTCCGGCGCCAACGACCCCGCTTCCAGCCTGAAGCAGTCCGATGACAAGCAGCCCTGGTCGCTGTGTCGCCGGCCGTGGACGTTGATGTATTTCACCGCCCATGGCCGCGCCATCCCGTGCTGCATCGCGCCGTTTTCGATGCGCGGCTACGACAGCTTCACGCTCGGCGATGCGACCCAGCAAAGCTTGCGCCAGATCTGGAACGGTCCGCGCTACCAGGCCTTCCGCAGCGCCCTGTTGAGCGATCGGCCGTCACCGGCCTGCGCCGGCTGCGGATTGCGCTGGAGCTTGTGAGGATGGCGCGGCCGCGCGTCGCGCTGATCATCCCGACCCTCAACGAGGAGGAGGCGATCGGCGGGGTTCTTGCCGCCGTGCCCCGCGATGCCGTCGACGAGATCATTGTCGCCGACAGCGGCAGTATCGACCGCACCGCCGAGCGGGCCCGCGCCGGCGGCGCCCGCATCGTCAACGAGAGCCGCCGCGGCTATGGGCGCGCCTGCCACGCCGGCGCCGAAGCGGCAGGCGACTGCGATGTCCTGGTCTTCCTCGACGGCGACGGCAGCGATCGGCCGGAATTGATCCCGCTGCTGGTCGCGCCGATCATCGAGGGCCGGTTCGATTTCGTCATTGGCTCGCGCACTCGCGGCCGCCGCGAACGCGGCAGCATGAGCGCGCATCAGATCGTCGCCGGCTACGCTGCCGGCCTCGCGCTGCGTCTGCTTTACGGCGCTCGTTTTACCGACATGTGCCCGTTTCGTGCGATCCGCCGCGAGGCATTGCTGCAGCTCGGCATGCGCGAGATGACCTATGGTTGGAACCTCGAAATGCAGATGCGGGCGGCCCGCGCCAAATTGCGCATTCTCGAGATCCCGGTGGATCATCGCCGTCGCGTCGGCGGCGTGTCGAAGGTTTCCGGCAGCCTGCCGGGAACAATCAAGGCTACTCTGCGGATCAGCGCTACCCTGACCCGCATCGCCTGTGAGGGACGACGGTGATGATACCGAATCCGATCTCCGATGTTGCCAAATTCCTGACCCAACCGGGCTGGCCCACGGTTGTCTTTTGGCTGTTGATCGTCGCCAGCGTCGCCATCGCCGTTTATGCATGGCGCGTCATTCCGACCCAGCGTACGGGAACGAATTTATTCGACTGGGCGGCTCGATTTTTTATTGGCTGCCTGTGGTGGCAGCAAACCCTATGGAAGCTGCCGCCTTATTACACCGACCACCCGGGAAGCCCCTTCGGCACGACCGGACTCGCCTATTGGATGGGGTTAATGGGCAAATACGCCGCGATCCCGCTGCAGGCCGATTTCGTCAACCACATCGTGCTCCCGCACTTCTACCTGTTCGCGCCGATCGTCTATGCGGCCGAGGTACTTACCGGCGCATCCCTGATCCTCGGACTGTTTGTGCGGCTGTGGGGACTGATCGGCGCATTGCAGATTCTCAATCTGTGGCTCGGTCTGTACTGGGCGCCGGGTGAATGGCCCTGGACTTATTTCTTTTTGCTCGTGCTGATGCTGGTCTTCGCGCTGCACCGCTATGGCCGTGCCCTCGGCCTCGACGCCATCATCATCACCCGCGCCGCTTTGAGCTCCCCCATCGCCAAACCGGGGCGGCTGATCGCACTTGTGACATAAGCCGGCCGAGATCACCAGGGACGCCGGCCCTCTACAAGCCGCCGACCGCCGGCCTTCAGCCGATTTCCGTGCAACAGCCGCAGTCTTTTCTTTGAGGCTAAGCAGCGCCGTCATCAGACGACGCTGCCTGCCGGATCCATCCGTGGAAGGTTCGGCTTTATTCCGCTGCGGCGCGAGTGGGGGTTTGCGCCGCGGCGAGCACGGCGGCGGCTTCTTTGGCGACGCGGGTGCCCTCGAAGAAGCGCGGGTTTTGCGTGCCCCACAAACGCACCGCATTGGCGAAAGTGAAGGCGCGGAAGTCGTCGGCCGTGATGTGGCCATCCTCGACCAGCTCGTAGGCCTCGGGTAGCGGGTGACGCATGTCGATCACGTCGAAATGTCCGATATCCGAGCTGAAGATCGCGTTCAGCTTTGACCCGAACGGGTTGTTGCGGCCGAATGCGACGGCGTTCATCCGGTCATCTGCCTCGCAGCCGAAATAATAGGGCTTGGCGTAGAGATCGACCCAATCCTCCTTGCGGGTGATCTTGCAGGCGGAGAAATCGTCGATATTCTCGATGCCGCCGGTCAGATAGGCTTGTTCCGGATCGGGCAGGCCGCCGCGTTCGCGCAAGGCGGCGGCGATGTCGCCGTAGCCGTATTTCTCGACCAGGCTCATCAACTGTGCGCGATCGAGCTTGTCGGGGTGCATGCGCTCGAGCGCCTTGGCGCTGCGCCGCTCCCAGTGCTCGATCAGATCGCCGAACAATTGGCTGGCCCAGCCGACGCCGCCTTCGAGGAAGGCAAAGCGCAATTCCGGGAACCGGCGAGTGACGCCGCCGAGGAAGATCGCCTTGGCGGTCGCATGCCCGGCCGCCGCGAAATGGCCGATATGGCTGTAGCAGAAATTGGTCGGCGACAGGCGCAGGCCCTGGTTGAGGCTGGCGCTGTGGAAGGTCGGCGCGATGCCCAGTTCCACGCATTTCTTCCAGACCGGATCGTAATCGTACTCGCTGTCGATGCCGAGCACGTCGTACCAGACTGCAAAGCGCGCGGTGTCCGGGTCGTTGGCCGCGGCCGCCGGCACTTTTCGCGCCATGTTGCTGCCGAACATGCCGACCTTCGAGCCCAGTTGCTTGGTGACGAATTCGAGTTCGGCGATCGCCTCGTCAGGGGTGTGCATCGGGATGATCGCCGCCGGGGTCAGCCGGTCGCCGAGGCCGCTGAAATAGTCGGCCGAGACGATGTTGTAGGCGCGGATCACGGCGCGGCGTGTGGCGTCGTCCTGAATCCGTGGAAAGCGGAGCCCGGCGGTCGGGTAGACGATGACGAAATCGAGACCCAGCTCGTCGAGGCGATCGTAGAGCAGCTTCGGCATCATCGCCGTGGCTCGGTCGAGCGTGTTTTCCGCCTGGCGGCTCCAGAACGCCGACTGGCCGACACGCTTGTGCCGCCGCTCGGCCGGGGTCATTTGCAGCGCCTCGCGGGTGGTCCCCATCGCCTTCAGGAACCCGTCCGCGGCGAGGTCGCCGCCGACCTTGCGCATCTTGTCGCTGAACACCGGATCGTACTCGACCCAGTGCCCGTCGCCGTCGACGATCGGATGGTCGATTTTCGAACGGACCTGTTCAGGGGTCATATGCGCACTCATAGCCTGCTCCGAGGAAGTGACGGTTGCGCCCGATATCCTGAGCCTACTGACTATGTGTGCCAACTATGAACAGTCGCCTAGGCCTGCGTTGAGCGCATGGACGACCCTACAAGACAGCGTCCGCCTCTCGGTCCGCCTCTTCCAAACCCGTGGCCGTCGGCGCCACGCCAATCAACTGGGCCGCCGTCAAAACCGGATCAAAAGTTGGCGTCGTCTACCACCTCGACGGCCGGAACCCGGTCGCTGATGAAGTCGTGATCGGCAACTGAGCAGCCGATCCGCGCCTGGCCGTCACTTCGCTGTCCGGCGTGGCCGACGAAATTCAACAGAAGAAAAGCAAACAGCGCCGTCCGGAGACGGCGCTGTTTTCGGGGAAGTCTGTGACGAAGGTTATTCGGCAGCGGCGCGGGTAGGGGTTTGCCCTTCCGCGAGAACCGCAGCGGCTTGTTTGGCGATGCGGGTGCCCTGGAAAAAGCGCGGGTTTTGTGCGCCCCAGAGGCGAACCGCATTGGCGAAGGTAAAGTCGCGGAAATCGGCCGGGGTAATCAGCCCGTCTTCGACCAGCTCATAGGCTTCCGGCACCGGCTGGAGCATGTCCGGCACGTCGAAATGGCCGATGTCGGAGCTGAAGATCGCATTGATCCGGGCGCCAAACGGCATGCCCTTGCCGAACGCGACCGCGTTCATCCGGTCATCCGCCTCGCAGCCGAAGTAGTATGGCTTGGCGTATAGATCGACCCAGTCTTCCTTGCGGCTGATGTTGCACGCCACGTAGTCGTCCATCGGGACGCCGCCGGTCAGCGCATCCTCTTCCTTCATCGGCCAGCCGTCGCGCTTGTCCAGTTCGGCGGCGATGTCGGCATAGCCGTATTTGTCGACGAGCTGGCGGAGCAATGGCCGGTTGAGCTTTGCCGGGTCCATATAAGCGAGCCCTTTGGCGCCGCGCCGCTCCCAATGCTCGATCAGGTCGCAGAACAGCTGGCAGCCCCAGCCCACCCCACCTTCGAGGAAGGCGAAACGCACGTCGGGGAAGCGGCGGGTCACGCCGCCGAGGAACAGGGCTTTGGCGACTGCGTGGCCGGCATCGGCGAAATGGCCGATATGGTTGAAGGTGAAATTCGACGGCGAATTGCGCATACCATAGCTGCGGCCGCCGGTATGGAAGGTCGGAGCGATGCCGAGCTCGCGGCATTTCTGCCAGAGCGGGTCGTAATCGTACGCGCTGTCGATCCCGAGCTGATCAAAGCGCGTGGTGGCGCGCAGCGGATCGGGGTTGGACAGCGGCCGGAGCACGCCGCTGCCAAACATGCATACTTTGCTGCCGAGCTGTTTGGTCACGAATTCGAGCTCGGCGATCGCTTCTTCCGGCGTATGCACCGGAATCACCGCGGCCGGGGTTAGCCGGTCTTCGAGACCCTTGAAGTAGTCTGATGTGACGATGTTAAAGCCGCGGATCACGGCTTGGCGGGTCGCGTCGTCGGCGATGCGGTGGATGCCGAGCCCGGCTGTCGGGTAGATGATGCCGAAATCGATGCCGAGTTCGTCGAGCCGGTCGTACAGCATTTTCGGCATCATTGCGGTGGCCCGGTCGCGGGTATTGGTCGATTGCCGTCCCCAATTGCCTTCCATCGCGACCCCGCGCCCTTCGCGCTCGGCCAGCGTCAGGCTCAGCGAATCGGGGATCCGCCGCTGCGATGCGAGAAACCCGTTCGCCCCCTTGTCGCCGACCGCCTTGCGGATCTTCTCGGCAAAGACCGGCGCGTATTCGATCCAATGGCCGTCGCCGTCGATGATCGGATGGCCGAGTTTGGCGTGGATCTGCTCAGGGCTAAGATGACCGCTCATGGTCTGCTCCAGGGAAGTGCGGGGGGGTAATTATGTGACCGGACCGCTGGGCAGGGCCAGCGGTGTTTTGACGGCAAGGATTGTAACGCACATATGGCCGCGCGTCATTTGCGCTGGTCCGGTCGCAGGTCGGGTTAGGACGCTTGCGACTGGCGCGTCAGGCGACGCGCTGGACCTCGCACAGATAGGAGCGGTGCGAAGCCGTTCCGCTGACGGGATCGAGCGCCGCGGGGCCGATGATCAGGTTGAAGTTGGCTCCATCCGATCCGAACGGATCATAGCCGGGTGCGCCGATCTGGGCGCAGGCCTGCCACCAGCCGTGTTCGCCGACCACGACATCGGGGTCGAGGCTGTCGTTGAGCCGAGCGCGGGCGCGTATGCTCCCCTCCGGCGTCTCGATCGAGACCCAGTCTCCGTTGGCGACACCGCGCCGCCGCGCCGCTGCGGGATGGAGCTCTAGTTCGGGGTAGGGGGCGCGCTGGCGCAAGCTTGGCAACGCCCGATGCTGGCTCTGACAAAACAATGTCGGCTTCGCACTGGTCAGGATCAACGGGAAGCGGGAGCTGAGATCGGGACGGGAGGCCGGGCCCACCTGCGGTTCCTCGAAATCGGGCAATGGCGCATAGCCGTGATCGAGAAAGGTTTGCGAATAGAATTCGACCTTGCGCGAGGGTGTCGCAAACCCGCGCGGAACGCCATTCGCATCCGGTTCGGCGTGCTTCTCGTGGCGGGTCTGCAACGGAACCCGCACCCCGCCGGGGGTGGCGCGCAACTGCTCCAGGGTCACGCCTGACAGGACAAGCTGGTGGCGATAGGCGGCGTCGATGTCGCCATCCCAAAATAGCGCGCCGAGCCCGAGGCGAGCGGCGAGGTCGAAGACGATGTCGGTGTCCGGGCGGGCTTCGCCGGGCGGCGGCACCACCGCCGGGCGGAACTGGATCAAGGACTGCGCCTCCTCGCTGATCTCGAACCCCATCTTTAACGCCTCGCGCTCGAAGGCCGAGGCGACCGGGAGCACCACATCTGCAAGCTCTGCGGTCGGGTTCATAAAGAGGTCGGCATGGGCGTAGAAATCCAAAGCCGCCAGCGCCTCCCGGCCGTGTCCGCCGTCGGCATGGGCCAGCAGGATGTTCGCGCCGAAGCCGATCATGGCGCGTACCGGGTGGGGCTTGCCCTGCAGGATCGCGCGATAGAGATCGCGCGTTGTCACATGGTTCCAGCGCGCCGGCCCGAGCGGGCGCTCGGCGAGCCCCAATGTCGGGGCCATATGTTGCGCGGCCGGCAACTCTTCACCGGTAATCGGTGCCGCCGGCGGCACCGGCAGCAGCACGTTGCCGCCGGGTTGGTCAAAGCAGCCGGTCAGCGCGTAGAGCAGCGACATCGCGCGCGCGGTCTGGGTGACGTTAGCGTGCTGCTCGTGGCCGCTCCACGCGTAATAGGACACCGGACGCGCATGCCAAATTAGCCGGGCGGCTTCCTCGACCTGGGTGCGCGGGATGCGGCAGATCGCCTCGATGGTCTCGGGCGGGTACCGGCGACACAGCCTCGCATAAAGCTCGAACACCGGGTGGCAGATCACCTCGCCGTCGAGCGTTGCGACCGGGTACTCCCCATCAAGAGCAAGGCTCGCCCCATCGCCGTCGTATTGGCCGGTGGAAGCATCGTAGGGTACCAGCCTCGCCGCCGCCCTATCCCAGGCAAGCATCCGGCTCGCATCCCCGTCCGCCAAAAGGTCGCGTTCGGTCAGCAGCCGACCGGTATCGGCGCGGACCAGGAGCGGCCCATTGCTCCATTTGCGAATGAATTCGCGGTCGTACCAACCGCGCTCGATCATGACATTGGCGAGGCCGAGCGCGAGCGCGCCGTCGGTGCCGGGCCGCACCCTGAGCCACAAATCCGCTTTGTTGGCGAGGCCGACATGGCGCGGGTCGACGACGATCAGCCGCATGCCGCGCTTCAGCGCCTCGACGACGGCGGTCGCATGCGTCAGACGGGTGTGGCTGGGGTTGTACCCCCACAAGATCAGCACGCCGGTGTTGGCGATATCCGGCATCGCCCCGCCGCCACTACCGGTGCCGACGCTGCCCACGCCATAGGTGTAGCGGGTGGCGAACGCTCGCCCCCAGCCGCAGATGTCGAGGGTGAAGCTAGAGTTAGGCGTGCCAAAAGCATTCATCAGCCGCCGGATGAAGCCGTTGGAGTCGCCGATCGCAGTCGTGGACGGAGAAGACAGGGTGAAGGCGACCGCCTCCGGCCCGTGGCGTTCGGCGACCTGGCGCATCGCCGCGGCAGTCAGTTTCAGCGCCTCATCCCAGCCGATCCGCTCCCAGCCTGGGTCGGGATCGCCCTTGGGGCGGGTGCGGCGCAGCGGGTAAGTCAGCCGGTCAGGGTGATAGACGAGTTCCGGCGCCGCCCGGCCCTTGGCGCAGAGCGCCTGGCCGGTCGGGTGGGCGGGATCGGGTTCGAGTCGGGTAAACCGGCCGTCCTCGACGATCGCGATAGAACCGCAGCGGGCGATGCATAGCCCGCAATAGCCGTGAATGCGCTCCGTGCCGGTCGGCATGGTCGCTTGCTCCGTGTCATCTATGCCGGGCGGGGCCAGCAAGTTTTAACGGCGAGAACTATAACGCACGCGCAGCCGCGCGTCATTTCTATCGGGTACAGGTCAAAGCCCCGGACGGTGGGCCTCCGGCCTGATTGGCCGAGCCACCTCATTTGTCAGTGTCTGCTCGTCTGCTCGCCTGCTCGTTCCGCTGTTGCTATCGCTGTTTTACGGCGAAATATCGACCGCCGCTTCCGTGTCCCGGCCGAGCCAGCCGCCCATTTCGACTGCACCGAAGCGACAGCCATATTATGCGATCATGGCAATTCTGTCGAATATGCTAAAATCGGTATTCCGGCCGCATCACGTTGCCCCATGTGAGAATGGGGTCAGCTGTCGATATAAACCGAAGTCGCGTCGAGTCGGGATTGGGAATTCCCGCCGGGTAGCGTCTCGGTTTACAATCATCGATTTATTTGTTACGTTTAGGTTCGCGCGAACCTAGGATATTGCTCATACGAAGGGGGTGAGCTGGCCGTAAATCCCATAGTGGCGGAGATCGAGGCGGACCTTCGAGAAGGGGTGGCCGCCAAGCTGGGGACGATCGGCAAATTAGCGGCAGGGTACGACAATAGCAGCCAGCGTTTGCTCGGCTTCCTGCTGAGTCTAAGCTACGAGGAGATGCGGATCGTAACCTGCGATCCGTGGAAACGGAAATGCGGTGGGGTGCCGCGAAATTCGTTTGTGATCGTAAAGGTGAATCCGAACGTCGCTGGCGCAGACGACGCCATTCTCGCGACACGGCTGATTCTCGGTCGCGTTACCGAAAGCGTGCCGACACCAGTCGAAACGGACATTCAATCAACGATTTTTCAAGTACACAAAGTACAGGCCATTGTTGATCCACTCACTAACAAAGAGCTACAATGGGGAGCTCTCAAGGCGACGATTCTCGGGACCTATTACGACGCTAATGGGGAAATCGGCTTCGGCAACGATGTCGATACGTTTCTGGCGGCGCATACTTACGAAGTCTATGTGCCGACAGATGAGCAACTTTCGACTTTGATCAACAGCTTCGTACCACAAGACTCTGCAGTTCAAATCGGATCTCTCCGGTATACCGAGACCCCGCCGCCGGGAAAATCTCTCGACGTACCCGTTTTGGTGGACCCAATGGACTTTATTGGCCGAGGAAGCGGCAACCGGACTGCGCTATTCGGCAAGACTCGGATGGGGAAGAGCAACGCCATCAAGGTGATTGCGGATACGATTTTTCAGACACCAGCAGATGTCTCCCAGCTTATCTTCGACCCTTCCGGCGAATATACCTACATTAACCCGCAAGACGGGACCAGTTTGTTCGCACTCAATTCAGGCAAGAGTGTGAGATACAGCCTTTCTCCGCGAGTGGTTCCGGAGGAGAAAAATCTGGGACTCAGTTCGCCGTTACCACTGAAGATCAACTTTTACGATAACCCCGTCGTTGGACATAGCCTCATTGCCTCCTTGTTCGAGTCAGTTTTTACGCGTCCGCCCAACTACGTCCGGGACATACTGGAGTGGGATCCTCCTGACCCCGGTGCGATACCCTCCAAAACCGTTGACCCGAGCCGCTTCAATCGTGAGTGGCGGGAACTCGGCATCTGGTGGGCCATGCTCGATGCAGCTGGCTATCCGAAGCCGCCTGGCTCGCAGTTGGTAAACGTGCCCCTCCGCGCCTCTGTGAAGGAGACGTTAGCGGCACGGGCAGGTATCCCTGCCGCTATTAGAGTTGTGACCGTCAAAGGGCGGCAGCAGATCGCAGACCAGCAACCTCTTTCGACTCTTCAGTGGATCTATCGTGAGGTTAGCGACCTGTACGATCCCAATAATCCGGACCCAAACATGTTTCCTACAACCGGGAGCGCGTATTTTTCGAAGGGTGCGCAATCGATGCTTCGCATCCTCGCAGGCGGCACGGGGATCAGCGGCACGACCTATTTTCGTCCCTTTGCAATCTACCACGATATTCAAGGTAGTAATGTATTCGACGACATCGTCAAACACCTGGAAGTCGGGAAGAGCGTATTTGTCGACTACTCAAACGCTCCAGAGGCTGTTGCCCAGAACCTTAGCGAGCGCATCGCCCAGAATGTTTTCAAGCGTATGGTCGAGCGATTTTCAACCGGGCACCTCGGTGATCATTATATTATAATGTATTTCGAAGAAGCGCATCAGTTATTTCGCTCGGACGACAAAGATTTGACGAGCATCTACAATCGATTGGCGAAAGAGGGGGCAAAATTTCACATCGGGATGGTATATGCGACGCAGTCGATGACGACACTGAGCCCTGATCTGTTAAAAAACACAGAGAATTTTGTCATTGCCCATCTCAACGACGATCGCGAAGTGCGCGAGGTTACACGTCGTTATGAGTTCTGCGATGTAGCAGAGGACGTCCAACGTATTCGAAGTCGCGGCTTTGTGCGGATGATCACACTTTCTCACCGCTTCGCTTTGCCGGTGCAGCTTCGGAAATTCGAACCGCGGCCGGTCTGAAAATGGCTTACGCTAAAGACGGGTACCCGGTCGAGGCGGCGTCAAAGATCGGGCACCTCAAGATCGTTGGCAACCAGACCATCCGCCGGGTTGTGGAGAGCTTTGAAGCCTTTGAGCCGACGGCGCCCTCATTAATCGCGCAGAATGTTCATCACGTCGACCTCA
>Ga0306921_10003232_pt1 | contig 16520 bp, 9 predicted proteins | sample sta12Cox44000080_FD_203760 | JGI IMG/M metagenome (GOLD analysis project Ga0306921, IMG submission 203760) | Lab enrichment of tropical soil microbial communities from Luquillo Experimental Forest, Puerto Rico - statoxic.12C.oxic.44.000.080 (v2)... | ecosystem: Environmental > Terrestrial > Soil...
GGCGAAACGGCGTCCTCGCGGCCGGAGCCTGGGAACGAGTCTTGTGCCAGGAATGGAGCCGCCATGGAAGGGGTTATCGCCGCCAATCTCACCGCCGTCCGCAGCCGGATCGAAGCGGCAGTCCGGGCTGCTGGACGGGCGGCCGACAGCGTCACCCTCGTCGCCGTCAGCAAGACCCACCCGGCAGCGAGCGTGCACGACGCGCTTGCCGCCGGTCACCGCGTCTTCGGCGAGAACCGGGTGCAGGAGGCGCTGAGCAAATATCCCGCGCTACGCGAGGCGTTTCCCGACCTCGCTCTGCACCTGATCGGGCCGTTGCAGACCAACAAGGTAAGCGATGCGGTGGCGCTTTGCGACATGATCGAAACCGTCGACCGGCCGCGGCTCGCCCAGGCTCTGGCCAGGGAGATGGAACGCAGCGGTCGGCGTCCGCCCTGCTTGATCGAGGTCAACACCGGTGAGGAGCCGCAGAAATCGGGGATTTTTCCGGAAGCAGCCGATGAATTCATTGTCGAGTGCCGCGACCGGATTGGCTTGCCGATCGAGGGCCTGATGTGCGTGCCGCCGCTCGACGAAGAGCCGGCATTGCACTTCGCGCTGTTGCGCGAGATCGCCCGGCGCACCGGGCTCGGCCTACTCAGCATGGGCATGAGCGCCGATTTCGAGAAGGCGATCCGCTTTGGCGCCACCCATGTGCGCATCGGCACCGCGATTTTCGGCGCCCGCGGCACGGAGGATTAGCGCCCCCATCTGGGCGGCTCAAAGCCCCGCGCCGCCCGCGAGCGGCGCAGGCTGTACCGCGACGATCCGCGGCGTGATCGTGCCATCGCTGCCGAGCCGACCGCCGTCGCGCCGCCGAAGGGGCCCAAACGGGAAGGGCAGCACCGCCTCTCGCGTTCCCTGCCGTACGGGAAAACTCAGGGTAAAAAAATTTTCTTGGCTCCCCCTGTGCCGAGAAATCTAATAAAATCGGATACTTGGTCACGAAGCACGGCAAGAATCGAAGGCTTGGCAGGGAACCGGCAGGGAAGCCCCAAAAAACCCTTGGATCGCCCTTTGGTATCGCTCGCTCAATTCCTATTGTAACATTAATATACAATTGCGCATGGTCCTGCTATATAGTTCGCAACTTCGCGGTGGCAAGCGGCCGGCGGTGTCGCCCGCGCCGTGGGGGAGTGAGGGATCCGCGTCAGCGGGAGGAGTGGGGCGTTACGTGGGCTGACGGCTGCCCCGATGATCAACGCCCGTTCGCAGCCCGGGCGAAGATGTCAGGATAGGCATCGATCTGCCTAGCAAGCGAGATGTCGGCTGCGATAGCCACTACACGGTACCACCGATCCTCGAGAGCGTCACGAGCCCGGCGATCCTCTGCCCGGGCGGCGATGCTGGAGTGCTGGGGCCCATCAACAAATATGCAGACGCCGGGGACGGCAGAACGTCGGTAATAAAAAATCTGCTTGAATGAAAACATCTGAAGCCGGCGTGTGCTGAGCAAGATCCGGAAGGCGGAGCTTTCTCTCGTAAAGGTGATCGAGTAACGAGCGCTCGAATGAGGAGGCCGGGTCGGTTCGCTCCCGTAGCCACGCATATTGCTCGTCGTAGGTCCGCCCGCCCGCATTGACCGGCCCCGATCGCGCAAGCCGCAGCAGGTAGTCGCAGACCTGATGCCGGTCGAGGTGGCGGTGGTCGAGCTGGTTGGCGTAGCTCAGAAGACAGTCGTAGCAGGCTGCAACGCACTTCTCGATCCAGGCCGGCTTTTCCTCGCCTGTGGCCGGGTCGAAATGCAGCAGATCGAGCGCCGTCCGTGCGAGCCCGGCAAACGCGGCGGGCTCCTCGATCAGCCGCTCCCAGACGCCGATGCCGCCTTCGGCCGCCTCCCACAATATGATCCGTCGCTGGCGCCCGGCGCCGATCAGCTCGACCTGGATTTCCTGCTCCTCGATCTGGTAGTCGAGCTGGATCGCGCGGCGCAGCGAATAGGCTAGCGAGCGCAGGAAATCTTCGTCCGGCTTCTCCGCGGCGGTCCGCAGCAGCAGCAGGTTGCGGGTGTCGGAAACGTAGGGCCTGATTTGGCCGTGTACCGCGCGCGGGGTCGTCCCGTTCGGCTCGTCGTCCTCATGGCTCTGCCGCTGCCACGCGCCCGTAACGGTGTCGATTAGGAAGCCGTTATGGTCCCCTGAACGGCGCCAGCCGTGATTGAGCCGCCAGACCTCCGCCTGCGGGACGTATCGGACCTGGAGCAGCGGCTCCGCCTCCTCGCCTTCTGACAATGTCAGGTCACGCGCCGGAAGACCGGCCGGAAAACGAAAATGTGTCGTGATCTGGTAGCCTTCGCGTGCCCGCTCTTCCTCCTCGGATGAGATGCGCGGCCAGCGCGTCGCACGCACTGTCGGCTGCTCGAACAAAGCCTGCGGAAATTCCATCGTCGAAGCGTCGAGGCGGGTCCCGCAATGGATGCAAAGATCCGCAGCCGCCTCGTCTCGGGGATGAATATAGCCGCAGGCGAGGCAGAGCTTCGCGCGGCTGATCCGCGCTTCGATGCCGCCGGCCGGCATCACGCAACCGGCGACGCGATGCTTGCGCCCTTCGAAATAGATCACGTTCCCCGGCCCGAATTCGGTGAGCCCGAGAAATCGAGGGCGGTCTATCGCGTGCGCCTCGGTGGCCCCGGACACCAACGCGCGGACCGGAAGGCGCGGGAAATTGTAGCCCGGTATGAATCCCTCATTGGCAAGGTAACGATAAGTGTAAAAATCGGCTTCGGTGCTGTGCGAGCGGTTGAGCAGCAGCTCGATTTCCCGCCGCGCTTCGCGCTCGAGCTGCTCGGCGGTTTCCTTCTGCCGGCGGTCGCGCAGCCCCGGATCGTCGATGATGCGCCGCGCGGCGTCGCGCTGCTCACAGGCGGCGCGGTAGAATTCGCGCCAGCGGTCGAAGGCTTGGTCGAACGCTTGCGGAGCCCCGCGCGCCACCCCCTCGATCCATACCTCCGAATACCATGGGGCGCTTGTGATCTCGGGCTCGGCCGATCGCGCGACGGCGTGGAGGGCTTCGCGAATCTCGGCTAGGCGGCGCGTGCCGGAAGCCACCCCCTCGGCGTATTCCGGCCGCAGTGGAAAGCCCGGGCTCGCGAGGTCGAGCAACTCGGCAATCGAGCTCTTGAGGCCGAGGCCGACCAGCGACAGCCATACCGAGCGCAGATGCGCCTCGACGAGGTCCTTGTTGGCAAGGTCGATGCGCGGCGGCGACACCCCGCCTGATATCATCTGCTGACGGTTGCGGAAGAAATGGTGGTCGTGGGCGTTGCCATAGGTCGAAAACGCGAGCACCAGCGCCGGTCGTCCGCCACGCCCGGCGCGCCCGCTGCGCTGGGCGTAGTTGGCCGGCGTTGGCGGGATATTGCGAAGGTGGACGGCGGTGAGATCGCGGATGTCGACCCCGAGCTCCATCGTCGGCGAGCAGAAGAGCACCGGCAGCTCGCCCTTCTTGAATTTCTCCTCGCGCTCGATGCGAAGCTCCGCCGGAACCTGCCCGGTGTGGTCGGCTGATGAAAGCCGCCGCAGGCCGAGCGCGCGATTGCGATAGAGCTCTGTGAAATAGCGATTGCCGGTCCCCGATCGAAGATCCTGTCGGCGCAGATGAAGCGATTTCGCACGTACCGGGTCGGGGGGCGGCGGGGTGCCGTCGCCCCGCTGCCACCGCAGACTTCCGACCTTTACCTGAATTCCGTAATCCGCGCCGCGGTGCGAGACCACGGTCAGCAGATGCCCGCGCAATGCCGCGACGATGGCACCGGCGAGCACCTCGCCCTCATGCGAGTCGAGATCGCGATCGAGATCCCAGGTCCGGCGCGAGCGCAGATAGCGGCCGATCGCTGAGCGCGCGCTCAAACGCAGCATCGCCCGGCGGTTGCGCGGATCAGGTATCACCCCCGGCAGCAACGCGACCGAACCGGTCCGCAGCCGCTCGCGCTCGTCGAAGGCCCAGGGATCCCGGATCGTCTGGGCGACGCGCGCCACGAGCGAGCGCGTCTGCTCCTCGGCCAGAGGCACGGCATCGATTGCGAGCACGATGCGCAGATGGTCTAGCACGGCGCCGAGCACCATCCGGCGGCGCATGGCACTCGCGTCGCCGATCGCCGGCGCGTCTCGCCACAGCGCCTCCTCCGCCGCCAGCTCGGCAAGGCCGTCATAGTGGATACGCAACAGTCCGCACTGTTCGAGGTTCGGCTGCGCTACCCGCCAGGCCCGCGCCAGATCCTCCAGCAGGCGGTATTCGAGGAGGTCGACCATTGCCCGCACCGCCTGCTGATGACCAGGTCCGCCTGGCACGGGCTCCTTCATGAAATCCTCGGGCGCCGGATCGAGCGCGCGGAACACCGCGTCGCCGACGCGGTCATGCGAGAGCTCTCCCGCCTGGTCGAGCGCCCGCAACAAGGCACCGCGCAGCAAGACGACGAGCGTGAAGTCGTTCAAATGCCCGGCCTGCAGCGAGGCGTCCTGGCGATTATCAGTTAAGCTCAGCAGCTTCTGCGCCTCGACGGGCACGCTGTCGTCACCGCGCAGGCCTAGAATGGCGCCGGCGCCGAGAATCGTCGTCGCGGTCGAGCGCCCAGTCTGGCTCAGGGTCACGAGCTTGCGGAAGTCGCTCGTCTCGCGCAGATCGTAGGAGGCGCGGCAACGCGGACAAAGCAATAGCGGCCGTGGTTGCCACCATCCTTCGACCGCATCGGGAACCCCTTTCGCGGCGAGCGAACCATCAGGGTTTACGAAGACGCGCTGAGGTATATGCCCCCGATAACGCTCCCTGATGCTTCCGGTTCGCGGATCGAGCCAGTTGTCGGGGAGGTCCTCGTCCTCCGACCACAGACCATCCTGCTCAAGGGCGAAATAGCCCGGCTGCCCTTCATCTTCCTCGATCGCATTGAGCAGCGGCGAGCGTGGTACCAGGCGCGGCGTTTCTTCCTCGCGCAAGAGGTCGGCGAGGTAATATTCCTGACCGCACTCGCGGCAGAAGGCGAGCGGGAACAGCATGCGGGTTTCGGGACCGCCCGCGCCGCCGGCAAAGACCTGTCCCTGCATCGACAAAATGCGCCAATCGGGCGGCTCGATCGTCGCATGCACGCTGCCGCCGGAAGCAAGGAATTGATGGAGCCGAAACGCGAAAACCGGCTCTCCTGACGGCAGTGCCACCTGGTTCCCGGCTTCGAAGACGGCCTTGAGCTGCTCCGCGCACCGCTCGGGAGCGAGATCGCTGGTCTTGGCAAGAGCCGCCAGTCCCTCGACAAAAGAAATCGGTGGACGCCGCACCAGGCGGCCGTCTTCTGAGGTAAGACCGAAGATTTCCTCGGCCCAGGCGGCGAGCGGATGGCCGCCAACCGCCGCGCGATTGGGTGGGGGAGGGCATATTTCGACCGCATCGCGGAGTGCTTCTGCCGTTGCCGGGACGGGCACGCGCGCCACCCGCTGCAGCGTCTCGTCGACCACATTCTCGGGGGCCACCTGGACACCGAACAGCCGGCTCCCAACCTCGGCGATCTCCGCACGCCGGGTCGCGCGATCGCCGCCGGTCGCGATCGTCGCCGAAGTTCCGGCACATTGCAGATTCGCCCGCCGGGTTCGCTGGCGCAGTCGGCGCAGCAGCATCGCCACATCCGCCCCTTGCCGGCCGCGATACACGTGCAGTTCGTCTACGGTCAGGAAGCGCAACTCGCGCGTGGTCTCGCCGACCAATGCCCGCTCCTGCGGCCGTATCAGCATGTATTCGAGCATCACGTAGTTTGTGAGCAGGATGTGCGGCGGATCCTGGAGAAGCTGCTGACGCACTTCCTCGCGAGTCTGGCCGGTATATTGCGCGAACTGCACCGGGCTCGCGGGCCAGTTGGCGGCGCGGAAAGCGCTGAGCGCCTCGATCTGGCTGTTGATCAGCGCGTTCATCGGGTAGACGATCAGCGCCCGCACGCTGTGACGCGCCGGATCGTCGCGCAGGATCATGTCGAAGATCGGCACGAGATAGGTCAGGCTCTTCCCCGATCCGGTTCCGGTCGAGACGATGTAATTGTCGCCGCGCCGCGCCGCCGCCAATGCCTCGGCTTGGTGCCGATGCAGCCGCAGATCCGCTCCAAAAAACAGCGCGGTGTCGGCCAAGATCGCGCCACTCGCCGAGAGTTCGCCCAATGTCGGGCCCGGCTCGTAAGCGGGGTTCAGCTGCAGAGCGGCTTCGGGCCACAACTCGCCCTCGGCGAGCCGCGCACGCACGAACTCGTCGATCCGCGGATCGAGAACGTGGACAAAGCTCTCGACGTAGTCCCGATATTCCTGGACGACGTGCTCCCGAAGACGGAAAACATCGAACGGCATGTGCGCTCTCGCCTACCATCAGAGCCTTCGTTTTGAGGGTCTTGTTGCTCCTCGGCTCGGCCCTTAAGTGGGATAGGTTACGATAGGAAGATGGTAAGCCCTTCAATCAGGCGATACCACGTCGTTTTCTCACTGAAGGGAGGCGCCAATCTCAACGTTTAAGCCAACGCTCGTGGTGCGATTGACCGGGCCGGCGGTCGGCCCCGGCCGACTTGCCGTTCGGGACCTCGCTGAGCTTTCCAGCTATCTTGAACAGGCACTCAAGCGCGTGGCGCAAGTCATCTCCCGGGAGGAACCTCGGGGGGGACGACCGAGCGCACGCGCCTTAGAAGAACTCTGCCGCCTGTATCTGGTGCGCTGGAGCGACGGCAGCGCAACTGCGGGTTTCAACGTCGCCGAGCCTCCGCCCGACTGCGTGCGGTTCGGGCGGCTGGGCGATACTGCGGTCGACCTCTTTCTGTCCGGACTTTCCGAACTGTCTTTGCCTACCCTCGCGGAGAAGCGACTTCCTCGCGGTTTCAGCGGCAAGGTTCTCGAAACCTGTGCAGCGCTCGGGAAGCTACTCGAACGCGGAATTGACGGGATTACCTTCGGCGAAACGGCTCCCGGCAGACGACAGCCAACGATCACCTACAACGCCTGGATGCGCGAACACCTTGTGGCAATGGCAGCGCGCCACTTGGGATGGACCGAGGTGCCCGAATACTTAGGCGTATCGATAGCGGGACAAACGCTGCCCATCCGTCATGCGCTGCATCACGCCGGTGTAGGCATCCCACGACGCTCTGAGAGTTCCTTTTGGAGAACTGTGCCGCTGGACAAACTCGCGGCCGAGCAGGTGGTCGCACCGATCTCCGGCTTGGACGAACTCGATGCGATTTGGTCGGAAGGGGATGTCTTCGATGATGCCCTTGCCGAGCTGCTGCATGATCGTCTCGAACGCCGGCGGAGGAATGAAGAGCGTACGGAGTAGGCATGGCCATTGTCTTGCTCGACACTTCGGTGGCGAGCCTGCTTCTACCGCAAAGCGCTGCGCGACCCGAACGCGTCTTGTACGAACCCCACATGGTCGGCAACACGCTCGCGCTCAGCTTCCAGTCTATCGCGGAGCTTTGGAAGCTTGCAGAAAAGCGGCGATGGGCGGCCCGGAGGCGCGGAGAGTTGGAAGCGTTTGTCCGTCGGTTCCTTGTCATCCCCTACGACTACGAACTGGCACGAGTTGGGGCGAGGGTCTGCGTGGAGGCCGAGGCCCAGGGCCGCCCATTCGAAACGGGTGACGCATGGATAGCGGCGACCGCCGTTCATCGCCGCCTAACGCTGCTCGCTCATGACAGTGATTTCAAGGATCGATCAGTCTCGGGGCTGACCTTGCTGTGCTTCCTTCCTTAAGCTTAAGCTTCGGCAACCTGTGGGTTCTGCGCGGCTCCAGCGGCTTGGCGGGCGGCGAGCGCTCGCAATTCCTCAAGGATTAGGCCAAACGCCGAGAACGTGGTCCGGTCGCGGCGCTCGCGAGCGGCAATCCACTCAGCGAAGGCCAGCTTCGTCTCGGGAGCGGGAGGCCGAAAATAGAGCGCGGAGTCGTCGCCGGCGCGGTCGAGCTGATGGGCCGCGGCGAGCGCTTTCTTGGCGGTCGCCGGGTCTTCGAGGAAAGCCGCCTGGACGGTGGCTTCCTCGACGGCATAGGCGCCCTCGGCCATGGCCTGGCGCCGCAGCGAGGCCGGGAACGCGTTCTCGATCGTGAACGGCCAGAAATTATCGGGGACTCCGAAACGCTTCATCGCCTTTTCGAATTCGGCCGTCGGTGCGAGCAGGCACCAATGGATGCCGCTCGACTGCTGCCGCCACATGCCGCCGCGGCGGGTGCGGCCATCTTCGACGAGCGCGCGGCCCTCACGGTCGTTGTCCGCGAGCGCAAACACGAGGCGGTCGCCGAGCAATTGGCGCAGCGCCGCGCCCCTGCCCGCAAGGCTCTCCATCTGCCGCGTGCCCCTTGCCGCGAGGATCGTGACCGGCAACGGCTCGGTCGGGTGAAACACCCGCCACGCCGCGGTCAGGATCGCGACATCGCTCTCGCCCTCGACGAACAAGGTCGGCAACGGCGTCGCGTCGGAGCGCGCCAGCAACTCCTGCAATTCGCGTTCGAGGCTCTTGACCCGCCCCCTCGTCTCGACAAGCGCCCGTTGCACGGCGTCGAACTGGGTCGAGTCCCGAAGCCGGCCCAGATCGAACGTGCCGTCTTTGGCGAACCGGTCCCAGGCACCCAAAGCCAGGTCGCGTGCTACAAACGATCCATATTCGCTCGTCTGCTGCTCTTCCCAAATCCGAAACGTGCTAAACACATATGTAATCTCCGCTGCGTCGAAGCCAAATAGGTAAAAGAAGATGGCATCGATGGCGGCTTGCTTCTTTAATCTTTCTTTTCGATCAATTGCTGGCTCATAAGTATTTATCCCGCAGGCTATGCTATACGGTTTGACCGATGATGATAGGCACGACAGGGAAACGGCGTGCTGGACCAGTTCATCCTCCCATTTCCCGAGCTCCGAACGTGGCACTACGAAGCATTGGTCCAAAAGGCTCTTTGTGAAGTTCGCCCCGTAAAATTTCGATCTAACGAGAAAATCAAATGGAACACTGTTAAACATCGCCAAAAAGAGAACTAACTCGCGGACGGCTGAGCCCTCCCCATGATAGGTAACGTTTGGGCATTTATAGTTGAAAGCAGCATCGCCGACGATAGCTGCGACCGCGGTGCGAAAATTACTTATAACATTCGTGGTATCACGAAAACAGAACGCCCAATCTCTCTGTAACCCACGATGCGCATTGCTCGCTCGACCAAATTCTTCTGACACCCAATAACGAGGCAAAATCTCAGCTTCTGGATTCTCGAAAGCCACTGAGCTGAGCCGAATTGGTGCTGCCTTACGCCCAAACCTTTTCGACCTTGGTACACCTTCGAACGTACCAAACCGATGGTCATATTGGTGTATGAGTTTGCCTTCATACACAGGCAAAAACCGGTTCGATCCGCGCACGAAATGATTTCTGGCCAGGCGGTATCCGTCAGCGGCCAGAGTTTCTAAGTCACGCAACTCAGCCACATCGCCGGTCATGTGCAGACCAGTCGTGTAGCTCAAAGGCCAGCCACTTGTCTTCTGAAAGAGGGTAGGGAGTTCGCGTGCGACGCGCTCCAGAATCTTTAGCTCGCGCTCAGAACCGCACGAAGGCAGTGTCCCAGTCTCAGGATTGATCCTGGTTATCAGGTCGCGCCGTACGTGGACAGTCTTGTCTTCGTTTGCAATTTCGGATGGCTCTACCAAACCGATGGCTAATTTCAAAGGAGCGACAGGATCTGGCTTTGACAGATTAACCAACGAGTACCGCTCGTGATAGCCGATCGTTGGAAACAGCAATTTCCAGTTCTTAAAGTCGATGACCCTCTCAAGTCGTCCAGATTGGACCAATCTCAGCGTCATCTCTGCCCAGGTGGAGCCGGTAAACAGCATCGATTTTACGATGAATCCCGCTCTATTGGCCGGCGATGATAGTTGGTCAAATAACTCTGAAAACAGAGGATAAAGATTTAGCTCGCCACGAGCTGAGTCTGGAAAGCGATTTGCGTCACGCACATAATTGGCGTAGCGTTCCGATTCACGCTGCGCTTCAATATATTTTCGCTGGACGTCGGGATGAGACGTCAGATACCTTGATATTTCCTCTTGTCGTTTCTTTGCATTTTGTTCGTCAGCAATCTGGGGTACCAGCGAAAAATATTGTTGATCAATGATAGTTAATCTCTCCCAAGGCGGATTGCCGAGCATCACGTTGAAGCCACCGTGCGCGAACACCTCCGGGAATTCGAGTCGCCAGTGGAAGAAATGAAACTGGTCGCTCAGCTCATCGATCAGCGCTGCCCGCTGAGGGTTCTCGCGCGCGGCGAGCGCATTCCACACATCCGCAGTCGTCGGGGCGGTACGCTCCTGGCCGGGTCTGTGCGCTGCAAAGAATGCAGCGGTCCAGGCGTCGCAGGCGTGGCGCAGTCGCGCGACCCGATCGCTCTCTTTCAGCTGCCCATAAAGCTCTTCCTTGGAACGGACGTCGCCCGGCGTTTCGTCCGGCATGTCGGCAAGCGCGGCAAATTCGCCGGCAAGCTCGGTCAGGATCCCCTCGGCCGAGAATTTGGCGAGTTCTCCCCCGCGGTCGCGCCTGTTGATCCGCCGCAATTCCGCACAGACGGCCTTGTCGTCGCCGGTCAGCGGCTTGAAAGCCTCGTCGGGCACGCCCGCTTTCAGCACATCGAGGTCGAAGACGCCGACAAGGCTGTCGCCGCAGCGGATGCGGTGGTCGAGAAAGGAGAGCGGCAGGCCAGGCGAATGGCCCTCGATCCACAGCGCTACTTTGCACAGGTCGATAGCGAGGGGGTTCTTGTCGGCCGCGTAGACGCAACGGCGGATTACGTCCCGTAACGCGGCGCGGTATGTCTCTGGCGCCGGTTCGGCCTCGCCGCTGCGGATGATCGCCAATTCACGCCCCACGCGCCAGCGCCCGTTCTTTCTCTTCTTTAGTTTTCGCGGCGTCGCGGCGGCCTTCCATGACCGGTACGAGCGCGCTTTCGATCAGTTCGCGCACCAGCTCGGGCGGCGTGTAATAGGATCCGGTCTCCTTCCTCTGGCTGCCGGCGGCGAGCGAGAAGCGCCACAGGTCGCGGAGCACCTGCGGGTGGTAGTCGAGCAGGCTTTCGTAGATCGAGCCCAACTCTTCGACGTCGAGCCCGGCGTAGTTTACCCGCCGCTGCACACCCGTCTTCTTCCGTCCGGTGCGCTCTTCGAAGGTTGAGAGCTGGCGGATCGCGTCGAGCAGATCGGTGTTGCGCAATGCGGTGTTGCGGTCTTCGAGATCGAAGCATGCCTCGATCCCGAACAGCTCGCCGTTCAACGCCGTCAGCGCCAGAGCCTTTGCCGCGGCTTCGTCGCGGAACAGGCGGAAGGTCTCCTTCAATCCTTCCCAGAGGTCGCCGTAACCGTCCTCGGTCACGCGGCGTTCTGCGCGATCGCGCAGCCGCCCAATCCCGTACCAGCGCAGATAGACTCTGTGCCGCGCGGTGCCGCCGGGCTCCGGCACGAACAGCAGCCGGCGCTCCTCGGCAACCATCAAGAACAACAGCCGATAGATCAGGTTGAGGAGCTCGCGATAGAGCCGCAGATCCGCGAGCTTGCCATTATCGAGCCTCGCGTGCAGCGCAGCGTTCGCCGGGTGACCGAGGAAGCCCGAGCCGAGGGTTTCCAGGGCCGCCTTGACGCCGTCGCGAAGGCGTTCGCGCACCCGACCGCCTTCGTCGATCGCCTGTTGGTACCAGGTCTCCAACAGGCAATCGTGCGGGTCACCGCCATCCGCCGGCAGACGCGAGCGATGCAGCAATCGGAAAACTAGCGTGAATTCGCTGTAAAGATTGCCGTCGAGGATGGTTTCAAGATCGATCGCCACATAGCTCGGGCGGGACGACCGCGCGCTGTTGCGCAAGAGCCGCAGTTCACGTCCATTGGTGACGATCCCCCACAACGCGTCGCTCTTGTTCAAATATTCCTGCAGCAGCGCATGCGGGCTGCGCTTCTGCTCACCCCGCTCGTTGAGCCTCTGACCGAAGGCAACCGCGTGAACCGGCGTTGCGTTATCGGCCTGCCCAATACGATGTGAGATCAGGAAGCTTTGTCCACCCGCCTGTAATGCTGCGCGCTGGAAGTGGAGCGTGTAGCCCAGCCGTTCAAACAGCGGATAGACCCAAGCTTCCCTTGTTACTGTCACTGGGCTCGTTTGCGAAAATTCACGGCGCCGCTTGAATCCGTCCCAAGACGGGCGGAGATCCGAAAACGCCGCCTGGATCTCGGCGCTGAGACGCCCCGCTTCGAGGCTGAAATCCTTCGGCTTCTGACCGGCGACGGTTTCGTCGCCGAGCGCGATGCGCTCGACCAGATCGGCGGCGAGCAGGCCGCCCTCGACGGTGATGCCAACCCGGCTCATTGCTGCGCTCCCGACGGGAGCAACACGAAGCAGCCGAGGATGTCGGGCGGTTCGTGTGGCGACACCGTGAGGCGCGGCGCCTTCGTGAGCTTACGCAGGCGGGCATGCGCCGCCTGTAGCGCCGCGACACGGCGTGTCACGATCGGCGCGTACCACCCCGCAGTGCCGGTCAGGAATTCAAGGGCCCAGCCGATCTGCTCGGCTTTTTCCTCCGCACTGACGTTGCTGACCGGGCGTGCCGCGACGGCGATCTCGCGGCCGGCCGTTTCGAGCGGGTCGAGCCAGTGCAGGCGCCCGTCACGGCGCTCGAAGGCGGTGAGCATGACCTCCTCGGCGAATTCCTCGACCTCCTCCTCTAGCGTGTAGCGCAGGCGGAGCAGGACGAGCACTGTGCGGGACCGCACGGCGTCGGTGCGCATCGCGCCCGTGCGAGCAAATAACGCGTCGGGAGCGGCGCCGAACGCCTGCCCGAGCACCGCCTCGCACACCGCGGCGACCGCTGGGTGCGTGCGGCCCAAGACCGGCACCGGCTCGCGGACCGTCGTGAAGGTGACCCGCAGCGGAAATTCATTGCCGAGCGACGGCACCAGCCTTCCTCTCATGTCGCCCGGCGTCAGATCGAAAATGCTGTCCTCCCGGCGGGCTGTAAGCCGGCCGCCGGAACGCTGCAACGCGTCGGCTACGAAGCGGCGGACGGTATGCGGATCGCCAAGCACGCTGTCGGTCGCCTCGATCTCCTGCGCCACTTCGTCAGGTTTGATGCCGCGCTGCGCAAAGAAGCCGCGTTCCCGCTTTTCTCGCTCAGCCGCCTCATCCCAGGCGGCGTGCAGCCGGCTCACGTAGGGGGTCGACAGGGCCAGCTCGAGCTGCCGCTCGCGCGGGACCCGCGCCAGCAGCACATTGTCGACGACGGTTTCCATGACCTGCTCGGGATCAACCGGCACCGGGACGGCGATGCCGAGGCTCTTGCGGATCGCCGTCGCCTTGCGGATCAGCACGTCGAGGACGACCTGATCGACCTGGTTGTTGGTGCCGTAGAGCAGCACCGTGTACACTTCGCGCATCGGCTGGCCGAAGCGATCGACGCGCCCCTCGCGCTGTTCGAGCCGGTTCGGGTTCCACGGCAGGTCGTAGTGAACGACCGCGTCGAAATGCTCCTGTAGGTCGATGCCCTCCGAGAGGCAGTCGGTCGCGACAAGAATTCGCCGCGGATTCGTCGACAGCTCGTCGATCTTTTCCTTGCGCTCGTCATCGCCGACATCGCCAGTAACCGCCTCGACATGCAGGTCTTTTAATTCCCGACCAAGCAGCTTCCGCAGCTGATCAGCGACATACCCCGCCGTCGGGATGAATCGGCAGAAGACGATCGGGCGATAGCCCTCACGAAGCAGCCGGCGGATGATCTCGACTAGCTCTCTGAGCTTCCAATCCTCTTTCGGCCCGGCGAGCGATCTCGCGCGTTCGCCGAGGCGCTTGAGGCGCCGCTGGTCATAATCGATGCCGATGCGCTCGGCCTGGTCGACCGGGCCGGTTGGGGCGTAATCGGCCGCCTCCACGTCGCCGAAGAGGTCGAGCACCTGCGGCCGGTAGGTCTCGTCGACCTCGGCGGAGTTTTCGCCGTCCTTGGCGGGATCGTCGCCGAGCTTGGCCGAGCGATTGCCGAGCACCATCGCCGCGGCGTCGGGGCTGGACAGCAGCGAGCGCAGGATTGCGATTGCCGCCCAATGCCTGACCCGCTGCTGCGGAGCGCGGAGCCCGCGAGCGTCTTCGAGCGACTCGCGGCAGTAGTCGAGCACATCGACAAAGAGGCTCTGATAGGCTCGAGAGAGTTCGTATCGGGCCTCCTCGGATTTTCGTTCCGGAAACGGCGTCTCCGAGCCGAGCCATTTCTCGACATCCCGGCGCCGCCGTTGGACGAGGGAGGGAACGAGCGCTTCGCGATCGAGCGGTTCGGCCGGATCACGATCGAAGCCCGGATCGAGCAGGCCCAACAGCGAACGAAAGCTCTCCTCGATGCCGCTGTGCGGCGTCGCGGTGACGAGGATAATGTGCCGGTTCGGATCGCGCGCGAGATCCCGCAGCAACTCGTAGCGCTGGTGTTCTGCACGCGATGCGGTGCCGCGCGGGCGCGCCGCCGCGTGCGCCTCATCGACGATTACGAGGTCGGGTGCGGCGGCGAGAAATTGGTCACGCTGCGAGCTCGATTTGACAAAATCGATGCTGGCAACGAGGTTCGGATAATGCTGGTAGACGGAGATGTCTTGCCGCGGCACGCTCCGTTGGAGCCGGCGCATTTGCGAGGGCTGCACCAGCGCGGCCTCGATCGTGAATTTCTCGCGCAGCGCCCGCTCCCACTGGTCGCAGAGATGTGCCGGACAAAGCACCGCGAGCCGCCGCGCGAGCCCGCGATCGAGCAGTTCGCGCGCGATCATCGCCGCCTCGATCGTCTTGCCGACGCCGACATCGTCGGCGATCAGCAGCCGCACCGGCGACTGCCTTAGGGACATGATCAGCGGCACGAACTGATAAGGCCGCGGCACCACCGAAATGCGGCCGAGCGAGCGGAACGGCCCCTCGCCGGAGCGCAGGCTGAGCCGCGCCGCATCGAACAGGGTCATTATCCCGGTTGCATCCCCACCACTCTGCGGCTCGGGATCGTTGAAACGCGCCGGCCGAACGCGCTCGCCTTCGAGCGGCAGATAGAGGCCGACCTCTTCGCCGTTTGCGGTCGTTAGCGGTCGGAGTCGCAGCACGTCTGGTTCGCGCGGCGGCAGGACGATCCACTCCCGCCCGCGCGCATGTACGATGGTCCCGGTTCTGTAGCGGCTTTCCATGGCGGTCTCCCCACGGCAACGGTAACCGCTGTGGTCGAAAGAGGCCAGGATCGCGGCTGACCATCAGCGGCCCTCCTCAACCCTCGCGCAAAGAGCGATAAGACTACGTTAACCGGTGTCAAACGAGCGCCCGACGCAGTCACTCTCGTCGCGGTCAGCAAGACCCATCCGGCGACGAGCGTGCGCGATGCGCTGGACGCCGGCCACCGAGTCTTCGGCGAGAATCGAGTGCAGGAGGCCCAGGCCAAATATCCTGCGCTGCGCGAGGCGCTTCCCGACCTCGCCCTGCACTTGATCGGACCGCTGCAGACCAACAAGGTGCGCGATGCGGTGGCACTTTGCGACGTGATCGAAACCGTCGACCGGCCGAGGCTCGCCCAGGCGCTGGCGAAAGAGATGGAGCGCAGCTGCCGGCGTCGCCCTGCCTCATCGAAGTAAACACCGGCGAAGAGCCGAAGAAATCGGGGGTCCTACCGACCGAGGCCGATGAATTCATTGTCGAGTGCCGCGACCGGATTGGCTTGCCGATCGAGGGCCTGATGTGCGTGCCGCCGCTCGACGAGGAGCCCGCATTGCACTTCGCGCTGTTGCGCGAGATCGCCCGGCGCACCGGGCTCGGCCTCCTCAGCATGGGGATGAGCGCCGATTTCGAGAGGGCGATCCGCTTTGGCGCCACCCATGTGCGGGTCGGCACCGCGATCTTCGGCGCCCGCGGCACGGGCCAGTAGGAGATGGCCCCGTCGTCCCGCGAACCGGCGGGAAGAGGATATCGAGGCACGCGTTTTCATCCGAACCGAACGTGCGAGGGTGCCGACCCGGACGGCATCGCTAACCACTAAAATGCGCGGCGGCCGCCCAGGCGGATCAGATCATCACCGGTAACAAGCGCGATTTCGCGCACGCATCCTATGGGCCGACGCGCGCCGTAAGCGCCGGCGAACCGCTCGATCGAATTACATTCGAGATCTGACTGGATGAACCAACTCGTCCCGATCACCTTGGCTATACGCCCGGCTCAGGTCGCCGCCGCCAGCGAGCGCCGCCGTGCGCTTCCTGGAATTTTTCGCGGCCAACATCCGCGACTCGCATGCGCGACGCGCCTATTCCCGGCCTCGCCCTGCACCTGATCGGGCTGCTGCAGACCAACAAGGTGTGCGATGCGGTGGCACTTTGCGACGCGATCGAAACCGTCGAGCGGCCGAGGCTCGCCCAGGGGCTGGCCAGGGAGATGGAGCGCAGCCGTCGGCGTCCGCCCTACCTGATCGAGGTCAATACCGGCGAAGAGCCGCAGAAGTCGAGGGTTCTTCCA
>Ga0306921_10003236_pt1 | contig 16511 bp, 12 predicted proteins | sample sta12Cox44000080_FD_203760 | JGI IMG/M metagenome (GOLD analysis project Ga0306921, IMG submission 203760) | Lab enrichment of tropical soil microbial communities from Luquillo Experimental Forest, Puerto Rico - statoxic.12C.oxic.44.000.080 (v2)... | ecosystem: Environmental > Terrestrial >...
CAAGTACCGCGAAGGCACCTATGTGCTGCTCCAGTTCTCCGCGGGTCCGGAGACGGTTAAAGAGCTGGAACGCCGGCTGCGGGTGTCCGACCTGGTGATCAAGTTTTTGACGGTGCGAATCGATGAGACGCTCAAGCGGCTCGAGAAGCGGAAGCGGGATCGGGACAAGCGCGCCGCCAAGCGGGCCACCGCCGCCCCGCCGAGCGCGGCGGCGCCCGGCCAGCCCGGCCCAGCGCTCGATTCGCACCTAAGCCCGGCCATGCCGGGCGCACCGAGGGAGGGTTAAGCCATGCCGGAATCAAAAGGAAGACCTGGGAGCGCGGCGCAGCGCCCGACCGGCGGCGACAAAGCCGTCGCCACCGGCAAGAAACAGTACTTCCGGCGCAAGAAGGTGTGCCGGTTTTGCGTCGAGCGGATCGACGACATCAACTATAAGGACGTAAAGTTGCTGCACGCGTTTGTGGCGGAGCGCGGCAAGATCGTGCCGCGCCGCATCTCGGGTGTGTGCGCGCCGCACCAGCGCCGGCTGGCGGACGCCATCAAGAAGGCGCGCAACATTGCGTTGCTGCCGTTCGCGGCGGCGTTCTAGGGCGGGAGGAATCCGAAGATGGAAGTCATTCTCAGAGAAGATGTCGAAAAACTCGGCAATCGCGGCGAGGTCGTCAAGGTGGCTGCAGGATATGCCCGCAATTTCCTGCTGCCGCGACGCCTGGCGGTGGCAGCCACCGACGCTAACCGCAAAATCGTCGAGCAGGAGCGGCAGGCGCACTTACGCAAGGAGGCCAAGCTGAAGAGCGAAGCCGTGGACCTCGGCCAGTTGCTCGGCGGCGTCAGCGTAACAATCGCGCAAAAGGCTGGCGAGAACGACCAGCTCTTCGGCTCTGTCACCGCCAAGGACGTAGCCGATGCCCTGGCGGCCAAGAATTTCACCATTGACCGCCGCAAGATACAACTCGACGAACCGATCAAGCAGTTGGGCGAACATAAAGTGCCGCTGCGGCTGCACCGGGACGTGGTCATCGAAATCACCGTCACCGTAGTTAGGGAGGGGTAAGGAAATACGGCCCGGGCGCCGTCAGCGTTCTGAACCGTATAGGACTAAAGGAGTCTGTTGTAGCTTCTCCTTGCCTCTTCTTCGTGTTAGGTAACCCTCGTCATTGCAATCGCTTGAAGCTGGAAATCGATCTGCCTGCGGCTGTTTCCAATCCGGTCCGACAGTACTGATACCCATCACCGGGTGGGTCGTCGGCCATCCGCACTCGGCTTAGAATGAGGCGAGGGAATGCAGATGCCGAGGACCTCGTCTTCGAGACCTAGGATGGGCAGCCCTGCCTATTCGGCCTCGAAAGGATCCGTGTGGCGCTCGATAGTTAGTGGCCTTAGCATCCGCAGCCAGGTTCCAAACGCCGCAGAGTGGCGAACCGGGTCCCGGCCCCTTTGCTGGTACTACTCGCTCGCTCTGCATTCGGGGCTGATCGCCATCGCGTTCCTGGGTCCTGCTGATGACACCCGAGAGCACGCGACCGTTCCCGAGCGGACCATCGTGGAGCTCGAAAAAAGTCACAAGCTGACCTATTACGACTTCCGTAAGCGGCTGCCGGAGGTCTCGGCGAACCGGCCCACTTCGTCAGTCCCCACTCCTAGCCCCAATAGCCGGAAGTCGAGACAACGGGTTGTCGTGGCGCCCCGGACCAAAGACGGCAAGCAGTTCGTGTACCTGCCGAATCCGAAGGTGAAGCTGCGACGGGACTTGAAGGCTCCCAATCTGATTGCGATCGCGCCTCCGACAAGAGTCCGCACTCCCCCCAAGCGCAAACCCAAGACATTCCAGGCCCCAGAGCTGGTCCGGCGCCCGCCGCTGCCTGTGGTTCCACTGCCCAACGCTCCAGCCATCGCAGGGGTGACCCGTGAAGCACCCGGGGCGATCAGTGCCCTCATCAACAAACCGGTCGCTGGTCCGCCGCCGCGGCCGTTCGTCACGCCGAAGCCGGATCCCCTCACACCCTCCCCCGCTGTGGCGGCGCTGCCGAACGCCCCTCGAATCGCAGGAGTGGCCGGTCGAAAGCAAACCTCAGAGATCAGCGCCCTGCTGAACAAACCGGTGTCTGGCCCGCCACCGCGAGAGTTCGTCATGCCGAAGCCGAATCTCGCCGCACCTCGCCCGGCTGTGGCGGAGCTGCCAAGCGCCCCTCGAATCGCGGGAGTGGCCGATCGAAAGCCAACCTCAGAGATCAGCGCCCTGCTGAACAAACCGGTGTCTGGCCCGCCACCGCGAGAGTTCGTCATGCCGAAGCCGAATTTCGTCGCGCCTCGCCCGGCTGTGGCGGAGCTGCCAAGCGCCCCTGCGATCGAGGGCACGACCGCCGCAAGGCAGAGCGCGGAGATCAGTTCTCTGCTCAACAAGCCCCCGTCCGGCCCACCGCCGAGGCCGTTTACTCCACCGCCTTCGCCGACCTTCTCCGGTAACGGCGGTGGCGGCGGTAACGGTGCGACGGCGCTGCCGCCGGCTCCTGCCCTGCCGGAGGCCGGATCGGTTGAGACCGCCGCCCTCGCAATCATCGGTTTGAACCCGGTTAATGTGCCTCAGATGCCAGTTCCCGAAGGCAGCCGCCCGGCACGGATCGTAGCCGGAACCGCGGTTCCCGGAGCCACGCGCCCCGAACTGGGCGGCCGTTCACCGATCAAGGCGCCGGACATTTCTGTTGAAGGCTCCCCTGCCACCTCCCCGGCAACCGTCATCGGGATACCGCTCGGCGGTCCCCAGGCAGAACCTCGTGCGGGCCTGGCGCGCGTTCAAATGCCGGAGGTGCTGCCTACGACCCCGCACGTTTCGGTGCCCCAGTGGCCGAGTGGCCGAAGCCTTCCCGCAGCGGTCGAACGCCACTTCCAGAACCGCGTGGTCTATATGTCGGTGATTCCTACGCTGTCAGGCGAAGACTGGGTCGTCTGGTTTGGCGAGACCACCGCCACGTCGCTTGACGCACGGCCTCTGGTGCGCCCGCCAACGCTAGTACGTTCCGCGGGCCTGCCTCCCGTTCCCTCCTACCGCGATCACGGCACCGGAAACATACGGGTGGTTGGCATGCTTCACAAAGACGGGCGTCTCGACGCCACCCGCGAACTGGCGGGCCCCTTCCTCAACCGAGAACTGGCGGAGGCCCTGCACCAGTGGCAGTTCAGCCCCGCTACGCGCAATGGCGTCGCGATCGACGCCGATGCGGTGATTGAAATCCCGGTTGTGTTCGGCACCCTGACCCTGCGCTGAAAGGGGGGAGTCAGCTCCGGAAAAGACCCTCGTTCGTTCCCTGTCCGTCCCCCCCCGGTTAAAGTTAAATCAGGGTTAGTTAGGTTGGGTTTCGCTTTTTCCCAACCCTCCGGAACGCTCAGCTACCCTTGCTCGAAACGGGCGAAGAACCGGCTCCGAAACTCGACAACCGAAGGACGCTCGACCAAAGAGCTCCTGTTTCGCCCGGACAAGCCGATGCCGGCGACTTACCGAACTCGCTTCGATCAGCCGGCCCTGACTATCTCAAGTAGCCTCGTGGCAAGTGACGACGAGCGAGAGCTCCTTGAGCCACCCGGTGCCCGGGCGCAAGACGAATGATATCCTGCTCACTACGGGCCTTGCCTGACCGTTACCGAAAAAAGCCGGCTGGCAGTCAAGGGCTGTTGGTCGGAACTCTTTTTGTGAGACATGGTGATAGACCTCATAACGAAGCGATTTCCTAAAGGTTGTCGGTGGATTTGCGCTCCTCGAAGGACTCCCCAGTGAGTCCGGAGAATACACTGCTATGGACCATGCTCCGTCGGGTGCGACTCTTCGGTAAGGTCTTCCATGGCCCGGTCGCGGGGCTGGCCGCAGCGTCGATCGCGTCGCTGCTGGTCCACGGCTATCATCTCGGCGTCGACGACGCCGAGATCTATATTCCCGCGATCAAACGCGTCGCCGATCCCCGCCTTTTTCCTTTCGGATCGGAATTCTTTATGTCGCACGCGCACCTTTCCCTCTTCCCCGATCTGGTGGGCGATTCGGCTCGGCTGACCCATCTGCCTTCTGATCTGGTCATCTTCCTCTACCACGAAATCGGCATCTTCCTATTGCTAATGGCCGCGTGGCGGCTGGCTTCGGTCTGCTTCTCGAACGGTCCGGCGCGCTGGGCGGGCGTGGCTCTCTTGGCGGGAGCGCTCAGCATACCTGTGGCAGGCACGGCGCTGGCGATCATGGATCCCTATGTAACGGCGCGGTCGCTTTCGACGCCAGCCACGCTTATGTCGGTGGCCTGTTTCGCCTCCAATCAGCGAAAACGGGCGCTGGCCTGGCTCGGCTTCACGGCGCTGGTGCATCCGCAAATGAGCGTGTACGCCGTGGTCTTCCTGGGATGCTTCGCGTTGATGCGCCGGCGTCAGAGGGTGTCTCAACCCGAGCCTGTGGTCGCGGCCGCGCTTCCCTTCGTCTGGAGTTTCCAACCCGCGCAAGGGGCTGCCCGCGAGGCCCTTTTGTCTCGCACGTACTTCTTTCTATCCAACTGGACCTGGTACGAGTGGTTCGGAGCCCTCGCGCCGCTGGCCCTGCTGGGCTGGTTCTCGACCGGGGTCTTCCGCGGCACGACGGCGGTCTTCCGAGTGCTCGCGCGAAGCTTCGTACCATTCGGGGTGATGTTCACGGCAGCGGCTATCGGCGTGACCTACACACCCTCCTTAGAGAACTACACGCGGCTGCAGCCGATGCGCGCTTTCCACCTGATCTACGTCATCTTCTTCGTGCTGCTGGGGGGCCTGGCGGGCGAGTACCTGCTGCGGAAAAGCCTTTGGCGATGGCTGGCGCTGTTCGTGCCGATCGCGGTGGGAATGTGGATCTTCCAGGCGGCTTCGTATCCCTTCAGCCCGCATCTCGAATGGCCCGGCTCAGTCGGGACCAGTGACTGGACTGCCGCGTTTTTCTGGATCCGCGGCCACACGCCGCGCGATGCGGTGTTTGCGCTCGATCCGAATTACATGGCGATTCCCGAGGATGATCAGCACGGATTTCGTGCCGTCGCCGAGCGGAGCGCGCTAGCCGATAGCGTCAAAGACAGCGGCGCGGTGGCCCTGTTTCCCCAACTGGCCGATCATTGGAAGGCTCAGGTACTGGCGCAAAGCGGTTGGCAGCAATTCGAGCTCGCGGATTTCGAGCGACTGGCGCGGCGGTATCCGGTCACCTGGGTTGTCGCGCGTCGTCCCAGCCCGGCCGGCCTGGTTTGCCCGTATGAGAACCGGGATCTGGCCGTGTGCCGGATTCCGGAGCCGCACGAACCCAACCGCTGAACCGGCTCAGGCACGCAATTTGCGGAAAAAGGCGCGCACGTCCTGCACAAACAGCTGGGGTTGTTCGAGGCAGGCGAAGTGGCCGCCCTTGGGCATCCTGCTGTAATGCACCAGGTTCAAGCTGCGCTCGAGCACCGTTCGAGGTGGCTGCAGATAGGGCATCTCCCGCGGAAACGCCGCGAACCCGGTGGGCACCGGAAGCCTCGCGCGCCGGGGAGGCGCCGCGTCGTCGGAGAAACCGCGATAGAACCAGACGCCGGTGCCGACCGTGTCGGTCACCAGGTAGATCATGATGTTGGTGAGAACCTGGTCCTTGGTGAAGGTGGCGTCCAGATTGTCTGTCGAATCACTCCAGCCCTTCATCTTTTCGACGATCCAGGCAGCTGCCCCGAGCGGGTTGTCGGAGAGAGCAAACGCGACGGTCTGCGGTTTGTGCTGTTGCTCGTTGAAGTAGTCGAACTCGGTCGCCCGCGCCAGGCTCGAGGCGCGCTGCCAGGCGCGCTCCTCCTCAGTGGGCTCCGCATCCGTAACGAGGGCGGCGCCCGCGGCATTGAGGTGGATGCCTATCAGCGAGTCGGGAAATTGTGCCGCCAACTGCAGGGTAACGGCCTGCCCCCAGTCGCCTCCCTGCGCGCCGTACTTGCTGTAACCGAGCACGCCCGTCATCAATTCTTGCCAGAGACGAGCCGTGGTGGGCGGGCCGATCGGTTTCGCTCTTGGCTTGGAGGAAAAACCGAAGCCGGGCAACGACGGCACCACGACGTCGAAAGCGTCTTCCGGCGAGCCCCCAAAGCGCGCCGGATCAGTAAGCGGCCCGATGGCTTGCTGGAATTCTAGGACGGAGCCCGGCCAGCCATGCGTAAGGATCAGAGGCACAGGTCGGGGGCCGTGGCCGCGCACATGGTAGAAGTGGATCTCGAAGTCACCTACGCCGGCCAGAAACTGCGGATATCGGTTCAGAGCGGCTTCCGCTCTCGGCCAGTCATATTGCGCGGTCCAATAGGTGGCGAGCGCTTTCATGTAATCCCAGTCGACGCCGTAGCGCCAGTCGGTCGCATCGAGGCGATCGGGCCAGCGGGCTTCCCGCACCCGGGTGAGGATGCGCCGGATGACTGCGGGCGGGACTTTGACCTGGAAAGGGCGCACTCGGGTGCGCTCGCCCTGCGCCAACAGCGGTAAACCGAGCGGACCCGCCATGCGCAGCAGCGCTCGTCTCGACGTGTCGTGGCTAGTGTCGGATTCCATCGCCAGGAAGTATAGCACTACCCTCTACAATAGGATTCATGTCTGTTCCGCTCATCCAGTTCGAGAACGTCACAATCCAGCGCGGAGACCGCATCGTTCTCGACCAAGTGAGCCTCTCGATTGCGCAAGGTGAGCACGTGGCCATTCTGGGGCCGAACGGCTCAGGAAAATCCACGCTGATAAAGGCCATCTCCCGCGAGCTCTACCCGCGCCTGAAGGCGGAACCCTGGTCGCTACGGATTATGGGTCGCGACCGCTGGCATCTGTTCGAGCTGAGGAACCAACTCGGCCTGGTCTCGAACGACTGGATGCAAATGTGCACCCGGAACTATTCGGGCTACGAGATTGTGCTTTCGGGATTTTTTGGAAGCGTGGGAATCTGGCCGAACCATGCGGTCACCGCAGAGATGGAACATAAGGCGCAGGAGGTAATGGAGCGGCTCGAGATCGCGCACCTTGCCGGCCGCAACACTGACGAGATGTCGTCGGGCGAAGCGCGCCGCATCCTGATCGCCCGCGCGCTGGTGCATGACCCACAAGCGCTGGTACTTGACGAGCCGACCACCAGCCTCGATCTCAACGCCACACACGAGTTGCGCGAGGCCTTCCGCAAGCTGGCGCGCGGCGGCGTCAGCCTGATCATGGTGACCCACCATTTGCCCGACATCATCCCCGAGATGACGCGTGTGGTCTTGATTCGCGGGGGCCGAATTTTCTGCGACGGACCAAAAGAGCAGATGTTCCGCTCCGAGACCCTCTCCCGGTTGTTCGGGATTCCGGTCGAAGTGATCCAACGGGGCGGGTATTATCATGTTCTGTGAAGCGAGTCTGGTCACGAGGTGCAACATGAGAATAGTCGGGGTCATCTTGTTTTTCGTCTTAACCTTGATCCCTGCTGGTGCGCAATGGCTGCACTATCCAACGGCGGGAGTTCCCAGACTGCCTGGTGGCGCGGCGAATCTCGGTGCGCCCGCACCCCGGACCCAGGGCGGCGTGCCGGATCTGTCCGGAATCTGGATTGCCGAGGAGAACCGGCCGTGTCCGCCGTATAACTGCGATGACATGCTCACTCCACAGGAATTTTGGGACATCGGCTGGTCTCTCAAAGGCGGGGTCCCGTATCAGCCGTGGGTGAACGCCCTCATCAAGCAACGGGGTGAGACACATGGCATGGGCGATCCCACGGCGCGCTGTCTGCCAGGTGGGATTGTGAAGACATATACCGACCCGCTACTGCGCAAGGTCGTCCAGGTTCCGGGACTCCTCATCATTCTGACCGAGCGCAACACGTCGTACCGACAGATCTTTACCGACGGGCGGCCGTTGCCCGAGGACCCGCAACCTTCCGCGAACGGTTATTCGTCTGGCACCTGGGAAGGCGACACCTTGGTGGTGAGGACCAGCGGGTTCCAGGATGGCATTTGGCTCGACCGAAAAGGAAGCCCGCTGACGGAGGCCGCCACGCTGACGGAACGTTTCCGGCGGGTGAACTACGGAAAACTGAACATCGACCTCACGGTGGACGACCCCAAAGCGTACACGGCACCGTGGACGGTCACGTTGCACCAGAACCTGAAGCCCGATACCGATCTGGTCGACTACGTGTGCCTGGAAAACGAAAAGGACCAGCGCCACTTTGTCGGGAAATAATGGGCCTGGCAACCGGGCCGCCACACCCCGGCTTCGCACTCCGCCCGCGACCGCAAAAAAGCAGAAGTCCTCTGGCCCGCTGGTGCGTCAGCAGGGCGGCATCCTCGGCCGGCCGTGCGGAGAAGGCAACGTGGTAGCGACCCGGGCGCGGCTCCTGCTTTTCACCGCGCTGTATAAGTCTCGCTATACCCGTTCCGGCCGTTGGTCAGAGTCATCTTGCCGTCCCGCGTGACCGACGCCCTCAGCCAATTGCCCTGGCACTGGTCGGTCCCCTCGAGGTTGGCGATGCGCTTCTCGTCGGTGTTGTGGTCCTTGTCGGTAGCCAACGCCAAGTGCGACTGCCAGACTGCCTCGAGGCCCGGGATCTTTTGGATGGTGTCCCACGCGGAAGCGTGCAGGCCTTTGCGCGGGCCATCGTTGACTACCACCACCTGCGGTTTCAGTGCCCAGTAGAGCGGCGGCGCGCCGGAGAAGTCGTTCACGAAACCGTGATGGGTAGCCTGCAGCAGCGTCACGGTTCCGACCTTGTCCACCGGGCAAGCCAGTTCCATTTCCTTGTCCCAAGTGAGGTCACCGACATCGAAGAACTTGAACTTGCCGTAGGTAAGCACAAACCCGGCGCTGCGCTGGTTCTCGGTTTTGTCGGGATCGTGCTGCGCGGCATGCTCGCAGAATCGATTGGGGCCACCGCCTTTCAGCGGCTTACCCAGCACAACGCCATTCGCCGAAATCACCTCGACGGTGACACCGGCGAGCGGAAGGCGGTCTCCCGGCTTGAGGGTGGTTCGCTTGCCCTCGGCCACGCCTTTGTACGCGTTGAAGAGCTCGACGGCGTTGGGCGTGGTTTCGATTGAATCGCCGTGATCGAAGTAGCGCTCAATGGGAATCATCCTCGCTAGCGCGGGCGTGCCGCCAACGTGATCGCCGTGGAAATGAGTGGTCAGCAGCATCCCGATCTTCTTGAGACCCGCCATCTGGGCCACGGCGAGGACGCGTTTGGCGTCGCGATCGCCGTTACCAGGGTTGCCGGCATCCACGAGCAGCGACTGGCCGGTGGGAGACACAATCAAGGTGGCCCCGCCGCCTTCGACGTCGATCCAGTAGATATCCAGGGAACGCGTTTGCGCGGCGAGCACCACCGCCGCCGCGCAAGCCCCGAGAGTCAACCGTAAGGTCATTTTTCCGACCACCCCGAGAAGCCTCCAAGCCACGTCGCTCGGCGGACGAGGCGGAGGCTTATGCCACACTATTTCCCGACCACGAGCACATGGAAACTATCCGGCAGTATCGAAGGCCGGCCCTTCTTGTCCCCGGCCTGCGGCGGGCCGTATTCGGCGGCCAGCATGTAGACCCGATGGGTTCGGGGGTCGACAGTCATGGTCCGTGCGCCGCGTTCGGTCTGCACAGTGTCGACCGCTTGCCACTTGCCCCCCACCTCTTTGACGATGGTGAGAGTTCCTTCCCCATTCGAACTGAACGCTAGCCCCGCGCCCGGGTCAAAGCCTGCGGCATCCGGGTTCGCCCCTATGGCGGGCATCGCCACCACTTTCAGGCTCTTGATGTCGGTCACGGTCATCATCTTGTTGTCGCAGACGGAGAACAGCACGCCATCCTTGCTATCCATGGCGAGACCGGACGGCTCCTGGCAAGGGGCGATACTGCCGGTGCGCAAGACGGCTGGTTTGGCGGCGTCGATTTCCACGATGGCGCCTTTGTCCTCGAGATTGACATAGAGCTTGCCGGCTCCGTCCGCAACGCAGAATTCCGGCTTACCTCCCACCGGGAAGGTGGTCAGCGGTTCGCCGGTCTTGGCGTTGATGGCGGTCGAGTCATTGGAACGTCCGTTGAATGTGAAGACGCGTTGCGTCTTCGGCTCATAGCAGATCGCATCTGGGTTCATCCCCGTAGCGGGCTCGCCGCTCTTAGCCAGGGTTTTCACATCGAAGATGGTGACGCTGTTCGATTGGCCATTACTAATAAAGCCCTTGTTCATGTCGGGCGCGAGCGCCACCCCGTGTACGCCATGCAGCTGCGGGATCGAACCCACGGGTTTGCCGCTGTCGAGATCGACTATGTCCACGACTGTACCGTGCGTCGCGTACAACCGGTGCGCGCTGCTGTCGACAGTCACGTAATCCCAGCCGCCGGTGCCGCCGATCTTGATTTTGTTGAGGACGTGGTAGCCTTCGGCTGCAAAGGCCGCACTCGCCACCAGAGCAACCGTCATGAACTTCTTCATCCGTCTTTTCTCCTTGGTCCGGGCGTTTCCGAACCCTGTTGAATCAATTACTCCTGCCACCGATATAGTAGCGGACGGCCGGTGTCACCACCAGCGAGAGGATCATCGAGGCCAACACGCCGCCGATCACGGCGATCGCCAAAGGCTGCAGCATTTGCGAGCCGGCTCCGAGGCCAAGAGACAGCGGAATCATGCCGGCTACGGTCGCAAGCGCCGTCATCATGATCGGACGCAAGCGTCGTTCGCCGGCATGCAACATACTTTCGATCTCTGGAATTCCGCTCAACAAATATTTCTGGTCGGCGTCCAGCAGCAGAATCCCGTTCTTCGCCACGATGCCGACCACCATGATCAACCCCATAAATGACGACAGATTAAAGGTCTTGCCCGTGACCAGCAGGGCAACGAAAACTCCCGAGGTAGACAGGAGTGCGGAGCAGAGCACCGCCACGGGCGCTGCAAAATTCCCGAATTCGAACAGCAGCACCATGAAGACCAGCACGATGGCCAGAATGAGTACGAAGACCAGGTCACGAAACGATTTCTGCTGCTCCTGGTACTGGCCACCGTACTCCACGCGAATGGAGGGCGGAAGGTTCAAATCAGCTACCACCTGCTGCACCTTCTTCATGCCCTCGCCCAGGCTCATGCCTTCGAAACGCGCGGTGATCTGCACATTACGTTGCAGGTTTTCACGCCGGATTTCGGTTTCGCCGGGAATCTCGGTGACACTGGCCAGGGCGCCGAGTGTGGCAACTTTGCCGGTGCTGCTTACCAACGGTGTATTGCGGATGGCATCGAGGGAGGCGCGCGTCTGCTCAGGGAACCGCACGCGGATCGGGTAGGCGCGGTCATTGAGAACCACCGGCGCCGTCGCCGGTTCACCCTGGAGGATGGCGCTGGCATCCAACTCAGCTTCCTGCGGCGTAAAGCCGGCCCTGGCGACCACGGAGGGATCGACGTTAAAGACCCGTGCTGGTCCGCTGATGGTGTTCTCGATGCCGTTGAGCTCGTCGACAACCCCTGGAATCTTCTTGATGGCGTCTCCCACGCGCGGCGCCCACTGGTTGAGCACCTGCGCGTCCTGCGAGAAGAGCTTGATGACGCACGGCTCGGGCGCGCCTTGCAGATCGCCGATCATGTCTTGGAGCAGTTGCGGGAACTCGACGTCCAGGACCGGCTCGGCCTTGGTGATCTTGTCGCGAACCTCGGCGATTACCTCGTCCCCGCCGCGTTTACGATTCCGCCTTAATTTGACCGCGATATCGCCGGTATTGGCTTCGGTGACCGCCGCCAGGCCGAGTTGCAGACCGGTTCGGCGGGAAGTACTCTCGACTTCCGGCGTGGCGCGCAGGATTCGTTCTACGTGGCTGACGACGCGGTTAGTCTCCTCGAGCGACGACCCTGCCGGCATGATGTAATCGACGATAAAACCGCCCTCGTCCATGGCCGGCAGCAGGTCCGTGCCGAGGTTTTTGAAGCACAAGTAGGAGGCGGAGATCAGCGCCATGACGAAACCGGTCAACATCACCGGATGTTGCAGGACAAAACGCAACAACCGTTCATAGGGGCGGAACAGCCAGTCCGGAACGCCACTATGCTCAGTGCCACCGTCGCGATGCTGCTCGCGGATAAAGTAGTGGCTCAGCGTCGGAGTCCAGGTGAGAGCCAGCGCGAGAGAAGTGAGCAGCGCCATGCCCACCGTAATGGCGAGAGCCCGGAAAAACACGCCAGTGACGCCGGTGATCGAGATCAGCGGCACGAACACCACGATCGGGGTCAGCGTGGAACCCACCAGCGGAACGCGGATTTCGCGAATCGCGCTGCGAATAGCCTGGGCGCGCGACTGGCCCCAGTCGCGATGCAGAACGATGTTCTCCACCACCACAATGGCGTCGTCGATCACTAGACCGACGGCCGCCGCCAGGCCGCCGAGCGTCATCAGATTGAACGTTTGATTGAGCGCCTTCAGCACCACGAAGGTCAGCGCAATGGTGGCGGGAATCACCAGGCCCGCAACTAAAGAAGTTCCCCAGTCCCGCAAGAACAGCACCATAATCAGCGAAGCCAGGATCAAGCCGATCAGGATGGCATCGCGCACACTCTGAATGGAATCGCTCACGATCTCCGACTGATCGTAGAACGGCTGCAATTGGATGTTCTTGGGAAGAGTCTTGCGGATCTGGGCGATTTCGGACCGCACCGCATTCGCCACCTCCACCGTATTGCCGTCCGGCTGCCGAAATACGTTGAGCAGGACAGCGGGCTTGGTGTTGGCGGTAACCACCGTATAGACGGGGGTGACCGAAGGCGTGACCGAGGCGATGTCGCGGATGTGCACCAGGTTGCCGTTGGGCGCCGTTTTGACGACGATTTGGGAAATCTCGTCGGGGGTGCGGGCCTGCCCGCTCACCAGGCTCAGCACCAACTGGTGTTGCATTTCGATCAGACCGGGCGAATCGATCAGGTTGCCGCGGCCGATGGCGTCCAGAATATTCGGGATTGTGGTGGCCGTCTGGATCAGCTTCGACGGGTCGGGCTGTACCTGAAACTCGGGTTGCTGGCCGCCCTGCACAACAATGCTCGAGACGCCCGGTTGCCGGTTGAGCCGCGGCTTAAGTTCGTAATTCGCCATCTCCCAGATCTGGGTTTGGGGAACCGTATCGGAAGTCAGGCTGTAGCCCATGATGGGAAAAGCCGCGAACGTCAGCCGGTCCGCAGTCACCTTGGCCGTGGAAGGAAGAGAAGTCTGGATGCGCGCGACGGCCGCGTTCACGAGCTGCAGCGTGCGGTACATATCGACCTTCCACGAGAAGAACAGGTCGACTTCAGCCGTACCCCGGCTGGTGATGGACCAGACATAATCGAGACCGGGGACGGTGTTGACGGCTTCTTCGATGGGCCGGGTCACGGTCACCTGCATCTGGTCGATCGGAGAGACGCCATTGTCGACGCCAATGATGATCCGCGGGAAATCCGTGTCGGGGAAAACCGCGATCGGGATGGTCAATGCCAGATAGATGCCCACCGCGACCAGAGTCAGGATGACGAAAATGATCGGTTTGCCGTGACGCGCCGTCCAGTGCTGCTCGTCAGCGGGAGTCGGGGCCGTGACCCGCGTGTTGGCCGTGAGTTGACTCATTTCGATTTCGATGCCTCGGGCGGCGGCGGAGGCGCGTCCTCGTCTTCATCCGCGTTCTCTTCGGCGGCCCCGACGACTTTCACCTTCGCTTTGTCATCGACACCCAGACCGCCGACGGTAACCACTTCCTCGCCTGCCTGCACGCCATTCAAGATCTGCGCCTTGTCACCGTATCGCACTCCCACTTCAACAGGTCTCAAATGCGCGGTCGAATCGCTACTGACCGTCAACACCGCCGTGCCACCCTCTTCGCCGGGAAGAATCGCGGACGCCGGCACTACTAACGCATTGCGAATGATGCCGATCTCAATGGCGGCATGCACGGCGGCGCCGGGCTTGAAACGCTCGCCGGGGTTGCCAGCGGTGATCCAGACCTGAACCGTGGTGCTGTTCGGATCGGTGGCGGGGCTCACCACCGTGACTTTACCTTCCAATTTCTCGCCGTTATCGGTCTCGGTGATGGTGGCGGGCTGGCCAATTCTAACGGCGGTGGCCTGAGCCTGCGGAACATTAATGCGCGCCACAATGCGCGAGATGTCCATGACCGTCATCAGAGGCGTGCCCGCGCTGGCGATTTCACCCGCATAAAGCGGCCGATCGGCGACCACGCCGTTGATGGGACTGTGGATTGCCGCATAGCCCGCCTGGGCCTCAGCCGCTTGCATATGACCGCGGGCCGCATCCTGCAGCGCCTTGGCGCCCTTGACCTGCTCCTCTCCGCCTACGCTCTCGAGGGTGCGCAAGTGCTCTTTGGCAGCCTCCAGCTGGCTCTTCGCCTGGGCATAAGCGACCTGGGCATCATCCACTAACTTATGCGCGATCGCACCCTGATCGAGGAGTTTTTGCCGGCCTTCGAGAGTCCGTTGTGCCGCGTCGAGAGCCTGCTGGTCCGCCTGGACGTCCGACTTGGCTTTGTTCACTTCTTCGGGAGCCGTAGCCGAAGCCAAGTGAAGGGCGGCCGTGGCTTGATCGAGCTGGCCCTGGCTTTCAGCCACGGCGGCCGACAGGTCGCGGCTTTCGAGAGTCGCTACAAGCTGACCGGCCTTCACGTGGTCACCCCGGTTCACCATGAATTTTTGCACCGGCGCGCTGATCTTGGACATGATGCTGGCCTGGTCCTGGGGGTACAGCACACCATCGGCGTCGACCGTTCGGCGGATGGTGTCCTGGGTCACGGAGGTGACCTGTACCGGCGCCGGGGCTTCGGCCTTGGCTTCATCGTTCTTTTTCGAGCAGCCGGAGAGCAGCAAACCGCACGCGGCGACGACGAGCAACTGGTTTCTATGTTGCATAAACTAGAACGTCCCTGTCAAAGTCTGCAGAGTGGCAAGCGCGACTCGGTAGCGGGCCAATCCATCGTCGTTGGCGTTGCGAGCCTGAGTCACGGTATTCTGCGCGTCCACGAGTTCCAATATCGTAGCCTCGCCGGCCTGGTAGCGCAAGGTATTCAGGCGGAGGCTCTCGGTGGCGAGGTCGGCGGCTTCGCGGAGCAGATCCATCTGTTCGCGCGCGGTCTGCGCTTCCTGATAGAAGGCGTTCAGGTTGCGCACGAGCTGGCGCTGGGCCGCGCTCAATTCCACCTTGGCCTGATGGCGCCGGACCTGGGCCTGCCGCAGGCGGCTCTTCCTTGCGCCCCAATCCAAGATCGGAAGGTTCAGCGAGGCGGTTAGAAAATAGCCAACCGAGGGTACGGCGCCCTTTTCGACACCCGCTGCGACGACAGTGTTCCAGCCGATCTGGTTCGCTTCCAGTCCGTAGTCGACATCGAGCGAGAGCGTGGGCAGGAAGGCCTGACGGGCGATGGTGACTTCCTGACTGGCTCCTACCACAGTTTCCATGGCGGCACTCAGATCCGGATTATCGCGCCGAGCCATGACCTGAACCTCGGGAAACGGCGGCAGGGCGGAAGAGAGGTGGAGGTCGTCGACGACCTGAAAATCCACATCGAAATTGGTCGAGATCAACACCGCCAGATCCAGCCGCGCGTTTCCCATCGTAAGTTGGGATTCGCGCAGGGTCTGATTCTGAGCATTGTACTGCAGTTGAGCCTTGAGCACATCGCTGTGCGGAGCTTCGCCGCCCCGTTCGAGTTCCTGGCTGATGGTCAGAAACTGCTGGGCCTGGGCGAGGGCGAGTTGGGCGGTGGCGTACTTCCGCTGGGCGACGACGAGGGCGTAATAGGCGCGAGTCACGGTGACAACCAGCCCGCGCCGGGCGATTTCCGCCTTGGCCTGGGCCACTGCTTCGGCGGCCGAGGCGCGGCGATAGCCGGACGCACTGAAAGTGCCAGGGGAAAGATCCTGGTGGAAGACCCCCCACTCGCGGTAGACGTGGACGCCGTCGTTGGTGACGTAGCGCCCGGAGGGGAGAACTCCATTACCTTGGGTATTCAGGAACTCCGACCTCACGCCGGCCGCAGGTAGCAGCGAAGCACGCGCCTGAAAACGGTCCTCGCGGGCGAGCTGGGCGGCATTTTGGGCTGAGAGATACTGCGGCTCAAGCCGCGCGGCGCGCGCCAGGGCGTCTTGCAGCGTCAAGGTAGGCGGAGGCGGCGTTTGGCCTCCATTCGGAGCCGGCGGCTGGAGTTGGACGAGTGGGGCAAGATTGGAAGAAATCGGGCCCTGGCCGAAGGCTGGCGACAACGACGGGGCCAACGCCAGGACCATTCCGGCACACAATCTGGCGCGGTCTAAGGTGATCGGTCGGTGCTTCCGCAAGAGTCCTCCTAATAGGCGCGAGCAACAGAACGACAGCTTCAGCCAGTATAAATCCGGCGAAATGAACGCACGATGAATCGGGAGGATGGGAGCTAGAGCGATTTGAAACTGCACTGGTATAAACGAAATTAATCGAAATTTCGCGCTTACCATAATTATCGCTCATGACCGAACGGCGGCGGGGCGGGCGCATGAGCGCGCGGGGTCGAGGGCG
>Ga0306921_10003238_pt1 | contig 16508 bp, 16 predicted proteins | sample sta12Cox44000080_FD_203760 | JGI IMG/M metagenome (GOLD analysis project Ga0306921, IMG submission 203760) | Lab enrichment of tropical soil microbial communities from Luquillo Experimental Forest, Puerto Rico - statoxic.12C.oxic.44.000.080 (v2)... | ecosystem: Environmental > Terrestrial >...
ACCACACCTGGCGAAGTCACGCAACCAAGAAGACCTACAAGGGCCACCTGAAGCTATGGACCCTGCCCTATTGGGGGCGGGCCGTCTTTCTGACGTTAGAACGATCGAAGTCGAGTCCTAGCTTCGGCATCTTCCGTTGGCAAGAAGTACCTGCGCTAAACTCCGAAATCTAATGTCTGTTCTCTTCAACCATGCTTGCCGGTACGAACTCCACGACCACAACCCCATCCAGCTCGTCCGTCAGAGTGCCAAACGGAGGCAGGCGCCGAGCCTGCTTACGCCCGCTGAAATCAAGGCCTTGGTAGACGTCCTTGGTCTTCGAGAACGGACGCTTGTGCTTCTCGCTGCGTCGACTGGGCTGCGACAGAGTGAACTGTTTGCTTTGAAGTGGGGCGACATGGACTTCGCAGGAGGGACCATGAGCGTGACGCGCTCGATTGTTTATGGCGTAGTCGGAATGTGCAAGACGGAATCCTCACAAAAACCCGTACCTCTCCATCCGCGTGTTGCTGAGACACTGATGCAGTGGAGAGAATGCTGCACTTACCGCGAATCGGATGACTGGGTTTTCGCTAGCAAACATCATCGAGGGCGAAAGCCATTTTGGGGACAAACAATCTTGCGCAGGTATCTACGACCGGCGGCGCGAACGTTGGGAATCGAGAAGCGAATCGGATGGCATACCTTTAGACATTCCTATTCGAGTCTTTTGCGGAGCGTCGGCACGGATCTGAAGGTGATGCAAGAATTGTTGCGACACTCCTCCTTCCGGTCGACATTGGATGTTTATACGCAGGCGATCACGCCTGCGAAGCACGCGGCGCAAGCAGCTGTACTTTCCCTCGTGTTCTCTCCGGTGCTGACCGGCACACCCGTTTCCGACGTGCAGCAGAGCTGCGCGTAGGAGACGCGCAAGGAGGGAAGGGAAGCCTCGGTGCTGAGGACACAAAAAGGGTGCAAAAATGTGTCTTTTTGCACCCTCGTTGGTTTCATCGACGTCGGCGTAACTCTTTTGGAATGAATGGCGGGGACGACGAGACTCGAACTCGCGACCTCTGCCGTGACAGGCACCTTGATCTGGAATTTCAGACACTTACCAGGAACGCAAAGGAGCACGAAATCCTGCAGAATCATCGAAGGGAATTCTTATTGTTCCCGGATTGTTCCTTCGAGCCGAAGCGTCGGAACCCGAAACCGAATCAGCGGACGGATTGGCACCGGCGCAAGAGCGTGAGTCGCAACCATGTGAACTGTTTCTCAGCGCTGAAGTCTGGAGCCGAGGGCGGGATTTGAATCCGCGACCTGCCGATTCCTCCACCGATACCATGTTGTTGGATTCGCGTGCTTTATTCTTCACCATACAGCTCGTTTTTGGGGGTTATTTGGCAGGTTCTGTTCAGAAGTTGCTCACAGGATATCTCTGCGATGATCCGTAATCTGACCCGTAATCCCGCTGTCACCACTACCAAGTGAAATCCCGCGACAACCTCGGGGAGGAACGGTTCCGATAAAGTGGGGCCGCGAGTCGCCGAGCACTTCGCGAAGTCGATTCACGTGCTCAAAGTCAACGAACGTATCGTCGTTTGTCCACAGGCGCCCGAGTGCGGCCGACACGCGGCTGTACCGGTAGTTGAGATTCGTCTGCCGGATTACCAGTAGAATTTTGCGCTGACCTGACCTTCGCGACCACCGTAGCGGGTGCTGGTCACAACACCAAACGTGCTGCTATTAAAATTGCCGTCGGGATTGTTGAATTGCGTATGATTCGCGATATTGAAGAATTCAAAGCGCAACTCGAACGCCAGCGATTCCTTAATGACTGTCCTCTTCGAGATGCCAAAATCGGTGTTGGCGATTCCGGGACCGTGGAAGAACTGGCGATTGGCGTTGCCAAATGCCCCGAATGGGCCCGATGCGAATGCATCCGGGAAGAAGAACGTGTTCGGACCATTGGGTCCAGGCTTCCTGGGATTCTGAGTCTTGAGGGGCCCGACTAGGTTGGGAACATCAGTGTTGGTAATACTACCCGCCAGGGACTGATCGTCGCTCTCAGTGATCGCAACCGGGAGCCCCGTTGAAAACCGGGTGATGCCGTTGAGCTGCCATCCTTCCGTCAGCCGCTTCGGCGCCTTTTGAAAAGCGCGATCGAAGGGTATCAACCAAACGTAGCTGATCACAAAGTTGTGCCTCATGTCGTAGGAAGAGAGCGAGCGGCTCAGTCGGTAATTCGCGAAGTTCACCCATTGGCCAAAGCCGGAGGAATTGTCGATGCCTTTCGAGAAAGTATAAGCCGCAAGAATATTTAGGTTGTTTGTCTGATGCTCCACCGAAATTTGGCCGGCGTTGTAATTCGAATTGGCAATGTTGGCGGTGTAGCTGTTGTTCTGACTGAAGTTGGGCCCAAGTTTGTCCCGCGTCCCGTAGATGCAACCGGACGTGCAACCATTGACGGTGTCCCATTGACCGGTTGGTAGGGTGTAGGTCGTCTGTTCGCCAAAAGGCCCGCAGGTTGGACTGCCCGGAAAAACGTTTGCGGGATCGCTCAATTTCAGGCAGAGCGCCTGGTTGCCGGGGTTGGCGTCATACTGTGAGATAAGTTTGTGACCCTGAGTGCCCACGTACGATACGGTCATCACCGTCGACCGAGTCAGTTCCCGCTGGAACGACAGGTTGTAATGTTCCGCATACGGCATGCGGTTATGGATGGAGTATCCGGGCGAATTGGAAATGGGTAGATAGATCGAATAATCGAGCGTTTTGTTCGCGGGGGCGCCCGGGATAGGGGAAGTGAACGGGAAGCGCTGTGTTTGCGAACTTCCGTCTGCGCGCGTGCGGAACGGTTCCTCGAACAGGACGGGATTTGGCGAGATCCAATAAAGACCGTATGGCGCGTCGCCCGTCTCATAGAACAAGTTCAAGTCTTCAATTGAAGTGTAATAGATCCCATAAGAGACTCGGATACTCGACTTTCCCGGTCCACCGAAAATTGCGCGCAATGCTCCGTCGGTAAAGCCTGGGGAGTAAGCAAGTCCCAGCCGCGGGGCAAAGTTGTCGTAACGAGTTGGCGCCAGAGTACTCGGAATGCCCGGATCTCCCGGCACAACCCAGCCGAGCGGCGCGGTTGGGAATTGCGTGGACTGCAGGCCCGGCACGATCGTTTCAATCTTACCCTGCGTGTCGTACCAGGGCATGCTGACTTCCCACCGGATGCCGAGGTTGAGCACCAGGTTCGGAGTCACTTTGAAGGCGTCTTGAGCAAATGCGGCGCCGTAGCGTGTGCGGGAATCAAGGAATTGCTCGCTGCACTGGCCATAACCGACGGGCGCGCCAAGAAGAAAATCCGAGAAGTCGTTGCCCGTCTCGCCACCGGACCCTGCGTTGAAGCCGAATCCTCCGTTGGGGTAACAAGTATTGCGCTCGTTGATTTGGAGATAACGGAACTCTCCTCCAAGTTTGAGAGTGTGACGCCCCTTAATGATCGAGAAATTGTCCGCCCATTGGAAAGTGTTATTTGGTTGAAAAATCGTGAGCACGACACCGATACCGAAGTTGGTGAATCCGATCGACGGGACTGTCTGTGGAATTGACGGGACGATGCCCAAGGTCCCTGCACCGGTCACGAAACCAAGATCGGACAGGTTAGCAAAGCCGCTCGTGGGCTCGGTATGCGTTGCGGTGCGGAAGAAACTGAACCGAAACTCATTGACGTTCGCTGCACCAAACGTTTTGGTGTTACTGAGCACGAATTGCTGTGCGAGCGTTGGCGTGAGACTCGAGAAACCCGGCACGCTGCTACCTCCATACGGATCGAATACCGAGGAGTTATCCCAGTGATAGTAGAAGGACCAGTTGCCCGTCATCTGGTTGTTGAAATCCACGCGCTCACCGATCTTGTCATCATTGATCGTCTTATTGAAACTGGAATTGGAGTACAGACCTGTCACCGGATCGCCCATCGGAATATAGGGCAGTATCCCAACAGATGGCTGTGAGAATGCCACCGAAGGGATAATGCCTCCTGGAAACACGCATTGCGCCGTTGAAGTACAGGTCGGGGTCGAGTAGGGCTCACCACTCGTGACCGTCTGACCGGTGGTGGGGTTCAGGCGCGACATCAGCACCTGGGCCCAGTAGGCGCCTTGGACCGTTGTTGGATTGCTTGAACCATCGACAAAATCAGTCGGGCTGAAAATGCCGTTTCGCTGGTCCTGTGTCATCAATTGCACGATACCCGAGCTCGCCCCCCGAACGATCCGGGTTCCTTGGTAGTCCGTAAACCAGAAGAGCCTGTTCTTCCAGAATGGTCCGCCCGCTGCGAATCCGAATTGATTCTGGCGCAGCTCCGGCTTGGTAGGATCAAAAAATCCCCGCGCGTCAAACACGTCGTTGCGCAAGAAATAGAATACGTCACCATGAAAGCTGTTCGTGCCCGACTTGGTGATGGTGTTCATGATCGCGCCACTGAACTTCCCGTACTCGGCGTCGAAACTGTTGGTGATCAGCCGGAACTCCTCGACTGAATCGAGATTGGGAACTAGCCCGGCACCAAGATTTCGTCCTTCGCTGACGTCCCCGCCGTTCACAAGAAATGCATTTGCCGTTTCGCGCTGGCCGTTCACAGATACATTGCCAACACTCGATCCGCCAGAGCCTCCTGACACCGGGCGATCCTGCTGAATCGACCCGGACGTGACGGGCACGACACCTGCCTGCAGGCCAAGTAGATCCAAGTAGCTGCGCCCGTTCAAAGGCAGGGAGAGCATCTTCTTCGAATCCACCACCTCACCCAACTGAGTGCTCTCCGTCTGCACTTGCACGGCGTTAGCGATGACGTTTACTTCCTGCAGCATCGATCCCACATCGAGCGTGACATCCAGCCGCAGCTGATCGTTCACTTTCAGCACGATGTCTGTCACGGTGAATGGACGGAATCCGGTCGCGGTGACCGTAAGTTTGTAGGTGCCGACAGGCAGCGCCAGAAACCGGAATGAACCGTCGGCTGCAGATACGGTGTCATGCGTAAGGTTGGTTTCCACGTTTATCACCACCACCTTCGCATTGGCAACGGACGCTTCCGAGCGGTCTTTTACGACGCCTTGAATCGAACCAGTAACGTCCGCGCGCAGGCTGCTCGCGCTTAAAGAAATGATAAAAACGATGAAAATCACTAAATTGATGCGGACAAACCACTTTGGCATGATCGCACTTCTCAAGAACTTCTCCTGCCGTCAACATCCCGGCGAGCTGACACAGACGGCTTGACACCGATAGCCCTCGTACCACACCATGTTTCGCCCTATTCCCCCTTCATATGCTCGCTTTCGCGCATTGATATCGAACTTTTTCATGTTAAGGAGTCGAGAATCGGCCGTTTAATTAGCGAAAGTTCTCCACGAGTCTCAGCTCGGCGCCTCCTTGATCGGCTCGGATATTCGTATACAGGATCCATCGGCCATCCGGGGAGAAAGCTAATCCATCGGCAAGGGCAAGGGGTCTTTCAAAACTGGCGATCCCCCTGATCTTATTCGTCTGGAAGTCCAAAAACCGGATGGAAGAAAGCAAATGCTCATTTTCCTGAGGAACGAAATAAATTCCTTTGTCCACGATCGCCAGATTGATGTACATGCCAGGCCGAGCTGCGTGCTCTCCGTTTGCACTTGCACGTCGTTGGCCATCACTTCAACTTGCTCCGTCATCGTGCCGACATCGAGCGTGACGTCGACACGCAGCTTGTCGTTCACTCTCACCACAATGTCCGTCTCAGTGAAAGGGCGGAATCCGGTGGTTGTGACCGTGAGCTTGTAGGTTCCGACAGAGAGCGCAAGGATACTGAACGAACCGTCGGAGCCTGATACGGTTTCGTGTGTGAGGTTCGTTTCTACGTTGGTCGCGACAATTTTTGAGCCGACAACCGACCCTTCGGAGCGGTCTTTTACCCTGCCAAGAATGGATCCGGTCACATCCGCGCGCGAGACACAGGCACTTCCAAGCATGGCTAAAACCATTGAAATAACTAAAATGACGCGGATAGAAGGATTCAACATGAATCCCCAGCTTTGTCGCGGAGTGTAGGGTGAAAATTCCATTTCGTCAAGAAAGGAAACAAGTGGAAACTTAAGGTCGCCGAATCAGCCTGCAATCCCAAACCGAAGACCTTGCGCCAAGCAGGAGGAAATCCTTTTAAAGGGCACTAAGGCACAACGATTTGGCGAACGACAGGCCTAAAAGAATTCGTATTAGCGAAAGTTCTCCACGAGTTTCAGCTCGGCGCCTACTTGATCGAGTTGCGTATACAGGATCCATCGGCCATCCGGAGACAAAGCCAGGCCACTACTGAAAGGTTTTCCAAAACTAGCGACACGCTTGGTGTGATTAGCAGCGAAGTCCAGAAATTCGATAGAAGAGCCCAAAGCCGGACCTTGTTCGGGAACGAAGTAAATTCCCTTGCTTACTATGACTAGATTCCGGAGATCACTCAGATTTTCAATCAGCTTGGTGGCCTGACCACCCTCCACGGGGAGCCTCCAAACGCTTGTCCCTCCCAAACCTTTGGTGTAGTAAATAAATTTGCCGTCCGGCGAATCAAGCGGCGCGAAGCCACCGTCCTGCGTCACCTGGATCGCATCACCACCGCCCTCCGGAATTTTCCACACCTGCTGCTCACCTGTGCGATGAGAGTCGAAGTAGATCCAACGTCCGTCTCTCGACCAGCTCGGGTTGCCATCATTCGCGGGATCGGTGGTCATGCGCTGGGGCTTTCCTCCATTGGCGCTGGTCACCCAAATGTCAAATTCGCCTTCTCCTTCTGCATCGGAGTCAAAAGCAATTCGTCCGCCGTCGGGTGACCAGCGCGGGTTTGTGACACTCGGACCGCGGAAAGAGGTTAATTGGACAGGATTCGAACCATCGCTATCGCATACCCAGATCTCCCAATTTCCCGAGCGGTTCGACATAAATGCAATTCTCTTGCCGTCTGGTGAGAACTCAGGAGCACGGTCTTCTCTCGTTGAGTAGATGAAAGGGGTGTCCCCATTGACGGATCCTGCGCTCTTTACGTCATTTGCCTTTGGGCCACCCGGCGCGATGATGCGCCAAATACTAGAGTGGATAGAAAAGCTTGTGTACGCGAGGCGGTGCCCCCGTCGCGAAATCGCTGGCTCTATAGCATCTTCCCCAAAATCCGCGAGTCGCTGCGGTTCGGCGGATCGGCCTGCGGAGCCGGAAACGTCAATTCTCCACAGCCCCGACTCATGGTCAGTATTCCAATACGTAGGGCCAGTATTCCAAAAAACAATCTCGCGGCCATCCTCGGTCCAAACCGGAGCATAGGCGCGAAGATTCCCCAGCTCTATCCGCTTTGGTTCATTCACCGCCTTGAGTCCATCGGAAACAGCCAGCAAGTACAGATCAGCCTTGACGTCGACCGTCCGGATGAACGCTAGTGTTCGCCCGTCTGGGGAGAGGGATGGGCAACTATCGCCGCTCCAATCCCAAATTGCTGGAGAAGGTGGGGACGTCAGTCTCCGCTTTTCTCCAGTGTCGATCGCTAGCAGGAACAACCCGGTAGGCTCCTTGGGTTTGTCTCGGTCACTGACGACTAGCGAATTGCCATCGGGCGACCAGGTCAGATAGGTACACGGAGATAAGGCCGATTGAAAGACTTCGGCAATTTTGCGCTCCGGACCGCCCAAGGCTGGAATCAGCATGACCGCAGCCTTTTCGGGAGAGAAGTCCCGAAGGAACGCGATGTAGCGGCCGTCTGGCGACCAGACGGGGCTGGAGCTCCAGGCTGGACCAGTGGTAAGCCTCAGCGGCGACCCGCCAGTGCCGATCAGTTTCACGTATATCTGTGATCCTTCCTGGTTTCTTTCATGCCGGCCGAAGGCCACTTGCTTGCCGTCCGGTGAAAAGCTCGGGTCACCTTCAAAGCCCGGAGAAGCAGTTAGTGGAGTAACTGTCGGCCGCGGTCCCGGAGTTTTCGAGGCGGGATGAACAAACCATAGGATACCGCCGCCCAGGCCCAGGGCTGCCACAAGGGCAGCCGCCCAGGGCCACCAACGGCGAGGCGTGACGTCGGCGTAGGAGGTTGGCGCTACCTCCATCCCCTCCACAGAAACCATCCAGCGATAGCCTCGGCGGGCCAGAGTTTCAATGTAGTGGGGATGGTCAGCGGAGTCGCCCAGAGCCTGCCGCAACCGGTTCATTGCGGCGTTGATGCTGTGCTCGAACTCCACGATGGTGTTGTCCGGCCACAGTTCCTTGCGAATCTCGTCTCGCGTAAGCACTTCACCGGGGTGCTCAAGCAACATGGTAAGGATTCGGAACGGCTGCTCCGACAGCCGTAGAGTCTTGCCCGCGTCCGGGCGCAGCTCACCCGCGCGTAGGTCAAGCTGGAAACCCTCGAAGCGAACTAGCCTAGGGGATCTATCGAGTGCCTTCACAGCGCCACCTGGAATTTCTGGGATTCTACCATACGAGGAACGAACGCCTCGCTCCTGTAAACATCGCGCAGGAAATCTCTGTCTTTTATTCTCACCGTTGCTAAGTCACTGTAAGCAAGCCAGATCGTTTAATGACCTGAAAATGACGGGATTTTGAGACGCCTTGCCGGGATTTTGAGACCCCTTGCATTGAGGCATTTGCCTACCTAGCCGAAGGTCGCCCTCACCACGCATTTGTGGAGGAGGATGACATGAGGACGGAAAACAGAAGGCAGATCGCCCAAGGGAGTTTGCTCTTAGGCTTTGCATTAACCCTTGCCACATCAGGATTCAGTCAATCTCACGCAGTGCCTAGTGGCGAACCCACACACGAGGCGAGCCCCGGCCATCATGAAATTCCCTTCCAGACCTATCGCGACTACCTCGTCGTCGTTCAAGGATCCCTAGGCGGCAAGCCAAGACGGAATCTCATAATCGATACCGGTACCGATCCGAGCGTAATAGATAGTCGGGCAGCCCAAGAGCTGCACATGGCGGGAGTAGTCGGAAAGCTCGCGGTGCACGACCGAGTCGTCGATGCGGAACAAGCGGTGTTGCCGAGCGTGCGAATAGGTACTCTGCGAGGCGAGTCTCTCCCGGTCTTGATCCGAGACCTGGGCTTTCTGCAGAAGGATCTTGGAATCCGCATCGACGGCGTCATTGGGTTGGATGTGCTCAGTCTGAGCAACTTCAGCATCGACTACACGACACGACGGATCACTTTCGGGGCAGCGCCGGTGTACGGTTCTTCGGCTCCATATCAAAGCACACCGCCGCCCTGGTTAACTGTGACGATGGAAGTGGATGGAGTCCCCATTCGTCTGCTGCTGGACACTGCAGCATCTGGCCTTATTCTTTTTCAGAGTCGAATTCGCAATCGATTACCACTGATTAGTCTAGGGGAGCGTATGTCATCAAACTTGGGAGGCGAGGTTCGCCTCCAACGCGTGATATTAGGGACAACGAAATTTGGAGAAACGGATTTCGGTCAAAAGAACGCCTTCGTCGTGGACGACCAAGAAGACGAGACCCGTGAGTTTGATGGACTACTCGGGCCTTCCGCACTCGGCCTGAAGCAAATCGCTTTTGATTTCGAGCGCCACACGGTGTCATGGGAACAATAGGGAGCAGTGGCACGGCCCGCTCATAGTGAGTTGCCTGACTCGTCCTTCCGGAACCTCGAAACCGTCAGAACTGGAGTTTCAGCGTGAGTTGACCAGAACGCCAAAAATGACCCCGCTCAGATAATTGTTAGCGTCTGCGTGATCTCTCCAAACCCGTCCCGCCAAGACGATTATTAAATTGGCCGCTGGCGGAGCGAACATAGGGTGATTGAAGATGTTGAAGTACTCTACGCGGAAATACAGGGAGAGACGCTCGGAAAAACGGAATCTGCGGCTGACCGCAAGATCGGTCTAGTCAACGGGAAATCCGCGGAAATGCAGGCGACTCCATTTGTCCAATGTCGCAGCCGCACTTCGCGCATGTCCAGCCACCCCAAAGCGCTGGCCTCAATTAAAGCCTCCTAATTGTTTACCTTTTTCGTTTTTCGGGCCTCTGAGTATATGTAGGGTAGTAGTCTTCGAATTCCCGAAGAGGACCCAATACCAATGCCAGACCGTGTCAACGGGCATTACGGACAGGCGACTCTGGTGCCTCGCCCGTCCGAACTGCTTTGTGGAGTCGCTGCCGGTCACGGAGCCATGACTGCCCTTGAGGAGGATCGTTGGAGCACCTGCTGCAGTTCAGGTCACGGTCGGGGTTTCGTCTTTTTGGCGGTCTGTTTGACCTGCCGGACCCTCGAGCCAGATCCGCGCTGCTTGGTGTCGGATCGGACACTTCCTGACTACAAGGGGACGGGCGGACCCTCTTTGCCCCTGAGCCGAGTCAGTTTGTTTTCGGTGAGAAGCCGGTTGAGGTTTTTCAAAAATAGGGCCTCTTAATAGATGAGGGGATTTTCTCTGGATGTCTCAAAGACCGCCCCATCTAGCTGGGGCACCCCTACGCCTAATCCCCGGAGTGATATCCATGTCCCGAGGCTTCGATGGATTCGATATTGATGACTTTCGCGATCCCCAATGGGAATCGGAACGTTATGGCCTTGGGCGCGAATCAAGCCGGGGAAGAGGCAGCGGTTCACAGTCTGAAGCCATCGTCAGATCCAAACTGGAAAAGCTACGCGAAGCCGAATCCATTGGCGATCAAGTCGCTGCCCAGAGCCGCGAACATCCAGTGGCTGGACGCTCACCCCTCCCCCGGGAAACCAAACAGGCTGCCCTCCTCGTCGAGCGTGACCGCACGATTTATCGGAAACGTGACAGAGGCTATTCGCTCCGTCAGTCGGAAATTCATACCCTTACGGAAGTCGCCAAGTTCCGAGTGGTCGCTGTCGAGGATCTCGCCAAATTGGCTTACTCCGGCGACCGCTCGCGGATGGACAACGATCTTCGTGCCCTCCTCCACCAAGGGCTGGTCGAACGCCGTGAAACGAGCGTTCTGAAGAAGGAATCCCGGCAGGTTCTCACCCTCACCAGGCAAGGGGAACGCCTGGTTCGGCGACAGTGTTTCGTACCGGAAGACCAAGCTATTTACTCGGGGCTTGTGAAGCCGAAGGAGGCCGGCCATGATGCCGATCTTTATCGCTTGTACCTCAAGGTGGCTGACAGAATCGAAGCCCGGGGTGGCAGGATCGTCCGGGTTCAACTCGATTACGAGCTGAAGGAAGAGCTCTATCGAAGGCTGGGGCATGCTCAGGCACAGGAGAAAAACGAGGCATTCCACCTCAAGCAGGCCTTCGCGCAACAGCTGCACCTCCCTGTGGTGGATGGCAAAGTGAGCTTGCCGGATCTGCGTATCGAGTACACGAACCAGGAAATGGAAATCGCTCGGGTGGACCTGGAACTGGCAACGGACCACTACCATGCTGGCCATCTTGCTGAAAAAGCGCGAGCCGGCTTCCAAATCTATGCTCGGTCCGAAGATGTCGCAGGCCTTCGTCGCGTTCGAGACGAGCGGGAAATCATGACCGCGATTCTGACCCTGTAGCCATGCAATTTCCCGAATCCAGCATCGAGAACCTCTGCGGGCTTGGCTACACCGAGGACGAGGCCTGCTTCTTGTATCTCGTAGCTACCCATTCCGGCTATTTCTCCACTCGTCAGTACCTTGGCTTCACGGGAGCCAAAAGCGGCGAGAAGAACATGGCGTTCACCCAAAAGGTCCTTGGGAAAGGCCACGCCACGGCTCGTCTACTGCTGCGAAATGGTCGCGTCTACCATCTGTTTTCGCGGATCGTGTATCGTGCGGTTAGGCGCGAAAACCTCCGCAATCGGCGCGAGCATTCGGTCGAGCACATTCGCACGAAGCTGGCAACATTGGATTTCGTGCTGGCCCATCTCGATTACCGTTATCTCGAAACCGAGACCGACAAGGTTGAATATTTCTGCAAAGAATTAGGCATCAGCAAGGAAGCGCTGCCCGCCAAACGCTACGCTGGAGCGATCCGCGAGAAGACCACCGATCGCTATTTCGTCGACAAGTTTCCGATGTTTTTCGTTCCTGATTCGTCCTCTTTCTCCCCCGTGGTTACCTTCAGTTTTGTCGATCCTGGGCTGCTGAGCCTTGCCAGTTTCGAGACTCATCTCCTGGCTTATAGCAGCCTGTTTTCGGCTGTGCCGCAGATGGATTTCGTTTACATCGCGACGCGGCCGACGCACTTTCAGGCGGCCCGGGAGATGGCTCAGGGGATGGCTCCGCGGTTGCTGAACCCCGATCCTGGCGTTGAAGGCTTACGTTATTTCCACAGCCGCTATCTGTGGGAGACCAGGCGGTATAAAGATCTGAGCATGGAGAAAATTGAATCGCTCGACAAGGCGAGAAAGCGATTTACGGACGCCCGCATTGAAGTTCTTTTCCAGCCGTGGATGCACGGGCAGATCACTTGCGATGTAGTAATGAAGCCGTTTCGCGAGCTCGCTCCGACACGCGAGGTGCCATTCCGCGCCGAGTTGGTCGATGGCCAGGTGGCTCTTTTCGAAGCGAACCTGGCGTCTCGGAAGAGTCGGAAAACGGAAACGCAGGTGAAGGGCGTTCTGGAATCGACTTTCCGTACTGGTTTCGGAGCTGCTTTCGGAGCGGAAACCCAGAAGGCCGAAGAGAACTAACAAGATGCGGAGGCAGAGGGCAGAAGGAATGCACGCGGGCAAAACACACTACGGCCGGGAGCGACCCCACTTTGGACACCGTTCCGCTGCCCAAAGGTCTCTGGGGTCGCTCCCGGCCGTCACCGAGGAACGGTGGTGGTGTTTTGTCCGCGTGCATACAGAGAAGCAAGCAAACCTGAATGCGGAGAAGAAAGGATTCTGAATACAGAGAAAAGGACATTCCGATGTCAGTCTTAAAAGCGCCACCCAAACAACCGAAAACCACAGTTGTCCAGCTACGGCTCGATGACGAAGCAAGGATGAAGCTTGCAAAGTACGCTGAGTTTCTCGATTGCTCTCCGTCTTACGTCGTGACCGAAGCCCTGAAACTTGTCTGTAACAAAGACAAGGAATTCCAATCTTGGCTCTCGAGCCAGCAGACAAAAACTTCCGAACCAACCACGAAAGGAGAGTCATTCAAACTCGAGCTGAAGTAAAAGCCCATGCACCGCCGTCTCCAATTCGGTATGCGTGAGAACCCAGCGTCTGACCGACGATATGGCTCACGCGTCGGAGTAGCAAGCGAAGAGGCGTCAAACTATGCAGGAGGGAACCACAGGGAACCGGCAAATTCCGACGACAAAAATGGACATAGCGCAAGCGTCCTGAAAAATGCCGCGCACTACGCGTCCACAGGGGGAGTGAGAAGCGTTTTTGCAAGCGACGAACTTGGACGAACGCGTCAGCATTCTACTACGGCAGACAGGGAATCTTTCGAACCTCTGATCACTAGTGACCAAGCGGCAAGGTTGCTGGGCAACATTCATGTGAAAACGCTGCAAAGGTACGCGCGGCTTGGCAGGCTCCCCGGATACCAGATTGGGGGGCACTGGTATTTTCGCGCATCGGAGCTAGACGCATGGCTCCGCCATCAGATAAATTCAAAGTGCCAATCCGTCCGCTAGAACTGAGGAGAGATCGAGACCAATGTTCAAGCGGATTCGTTATCAGCAAGGATGTATTTCACGTGAAGGACGCAGCAACGGACCAGACGTTTGGATTTTTCGATGGCGCGAAACCCTACCAAACGGACAGAGGACCAATCGCAAAGTTGTCGTGGGAACAGTGGAGCAGTATCCCACTCGATCCGCAGCCCGGAAGGCTGCAGACCCACTTCGGGTCCATGTCAACAGAGAAGCATCTCACACTTTGCTTCAGCCGCTTACGTGCGAACAAATAGTCGCGCACTACGTGGCTAAGGAGCTGGCTGAAGAGAATCAGAATCGGGCGTACTCAACAAAAGCAGCATACCGATGCTACCTGGACAATTGGATTCTTCCCTGGTGGGGGTCGTACCGCCTCGCCGATGTTAAGACGGTTGCTGTCGAGGAATGGTTGACCAATCTTTCCTTGGCAGCAGGAACGAAGGCGAAGCTTCGGAACATCATGAGTGGCATATTCAATCATGCGATCCGTCACGAGTGGTTGGACAAGAATCCAATTTCGCTCGTGCGACAAAGTGCAAAACGCCAGTGCATTCCGACTGTCTTGGATGTCATGGAGATTAGCGCTTTGCTGACCGAACTAGAATGCCCATACAGACAGATGGTGTTTCTGGTGGCTACAACCGGACTCAGAGCTAGCGAATTTCTCGGTTTGAAATGGTGCGATATCAATTTTGAGTCGCTGGAAATTTCGCTCAAGCGAGGAGTTGTGCACCAAGTCCTGGGAGACCTCAAAACGGAAGCCTCACGAAAGCCAATGCCGTTGGACCCGGACTTGGCTCAATCGCTTCTGGGATGGCAGCGCATGTCGCCATTCAACGGCGAACACGATTGGGTGTTTGCGAGCCCGGAAATGGGCGGCAAGCAACCTTACTGGCCCGAGAACCTCATGCGCCGACACATTTGCCCCGCGGCCAAGAGATGCGGTATCGACAAGCCGATAGGTTGGCATACTTTTAGGCACAGTTATGCGACCCACCTGAAGGCAAACGGAGAAGACGTGAAAGTTGTCCAAGAGTCTCTCCGGCACGCCAACAGCCGAATAACGCTGGACGTTTACACGCAAGCCCTCACGCCTGCAAAGAGAGAGGCGCAAACGAAAGTCGTCCGGATGATCTTGCCAGAGCGGATTCAAACTGCTGCGGCGGGAGGAGGGAAGTGAACCTTCTTATTGTTCCTTTTTGTTCCCGCGACGGAGAGTCCAACTTTCCGCAAGTGATTGGAATGAATGGCGGGGACGACGGGACTCGAACCGGCGGCCTCTGCCGTGACAGCGCTGCGTGAAATGGTTTTACAACAACTTACAACGACGCGGGGACTGCCAAACGCAGCGTAAGTCATATAAGACCACTCATTTTGTGGGTTGGGTCGTGGGTTGGGTCGTGGGTTGGAAATCCGCAGGCGAAGCCCCTGCTCTTCATGGGCAGAGCTGCCCCGCGGCTTACATGAACGAGGGCTTGTCCCCATCGGTATTGGGCTTGTTCACCCCAAGATTCCCGCCTGTCGAGCGCTTCGGCGAATCAATCAGCTTCCCGATTAAATCGGCAATGCTCTTTCGCGAGACTTCGGTGCCTTTAAAAGGCTCGTCCCTCTCGGTCGTTTCGTAATCAATTTCATCATTGTCCGTGAGCCATGCTGGCCGCAGTATCGTGTAGTCCAGGCCAGATGCTTCGATGGCGTCAGCCGCCTTGCGAAACGGCGGGAGATAGGCACCGATCTGGCGGCGGTTCCATTCGCCAAACTTCCCCGGCACTTCGTCGTAAATGCCGAGCGAGGCTACAAAGATCAGGCGTTTCACGCCCGCCTCGCTCATCGCATCGACAATGGCTTTCGCCTGACGATCAATGTCGGTTCCTGTCAGGTTGGCATAGACAATATCCTGACCAGCGATTGCAGGATTCAACTGGTCCTTGTGTAGCACATCTCCTTGAATCACCTGCGAATTCTTCGGCGCGTTCTTGAGTTTCCTGGCGTGACGGAGAAACAACGTGAGCTTTGCATCGTCGCGTGCGGCCAGCATCTCTATGACCCACCGCGCAATCTGGCCGCCTGCTCCAAGCACCAACACTTTCTTCATTGCTGTTCTCAATCTCTTGATTAGCTCGTGCCTCAGGCCGTTGCCTTTAGCTGCGATGCTTCGCCCTTGAGGTGCTTCTTGTAGAACGGAATCAGCTTGGCGAGGGCCTGCGATACAGGTTCCGGCTTGTCGTAGAGGTCGTAGTGTGACCAGCCCTTGACGACCACCAACTCCTTTTCCTTGGAAGCCGCACGCCCAATGATTTCGCAGTCATCCCGGTATGCGCCAAAGCCGCCGACAACGTCGCCGACAACCACCAGCAGCGGTTGAGTCAAGAGCACTTCAGCCAGATGAAAGGCATCCCAACTCATAGCATTCATGCTGTGCGAGTACATCGAGAGATTGCGGCCATTCGGTTTCTGCCCACGAGGAGTGCGGTAGTATTCAGTCGCTCCGAGCATGTCCACATCAGTGATGCCTAGCTTTTTTGCCTCTTGCGGGGACGGAGGCAGCAAATCATCCACACGTGGCTTCGCACCGCGCGCCTCTGCAGTGCGCTGCTTGGCCATTTTTTCAAGCGCGCCGATGGGATCGAACCCGCTAAACCCTTCGCGCATGAGGCGTCCATAGTTGGCGCCCGTGACGGTTCCGACCGCCTTGATGCGCCGCTCCGTCATCGCGGCATTGATGGAATATCCGCCACCGCCGCAAATTCCAAGTACGCCGACCCGATCCTCATCTACATAAGGCAGAGTCATGAGATAGTCCGTGACCTGGTAGAAGTCCTCGACTCGAAGAACGGGATCTTCGATGCTGCGCGGTTCGCCGCCGCTGTCACCCTGAAAACTCGCATCGAATGCAATGA